>RRZU012391472.1_pt1 | contig 114168 bp, 109 predicted proteins | sample 2165561 | NCBI WGS metagenome assembly RRZU01 (sample SAMN10456909, study PRJNA506462) | wastewater metagenome | isolation source: wastewater sludge | place: USA: Moscow, Idaho
AAGCAAAATCTTCAGTCATAGAATATATAGAGGTGTTTTATAATCGAATTCGCGCTCATTCTGCACTTGATTATCATGCACCTTTAGAATATGAAGAAAATTATGAAATTTAATAGTCCACTTTTCGGGGATCATACCATTCTTATTAAATTATATCCCATATTAATTTTAATTTTATTTGACAAACGCACTTTTAAAGTTTCAATTAGCTTTATATTTCCACCATCAATAGAATATTTTTCATCTAATCCGCTATATATTGTAAATTTTTCTTCACTTGAAAAGTCAGTAGGAAATACTTGGAGAAAAACAATTGAACTAATTTCACTCATATCAGGACCCATGAGAGCGCTATATGCTTTATTAAGGATATGAATAAACCAAGGTTCAATATCTTTAGCATATTTTTCAAGATATTCAGATGCGGAAAGATTATCAAATTCTTTCCAAGCGTCTTGATTTGTTTTATAGTCAGGCCAGTTTACTTCATTATTATTTGTGTATTTATCTAATATTTTTTTATTAATAATACCTAATTTTTTAGCTTCTTGAAATATTTCTAATTTCGATTTTTTTTCATTATGTGCAAAATAAATATCTTTAGAAATATTATCATGAATATTATCTTCAATTAATTTTAAATTAAGTTCTTTGCATAATTTTAACGTATATAACTGATCACTATTAATATGTTCTCCACCTAGTTCAACATGTTGGTGATCTGAATTAAAATTTAAAATTGTTTGAATTCTTCCACCTAACCTAGAATTGTTAGATTCAAACATTTGAATATTCATTTTTTGATTTTTAAGTAAGTAGCAAAAAGTGAGACCAGAAACTCCAGATCCTACAACGGCAATATCTAAATAATTATCTGAAATTGCAGAAATTCTTGAATTAAAAAATAAGCCTGAACTTAAAATTGTAGTATTTTTTAAAAAATCTCTTCTTGAGTTTTTAACCACCATTATTTAAATTCCTTTTTAGTTCTTTAAAAATAATAATATTTAATAAAAATAACGGGGCACCCAAAATAAAATATAAAACATATCGTATTGCTTATACAAGACCTACTCTATTTTTTAATTCATAAAAACAATTTGATAAAAACATAAATAATAATTTATTTTATTCAAATATAAAAAAACCCGCAATAAAAATATTTTTATTGCGGGTTTTAAATAAAACTTTTTAAAATGAATTTAAAAAGAAATTACATCATTCCTGGGTATCCACCGCCAGCTGGCATTGGAGCTGCTTTGTCGTCTTTTGGACGCTCTGCAATCATACACTCTGTTGTAAGTAACAACGAAGCAACAGATGCTGCGTTTTGCAATGCAGAACGAGTTACTTTAGTTGGGTCGATAATACCACATGCAACCATGTCTTCATAACGCTCTTCTTTTGCATTAAAGCCAAAATTTGCAGATGTATTTTCACGAACTTTGTTAAGAACAACGGATGGCTCTTGGCCACCATTTGCAACGATTTGACGAAGTGGCTCTTCAGAAGCACGAGCGATAATATCAATACCAAAACGCTCATCATTTGTTGCTTTTGCACGTAAAGCTTCAAGAACTTTTTGCGCACGAATAAGAGCAACACCGCCCCCTGGAACAATTCCTTCTTCAACAGCGGCACGTGTTGCATGAAGAGCATCTTCAACGCGCGCTTTCTTTTCTTTCATTTCAGACTCAGTAGCTGCGCCTACACGAATGACAGCAACACCACCTGATAATTTAGCAAGACGTTCTTGAAGTTTTTCACGATCGTAATCGGAAGTTGTATCTTCAATTTGTTTTCTAATTTGTTTAACGCGTGCTTCGATTTCAGGTTTTTGACCTTGGCCATCAATGATTGTTGTGTTGTCTTTGTCACAACGAATGCGTTTAGCAACGCCTAATTGCTCAATTGTTGTTGCTTCAAGCTTCATGCCAAGCTCTTCAGAAATAACAGTGGAGCCCGTTAAAATAGCAATGTCTTCAAGCATAGCTTTACGACGATCACCAAAGCCAGGAGCTTTTACAGCAACAATTTTTAAATTTGCGCGTAAACGGTTAAGAACAAGAGCTGCTAGAGCTTCTCCTTCAACGTCTTCAGCAATAATTAAAAGTGGTTTGCCTGTACGAACAACTTTCTCAAGAATAGGAACAAGATCTTTTAATGAAGAAAGTTTTTTATCAAAAATAAGAACAAAAGCGTCTTCGTAATTAACTTCCATTCTTTCTGCGTCATTCACAAAATAGTTTGAAAGGTAACCGCGATCAAATTGCATTCCTTTAACAACTTCTAAAGTTGTTTCCATGCCTTTTGCTTCTTCAATTTGAATTACACCTTGCTTGCCTACTTCTTCCATAGCTTCAGCAATAATGTTTCCAATTGTCGTATCTGAATTGGCAGAAATTGTACCAACTTGAGCAATTTCATTGTGACTTGAAATCGGTTTGCTAATTTTTTTAAGTTCAGCAGTAATTTCAATAACAGCTTTATCAATACCGCGTTTTAAATCCATTGGATTGTGACCAGCAGCAACAAGCTTTACACCTTCACGGTAGATTGCTTGTGCAAGAACAGTAGCTGTAGTCGTACCGTCACCAGCAACATCAGAGGTTTTAGAAGCAACTTCTTTAACCATTTGAGCGCCCATATTTTCAAATTTATCTTCTAGCTCAATTTCTTTTGCAACAGTAACACCGTCTTTAGTAACATTTGGAGAACCGAAAGATTTATCAATAGCCACATTACGGCCTCTTGGTCCCATAGTCACTTTAACTGCGTCTGCTAGAGTGTTTACTCCAACTAGAATTTTTTTACGTGCATCTTCACCAAAATTAATCATTTTAGCTGACATGAAATTCTCCTAATGATTCCGTTTAATTTAATAAGCAAAAAATTAACCAATTACGCCAAGAATGTCATCTTCACGTAAAATAAGGTGATCTTCACCTTCAACTTTGATTTCTGTACCGCTGTATTTACTAAATAGAACGCGATCGCCTACTTTAATATCAATGGCACGAACATTGCCATCTGCAAGTATTTTGCCATTACCAACAGCAATTACAGTGGCTTCAACTGGTTTCTCTTTGGCATTGTCTGGAATGAGAATGCCGCCAGCAGTTTTAGTCTCTTCTGCTACACGCTTAACCAAAATGCGATCTGAAAGTGGACGAATCTTCATAATGAGCCTCCAAAAAGAGTGGGAAAATCCACACAAGTAAAAGTCTTAATTTAAAGGAGGATAATTGATATCCTCAAACCTTATGTGGAAAGTAAACGAGGTTTAAGATGTGTCAAGGATTTTTTTTTAAGAGGGAAACAATCAACTAATTATCCATATTTATTATATTTTAATTCATTTTTCTCTTTATAAGAGCCCACCAAAAGCAATGACTGGAGTCTTATTTTAAAATAGGGACAAAGCTTAAATAAAATAGCACTATAATTAAAGGAGAGAATTTAATGGATGTGAATCTCTTTTAAACGAGATAATCCAATTGTCTCAATAGAAATATCTTTAGAAGACTCTTTAGAAACAGAATAAACAATTCCTTTATCATCTACAATGACGGAAACAGGTATATCTTTCTTTTTCCAATAAGAGGTAATTAACTTCCCTTTAAAAACGGATTTTTTCAATTGATCTAAAATTTTATCAGATGGATCTATCATAATTCCTAAAAAAATATTTTTCTTATTTTCAGAATATTCAAATACCTTTGAGTTATCTATAAATAACATTTTTGAACATATTTCATGATTTGTGCCTATTTCTTTATAAAATAAAAATAAAGGCATATATTCTGGATTTATAATTTTTATTTTATTTGATATTTTTAAAAAATTATTATCATCATCAAGAGGAATTCTATAATCAGCATGTTCTTTTTTGTTAGGAGAGTTGCTTATCATGATAAAACTAGAATTTTCTAAGCCAAATAATGATTGAAATTTTAATAAATAAAAAACAATTAAATAACAACAAAAAGGTTTAGTCATAAATAATTTTACCAAAAATGAATCCACATGCCTAAAGCACGCTATTCATTACATCAAAGAAAGACAGGATGCAAATAGGGGGATCTTACTCTGATGATTGGCGAACTTCTATCCCACAGGAACGCATAAATTCCATAACAAAATCGTAATCTTCATTTTTATAAGCTGTTTTAAACACAACCTGTTTTATTCCGGCAGTTATAATTGCTTTTGCGCAATCTCGACAAGGACTAAAAGTACAATATAAAGATGAATTTCTTAGATCTTGTCTAGAAGCAGCAATTGCATTGATTTCTGCATGGACCATAAAAGGATATTTGTCTGGCCTTAAATTAGGAAGTTTTGTATCATCGCATCCTGGTGGAAACCCATTATAACCAGTTGCTAAAATTCTTTTATTTTCATCAATTAGAACAACTCCAACTTGAGTTTCTCCATCATGACTACGCTTAGAAACTGCTTCTGCAATTCCAATAAAATAATCATCCCATGAAGGTCTTTGAAAAGTTTTTCTATTATCATAATTAATTTCAATTAAAGGGAAAGATTTTTTATCTTTTTTTAATTTAAAACTTGAATCACTCATAAAATAATATTTTCCTTATACTCACCAAATACTTCTCTCATCACATTGCAAATTTCACCTATACTTGCATAAGCTTTTACGGCATCAATAATATAAGGCATTAAATTATCTGTTCCCTTAGCTGCTGTTTTTAAATGAGCTAAAGAAGTTTTTACTGCATTTTGATCTCTCGTATTTTTTATATTTTTTAATCTATTGATTTGATTTTTTTCTACAGAGTCATCTATACGCAATAAACCTTCTTGCTCTTTTTCTTCAATTGAAAATTGATTCACCCCAACGATAACTCTATTTTTATTTTCTATGTCTTGTTGATATTTATAAGCGGATTTTTGAATTGAAGCTTGAACAAATCCTTCTTCAATCGCTTTTACCATTCCCCCCATAGAATCAATTTTTGAAATAATATCTAAAGCTTCATTTTCAATTCTATCTGTTACGGCCTCAACATAATAACTGCCAGCAAGGGGATCTACGGTTTCTGCAATACCACTTTCATGTGCAATAATTTGTTGAGTACGCAACGCAATACGTGCAGATTCTTCTGTTGGCAAAGCAAGGGCTTCATCTTTACTATTTGTATGAAGACTTTGAGTGCCTCCTAAAACAGCTGCTAAGGCCTGAATTGTTACCCTAACAATATTATTATCTGGCTGCTGTGCTGTAAGCGTAGACCCTGCCGTCTGGGTGTGAAAACGTAACATCAAACTTTTTGGATTTTTTGCATGAAAACGTTCTTTCATTATTTTAGCCCAAATACGTCTTGCTGCTCTAAATTTGCCAACCTCTTCTAAAAGATCTGTAAAACTATTAAAAAAGAAAGACAATCTAGGAGCAAATTCATCTACATCTAATCCCGATTTTATAGCCGCTTCTACGTAAGCAATTCCATCAGATAATGTAAATCCTATTTCTTCCGATGCTGTACTTCCCGCTTCACGAATATGATAACCGCTTATTGAAATCGTATTCCATAAAGGAACATTTTTTTTGCAGTAAGAAAATATATCAGTAATTATTCGCATAGATTGTGTTGGAGGATAGATATAAGTTCCTCTCGAAATATATTCTTTTAAAATATCATTTTGTATAGTTCCACGTAATTTATCACTTGATATACCCTGCTTTTCTGCAACTACGATATAAAGCGCTAGCAAAACAGATGCGGAAGCATTTATTGTCATTGATGTGGATATTTTATCTAAGGGAATTCCATTTAATAATATTTCCATATCAGCAAGAGTATCAATAGCAACTCCTACTTTTCCCACTTCACCAGATGCTTCGGGGCTATCGGAATCGTAGCCAATTTGAGTAGGCAAATCAAAAGCAACACTTAAACCAGTTTGTCCCTGACTTAATAAATATTTATATCTGTTGTTACTTTCCTCTGCAGTTGCAAATCCAGCATACTGTCGCATAGTCCAAAGGCTACTTCGATACATTTTAGAATGGACGCCACGCGTATAAGGATATTCACCAGGAAAACCTATTTTGTCTAAATATTTTTTATCGTCATTGGCGTTTTCTGGTGAGTAAATTTCATCAATCAAAGAGCTTGAAGCAGTAATAAATTCTGATTTACGGAGCGGATCCTTTTTATTAATAGACATTTCACAACCTCTTTTAATATCAAAATTATTTATTTTTTATCTGCCTTCATTTTAGTAATTCTACCTGGAAAATTCTCCCAATAAGTATCAGAAAATATTTGATTTAAAAGATCATCCCAACTTGGAAAATATTTTTTTTCTGCTGGATTTATAAGGGAAGCAAAGGCATCTTTACCCCAAATTAATTTACCGTTATTCGTATCTACAAGTAAAACAGAAAAACCTCCATTTATACTATAAATATCTTCTTTTGCTGCTGAACTAATCTCAGTAATTACTACAATTAAAGCTGTATCCGCATTTAATACTTTCGCAGCTAATCCATTTAAATTTTCTATCCATATTCTATCTGGAGCAAGGCAGTAAGTATAAAACTCCATGAAGTTTTTTCTTGATAAACAACTAGATGTAATTAACAATCTTGTAGATGTTTGGCTAGAATTAAACCTATCCGCCACGACCTTCATACTATCATTTAATTTATCCCAATAAGTTGGTTTTGCCGTTCCTAATGCATTTGCTACAGCAGAAAATGCATAACCATTAATATTTGGCTGTCCACTAAAAGACTGCATGACTTTGTTTTGAATTTTATTTACTAATTGATGTGTATTTATAATAGCAGGATCGATTGATGAGTATTTTGATGGATCGGGTAATAAAAATACAGGAACAGCAATAATAGAAGCAGGATTTACGGCTTCATATCCTTCTTGAATTCCGTTATTCAAAGGCTTCATAGTTTGGCACGAATAAAAAATAAATGAAAATATACAAATTGTTGCCAATTGATCCACAATGCGTTTTAAATGCATTTTACGTTTCCTTAAAATTACCCTTAACGACTTGAAAAACTCAGGGTATTAACAAAAATTAATATAACAAAAGAAAAATTCTAATAAATTATAATCTATTTATTCAATAGTTCCTTTAACTGTTTGATCGTTTTTAATATCAATTCATTATTTGAAGATGCAAGATGATCTAATATATCATTTAGTCCATCCGTTTTTGTGGCATACAAATGATATAATGCATTTCGCACAAGTCCTTGAAATTTTGCTCTTGTTGCTGCCGTACCTCCAAACCATTTTTCATACTGAGTTATGTCCATTAAAGCAATTTCTTTAACATTTAATGATAAAAAAGGCTTATGAAACTCTGAAAATTCTTTTAAAATTGGAAAATCAGTTGTTACAATATTATAAGGACAGACTTCTTGACAAATATCACATCCATAAATTGTATTCTTAAAATGAGAAATAAACTCATTAGGCACAACGTCTCTATGCTCAATGCTTAAATAGGAGAGACAACGGTTAGCGTCAAGAAAATAAGGCTTTTTAAATGCATTTGTAGGGCAAGCATCTAAACATTTTCTACAATCGCCACAATCTAGATTCCCTATTGGATTAATTTTATTTTGATTTAATTCAGTAATTTCTTCTAAAGGAAGATCTGTTAATAAAGTAGCAATAAAAAAAAAGCTACCCATTCCCGGCCTTATCAACATTGTATTTTTTCCAATAAATCCTAAAAAAGCTTCACGTGCATGCGCTCTATCAAAGAAAGGAATGGAATCAACAACAGCTCTGTATTGAAATTGAATATTTAAATAATTTTGTAGATTCTTTACTATATTATTTAAATTATTTTTCAAAGTTTTATGATAATCTTTACCATAAACATATCGAGAAATTAACTTTTTTGAAATAATAGATTCTTCAGTTATCAAATTATTATGTTTATTAAAATTTTTATTTTTACTATTTCTTGTTCTATGCCCTGTTGCATAAGGAAACAAGAAAATGATTGCATTTTTTACATTAGGAAGAATTAAATTTGGATTAGCCCTTGCTTCAAAATTATTCTCTAAAAAAGACATTTCAGCATGTGCGTTCTCTGAAAGCCATAATTTAAATGCAGGAATATCTTTATCTAATATTTTTGAATGATTTTTTTCAAATGAAAATACAGCTGATGCAAAAGCACCATTTTTTTTTAATAAACCGGATATTTCATTCTTTAATTTCATGAGCTCATTCTTACACTACTTGGATCAGCATGAACAATAACATCTCCATCAAACTCAAGTTCAAGTGAATCTTCTATTTTTTCAATTATAATGTGAACCTCATTAAAAGATAATTCATCTGGTAAAGTTACATGAAAATCAAAAAAATATTTATATCCACTTTTTCTTCCTCTAAAACGATGAACATCTAAAACTCTAGAGTCCGTTTCTTTTATTATGTTTTTAGCTTTTATTTTGATTTCGTCAGAAATATCATGATCCATTAATTCATTTATACTTGTTTTTACAAGTCCAAATGCACCATAAATGACATACAAAGAAAAAACCAAAGCAATTATTGGATCTAATATTGGATTGCCAAATAAAATAACAATAAAAATGGCAATTCCACTAGCAATATTTGTGACCAAATCCACTTTATAGTGTTCAGAGTCAGCTAACAAAGCTGGACTATTTAATTTATCACCATTTTTTTTTAACATTTTTGTTACGTAATAGCTTACCATGCCAGCAAAAACAAAAAAGGCTACCTGTCTCCAATCAGCATGAAAATCTAAAGTAACATTTCCTTTTAGACTATCGTATATTTGTCTAGCACTTGAAGCAATAATTCCAATAGCACCACCAATAATCAAACAACCTTGACCTAAAGCAGCGATACTTTCTACACGGCCATGCCCATAAGGGTGATTATTATCGGGATCTAAACGAGAGAATTTTACTATTTTTCGATTTACCAAACTGACAAGCATATCCATTGTGCTATCCCATGCGGATAAAGCAACAACCATTGACCCCGTAAGTAAAAATAAAATGAGTTTTCCCAAAGCTAATACAGCAGCGCAAAGTGCCGCTGTAAGCGCGGCTCTTTGCGCTATTTTTGAATCTAAAGAATCTTTAGAATGCTCTATTTGCATAAAAACACTTCTTTCTAACTATTATTCTTTAATGTAAACTCTTTGATAAAAGGGAACACCTTTGCTTGTAAATAATTTTTGAAAAGCAGTTTCATATGGCCCACCTAATATATCTCTTGGCTGTGGCAAAGGCTCTCCATTTGCATCATCATCAGGAACAAAACTTGATTCTAACATTAATTTATTTGTTTCTATAAAATATTGCTCATGATCTGTTTTAAACCAAAAAAATCCTTTTGTAGCTAATTTTTGATATAAATTAACAATAAACTCTTTTTTTAATAATCTATTTTTTTCATGTCTATCTTTAGGCCAAGGATCTGGGAAAAAAACACAAACACCATTTAAACTTTTATCAGGAATCAATTCACTTAAAAAAGCTCTGCCATCACATATTGCAATTTTTCCATTATCTATATTTAATCTTTTTAATTTGCGCGCTGCTTTTACAACTCTTTTATAAGTAATATCTATTCCCAAAATATTTAATTGCTTATTTTGCGATGCAATTTCAAGAACATTTTTACCCATATAACATCCAATTTCTAGGACCAGTGGTTTAGTTGTATCTTTAAATAGCGTCGATATTTTTTCATTTAATTCGTTTTGAGTAAATAAATACTCGGATAAATGAATTGCTTCTTTTAGATAAGGATTCTCATGTCTATCAGGAGCGTTCTCACCTTTTCTTAAGTTATCAATAATTGTTCCAACTTTTCTCATTTATAAGAATCTTTCTCTTATTTTCAATAATTTGACAAAATAAATTCTTGCCCAGCCTTACCAACGCAGGTTGCCGAAAAGGGAAGAAGGAATCAAGGCAAATTTTAATTCTTTAGGAAAAATATGAGCTTGAAGCGAAACAATAAAAAATGGAATGTAAGAAGAGCGATCTCTTATTTTCCAGTTATTTTATTGTTATTTCCTAATTATGGCTATTCTTATAAATTTCCAGATTCCATTCCATATACACCCTATTCATCTAAAAGTACCTATTTTCACAAATCATATCCTGAACAAGAATGTACGCCTAAGGGCATGGACACGCAGACATTAAGGTTAGAGTTCTCCCAAAGAACAAAAATAATAAACGAATTTAGGGTTGGTTGGAATTATTATTCTTCATCTGAAATACCTAATTATTTAAAGCCCACGATTGGAGGAGAAATACAAGTAGCCCGCTGTTTACCTCCTGGTAAATGGGCATTTTTAGGAAAAGGAAATGTAATTGGAATTAATGGCAATATTGTTGAAGCCCTAATTAAAGGCTATGAATACAAAGCATCTTCTGCAGGTAAAATACCTATTGATTTCGTAGATACAGGGAATATGTATTGGCGCCCCATGGCGGGAGATGTCATATTTCCTGTAGAAAAAATAATAAATAAAAAACTCACAGTTAGTCCAAAAATTGAATTGTCATTTCAGGATTTATTTATAAGCGTAGATTTAAATCAATATTCTTATGAATTATCAAAACAAGGAGAAGAAATATTAAAAGATAAATTTGAAAAATTCAAAAATTTAAATGGAAAAATGCTAATAGAAGGCTTTATACTAACATCAGGAAATCGAGAAGAATTACGTATAGAAAGTTTAATGAGAGCTCAATCTGTTTCTAAGTATCTTGCGAATACTTTTAATATAAATGAAAATCAAATTATTTCTATTGGATATGGAAATGATTGGATTCAATCAGGAATGCAACCCGTTAAAAGCTGGCCAAATAAAGAAATGACTCATGGTATTGTTTTACGAATGATACCAGAATCGAATTAAAAATAAAATAAATTAACGCATTCTATTTAATACATCTTTACTCTTAATAGTACCTACTTGTGGAATTCCAATCGCTTGTTTAACAGTAAGTTCTTTAATTCCACCTAAATCATCTGCCTTTTTTTGGATATCAATATTAAAATCTGAAATTGTATATAATTTACAATTTTCTAAAAAGAAAAATCCTTCATGAAAGGAAACAACTTTTCTATCAAGTTTGCCGCATAATACTTTTGCAGATGGAAGACCTGCTTTAATTTCGGTTTCAGGAATTACCATAACAGATTCATCACTTTTCTTTTTTACAATAATGGGTTCACCGGTTGGAAATCTATTTAAAATTCGAGGCTGCAAAGAAAAAATAGGCTTACTTTTATCAGTAAATAAAGAAATATCATTAAAATTTTTAAACAATCTTTTTTTGCAAGAATCTATAAAATAATAATTTATACTATCTGTTGTAACAACCCATTTTTCGTATTTTTGGCAAATAGAATGAAATGAGCCATCAGAGTTTCTTGTATAATCATTATAATAATCATCAGAAGTATAATTATTTCCAATAGACATCATTGCATATACATTAGCAGATAATGAAACAATAGATTTTCTTTGATCTTGAATAAGATTATTTGAAACTTCAGGATCATTAATTAACATTAAGTTACAGTTTTTTACATAATAAATAAGATCTACATAAGTAACTACCTTATGATTTAATATTTTACATGCTTCTTGTTTCGTTTTTATATTAGAAATTAATTTTTCGTTATTATTCAAATTTACTAATGACTTTTTCTCATTTATTGCTTCATCTTCATCAGCATGAACCTGAAAAACAAATAAATTTAATAATAATATAAAACTAATATAATAAAAAATTTTAAATTTACGACTCATTTTTTTTAAACTTATAAAGTAATACAAAAATATTCACCAATCTTTTTTAAGTCTGCCAATTCATTTAGCAAATGTTATTGCAAAAAATTTCGATTCCATTTAAAATATTCAAGCTCATGCTAATAATAGGAGGTTAAGTGCAAGCATCAAGTATCGTATCATTGCATGAAATCCATCACTCTTTTTTACAGAATAAACCTGTACTAAACGAGTTAAACCTTGAAATACAAAAAGGAGAATCACTTACTATTCTTGGGCCTGGAGGCTCTGGAAAAAGTACTCTTTTAAAGGTTATATTAGGTATCATAAAACCGCAATCAGGTTCTGTTCATGTCCTTGGCAAAACGATAAATACTCTTAAGAATGACGAAAGGTCCAAACTTTTCAAAAAGATGGGTATGGCTTTTCAACAAGGAGCTCTTTTTGATTTTATGACTGTAAGAGAAAATATCCTTTTTGCAATGGAAAATATGACAGATTTCAATAAAGAAGAACGTGAAGCAAAAGTAAAAAGCTTTTTAGATCAAGTTTTACTGAGCCATGCTGCCGATAAAATTCCAAGCGAATTATCTGGAGGGATGCGAAGAAGAGTTGGTTTTATTAGGGCTTTAGTTACAAACCCTGAACTGGCTTTATTAGACGAACCAACAGCGGGTTTAGATCCCGTAACAACTACAATTGTTATTGATATGATTCATAAAATTGGAAATAATATCGGAACAACCATGATCAGTGTTACTTCTAATATTGATGTTGCCTTTCGTTTTGCACCAAATGTAGCTATTTTAAAAGATGGAAAAATAATTGGAAAAGGCACAAAAGAACAATTATTAGAAATGAATGATCCCTGGATAACAAATTTCTTGACTATCAGAAAACATAATTTTTAGAGCGAAATTTAAAATTATATTTTTTTGTTAATTAAATAAAGAAAGAAACATGAAAAAAGATTTGGAATATCTCACATGCTATGGAGTAAGAACACATAATTTAAAAAATATTAATTTAAAAATCCCTTTAAAAAAATGGATTTCTATAACTGGTGTCTCTGGAAGTGGTAAAAGTAGCTTTGCTTTTGATACCATTTACTCGGAGTCACAACGCCGTTTTTTAGAAACTTTGGGTACATATGAAAGACAATTTTTACAAGGATTACCTCAAGGAGAATTTGATGATATTGAAAACATACCTGCTGCAATTGCATTAAAACAATCAAATAAAACCGGTGATCCAAGAAGTGTTATTGCTACAGCATCAGATGTTGCAGAACCACTTCGTACTTTATTTATATCTTTAATGGAACCCTCCTGCACGACATGCGGATCACCTGTTAAAATGAGTAAAGCAGAAGAATTAACTCAATTTTTAAGTGATCCAGATAAAAAAAAATCAAATGAAAACTATTTGATTTCTGTACCATTTGTAATAATGAACAAAAAAGTAGCTCAAGACTTACTTGTAGAAGGCTATTCAAGAATTTTAATTGACAAAAATATTGTAATTATAGAAGACTTTTTAAGTAACTTAAAAAATCATGTTTTTCCATTAAACATAGAAATTGTTTTAGATAGAATTTCTAGTGCATTAGAAATTACGGAAATAGAAAACCGTGTTGAAACCATTTGGTCACAAGTAAAATTTTCTCCTAAATTTTCTTTTATTAATGTCAATAAGCTAGATAAATCTAACGTTATTTCTCAATTTAGTAAAAATTATCATGTACAACCTTTTTGTAATAAATGCCAAAGTCAAACAAATATCATTCAATCAAAAGATCTGGATTGGCAATCTGTTTTAGGAGCTTGTAAAGCATGTAATGGATTAGGCAACATTCCTGTTTTAGATGAAAATAAAATTATTCCAAACCAAAAACTATCATTAAGTTCTGGAGCAATTAAACCATGGACATCGGATACTTTTTCTTGGATGCAAGAAGAACTTTTACGAGCTTGCAAAAAAAGAGGGGTTAAAATTCCAGACCCCTACGAAAGCTTATCTAAAGAAACAAAAGAATGGATTTGGAAGGGTGAGCATTCAAACAATAAAAAACAAAAAAATGATTTTGTTTCTATTCATGAATTTTTTGATGTTTTAGAACAAGAAAAATATAAGAGTACTTCGAGAATATTACTCGCAAAATATAGAAAGTATATTTTATGTCCCGAATGTGAGGGCGCTCGAATAGGAAAGTCTGGAAAAAATGCCATATGTTTTGGTAAAACATATTATAATATATTTCAGTCAGAAATAAAAGAAACTCTGGATTGGCTTATCAAATTAAAAAAAGAAAAAAAATTTGAAAAATTAATTGACTCTATTCCTGAAATTTATAACGAAGCTTTAAAAAAAATCTCTTTATTAAATAAACTTGGTTTAGGCTCCGCACAATTATTTCGAAGATGCAAAACATTATCGGGAGGAGAGTACCAAAGAGTTTTGCTTACAAGAGTAATTGGAAATGGTTTAACCGATGCTCTTTATGTATTAGATGAGCCCAGTATTGGTTTAGGTAAAAATGAAATTCCAACTTTAATTTCCTGTATCCAAGAATTAAGAGATCTTGGAAATACAATTATTATGGTAGAACACGATAAAGATCTCATTTCCGCTTCCGATGAAATATTTGAATTTGGACCTGGTGGAGGGAATGAAGGAGGAAATTTACTACCTATCATAAATAAAACTCCAGCATCTTTTAAAACAAAATTTAATATTGAAAATAATCAAGTTACAAAAAAAGAAATAAAAAATGAAAGAATTTTTAATTCTGATGAATCAATTTATTTAAAAAACTTTAACGCATTAAATTGTAACTCTGTTAACTTAGAAATATTACTTAAAAAATTAAATGTTTTAACAGGCCCAAGCGGTGCAGGAAAATCAACAATAATTCATTTCGGACTTGAGTCGGCTTTAGAAAAATTAAACAGTCATAACTTAACATCAAATAACACCCCTGATTATGACTCAAAAATTGGGACTTGGGAAAATATCATTACTCCAAAAGATTTTTTTTCTGGAACAGATTTAATTAGTGTAGAGCAAAAAGCATTACATAGAACATCTTCAAGCGTTCCAGCAACTATACTTGGCTTAATGGATCTTTTAAGAAAAAACTTTGCATCTACAAAAGAAACAAAATCTTTGGGATTTAATTTATCTGATTTCTCATTTAATGGTTCTGGTGGTTGTGAAACTTGCAATGGAAAAGGTATAATTCAAGAAGATTTATTTTTTCTTGGCGAGGTTGAAAAAACCTGCCCTGAATGTAACGGAACAAGATATCGCAATGATGTTTTACAAGTGAAATGGCTTGGAAAAAATATTTATGAATGGCTTTCAACAAGCCTGAATGAATGTAAAATAAAATTAGGGAAACTTCCTGGCTTTGGAAAACCCATTGCACTTTGCTGTCAACTTGGCCTAGGACATATTCCTTTAGGAATGCCTACAACCTCGATGTCTGGAGGAGAAGCTCAGAGGCTAAGAATATGCGCAGCACTTTCTAAATCTTCTAAGAAAATATTTTGTATACTTGATGAACCAACAAGAGGACTTTCAGAAAAAGATATTGGAGATCTTTTAGAATCTTTAATTCAACTTTGCACGGAAGGCCACACGTTTGTTATAGTTGAGCATCATGAATTATTTCAAAATCAGGCACACCATTTGATCAAAATCGGACCTGGAAGTGGAGCTCAGGGTGGGAAAATTGTAGAAAGGTTATTGTCGATTGCTAAATGACAAATAGCATGAGTATTATAATCCGTGTTATTAAAATAAAGTTATTCAGGGAAAAATAAAATGTTAAAATCAATTTTAGGAAACACCACTAAACAAATTAATGTAATTAAAAGAATGAGCGGTGAAAAATTTGTGGAGAAAATTTATGGCGAAGACGCCATGAAAGTCTTTTATGGGAGTGCCGCTGGAGCTGCCTTCACAGAAAAATTTCTTACAAATAAATGGATAAGTAATATTTATGGTGCTTATAATGACTCTGGAGCAAGCAAACATAAGATTGAAGAATTTGTTAACTTAATGGGAATTAATGTTTCTGAATCCGAAAAAGATATATCAGAATATAATTCTTTTAACGATTTTTTTGCTAGAAAACTGCACCCAAGAGCAAGGCCTATTAATAGAGTAGCGACAGGAGTAAATTCACCTGGCGACGGTCGTTTGCTTGTTTTTCCTAAAATTACTGATTCCACATTATCTTATGTTAAATGGGCGCCCATAAAACTGATAGAACTTTTTAATGGCAATGAAAGCCTCGCAGAAAGATATAAAAATGGATCATGTGGAATATTAAGATTATGTCCTTCAGATTATCATCGTTTTCATTTTCCTGTATCAGGAAAAGCAGGTATCACCAAAACAGTGCCAGGTCTGTTACATTCAGTGAATCCCTATGCATTAGAACATAAAATTCCTGTTTATTGTTTAAATAAAAGAACTATTTGTGAACTTGATTCTGATAATTTTGGAAAAGTGTTACTTATGGAAGTAGGAGCCTTGTTTGTTGGAACGATTGTTCAAACTTATAGACCTGGAATGCAAGTAGAAAAAGGGGACGAAAAAGGTTTCTTTAAATTTGGCGGCAGCACTTGTATTTTCTTTTTTGAACATGGAATAATGAAATTTGATGAAGATCTTATTCAGGCTTCAAATGAAGGTTTTGAAACTCTTGTCCATATAGGCGAAAAAATAGGTACATTATCAGAAGGAAAAGTGGATGCAGAACGCTGATGTAAAACATCAAATAGTTCGTGACTTAAACTTTAGCTTTAATGATCTTGAATTTTTAACAAACGCCTGCTTCCAAACGAAAAATTATTTAAGCAATTTTCCCCAAGTATTCAAAGAAGAGCTTAGGGATTTTTTATTTTTAATAAAATATAATAATAAAGTAGCATCATTTTGTTCTCTGTTTCCATTTTCATTCCAGTTAAATGGCGAAAGAATAAGTGCGTATTGCATTGGAAGCGTTTGCACAGATCCTAAATTAAGAAAATTAGGATTAGCAATGAAAACAATTCAATTAGCCGAAAAAAAGGCGATTGAAAACGCGGCTGATTTCATTTTTTTATTTGCCGACAATAATAAACTTTATAATAAATTAAACTATATTTCTTCTGGAAAAACTTTTTTAGCACAAATAAGTTCTAGTTTAGTTAATAAAACATCCTTAAATAACTACAGATCACTAATTAATAAATGCAATGATATAAAATCAGAAACTTTAAAATTAAATGTAATTGCAAAAAATAACTTAAAAGATCTTTTAAATATTGAAAAATCAAAAATATGGCAATTTATTGTATGTCATGCCCCATTTTCTGAGTGCATTTTATCCTATCTAGAATTTTGTGATATATTAAAAATCAAAAATATGAAAATGTATTATATTACAGAAAATCAAGACATAATGGGTGTTTGTTTTTATAACAAGGGAGATGATTTTCAAAATGTAATACATTCTTCCTATTATAAAGATAGAAAATATGCATTAATGTTAATTCAAAATATATTTGAAGAAAACAAAGAAAAAGATATCTTATTTTTCCCAGGCACCTATTTTTCAAGCTTCGAAGATATTTTTGAATATGTTTATATTCCTTCTATGTCAATAAAAAGTTTAAATGAGAAAAAATTTCCTATCCACGCCCTAGATAATTTATGCAGTAAAAATTCAATATTTGTAAGTAGTTTACAAGGCACTTAATCTCATATTATTATAAAATAAATACTATGAGAGGTATAATATGGAAGAAAAAATTGAAAATGACACGTCCATCCAAATGATTGTCTTAATGACACCAGATATGATGAATTTTTCAGGCAAAGTTCATGGTGGTGCCATCTTAAAACTTCTTGACCAGGTTGCTTATGTTTGCGCCTCTCGATATGCAGGAAATTATGTAGTTACACTTTCTGTTGATCAAGTTTTTTTTAGACATCCTATTCATGTTGGAGAATTGGTATCTTTTTTTGCAAATATCAATTATACAGGCAAATCATCGATGGAAGTAGGAATTAAAGTAATATCAGAAGATACAAAAACCAGAGCTACAAATCATGTATTATCCAGTTACTTTACTATGGTCGCCGTCGATGAGCACTCAAAATCAGTAAGCATTCCAGAATTAAGCGTGACCACAGAAAAGCAAATAGAAAGAAGAGAAGCCGCCCTGAAAAGAAAATTACTTAGAGAGCAAATTTGGAAAAAATAATACGAATATTATTCTTTCTGTATAGTTACTTTAAACACTTGATAACTATTTAATTTTTGCTCTGCTTCCGATGTTGCAAAAATAATTTTTACAACTTCAATTCTATTTTCGTCAAGCGTATTTGGGAGTTCTCCATCAATTCTTAGATCATTTGCATCTATCTTTAAATTTTTTCCCGTAGTAATTGTATATGTTTTGGTTGCTTTTTTAAAAATGGAGTCAATTGAATTATAATTATCTTGTACTTTATTTCCCTTAACAATAATATATTTATTTGCCGGAATCGTAGATATTAAATTTAAATGTCCTGAATAAAGAATAATTTTATCATCAATATCAAAATCAATTTTAAAAGGATTTTCACTAGCTGAATTATAACTCACTTCTTTATAATCTGAAGCTTCAATTATTTTTATATTATTATTAGGATCTATTTCTGGTTTAAATATTTTACTACTTGTAAATTCATTCCATTTTTTATTTAAATCAAATTTTTTATTTAACTCAGATAAATATATTTTGATTATTGGATTTGTACTAAAGTCTTCTGGGTTTATTATCATTTTTGAATAAAGTATGTCCTGAGTACCAGCTGAATTTGTTACTTTATGAAATTCAAGATTTTCCTCAGAAGCATTTTTTGATAAAATATAAGACGTTGGTCTTAAAGTATATTCAACTTCAGCATTTTCTTTATTTAAATATTTTATACCTGTTACTGTTAATTTACAAGTTGAATTTCCTTGTTTAACAATTAAATTTGAACTTATTTTATCTTTAGAAAGCAGCCAAGACTCATTTTCTTTTCTACCTATACAGTCAGCACCATATAATCCTTTTATAGAAAAGGTATCTTGATTCATATTTTTAAAATTGCTTTGATTTCCTAAATTATTATCTATTACAGCCAAATCAATTGATGTTTCAACATTTTTATTAGATTCTTGCTGAGAATTATTAGAGTTTGTATTTCCTTTACACCCCATGATGAAAGGAGATATCATAAAAATAGGGCATGCTAATTTTAAAATTACAGAGTATTTCATTAAAAAAACCTCGAAATATATTTAATTATTGTTAAATGAATTCAATTTTTTTTGCGCAAAAAAATAGCTGATACCGCAAGGTTTTTAATAAAACAAAATTTATTTTCTATCAAGATTATTTTTAAATAAATTAACAAAATTAAACTGTATTTAATTGTAAAAAACAAAATTTATTAAAATTTAAATTTTATTTAACCTTTAAATACAACAAATAATCAAATATTTTGAATACCATTAAATAAATTATTATTTAGAGTCAAAGAGGCTCCTTGAAGTTTTCTAAAACCTCAACGCTTACTTCTTCAACATTTTCAATGTTTTTAATTTTTGTTATGGTATCTTGAATTTTATACGCTTTAGGAATACGAACTAAATAGTATCCTAAATTTGGATAACTTTTTACGATTTCAAATGATTTATCATTAAAAACAGCATTATTCTTTGTTTTAATAATTATGCTTCCACTTAGAACCCCAAAAGAATCTGTTGATTCATTTATAACAACTTTATTATTAAAAGTTTTTGTTTTTTCATTTTCATTTGGAGAGATATTATATATATTAAACCCTTTTGTTTTTATAAGATTTTTTGTTTTATTCGTTTCAATTTTAGAATCTTTGCTAAAATCAGCTTCTAGTTCTTGGTAAACAGTATATTTAACTCCACCCTGGACAAAACTTTCAGAGACTTTAAATTTTTTAGCCACTTCTTTTCCAGTGACCACTGGATTTTCTATTTTATCATCAAGATGTATCGATTTTTCAGCTGCAATTGCGCTTAATGAAAAGTAGTTAAAAGCCAGAAAACTTGCAGTATACAAAATTGTTTTCATTGTCATACATTCTCTCCTACACTAATAATATTAAATATTAAAAACTACGTTTATTGATGCCCTGTAACTTTTAATTGCCAACCTTTAAATGTAGCTTCCTTTTTATGTATACCAGTATTTATTACTTTAAGCTTCCATTCACCTTTACTATCCTCACCATAAAATGCATTTGATTGAATTTGCATTCCAACTAAATTGCCATTACTTGAAAATGCATTTGCAGCATTCCAAACAATACTTTTTGTGCCACTTGGTGAAGTTAATTCTAATGCTACATCACCAATAAATTTACTTTCTAAAGAAACTTTAATTTGAATATTTTCTATCTTTAATGAATTAGAACTAAAAACTGTTAACTTAGATTCATACCCATTAACATCTCCTGCTGGAACAGGTTGGCTAAAATCAGAGGGTAATTTTGGTATCCAATCTTTTTCAATATATTCGCCTAAATTTACATTATAATTTTTTGCAAGAGCCACCGCATCTGCAACATTCACCCGTCCAAATCCGTACCAATTGGAAAAATGAAAACCAGCTGCATTTGTTACCCAACCTTGCTCTGCTTGATATGATACCCCTTCAGCAATATTTATAGAAACACCATTAAAATTTTGATCTACTTTTGTAGCTGTTTTCGCTAAAATATATTTCACATCGCGCCAAGTTAATTCTGGATTTGCTTCTAATATAAGAGCGATACTACCAGAAGTAACAGGAGTAGCTGAAGAAGTTCCATTCATTGAATTTGTGTAATTACAATCTTTATTAACATCTACTTCACAAGCATTAAAAGGATTTCCAATTTTTAAAATGTCCTCTTTATTTTTAAAATCGGGATTACGGCTTAAACCATATTTTGAGCCAACAACATCTGTTGTAATAATTGCAGGATCAGCAGCTGTAGCTCGAATTTTTGTCCAATCCATTACTTCATTAATGGTTTTATAATTTTTTTCGACCCATTCTTTATTTTTACCAAATTCACCACCTGGAGCACTTATCCATAAAGATGAACCTGTTGTTGAATAAGAAGATTTCACACCTTGTGAATTTATTGCTCCCACGGTGATTACTTCTGCCAGTGTATTTTCAAAATTCATACTTGAATTTTGACAGGATAAATTTAATTTTTTTGCATCATCGCAAGAACTACCAGAAAACATTCCCATACTACTAAAACCGTTTCCAGCTGCTTTTACATAAAGAGCGCCTTTTCCATTTCTTAATGTCGTTGTCCCGGATTTAAAGGCGGCTACAGATGCTTTTGTCGTTGGGTTATCCTCTTTAATTTGTCTTGTATTATTCATACCAAAACTCATACTAAAAATATCATTCCCTTTTGAAGCATCTGAACCACCCAAGGAATCTAAAAAGTTTTTGAAGTTTTGAGAGCCGCTACTTATAACATTATATCCAGACAAATGTGCTCTTGGAGCCACTCCTGAACCACCAAATCCTAAATTACTTCTCATCCCAATAATTCCAGAAACCATTGTCCCATGATCTGGTTCATCACCATCTATTGGTGATGGATCGTTTGGAGGTAAGCCGTTTCTTCTAAAATTTAACGACCATGTTTTTGATACATTTGCTTTATTATCAACATTAGGAGCTAATGAAGGATGACTTATTTGAAGACCAGAATCTGCTACGGCTACATATACATTATTTCCACTTAAACAATCATTTTTTAGAACAGAATTTACATTTATATCTTCACCAGCTTTAGGAAGAGTTGTTGAGAAAGCAGTATTTCCATTATTTAATAAATGCCACTGATATTTACCTAATGGATTTGCTTTTTCATCTGATAAATCCGTACAAAATTTATTATTATCGTTATTTAAACCTTCGCCATCTTTTTTATCACTTTCTTGATTCGTATTTTCCTGATTTGTATTTTCATTTTTTGTTTCTATAATATCAGGAGAATTTGTTTTTTTTCCGCATGATGATACAAACGAAACCGTTAAAATTGAAATCAATAAAATTCTCTTATTTGACAAAATCATTATAACTCCCCTTATTAAATGGTCGCAAAAAATGAAGCCCTTTCAAAATTCATGAAATTTAAGGGCTCAAGAAAAATTTTTAGTATATTTTATTTTTACATTGGAGTTTTAAAGTTTTCTAAAACTTCGACATTTACACTTGTTACTTTATCATCTGAAACAGCTTGGCTATAAGGATTTAATTTCTTTAATTGACTCACTGCATCTTGAAACTTTATATTTTCAGGTACTTTAATTACATATAGACCTAATTCTTTATAAGATTTCAAAACTTGATAAGATGTATTTGGTATTTTAACTTTTTTATCTGGATTTACTTTTACTATAGCATTTCCAGTTACAACAGCAAACTTTTTAGTTTGATTATTAAAAGCAACTTTAAAAGCTGATTTACTAGCCACACTTTCTTGAGATTCAGAGTCACTAAAATCATTCACAGAGGTTGAAGTCATTCTATCTGAAGAGTTTCTATTTTTTGAATTACGAACCGATTTTGAATCAAAAAATATTTTAAATGCGCCTTTATCTAAAAGAATTGTCTTTGGCGCTCTAATAGATAGATCTTGTGGAGAGTTTCCTGAAGATACTTCGTTTGAAAAATCTTTACTTGTATCTTTTCCAACAAATGCTTTTAAGCCTTTATATAAAGTATAATTCATACCACCTTGTGTAAAAACTTCATCTACACTTAAATTTTTATTAATGTTTTCAATTAATTTATTTTCATCATTACCACTTTTTAAGTCAGCTTCATTATTTAATGAAAAAGTATCGACAACTGCATAAGAGTTTAATGCAAATATATTGAATAATGAAAATGCACTTATATAAAGAAATGTATTTCTAAGTTTCATGATATTTTTCCTTAATAGTTAATTTAATTTTATAAATATTCATTTTGTTTCATTATTATTTAAAATTATAATGAAACTTTTTGACCAGCAATTTGTAATCTTATTCCTTTAAAGGAAACTGTTTTTGCATTTAAACCACTATTTATTACTTTTAATGTCCAAACACCTGCACTGTTTTCACCATAGAATGCGTTACTTTGAATTGGCATATTTACTAAATTTCCATTACTAGAAAATGCATTTCCAATATTCCAAATAATACTTTTTGTTCCGCTTGGAGAAGTTAATTCAAGTCCAACATCACCAATAAAATCACTATCAACTGAAACTTCTGCACGAAGAGATTCAATTTTAAGATTTGCCGCTTTTGGAATTGAAGGAATTTTGTATACTAAACCTTTTGCCCCAGGTGCAACTGCTAAATTTGTTGCATATCCTCTTAATGGGTACCAATTATTTTCTGTATAAGCACCTAAATTAACATTATAGTTTTTTGCTAATTTAACAGCTTCCCCAACATTAATTCTTCCAAATCCATACCAATTTGAAAAATTAAAACCAGCTGCATTTTTGGTCCATCCATCTTCAGCTTGATAATCTTCGTCATTAGCTACTTTAACTTTGACACCAGAAAAATTAGGGTCTACTTTTGCAGCTGTTTTAGCTATTATATATTTGACATCACGCCATGTTAAATTTGGATTTGCTTCTAAAATTAATGCAAGACTTCCTGAAGTAACAGGAGTAGCGGAAGAAGTTCCATTCATTGTATTCGTATAATTATATTCTGAATTTAAATATCTACCTTCATTGTCTACTGCATAACCAGCATTAAATGAATTTCTGATACTAAAAACGTCTTCTAATGAAAATTCGCTATCATAATTTACAAGCTTACTCATTCCGTATCTAGAACCCATAACATCTGTTGTTACGATAGCAGGTTCTCCAAGAGATGGACGTAGTGTTTGCCATTCCACGGTTTTTGAAAATCTTGCATATTGTGAATCTATCCAATTTTTATCAAAACCAAACTCTCCGCCAGGTGCACTAATCCATAAAGAAGATCCTGTTGTGGAATAGCTTGTCTTCTTTCCTTTGGCACTAATAGCGCCAACTGTAATGACTTCGGGTATGGTATTATCCGTATTCATGCTTGAATTTTGGCAAGTTACTCCCAATTTAATAGCCATTTTACAAGCTTCAATACTTGGTCTGTCTCGACCTAATTTTGTAAAGCCATTTCCTGCAGCTTTAACATAAAGAGCGCCTTTTCCATTTCTTAAATGTCTTGTTCCATATTTATAAGCAGTAAGAGCGCCTAAAGTTATTGGGTCATCTGATGATATTTGTTCTAAATTATTATCACCATAACTCATATTAAAAATATCGTTACCTTTTGAGGAATCGGAACCACCAAGTGAATCAACGAAATTTTGAAATTGTTGAACTCCTGCTTCGGCTTGTATAATATTATATCCAGCTAATTTAGCACGAGGAGCAACGCCAGATCCTCCAAATCCTAAATTACTACGCATAGCAATAATACCGCTCACCATCGTTCCATGGTCTTCATCATCTTCAGGAATAGGAGATGGATCATTATTTTGTAAACGATTATCTCTGAAGTTAATTGATTTTGCTTTGCTGTTACCATCAATATTTGGCTTTAAAGAAGGATGGATTATTTGCATTCCTGAGTCAACAACGGCAACGCTAACTCCATTTCCACTCAGACATTCTTCTTTTAATGCTGGCTCTGCATTTATATCTTCACCAGCAACACCGCCTTCCGTTGCAAATGCTCTTTGTCCAGTATTTTTTAAATGCCATTGAAATTTACCTAAAGGATTCTTAGAACCATCAGAGAGATCTGTACAATATTTATCATTAAGAGCTTCTTGAGTTGAGTTGTTTTGAATTTTTTGTTCATTAGAGTTATTATCATTATTAGAATTTTTACCGCATGCGGATAAAAAGGAAACTGCGATTACAGAAATAGATAAAAAAGCAAAATAATTGCGATTTAAGCTCATAAAAATACCCCATTTCTTGAGTAATTATTTTATTTAACATGTTTGGTTGACTGAATAGCCAAGCTACAAAAAAGTTTTTTAAAAGTCAAATTTTTAAATAGAAATGTTTAAATTAAATTGCTTAATATTTTTGGTAATCTATTTTATATTTAATAAAATAATCATATTTATTATTTATTTTAAAGAACATATATTTCAATATATAAAAATTAATATATTGATAATTATTTTTAAATAATATTATAATTAAATATAATTTTTTTAATTTTTTGCAGCAAATTAATTTTTAATATTAGAGATAGATTTTTAATTAATTAAGAGTTTTAAATTATTACCACACTACTAAGTCTATTTTTTGATCATTTTCATCAAAAGGGATTTCATCAAAAACAAATTTTTCCGAGGGGAGGCAAAATACAGTCGTTATGCGTTTATTCATTTTATTTATAAATCTATCATAAAATCCACCGCCATACCCTAATCTATAGCCATCTTGAGATGCTGCTAGACCAGGAACAAAACAAAGCATTGGAGACATCTCTAAGCTGTATTCAAAACACAATTCTTCTGGCTTTTCCAAAATTCCATAATTATTTCTTATTAAATCTTTTTTACCATCGCCATACTCAAACCATTTAATGATTCCATTCTTAGATATCTTAGGAAAAAGCCAATCTTCATCCGCAAAATAAGAAATATCTAATTCATTTTTAATTGGAAAAAAACATGCAATGACGAATTGTCTATTGATATTTTTTTTATTTATTTCATCATTTGTAATCTTAAGTAACTCTAATGCTCTAAAAAATTGACGGGATCCCCAGTCCTGTGGTTTCGCGATCTCTGATAATTTCTGTCTTTCATCTATAAGTATTTTTCTTAATATTTTCTTTTTTTCAGGCACAGGTAAGTTCATTTCATAATCTGATAGGACTTGATTTAATTTTCTCATTTATGCCTTGTCGCCTCCTTTTAATTAGAATAACCTATATTTCGTTTGTTAACCTCTTTTAAGGAGAAATTCCATGGCATTATCTGATACTCTTGTAAAAATGTCGCCCGTGAAAGGCGAGTACTACTTAGTGGAACGTGATAAAATTGATGATTTATACCGCAATGCAGGCCACAGTGATGAAGATGAAGTGCCAAATTTCATCACGATTGATGGAAAAGAATGTCTTTTTACAGAAAATTTTATTGAAAAAGACGGTAAAGAGTATGAAATCGTTATGGTTGCAAATGGTTTTTCCTGGGAAGATATCATTATCTATGATGAAGACGAATAATTTTAACTACATTTAAAATTTTAAAGTTGATTTTAACAAACGACCAACCAAGTTTTAATTTACGCCCCTTATTAAAAAAGGGGAAAAAATTTCTATTTTTAATAAAAATTTTTAAAATAATATTTTATTTAACATCTATTATTTTTAATAACTCCATAATTCAAAAACATATAATATTTTCCCACATGCAAAATTTACTTAGCAAAAATTCAAAATGATGAATATAAAATATTTGAGAAAGAAAAGAAATAATAACATTATATCTTAAGAATATATTAAAAAATTTAGGAATATTAAATATGAGCTTAAAAATTAAAAAAAACATTAAATATATTTTACCCGCCATTTTATTATTTCTAATTTTACCAAAAAGCACAGCAAATTCACAAGAAGAGTCAAATAAAAATAATTCAATAAAAATTGATGGCGATGCAGAACCTACAAGTTTAGCAGATATCCCTTTGCCAAAATTTGATTATGATATTGATTCTTTTGATACCGGATTTAAACCAGGAAAAGAACTCATAAGTTTATTAGATAGACCAGAAGATCTAACAGGTATGAAAGAGCAAGACTTTGCGCAAGAATTTCCAATAGAGAAATAAGGAATTCGTATGCTTAATGATATTTTTTTAATGTATCGAAATGGAGAAATTATTCCATTTGTTATTTTAGCCTTTGTGTCAGTTGGTTATATTATCATATTTGAAAAATTTATTTTACTCCAATTTGTTTATAGAATAAATTTCGAAAAATTTAATTCTACAATTAAAAAAATGCTTGCAGCTAATGACATGGAAAGAGCAAGAAGTTTTACAAAAGCAACCTCAAAGACAGCTGTTCCTATGCTCACCCTAAAAGCGATCGATGCTTACGAAAATGATCCTATGCGAGTAAGAGCAACTGTTTCAGAAGAAAGTCTTCGTTTTTTTCCAAGAATTAGAAGAAGAATAAATCAATTACCAAACTTAGCTGCTGCATGTGTTTTACTTGGAGCAATTGCCGCTGTTCAAGGAATTTGGACTTCATTTAGAATGGTAGAAGGATTAGAACTTGGAGTGAAAAGTTTTGCATTTTCTACTGGATTATCTCATGCATTATTACCCTTAGCTATTTCACTCGTTTCTGCTGTTTTATTAATGTTACCTTTTGGAATTTTAGATGCGATTGCATGGAGATTAGAATCCGAAATGGAGCATAGTCTTTGCGTGGTTTTAAATATTCTTTCCCCTGAAATGCAACCTATGTTTACAGGAGGAGCTCCTTCTTCCGGCAATCAAGAAGAAGCTTCGGATAATTATTCGAGAGGAAATTCAGATAACGATAATGTAGAAAGAGCCGAATCGAAAGGAAAGAAAGATGATAGTTCAGACCCGGGTCTACAAGAGGTTCCTGACGAAGAAGAAATTATCTAGCTTTGCTTGGACTTACTGGGGATTTGCACTCATTACTACAATAGGTATTGGGTTTTTATTTACTATTGTCGAAATTCTAAAAACACATGATCGAAATATTATTTTTTTCAATATAAGAACTGTAAATACAGAAAATAATAAAAATGATGATATAAAAAATGAAGTATCATTAAATAATAATTCACCGGTATTTGTATTTGTTAAAGAACATGTTTTATTTGGATCCATAAAAAATGTAATTGCACCAATGCCAAATAATGATGTTTTAGTATTAAATAAAAATTGGCAAGATGATTTTAAGATTAAAATTAATGATTTTAAAAACAAAAATCAAATTTTTCCCGCAAAGGCATTTGGAGTCATATTTGAAACCGAATTACCTTACGATAAAAATCTAGATTTATTACAAAAAACATTTGATTTAATTAGTAGTCAAAATAAAAATAGCAAAAATAATATTCATCCATCAATAGTTTTACTAGACCCTATAAAACTTAATTGAGGTTTAAATGTTTACGAATGCAACAAAAAAATTTGGTGTATGGAAGGAAGAAAGAGCAAATAATGTTATTTCTTATAAATTAATTTCTAGACAGTTTTTATTTTCTTTAGCTATGGCTGCATTCATTAGCTGGATTTTTTTTATTATTTCAATAAAAATAAGAGAAGAATTTTTCCTTTTTGAATCTGCATCAAAAACATTTATTAAATTCAATGATATTAAAAACTCAAATAATGGTTTTTTTATTAAAGAAAGAAAAGCGGCTATTTCAATTTATCTTTCAATGGATAAATCAAATAATATTAGAATTATTTTTGAAAATGGAAAAAGTTATTTATTGCCAAGTCAGGCATCAAGTTTTTTAGAATACTTTGAAGAAAAAAGAAAAAATATTATGTTGACAGCTTTAATTATGAGAGTTAAAGACCCTTCAATTTCAAGAGTTAAAATTTGGACTGATAAATCATTATCTTTTAAAAATATAAAATATATCATTAAAATATTTTCTCAATTTGGATATGATGATTTTGATATTGCAGTTGAAAGGTAGCCAATATGGCAGAAAAAAGTAAAAAAATATTAAATCAAAATACTTTTCTTTTTTTACAAGTATTCCAAACTGGTTCTCTTCAAATAGAGAAAAAATTAAAGATTGACTCCTTTTTTTCAAAAAAAATTAAAATAGGTTATAATTCTACTTGTGAATTGTTTATTCCATTTGCTCAGACATTAATTGAAATTGGACTTTTCAAAATAGGTAGAAATAAAGTAGATATTATTTTAGACCCCAGATTGGATGGTTTTTTAAGTACTGGAAATAAATTTGGTAATTTAAAGGAGTTTACTTCCCCAAGAGGATCCTTATTACAATTGACATCAATTGAAGACCCACTCATCGTTTCTCTTGATTACGGATCTCGTGGAAAAATACAATACCACGGATATGATATTACATTTAAAATTGAGAAAGAATTTCTCCGAAAAAGAGAGATTAAAATACAGCCTTTAGAAAAAATTTTTTTTCAAATGCCTGAATATGACATTCCTATTGAACGTAAAATAATACCAATTAGTATGATTATAACAGGAATCACTTTTCTCCCTATTATATTTTGGTTGCTAAAAGCACCTATGGAGCCTATTTCAGGATTAATTAATCTTCCACAAGACATCTCAATTAAATTTATTTCACCAGAAAATATAAGGCTACTTCCTTTTATTTATAAAAACAAATATGATCAAAACGATAATGAAAAATTAGCTATATTTTGGATTTTTGAACTTATGAAAAGATGGGAAGCATCTGAAAATGGAAAAAGTACAAACTCTATTATTCCATTCTTACAAAATGCACATAAATATGTAGATAATAACAAAAAAATAGATGATTGGGAAAAAAATATATTTGATAATTATAAAAAAATAGAAGCAGAAAGAACTTCTAAAAACTCGGATCGATATTACTCATTTTTAAAACCGTATCCCTCATTTTCAACACCAATTTCAGGAGTTGATGGTAAGTCTCAATATGTAACCTTATTAAAAAGATTAAAACAACTTGAAGCAACTGATAAAGCTATTCTTGAATACCTTGAAGAAGAGCATATTATATTAAAAGAGTTTTATGAAAAACAGCATAAAGCAAAAAAATTGGGAATTGTTGATCCGCCTTCTACAGGTCAAGTATTAGGTCCACAACCAGATAAATCATTTAAACAAGAATTTAGTAATTATAAAGAAGCTGAAAGAGAGGCTAAATTTGCAGAAGATTCCTCATATAGAAAATCACTAGATAAAAAAACAAAAAAAATGAATTTTTATCCCATGAACTCTGTAATTTGGATTTCTAATAATAGCTTAATTATTCCTTCTGATTTTAGAAGAACAAATGATAAAATAAATTATGATTTTCAATATAATAATATGATGCATAATGCCTTTTATTCCGTTGGTATTTTTAAAATGCCTCCTGTTCCTCCTCCTGAAGCTTATATTGATACAAAAATGGTAGATTTTGTTATCTTTAATAAAAAAGAAGAAATCCGTTCTTGCTACAATTCCGCATTAAGAAAAACTCCTGGTCTACATGGGAATATGACAATTAGTTGGAAAATATTACTTTCAGGGAAAGCCTCAGACATTGTGGTAGTAGAATCAAGCGTTCATGATAAAAATCTGATAGCTTGCTTGGAATCAAGATTATTGGTTTGGAATTTTCCAAAACCAAAAAATGGATTTGTTACCGTAACATATCCTTTTCAGTTTATTATAACAAAAAAAAAGTGATTGGAAATTAAATGGATTCTCATTCCCTTAAAATTATCCCTCTCGGCGGCTGCGGAGAAATAGGGATGAATATGACCGTACTTTGTGTAATGGATCGCTATTATTTTATAGATGCCGGAGCTTTATTTCCTGACGCTTCCTTACTTGGGGTTGATCTCATTTTACCAGACACGAAATTCATCGATGAAAATCAAATTCAGCCAGATGCTTGGTTGATTACTCATGGTCATGAAGATCATATTGGAGCTCTTTCTTATCTATTTAAAAAATACCCAGCACCAATTTATGGGACAGAATTTACTTTAGAACTTATTAAATCAAAATTTGAAGAAGCCGGAATTTATGATGCTATTTTTAATCTCTGGAATTTTTTTGACCCAGTCTATTTTAGAAATATGAAAGTAACAGTTTTTCCAGTAAATCATAGTATTGCAGATGCTTCGGGATTATTTTTTGAAACTAAGCTTGGTAATATTTTACATATGGGTGATTTTCGTATTGATTACTCACCACCAGAAAAATCAATGACTCATAAAAATGTAGAAAAAGTAACAGAAGGGAAAACTGTTACTTTAATGATGAGTGATAGTACAAATTCATTTCAAACAGGAACAGATATGAGTGAGTCTGAAATCTCACCTCATATGATCGATTTCTTAGACAAAGAAAATGGTATTGTTATTATAGCTACATTTGCTAGTAATATATGGCGATTGCAAAGTATTTTTGAAGCAGCTTATTTAACAAACCGAAAAATTGCATTATTAGGAAAATCATTATTAAAAAACACTGAAATAGCAAGTAGACTAGGTTTATTAAATTTTTCTAATAATATATTTATTGAAATTCAAGATATATATAAATATCCTAGAAATGAAGTTTGCATTCTTTGCACAGGAAGCCAAGGGGAATCCTTTTCAGGACTGCACCGATTAGCTTGGAATAACGTATCTGATTTTAGAATAGACGAAAAAGATACTGTTATTTTTTCATCTAGAATAATCCCAGGAAATGAAAAAACAATTGAAAGTTTAATCACACAATTTACAAGAATTGGTTGTAAAGTTATTACATCGAAAGAGAATAAATCAATTCACGTAAGTGGACATGGATATCAAGAAGATTTAATAACATGTATAAATTCAGCAAAACCAATTTCATTTTTACCAGTGCACGGAACCTATCGGCACTTAAAGAAACATAGAGAAATTGCGATATCCTGCGGTGTTTCTCCAGATAAAGCATTTCTTGCAGAAAATGGTGATGTTGTTGTTGTAGGGCCAGAAATAGTCGGTGTCGTAGATTCTGTTTCTTCTGGTAGAGATTATGTTTGTCCTGGTGGAATATTTTCACAATCAAGTCAAATTTATAAAGACCGAGTTGCTTTAATTCATGGTGGTGTTGCTGTTGTTTCTATTGTATTTGAAGAAAATACTTACAATATTATAGGAGAGCCTTCTGTTGCTTTTAAAGGAATTCCACTTAATCCAGAACATTTAGCCAAAAAAGTTCCTTTAATATTTAATAATGTTTATGAATCAAGTATTAAAAAACGAAATTTTAATGAAGAAATTTTACAAGACGATCTTAGAATAGGCGTTAGACGTTACATAGAAAAAAGACTCAACTTCAAAACAAATGTCATAATTTTGTTTCAAAGAATATAAAAATGGGAATCAAAATTTAATACATTCAAGAAAAACAAACAATATCATAAAATACTATTTATTATTTTTCAAATATCCTTATATAAAATTATTTAAATTATCAATAATATAAAATTAAAAACTTATTTTTAAAAAAACAAATTAAGTATTTTACAAATAAATATTTTTAATGTAATTCTTTTTAAGAAAATTTTCTAAAATAAAAAAGCGAATTCATAATTAAATAAACGAAAGGGTATTTATGAAAAAATACAAATATTATCGTATAATTGTATCAAGTGCTTTTGTTTTATTTTTAAGTTCTATAAATTTTGATTTATATGCAAAATCCACATTCTCTGAAAAAATTCCAAATATTCAATATTCATCTAATGGAAAATACGTTTCCATTGAAATTCTTTCAGATGACGTTATTCATGTTGAAACTGCAAATGGCTCAACGTCTGATATAAAATTACCAATTTATACAACGCCAATGATTACAAGCCAAAATAATTTTAAAGGCCCAAGTAAATTTTCAAAAAATGGAAATGTAATTGAAACTTCAAATCTTTCAATATCTATTGATGAAAAAACATTATGTATATCTTATTATAACAAAAAACTAAATTATAATATTGGAAATATTTGTCCTTTAAATTTAAATAATTCAACAAAAACTCTTCAAATAAATTCTGCACAAAATAAAAATGCTTATGGTCTTGGCCAGTATTTTTATGATCCAAATTCTGCTAATGGAGATTGGATTGGAAGAAAATGGGAACCTGGAGAATTTGGAAATACTTTTGTTGGTTTTTCAGGAGGAGCAAATTCTAAAATTCAATTCCCTATTTTATATGCACTAGGAAATGACAATCAAAATTATGCCATATTTATTGATAATCCCTACAAATTAAGCTGGGATTTTACAAATAATCAGTCTTGGTATGCTTCCATGTGGGGAGAGCAACTTCGTTACTTTATTATTGCTGGCGACAATTTAGAGCAATTAAGAAAAAAATATCTTTCGCTAACAGGACTTCCCGCCATGCCTCCTAAAAAAACCTTAGGATTATGGGTAAGTGAATATGGTTATAAAAATTGGAATGAAGTGAATGTAAAGTTAAATAATCTTCGCCAAAATAAATTTCCTATTGATGGATTTGCTTTAGACTTATATTGGTTTGGCGGAACAAAAGGAATGGGGTCTATAAGTTTTGATCAAATAAATTTCCCAGATGCTGCATCAAACATTAAAAAGTATAAAGATCAGGGTATTGAATTTATACCTATTCAAGAACCCTATATTTCTGAAACAGCAATAGCACCAAATTCAAATAAATCCGATTTTCAAGATTTAATGTCGCGTTGTTACCTTGTTCGAAAAAATTTACAAAATTGTGATCCCGTTTTTTTTAAAGATACCTGGTGGGGAAGCGGTGGAATGATTGATTGGAGCAATGATAGCGCTGCCGATTATTGGTTTCAGAAAAAAGAAATTCCACTTATAAATATGGGAATAAATAATTTTTGGTTAGATTTAAATGAACCTGAAATGTATGATGCAAATGCATATTATTTTGGATATAATGTAAATGGAGTTTTAAAAAACAGACATTCCGATATTGCTAATTTATACGCATTTAAATGGATAGAAAGCCTTCATCGCGGCTATACTTTAAATCAAAAAAATTCTATTTTTCAAGAGCGTCCTCTATTTATGAGTAGAGCTGGTGCCCCTGGTATGCAACGATTTGGCGCTGGTATGTGGTCTGGAGATATTGGATCTAATTTAGGAGGGTTAAGAGCTCATATAAATAACCAAATGAATGTTTCATTAAGTGGTATTGATTTTTATTCTGCTGATACTGGCGGGTTTCATAGAAATGTTTTTGATGGAAAAGATATTCAAAAACTTTTTACACAATGGTTTGCGAACGCTGTTGTATTTGATTTCCCAGTTAGACCTCACACTTGGGTTGGTGAAACAGACAATTCAGAGACAACTCCATCCTTAATTGGAGACATAAATTCAAATAGAGAAAACATATATCAGCGCTATTCTTTAGCTCCTTATTACTACTCCTTATTTTATAGAGCACATTTATTTGGAGAAGCTGTCACTCCTCCTTTAGTTACTTTATTTCAAAATGATTTGAATGCACGCTCAAATAGCAGTGAAAAGATGATCGGTAAATTTCTATTAGGAAGTTCTATTTCTCAATACGATGACCCAATAAGAAGAAATATTTATTTACCAGAGGGAAGGTGGCTAAACTATCATACTCTTGATGAAGTTACTTATAATGGAAAAACATATATTGATTATCCTATCTACTTAGGAAATAATTATAAAATTCCATTATTTGTTAGAGAAGGAGCTATTATTCCTCAAATGTATGTCGATGATAAAACAATGGATATGCTTGGCTTGAGAAATGATGGAAGTAAAATAAATGATCTCATTCTAAAAATAGTTCCAAGTAATAATAAAAGTGAATTTACTTTATATGAAGATGATGGACATTCTATAGATTATAAATCATCTAAATATTCTCAAACTATAATTTCACAAATTAGATCGGGAAATACTATAACAGTAGCTGTTTCTGCAATTCAAGGAAATTATAATGGAATGCCATTAAAGAGAAAACAATCTGTTGAAATTGCAATTCCAAACGAGATCGTATCATCAATAAGTATAAATGGTAACTCAATGAATAAATGTAGTGATAATGTAAATGAAAATTGCTGGATTCAATCAAGCAGAAACTCAGTAATTGCAAAATTAGGTAACATTCCTACAAATACATCGACTATTTATTCTTTTGCACTAAAACAAATTGGAAATAATTATTCTCAATATAATTTTACATGTTTTAATTCTACAACTAAAATTGGTGAATCTATTTACATATTAGGTAGTACTCCTGAGCTTGGAAATTGGGATACTTCAAAAGCTATTAAATTAAGTCCAGTCGAATATCCATCTTGGTCAGGTTATGTTTCAAATATTTCTTCTAATACAAATAACATTCAATGGAAATGCATTAAAAAGAATGATCAAACGAATATTGTATTGCAATGGCAAAATGGTTCCAATAATACTTTCAATTCGGTCGTTCGAGGGTATGGAGGAAGTGTACAAGGCAGTTTTTAAATAAAGAATTTATCTAATTTTAAAACCTGATATGAATAATGCGTCAAATTCATTTATAGAGCCTAATATTGTTATTTTATATTCAGGCTCTATAATTTATTATTGGATAAATTTTTATGGGGTTTTTAAATGGTAAAAAAAATTATTCTTATCATATTATTATTAATTGCATGTGTTCTTGGATACGCGGCAATCCAGCCTTCTGAGTACGAAATAGAAAGATCTATCCGAATTACAGCGTCACAAGAAGCTATATTTGTAAATGTAAATGATTTAAAAAAATTTAATGAATGGAACCCTTGGGCTAAACTCGATCCACAAGCAAAAATGACATTTGACGGACCAACGGGAGGAATAGGAGCAAGTTACAAATGGGAAGGAAATAATGAAGTAGGAGCTGGTCGCATGTCAATTCAAAAAAGCGAGCCAAATAATTTGGTTCAAATGAAACTTGAAATGATTAAACCTTTTGAAGACGTCAGCTTCGTTGATTTTATTTTAAAACCTGAAGGCAGAGAGACCATTGTTACTTGGAAAATGAAAGGCCGTGCGAACTATATATATAAAGTATTATGTTTATTTATTAATAGAGATAAATTAGTTGGCAAAGAATTCGAAAAAGGACTTACAAACTTAAAAGTCATGTCTGAGAAGAAATAGACTTTTAAAATTAATAAGCACCATCTGCATAAATCATTTCATATGAATGTGAATATATTTCAATAATATTTCCAAAAGGATCTTCGCAATAAACCATACTAAAAGGCTTTACTCCTGGATTAAAGTAACGTACTGGCATTCTTTGTTTGCCACCAGCTTCTACAATTTTTTCTGCAAGTTCTTCTACATTTGGATCTTGAACACAGAAATGAAACAATCCCGTTTTAAAAGGAAAAAACTCGGGCATTGGCAATGAATTTGTTTGAGGAAACTCAAACAACTCAACACCTATTTTATCTGAAGTGGATAAATGAGCAATTCTAAAACTTCCGTAACCAGGTCCAAAAACATCTTTACACATCATACCTATAATCGATTTTGGATCTTCTCTAATTTCAGTTGGACGCATTATCATATAAAATCCTAAAACTTCTTCATAAAACTGAATTGCTTTTTCTAAATCAGGAACAGTAATTCCAATATGAGAAAATGCTCTAGGATATGGTTTATTCATCATATACTCCTTATAAATTTTAATTTTTAATATATATTACAAAGGAAACTGGAAATTATGGCGTAGGACAAAATTAAGTTAACATATTTATTATTTTAGTCAAATAATTTTAGAGATTGAATTCATTTATTTTTTTTAACTCAAAATTTAATAATAATTATATTTTATGGATAATAAGGCGGTGAAGGGTTTAAAAAGATACAATGCTCAGGATTTTTCCATACCCATAAGCATATATTTGCAGAAGCAATGTTACTTACAAAAAGGAACCCAATAATAAATAAAGAAGAAACAAGTTTCAATTTCATAAATCACCCCCTATTTAACAAGAACATTCGTTAATTCATAATTACCGATAAATTATTTATTCGAATTTGACAAATTTAATTATTTTATAATATTTTAATTTTAATAAAATAAGAGCAAAAAAATGTCTATTTCAAAAACAATTATAGATTTTTCATAATATAAAATGAGTTAAAGTTTTAATAAAATTACATTTTATGAAATTAAAAATATGTCTATAAATAGGACAGTATTTGAAAGAATTTTTTTTATGTCTTTTATTTATATTCTTTTATTGATTCTTTTATTCATTTAGTAAAAGAGTTTTATAAATCAAAATAGAGTAGAGGAATAATATAATATGATAAAACAATTTCAAATTTTTAAGATTACTTTTTCGGCATTATCATTCATAGCAATGGGTAGCACTTATGCCAATGAAGTCAACGGCACATCAAAAGTAACTTATAAAAATTTAAAAGCAATTCAACTAAATGGCTCTAAATGCTCTATTAATGATAATGATTGTGTTGAATTCAATAAGGTTTGTAACTCACTTTATGGAAATATGCTTCAGAGTGAAATGGTTTTAAATTACAATATAAATACAGAAACAAATATGCAGTTTGGTATTCTAACTTATCAAAATATTGATATCCCATTATCTGCTGCTGGAATTTCGGGAGAATATACTTTTTTAACTCCTACAATTCCGAGCCCATTAAATAGCACTATCCGAAATGTCTTTTTTACTTTAGATAAAAATTTTCAAAATGGATCTTCTACAATCCATTTTTTGGGTAGTAATACAAATCAAAAATATCAATGTGTTTTAAGCTCAAATTAAATCTATTGAAATAAAAACATATTTATCTTTAAATAAATATGTTTTTTTAATTTTATATTTTTTCGCCCATTTGAATTTTCCATAAGCCAGAATAAATTCCTTTTTGCATGACTAAACTTTCATGGCTACCTGATTCCATAATTTCACCATGATCAAAGACAAATATTTTATCCGCATGTCTTATAGTAGACAATCGATGCGCCACAAGAATTGTAGTGCGCCCAACCACTAATTTTTCCAATGATTTTTGTATTGCTAATTCTGTTTCATTGTCTACAGCTGATGTTGCTTCATCTAAAATAAGAATAGGCGGATTTTTTAAAATTGCTCTTGCAATAGCAATGCGTTGTCTTTGGCCACCAGAAAGTTTTTGACCACGTTCTCCAATTTTCGTTTCATAACCCGAATCTAGTAAAGAAATAAATTCATGGGATTCCGCTAATTTTGCCGCATTCATGATTTCTTCATGCGATGCATGAAATGAACCATATGCAATGTTTTCAGCAATTGTGCCATTTATTAAAAAAATATCTTGGCTAACGTAACCAATCGATTTTCTTAAATCAAATAAATTAATTTCAGAAATTTCTTTTCCATCTATTAATATTTGACCAGACGTTTTTTCATAAAAACGGAGAAAAAGTTTTAGCAAAGTACTTTTTCCTGAACCAGTTGTTCCTACAAAGGCAACTGTTTCTCCTGGATAAATATTTAAATTCATATTTTTTATGACGGGTTTAGTCGAATAGGAAAATTTTAAATTTTTACAAATAATTTCACCTTTCGTTTGAATTACATTTAATCTTTCACCTTGTTCTATAATTTTAATTGGTGTTTTTAATAAATCCATAACTCGATTTATTGAGGCTAGTGACCTTTGATAATTATCTGTTATTTCAGATAATCCTGTTAATGGCCATAAAAGTCTTTGAGAAAGAAAGATTAAAATACTATAAATAGCAACATTTAATTTATTTTCTAAGGTTAAAAATCCGCCATAAATGAGAATAAGCATAAACCCCATCATCACAGCCATTCTAATAATAGGTGTTATTGCAGAACTTATTTTTATGGCTTCATGATTGGATTTTCTGTATTTATTACTCAAACTCTCTATTTTATTTATTTCATAATTTTCTGTAGTAAAACTTTTAATTGTTGAAATTCCTAAAATATTATTATTTAAAATAGAATTTAATTCACCAGCATTTTCTCTTACATTATAATATTTAGGGCCAATTTTTCTTTGAAAATAAAAAGCTCCAAACAAAATAAAAGGAATTGGAACAAGAGACAATATTGCGATTGTGGGCGTTAAAATGAAAAAAATGATACCTATTAAAGTAGATGATAAAAAAACCTGTATAATAGAATTTATTCCATTATTTAAAAATCTTTCAATTTGATTTATATCATCATTTAAAATAGAGAGTAAGTTTCCTGTATTTTTGTTCTCAAAATAAGAAATATCTAATTTTTGAATATGCGAATAGAGATCCATTCTAAGATCATGTTGTAAGTTTTGTGCAATATTTCTCCATTTAATAGAATATAAATATTCAAAAAAAGATTCAAATATCCATATTAAAGCTGTAATAATTCCTAAAAATAGAATTTGTTCTTTTGCAGATGAAATTCCTAATTTTGATAAAATCGCATTTTGTTTATTTACCACAGTATCTATTGCGATACCAATTAAAATTTCAGGCATAATATCAAATATTTTATTTAGCGATGAATAAATACTAGCTAAAATAACATCTTTTTGATAATTTTTCGCATATATAAATAGCCGTTTAAAAGGATGCATAGAATTACCTATCAAATAAAATAAAATTATTAAGTTAATAAATTATTTTATTTTTTTTGTCAAATAAGACTTTTGAAACATTAATGAACCTAAATTTAATTAGAATACCAATAAATTATCTTAGGTAAAATTTACCGTATACCATTTTAAATATATTCCGACAAATTAAAACTAAAATAGGATTTAAGGCTTAAATATGATTTATTTCAATATTAAATTTATTCAATTTATATTCGTCTTTTCTTTAAATATTATTTTAATAAATTCAGCTTTTCCAAGTAACAACGAATCCTCTGCTGGCGCTGTCGTTGGTTTATTTCAACCAACTTATGGTAAATTTGCAACAATTGCTTCAAACGCCAGTCAACCTACTTTTCCAACCAGCATGCTGATGTTGGGTGGTGATGCTACTTTTATGAGAAAAGGATTTTTTACAGGCGGTCGTGTTTTATATGGAAGTACAGCAACGAGTAGCGTTAGCACTTCGGCAAGCACTTATGAATTAACAACACTTGGATTAAAATCCGGTTATGGCTTTGATTTATCTTTTATAGATTTTAAATTAGGTGGTTTATTTGGAATAGGAAATTTAAATTTTACATCGATAAATAGTTCACAAAGTGGAAGCATCATTGTGGATTATTTATTTGTTGAACCATTTTTAATGTTAGGAGTTTCAGGAGGTAAAAACTTTAAAGCAAGTATGGGAGGGGGATATCATTATACCTTTCCATATAAAGTAACAACTTATGGAAGTACTCTTATCTCTGACCCCTCCCAAGCAACTGTCTCAGGAATTATGATTACATTTTTACTTAGCTTTGGAGATTTTGGTAGGTAAAAAAATTTTTACAACCGAATTAAACTTCCGCCCCAAGTAAAACCTGCTCCAAAGGCAACAGTTAAAATGAGATCACCTTTTTTAACTCTACCTTGCTCAAGTGCTTCATTAATACAAATAGGAATTGTAGCTGAAGTCGTATTTCCATACTGATGAATATTATTGAACACTTTATCTGGAGAAAGCTCCATTTTTTCTCTTACCATTTCACTAATTCGTAAGTTTGCTTGATGAGGAATTAAACAAGCAATATCGTTAGCAGTAATTTGGTGTCTCTTCATTAATGTTTCCGCAACTTCACACATTCTGCTTACAGCGTGCTTAAAAACCAAACGACCTTCCATTTTAGGATGCCAGTCTCCTAGTCCGTGTGTTTCTGGATTTAAAAAACCTTTTGTAGCGGTCCCCGGAGAACGAATTAAAAGAAGCTCTGCTCCTGTTCCATCACTTCCAAGAATCGTGTCAATAACGCCAGATTTATTGTTATTTGTAGAAGGCAATTCAGATTCAGAGCATTCTTCTGCTTCACAAATAACGGCAGCTGCTCCATCACCAAAAAGAACAGCTACGTTTCTGCCATTCGTTGTCAGATCGAGAAGCTTGCTTTGCACATCAGAAAATACCAACAAAATGCGTTTGTATTGACCACTTTTAATCATGGCATCAGCTAATTGAGTGGAATAAACAAAAGCGCTGCATTGTACTCGAATATCTACAGCAGGGATCATGGGAAATCCCAATTTATGCTGAACAATAGGAGCAATTCCAGGAAAATAAAAATCTGGAGATAATGTAGATGCGATAATATAATCAAAATCGGATGGTTTTAATTTAGATTCTTCAAGAATTTTCTTTACAGCTTCAATCGCAAGATCTGAAGTTGTTGTGGGCTCTTCTACAAAGCGTCTTTCTTTAATACCAGATCTTTCTGTAATCCAAGTGTCATTTGTATCCATGAGCTTGCTCAGATCATCATTAGTTACTCTTCCCGGGGGAAGGTATCGAGAAAAATGTGTCATAACTGTCTTAAAATACTTTGCCATGTTTATACTCTCCTCTAGCAACCATGACTTTCGGATGTCTTGCATCTCCTAACCTAAGTAGCATATCATGGCAAATTTTCTTGAATGTGCAAGATTAATAATCATAATATGACATGTAATCGGGGCTTTTCACTGATTTATGATTTTATGATGAAAGCAATTCATTGTTTAAGGGAAAATAAATGTTAAAACAGCTAAATATACAAAATCTAGCTATTGCAGAGAATATATCTGTGCATTTTCAAAAAGGACTCAATGTCATTACAGGAGAAACAGGAGCAGGAAAATCTCTACTTGTAGATGCCATGTGTCTTCTAAGGGGATGTAGAGTTGACACTAAATTAATTCGAACCGGTCATGAAAGTGCTTTGGTTACTGGTATATTTACTCCAAATAAAAATGACTCCTCATTATTTTCTACTCTTGAGGAGTTTGGAATTCCTCTCTATTCTGATGACCCCGATGAAATTGTAATTAAAAGATATATTCAAAGAAATGGAAAGCACCGAGCCACAATTAACGAAACTATTGTAAGTTCAAAAACGTTACAGTATATATCTGGCGAATTGATAGACATTAGTAGCCAGTTTGAAAATCAAAGATTATTAGACAGCGATACACACACCTCTTTCTTAGATGAGTTTGCCCAAAATACAGTTAATTATAAAAATTATGTTCATCATTTTAATTTAGGACATGAGCAATTAAAACAATTAAAACAATTGATATTTGAACAAGATTTATTAAGAAGAGAAAAAAACTTATATGAGTTTGAACTTTCTCAAATAAATGATGCAAATATTTCTTTAACCGAATTTAAAAAAATAGAAGAAATTATTTCTCTTGGTAACAAATCTAATTTATTAAAAAGAATTTGTTCTGAAATTAACATGAATTTATCAAATGACGAAATAAATTGTTTAGATCTTTTAAAACATTCTCGAAAAAATATTGAAAAATTAATTAAATTATCTGGACAAACTGAAATCCCAATTCAATCAGAGAAAATGGATGAAATTATTTTTCTTTTAGAAGAGCTTGTTCTTAAAATTGAAATGACCTCAAATAAATTTGAAATAGATGAATCTTTATTAAACCAGGCATCACAAAGAATCGAAATTTACAATAAACTATTAGTTAAATATGGGCCCACCATTGAAGATATTTTTTTATATAAAAATAAATGTGAAAATTATTTATCAAAAGCAGAAAACATAGAAAATGATATGATCATCTTATCTAAAAAATGTGAAAATACTTTAAAAAATGCGTTAACTCTTTCAGATGAATTAAAAAAATCGAGAATAAATAAATTAAATTATATTTCTTCCTCTATTGAAAAAGAACTTTCTGAATTAGGAATGCCAAAATCTAAATTTATTTGTGAATTAAAAGATAATATAAAATATCAAGGCGAAGAAAAAACAAATGAATTTACCCATTCAAAAATACCTCAAGAATTGTTAAAAAATTTCTTTTCTTTATCAAAATCGGGTTCAGAAAAAGCGCAATTTTTATTAAGTACAAATATAGGAATTGAAGCCCAAGCCATTGAAAAAGTGGCCAGTGGAGGAGAGTTATCAAGAGTAATGCTTGCGATTAAAAATGTATTATTTGGTGAAGAAACAATGAGTGTATTTGTTTTTGACGAAATTGATACTGGAATTAGCGGAAACATTGCTGCAAAAGTAGGTAGAAAATTATCCGATTTTTGTAAAAATTCTCACGGAAAAATAACAAGACAAGCATTATGCATTACTCACTTGCCACAAGTTGCATGTTATGCTCAAAATCATTTTGTTGTTTCGAAAGAACTTAAAAACAACAAAACAGTTACAAAAATAATTCAAGCAAATAAAGACGAAAAAATAAACGAAATTGCTATTCTTTTATCTGGTGAAGAAATTAGCCAAGAAAGTCTTGCTCAAGCTAAAGTTCTCGTAATGGAAGCCCAAAAAGAACTTCATTAAATAAAAATAGACAACCAATTTATATTGATAAATTGTCATTGATATATTTCTAAATTCGTCTAAATTCATGTTTGTCCCCTTTCTTTCATTTGCAATTAACAGAATTGGAAATAAAAATGGTACAAACATTATCCTTAAATTTATCTAAAGAAATTCACCTTGCCTCAAGACCAATTGGACTTCCTAAATTAAATGATTTTATTATAGTAGAAAAAAAAATCCCTGAAGTTAAAGAAGAAGAGATTCTAGTTCAAAATATTTGGATGTCTGTTGACCCCTATATGAGAGGAAGAATGGACGATTCTCCTAGTTACATTCCCCCATTTAAATTAAATTCTCCTTTAGAAGGAAGCGCAATTGGAAAAGTAATTTCTTCTAGATCAACAAAATTTATAGAAGGTGAATATGTAATTAGCATGTTTGGATGGAGAGAAACTTTTGTTTCACAGGCAAAATATTTAAAAAAATTAAATCTAACTGACATGCCTAACTCTTTTCCAATTGAACTGCATTTAAGCATTTTAGGAAATGCAGGATTAACGGCTTATGCTGCCTTATTCCGAATTGCAAATTTAAAACCAAGTGAAAAAATATTTATATCAGGAGCTACTGGAGCTGTTGGATCTGTCGCATGTACATTAGCAAAATCTATAGGCTGTTACGTTGTGGGAACTGCTGGCAATGAAGAAAAAAGAAAATGGCTTGAAAAAGAATTAAAAATTGATGTCGCTATTAATTATAATGACACAAAATTTTCGGAGTCAATTATACAGGCGTTTCCTCATGGTATAGATGTTTATCTTGAAAATGCAGGTGGCGAACAACTTCGTGTTGCTTTAGATAATATGAAACAATTTGGACGTATTGCATTTTCGGGAATGATAGATGGTTACAATAATGTTACTCAAAAACCAGGCCCATCTAATTTATTTCAAATTATTAAAAAGAGTTTAAAATTAGAAGGATTTATTTCAACAAATCACCAAGATTTAAATGAAAGTTTTTTAAATTGTGCTTATCAATTATTAAATTCTGGTAAATTAAAATGGAACCATAGTGTTTCCGAAGGAATTGAGTCTTCTCCACAAGCTATGATAGATCTTTTTACAGGAAAAAGCTTTGGAAAAACTTTAGTTAAATTAAGCGCAAGCTAAATTTAACTAGGAACACTTTCTCCTTCATTATAATCTAATGAAGCATAATTTGTTTCTTTTAATGTTAATAATGCTATTGTTCCTAATATTAAAAAAATGCCCGCTGAAATAACCAACCCTATCCACTTGTCATTAAATTGTAAAGACATCCAAGGGACAAAAGCATTCATAATAATAATAGAACATCTTGCTAAATTTGAAATAATAGACGATGCGATATTTCTTTGATTTGTCCCAAAACTTTCCACAGCAAAAAGCATAAGTAAACCAGAATATCCACTTGCTAGACCTATTAAAAATAAAATAGAATAATATACTTCTATAGAAACTAAACTGCCCAAAGAAAACAAACTAATGGATAGAAACATAATTAATAAAGCACTAAAAATAGATTTTTTTCTACTATAAGTTAATTTCGCTATAAAAGGAAAAAAATAAGAGCCAATAAACGAGCCCACAAAATAAACACCTAGAGAAAATCCTTGACTAATTGAAGTCTTAATACCAACAGATTTTGCAATTTCTGGCGCAAAATTTACAAAAAAAGCCATAAACCAGAAGGGAACAATTGCTAATAAAAGAGCAACTACTCTTGCAAAAGAATTTTTATTAAATATTAACAACTTTATACTGCCTCTTACTATATGACTTTGATATTTCATATTTTGATAAATAATAGAATCTGCAACTGAAATTCTAACAAAAAGTAAAATCAATCCAGCCAATCCGCCTACAACAAACAAAACTTGCCAATTAAAATAACTACCAATAAATGCAGCAAGCATGCCACCAACAACACCAGATGAGTATATGATACCAGATGCTTTTGCTCTTTTATCAGCTGGCAATATTTCACTTAATAAAGTAATAGAAGCGGCAAATTCACCTGCTAATCCAACGGCAGATAGAAATCTCATTAGAGCAAACATGGGAACTGTAGTAACAAATGCATTTATAATAATACAAACAGAATATAGTAAAATACCCGCTCTAACGGCAGACATTCTTCCAAATTTATCACCCCAAATCCCACTTAAAATTCCACCCACAACAACACCAACCGCTTGAGCATTAAACATGAGTGAACTTACACTTATAAAATCTTCTTGCGGCACACCTAAAGCTTGCAAAGCAGGCGTTCTTACTACAGCAAAAATTGTTAAATCAAAAAAATCTATCATATACCCTATAGCTAAAATAAATATTATAAATTTTGGATTATTTTTCATTTAAATTGCCTTATTAAAATTGATGAGTATTTTTTGAAAGGTCACTTATTAATTGGTTACGCTTTAATTTTCCTAACTCTGTACGTGGAATACTATCTATTAAATAAATATTTTTTATTTTTTCAAAAGGAAAAACTCTTTTATTAAATTCATTCTTTATTTTATCAAATAAATTAATGCATTCTTGACTATTTTTTGTAAAAACAATCGAAATTTTATTTTCCAATCGTTCATCTTTTTCATAAATAACAGCAACATCATCATTAAATTCAAGTTCTGTTTTTAAATCTAATAAAATATGATCTAATCTAGATAGGGATACATTTTCACCAGAAACTTTAACAACATCGTCATTTCTTCCATAAATTTGCAGGAAAGAATCCTCAATATCACCAACATCTGTTGTAATTAAATACTTATCTTGTTCATTTAAAACATGAGATTTAATATCTAAAAAATGAGTTTTATTATTTTTTAAAATAATGTACCCAGTTAATAAAGAAGAACCAGAAATACATAAGTTTCCCTGTTCATTTTTTTTAACATTTAAATGATTTAAAATTTTTAATTCGGGGTATGTCGTTTCCCATTTAAAATGGATTGGAGCAGTAGCAATTTGAGAGGCGCATTCCGTCATTCCATAGCTTGGCAATAAAGGCCAATTTAATTTTTTTGCTTTATCATATAATGATTTCGATAAAGAGCCTCCCCCAACAACGACTGCTCTAAGGGATGCCGGGGAACTTATATTTTGTTTGATTATATCAAAAACTTGTGTTGGAACTAAAGAAGCAATAGTAACTTTATTTTTAATAATTTCTTGAATAAAATAATTTGGATCCCATTTTAAAAAATCAGAATATATATTTATTAATTTAGCACCACTTAAATAAGACCTAGAATATAATGATAAGCCACCAATATGAAAATAAGGTAGAGCATTTAAAAGAATATCATTTTTAGTACAATCTAAATGATCGTTAACTGATTTTGAAGAATTTAATATAGCATTTTTACTTAAGGCTACAAATTTCATTTCACTTGAATTTAAAGCTGTGGAACCCGATGTCGCTAAAATAATATGGGATTCAAGAGAATATTCTTTAATCACTTTATTTAAAGATAAATTTTGCAATGGCAAAGCTTTAGGATTTAAAAAAACATGGGATTCATTGGAAAGCCAATCAATTTTCATACAAGTCTTCTCCAATGCTCTTTGCTTAATAGTTTATCAAAACCAAATCCAAATCCCTCATTTGAAGGTATTAATTTTGTATCTATAACTGAAAATGTTTCAGAATAACAATTATTTTCATATAAAGTATGTGTTAATAAACCACACTCATTTATATTTTGCTTATTTTTAGAGTAAAATAGGGAAGACTCATATAAAGCACTTAATTGCCCTAAAGGATGATCCATATAACTTGTAAAAAGGATTTGCTTGCTCATGTTGTGATCAAAGTTATTATCTGAAAAAAATTGAATAGCAGGCTTTAAAATTAAATAATCAAAGGATGATGAATTTATAAAATTATTTTTTATTTGATCAAATTCAATTCTATCTAAAGCAAGATTTATATTTGGAAAATTTGTTTTAATATGATGCCATTCTTTTTCTGAAAATAATACTGGATCTTCTAAAAAATCAATTAAATTTAAAGATGCTTGAATTTCATTCAAAAAACAATAAATTTTTTCAAAATCACAAGAATTATTAAAATCTAATCTTAATTTCATATTTAATTTATTTAATACTGGAGAAATATTTTTAATGATTTGCGCTTCATTTCTTAAATTTAATCCACATTTAATTTTAATTTTCAAAAAACCTTGCTCTTTTAGCTGCTCAATAAAATGTCTTGCTAACAAATGAACATCTGTACATGTAAAATGATTTTTTGGAATGAATAAGCCACTAAAAATATTTTGTTTTTTTGAGCGATATAAAGAATCAATATAAGAAAAAGAAATGCTCTTTTTTAAATGATTATTATAAACTTTATTTTTTAAATTTAATATTTGATCATTTAAAGAAAGATCTCCAAGCTCTTGCCAGGAAAAACAATCTGAAAAACCTTCTCCAGTTTCTTTAAAATTGATTTTGAGTAAAAAACCCTTTTTATGATTTGAAGATTTTAATTTTGAATTTAAAATATATTTAGGTTTTAAAAAATATTCTGCTATTTCAATATTTTGTATTTTTGATAGGATATTGTTAAAATTATTCATTTGTATAAAATTTTATATTCATCTTTTTAGATGAATCCATTTTTGAATTTATATCATATTTTTGTTCATGAAAATGCAATGAACTGTCAGATTGAATTCCAAATAATAAAGTTGAATTTGTCCCATATATTTCACTAGAAATAAATAAAGAAGATAAAAAGACCTCATGTTCAGGTGGAACACCTGTATTAGGTAAATCAGCAATATCGTAAGTTTTATTATTGCTCATTTCTGTCTTAAAATAATCCCAACAATCATCAAAAGTTTTTAATTTGTTATTTTGATGATTTAAAAAGGTTAAAAATGTTTTTTTAGTATTTTTGATTTTTGGCCAATTTGAATCTAATTTACCATTGCTCAATCCAAATAGTTTTTTTGTATTATCCCCGGTTTTATATAATAATTTACTTTCATGATCTTTACTATGGTAATAATAAATAAACTCGCCATCTGAAAAAATGAGGTTAAAATAATTATATTCATGAGCAATTTTTTTAAGTCGATTTAAATAATTTTCTGCTGAATTATTAGAATTTAAAAAATCTAGAATGATTTCACCTCTAGATTTTAAGTCTTCTTTATATGATTTTAAATAACGAATATTTGTTAAAATAGCCCATTTTGGATTGAATTTATTTTGACAAGCAAACCAAGTGCCTTTTTTATGTTCATCACGAGGTGCAATAATATCATTTGCATAAAATTGCAAATCTCGATTCCAACCATTAATTTGGTTAGATTTTCTTTTTTTATATTCATCTCTATTAGAAATAATTAAAATTGGAATATCTTTTATTTGATTGATAAATAAAAATAATGTGCACAAATTAAATCACCTTATAATAAAGCCAATCCCCATTAAAATTCCAAATAAAATTTGAGTTAAAGCAGACATGCCCAAATATTTATTAAATAATTGGGATGGTTCATTATTTAGTATACCTATAATAATTTTAATTGCTAGAGGTAGAGTTATCATTGGTAATAGACCTGCCCATATATTTCCAATATAAACCCAATAAATATTTAGTAAATAAGTAAATAAAAATAAAAGTATAATTTCTATTCTAGCAAATTTTTTACCAAAACGAGCTGCTAATGTCATTTTACCAACTCGTTTATCTCCAATATAATCTCTAAAATTATTAATAGATATTAAAACCGTTGCAAGTAATCCTACTTGAAGCCCTGCTATTATTGGAGCCGCAGAAATAAAACCGGTTTGTAAATAAAAAACGCCAAGAACTGCCGTAAATCCAAAAAATAAAATAACAAATAATTCACCCAAGCCAACATAAGCTAAAGGATAGGGGCCGCCTGTATATAGATATCCAAATAATAAGGAAACAATCCCAATTATTATGATTGGAATTCCTCCATGAACAACGATAGGTATAGAAAAAAGAATAGCGATCAAAAAACTTAAAAATCCGCCAATCATGACTTTTTTTGAATTTAAAAGACCACTTTGAGTTACTCTTTTAGGCCCTAACCTGTTTTCATCATCTGCTCCCTTTTTAAAATCAAGAGCGTCATTAATTAAATTGGTTCCAATTTGAATAAAAATAGAGGCAAGTAAGGCAAATATACTAAAAGCCCATGTTACTTTATTATCTGTAGGACGTAAAACAGAAAATGCAACCGCTGTTGCAACAAAAATAGGTGTAAATGCTGCAGATAATGTTTTAGGCCTTGAAGCTAAAATCCAGGGAGTTATTTTATTTGTTTTTTTTAGAGCGTTATCCATTTATCCTCACGGAAATCTTTCAAATTTATTAAAATCAGGTTTTCTTTTTTCAATGAAGGCTTCTTTTCCTTCTCTTGCTTCTTCACTTAAATAATAAAGAAGTGTTGCATTTCCAGCTAAATCAAGTAGGCCAATTTGTCCATCACAATCTGCATTTAAGGAAGCTTTTAAACAACGTAATGCAAGTGGAGAATGCTCTAACATTTCTCGACACCATTTAAGAGTTTCTGCTTCAAGTTCATCAACGGGAACAACATGATTTACTAACCCCATTTCTAAAGCCTGTGTTGCATTATACTGACGACATAAATACCAAATTTCTCTTGCTTTCTTTTGTCCTACAATTCTTGCTAAATAACTGCTTCCAAGACCACCATCAAATGAGCCCACTTTAGGTCCTGTTTGTCCAAACTTCGCATTATCTCCCGCAATCGTGAGATCACATACAACATGAAGGACATGTCCCCCACCAATTGCATACCCTGCAACCATTGCGACAACAGGTTTTGGCATAGATCTTATCGCTTTTTGGACGTCTAATATATTTAAACGCGGCAAACCATCTTGACCAACATAACCACCATTTCCTCTTACTTTTTGATCACCTCCTGAACAAAAAGCTTCTTTGCCTTCACCGGTTAATATTATGACACCAATTTTTGAATTGTCTCTGCATATTTCAAACGCCTGTAATAACTCTTTAACGGTTTCAGGACGAAATGCATTTCGTACATGAGGGCGGTTTATCGTTATTTTTGCAATACCATCTTCTGTTCTATCTAATTTAATATCTTGAAACTCGTGCATTGTATTCCAAATATTTAAGCTCATCGAGGACTCCTTCATAAAGAGAATTGTAAGCATTTCCATACCATATTTGTATTTACTTATTTTCTGTAGAAAATTCAACAATTTTGATTCGATCAAAAATTATTGAAAAAAAAAATATTTAAAATATTTTTTTACTTGTATGAAAACACTTGCGAAACATTATTTCATTTTTTTTGTTTGACAATTCATATACTAAGTATTAAAAAATTTATTGAGTATATTTGTATTACTCTGTAACTTAAAAGTTTTATGATATAAATCTCATTTCAATTTTCTATTAATTTATAAAATAAATAATGTTATAGACCAAATTATATTAAAGTTTAATTGCAAATTCTAAAAATTGGACAAAAAAAATGAGAAATAATTTACAAAAAAACATCGATATGCCTTTTATTACAAATAATATGAATAAATTTCATAATTCATTGTATAAAAAAATGATAGAAGGAGATGACCAAGATGGGTTATTCTATATTTTTATACAAACATTTAAATATTTAGAACAAGAACTAAATATAAACCGATATGATATTTTTTATGAATTTGTAGAAAGTCATATTTATCTTGAAAAAAAAGAAGATAGTTTAATAGAAGATATATTTTATTTATTTTTAAAAGATTTAAATTTTTATAATAACAATACAGTAAAATATTACTCTCTTCATGAAATGACAAAAAGATTATGTTTAACAAATAAATTTAATACAAACATTAAATCAATAAAATTTAACCGAATAGGAAAAAGCTATTGGACTGTTATTAATTTTCCAGATTCCTGTGAAGATTTGTTTAAAATTAAATTACCATTTAAAACAAATTTTAATGAAATCAAAGTTCTTTATATTTCATCAAATAAAGGGTTTTTCAATGGAATTATCAATCATAATATAGAAAAATACCTTTATTTGTACTCAAATGATCATATTATTTCTGATATAAATATGGAATCTGTTTTTATGAAAATTGGATTAGTTTAATCATAAATTGTCCATGCAATTTCCAAAATTCCTAAAATTTCGTTTTCTCCAATTCGGTTATTTTCTCCTAATTTATTCCCTTTTGATACTTCTATTACTTTTTTAGCAATATCTGGTAAATCATTTTTGGATATTTTATATTCAGACAACCTTGTTTTTGCACCTAAAGATCTAAAAAACTTTTCTGTTTTATCTATAGCCGTAGAAGCTATTTTGGTGTCAGAACTATAATCTAAATTAAATACTCTTTTTCCATAAGAAACTAATTTCTCTTTTTTAAATTCAAATTCGTGTTTTAATAACGCTGGCAAAATAATAGCGAGAGTTTGCGCATGATCTAAATTATACAATGCGGTTAACATATGACCAATTTGATGAGTTGCCCAATCTTGTGGAACTCCTTTTCCAATAACCCCATTTAAAGCATGGGTCGCACACCACATTAAATTTGCTCTTACATCATAATCTTTTGGATTTTTAAGCGCTTTTGGACCTTCTTCAATTAAGGTATTTAAAATAGCTTCGCTTTGACGATCTTGCAATGGAGAATTTATTTTATATGTTAAATATTGTTCTGTAACATGAACAAAAGGATCTATAATTCCATTAATCACTTGTCTTTCAGGTAAACTAAAAGTAACAGATGGATCTAATATAGAAAAAACGGGATAAGAATGAACCGATGAAAAATCTTTTTTTTGCTGCATACTTCTTCTTGAAATAACACTAAATGGATTCATTTCAGAACCCGTAGCTGGCAGCGTTAATACACAACCAAGAGGCAGAGCATTTTCAGTCTGTTCTCCCATTAATATATTCCAAGGATCCGATTTTTTAAATTTAACGGCATTTGCAATAAATTTACAGCCATCAATAACAGACCCTCCACCTACTGCTAAAATAAAATCAATTTTGCACTTTCTACAAAGTTCAACAGCTTTCATTAGAGTATCGTATTCAGGATTCGCTTCAATTCCAGAAAATTCATAAACATCTTTATGCATTAATGCTGTTTTAACTTGATCATAAATTCCATTTTCTTTAATAGACCCACCACCAAACGCAAATAGAATTTTTTCATGATTTTGTAACAAAGATGGTAAACTTCCAATAGATTCTTTTCCAAAAATAATTTTAACGGGATTATATAATTCAAAATTATTCATTTTTTAATCCTTTTTTAAAGATTTATAATCTCATTCATCTTTAAATTTATAAGTTAATTTTAATTCACGAGCAGCTTTTACTTCATCTACTTTTTCACGGAAAGCTCTCTTAGGATGCACCACAGAAGAATCTTTTGAAGTAACAATTTCTTTAATGGATAAAATAAATCTATCTAATTCATCTTTGCTTTCTGTTTCTGTTGGTTCAACCATTAATGCATTTTTAACGCATAATGGAAAATAAACAGTTGGTGGATGCATTCCATAATCGATTAATGCTTTTGCAATTTTAGATGTGTCCCAACCACTTTCCTTTTGGTTTTTATCATTAAATACAACTTCGTGCAGATGATTTCCGTCTACAGGAATATGCAATACATCTTTTAATTGGGATTTAATATAATTCGCATTTAATATTGCATTTTCACTAACTTTCCGAAGGCCTTCTCCACCAAGAGCCTTAATGTAACACCAAGCTCGAATAAACATTCCATAGTTCCCATAAAAAGATTTTACTCTTCCTATAGATTTTGAAAAAGAATAATTTAAATGATAATTACCATTTTTTTCTTCCACTCTTGGAACTGGTAAATAAGGAATTAATTTTTCACTCACTGCAATGGGACCACTTCCTGGTCCTCCTCCTCCGTGTGGTGTTGTAAAAGTTTTATGCAAATTAAATTGAATGACATCTGCCCCATAATCTCCTGGACGACTTAATCCTAAAACGGCGTTCATATTTGCACCATCAATATAAAGAAGAGCATCTTTTTCATGAAGTAATTTTGCAATTTGTTCTATATTTTTTTCAAAAAAACCTAATGTATTTGGATTTGTTAACATCATTGCAGCAACATCTTCTGTTAATACATTTTTTACAGAATCTAAGGTAACATAGCCATCTTCACCAGTTTGTACTTGAACAATATTATAACCCGCTAAAGCAGCACTTGCTGGATTTGTACCATGGGAAGTATCAGCTGTAATAATTGTTTTTTTAATTTTACCTTTATTTCTGTGATAAGCAGAAATTAATAATAAGCCCGTAAATTCTCCTTGCGCCCCAGCACTTGGCTGTAAAGAAACAGCGGGCATACCTGTTACTTTTTTTAGATCTTCCTGCAATTCGTACATAATTTGTAAATGCCCCTGAGTCCACTCAATAGGATCATAAGGATGTGCTTCACAAATTTCAGAACTTCTCGCAATTTCTTCATTTAACCTTGGATTGTGCTTCATGGTGCAAGAACCTAGAGGATAAATTCCTAAATCAATAGCGTAGTTCCAAGTAGATAATCTGGTAAAATGACGAACAACTTCTGGTTCAGAAAGTTCTGGGAGCCTTGCTTTATTTTTTCTTAAACTTTTATCATAAAGTTTTTTATAATTAACTTCAGGAACATCTAGTTTAGGGAGCCCTATACCATAACCCCCTTTATGAGAACGTTCAAATAAAAGATCTTCTTCTAATACAATATTTTGTCCCGTTTTTTTATTTAAATAATTCATAATATAGTTACCTCATCCAAATCTTTTTAAGAGATCAACAAATAAATCTATATCTTCACGAGATTTTTTTTCAGTAACAGCAATTAATAAACCATTTTTATCGTCCGGAAAAAATCTTTGTAAAGAAACACCAGGAGCTAGGTTATTATCAACACATTTTTTTATAAATTCAGCAGAAGATGTATTTAAATCTAAAACAAATTCATTAAATGTATTCGTATTTGAATATCTTAATTTTGCTTTTCCTGTTTTTGTTAATTCTGATTTTGCATATTCTGTTTTGGCTAAATTTTGTTCTGCTAACTCTACAAAACCTTCTTTTCCAACCAAAGCTAACCAAATAGATGCCCACAAGGCACACAAATTTTGATTTGTACAAATATTAGAAGTAGCTTTCTCACGTCGAATATGTTGTTCTCTTGTACTTAAAGTCAAAGTAAAACTTTTTCTACCTAAAGCATCAACGGTTTCACCACAAAGACGCCCCGGCATTTGCCTTACATTTTCTAAACGTGTTGTAAAAAGTCCTACATAAGGTCCACCAAAACTCTGTGGAAGTCCAAAACTTTGTCCTTCGCCTGTGGCTATATCACAGTCATATTCACCAGGAGTTTTTAAAAGAGCAAGACTTAAAGGCTCTGTTACGTTAGCAGAAAATAAAGACTCTTTGGAATGAGAAAGATCACTTATTTCTTGCATGTCTTCAATGCATCCCATAAAATTTGGGCTTTGCGCAATAACTAAAGCAACATCATCTGCCAATAAAGATTTTAATGCAGATATTGATGTTGTTCCCTTTTCATTTACTGGAATTAAAGAAACTTCAACACCTAAATTTGTTAAATATGTTTTTAATACTTCAATATATTCAGGATGCACTCCAGCTGAAACTAATATTCTTTTTTTATTTTGCTTCATTCTTAAGGCCATTAAAGCGGCTTCTGCCATGCTTGTTGAACCATCATAATGTGAAGCATTCGATATTTCCATTCCAAATATTTCAGCAACCATACTTTGATATTCAAATAAAGCTTGCAGGGTTCCTTGAGAAAATTCTGGCTGATAAGGAGTGTAAGATGTTAAAAACTCGCCTCTTAAAGTCAATTGGTTAATGGCAGCGGGACAAAAATGATCGTAAACACCAGCACCTAAAAAACTTAATGAAGATTTTTTATTTCTAGAATTTTTTAAAATTTGTGAAATTTTTCTTTTTATTTCAATCTCAGAAAGTCCGTCTCCAATAGAGAGAATACTTTTTAAACGAACTTCTTTTGGAATTCCAATTAAAAGATCTTCCATACTGCTAACGCCACAAGATTTAAAAATATCAATTTTATCTTGTTCTGTTGTTGGAAGTAAACGATGTCCTGACATATTTAATCCCTTTAAAAAAAAAGACGGGTTTTTGTAACCCGTCTATCGAATTTTTATTTTTAATCTTGTCCAGATATATATTTTTCATATTCAGAAGCAGTTAAAAGTCCTGTTGGTTCTTGCTTAATTTCTACTTTAATAAGCCAGCCTTTTTCGTAAGCATCAATTGAAAGATTTTCAGGGTTATCAACAATTTCATTGTTAACATGCGTTACAGTGCATGATGCAGGAGTATATAATTCACTCACTGTTTTAGTAGATTCAATTGTTCCAAAAGAATCATTTTGTTTTAAAGTTGCTCCCACTTTAGGTAATTCAAGAAAAACAACATCACCTAGTTGATTTATTGCAAATTTAGTAACACCAATAGAAGCTGTATTTCCTTCAATTTTAATCCATTCGTGCTCTTTCGTATATTTTAAATTTTCTGGATATGACATACCTATTTTCCTTTTCAACTAAACTGGTTTAGCATTTTAACCCTGTACACTACCATGAACAAAAAACGGTTTTTTTACAACCATTGCTAATTTTTTTTCTCCACGAACTTCAATCCAAATTGAAGAACCTATTTTTGAATAATCAAAAGTCACATAAGCCATTCCAATATTTTTTGTTAATGTTGGAGAGGGACTACCACTTGTAATTATTCCAATTTCTTGTTCGCCTTCTTTAGAAGAATAAACTTTATAACCATGGCGACCAATTGCTTTTTCTTGCATTTCAAATGCAACAAGGCGTTTATTTAAACCAGTTTCTTTTTGATTTAAAAGAGATTCTTTACCAATAAAAGTATTTTTTTCAAATTTTGTAATCCATGACAAGCCACACTCTAAAGCAGTCGTAGTATGATCCATATCATTTCCATAAAGGAGATATCCACATTCTAATCTTAACGTGTCTCGTGCACCCAATCCGCAAGCTTTAATCCCAAAATCACCACCAGCTTGCATTAATGCTTTCCATATTTTAGGAGCTGCAGAAGAAGGAATATACAATTCATACCCTAATTCTCCTGTATAACCCGTACGAGCAATAATAGAGGGAACTCCTAATACTTTCCCTTCTGCAAAATGATAATAAGCAAGTTCTGCTATTTTAACATCAACTACTTTTGAAACGAGTTCTCTACTTTTTGGTCCTTGCACAGCAATTTGAGCATAATCATCACTTAAATTCTCTAATATAACACCCTGTTTTGGAGCGTGTTCCTTTAGCCAAGAATAATCTTTTTCAATATTACTTGCGTTAACGCATATAAAAAAAGAATCGTATCCTCTTCTATAAATAATAATATCATCAACAATTGTTCCATTTTCATAACAAAAAGCGTTATATTGTGCCTGTCCAATAATTATTTTTGAAACATCATTCACAGTCATCATTTGTAAGAAATCTAGAGCGCCTCTCCCTGTTACATTAATTTCTCCCATATGACTAACATCAAATAGTCCTACCTGATTTCTCACGCATTTATGCTCTTCTACAACACCAGAATATTGAACAGGCATATTCCATCCAGCAAAAGGCACCATTCTTGCGCCTAAAGCGACATGTTCATCATAAAGAGGAGTTATTTTTAATTTTTCATTTATAGACATAGGGTTCCCTCGTATTTTTAAGGATTGAGTGCCGCTCCTATATTCTTGATTTGGGTAATTTTAGTCAAGCAATACCTTCTTCTCAATGAAGGAAGAATCTTGTTTGTCAGAATGAAATATTTTGTTACGTAATCTTGCAGTAACTTAGGATTCAACTTACTTTTTAAGCGGCTTTGCAAATTAGGAAACACAAACGAAGATAAGGAATAAAAAAAATGATGAAATTTTATTTTTCTACTGCGACTTGTTCCACCGCATGCCATATTGCAATTGAAGAATTGGAATTAGAGTTCACCCCCATAGAAGTAAGCTGGAAAAAAAACTTGAACGTTGCTGAACTTAACAAGCTCAATCCCTTGGGAGCAGTTCCGGTTCTTGTTACAGACCAAGGAAAAACCTTAACTCAAAATACAGCTATTCTTGAATACTTGGCCGATCAAAAACCATCTGCACAGCTCCTTGATAAACAGGGGACTTTTGAACGAAACGAAACCATGAGTTGGGTCTCTTTCGTCGCATCGGATCTGCAAAAAGCATTTACTCCCTTTTTTCAGGCAAAAAATATTACAGCATCAGAAGCATCTCAAAAAGAAATTATAGATTTTTATACCAAAAAATTACACGACTTATTAAACTACATTGAAGATAAACTTACAAATAAAGATTACATTATGGGCAAACATTTTACGATAGCAGATGCCTATCTTTTTACAATTTTAGGCTGGACTAAATGGGTAAAAATAAGCACAAAAGATCATAAAAATATTTCAAATTATATGAAACGCGTTTATGATCGACCTGCAGTTCAAAAAGTTTTAAATAAAGAGGGATTAATTGATTATCTTCAATAGAATCATAAAAAATAATTTATAAATTTAATATTAAAGTCTCCTTATAACAATTAAATTTATAAGGAGACTTCATATTTAAAAATAAATATTTTATAATACTAAATTATTTTTTTAGCATTTCTTTATTTCTATTATAAAAATCAATACTTTCATTGATTATTTTTTCAGCATCTTCTTTTCCACACCAGCCGACAATTTCAACTTTTTTATTTTCAAGAAGCTTATATGTTTTGAAAAACTGCTCAATTTCTTTTAAATAATGAGGATTGATTTCTTCCATTTGTTTAAGATCATTAATATGCTTAAACTGAGGATCATCAACGTGAACAGCTAATATTTTATCATCAGCATCACCGCCATCAATCATTTTCATACAACCAATGACTTTTACATCCATCATGCTAAGAGGATGAACAGGATCTTGGCCAATAACCATAACGTCAAGAGGGTCACCATCATCACAATAAGTTTGAGGAATAAAACCATAATTTATGGGATAAAACATAGGACTTGATAAAACGCGATCCAGAAATAGCAATCCAGAATCCGCATCAATTTCATATTTATTTTTAGAGCCACGTGGGATTTCAATAATTGCTGTAACAATTGATGGAACTTTTTCACCAACACTCACAGAATGCCAAGGATGCCATGGATTTACGGACATAGGACAACTCCAAAAAAAATAAGTAAAAAGCAAATAGCCTTCCTATGTATTATTAAATAAGGAAGGAGAAAGTTGACGGTATGTTGTACATGCAGTTTGCTCATTTGTGAAGAAAAATTAATGCCTCACATATAAGCTAAGACTCAAATAAGGTGGAATTATGACAGAAAAGAAAAAGACAAAACCAACAAAATTAGAGTGGGCAGGCTCCCTCATATCGACTAAAGAAGAAAAACCAATATCATTAAAAGGAAGTGAGCTCTCAAATCAAAAAAGTGAAAAGAGACCAGCTCAAAAAATCAATGGGAAAGTTCAGGTTCGAAAAGAAACAAAGGGTAGAGCGGGAAAACCTGTTGCTATTTTATTTAACTTTACAGATCCAGAAGCTAAAAATGAGGAAAGTTTAAAATTGCTTTGCTCGGAATTAAAAAATAAATTAGCTTGTGGTGGAACGACAGAAAATAGAGAAATCATCTTAACATTAAGAGATTTTGATAAATTAAAAGAAGTTTTAATGAAGTTAGACATTACTTTAAAGTAGTTAAAATATATTTGTTAAAAATAAATATTGGTAATCTTATTCAAATTATTTATCGATAATATCTTTTTAATAATTTAATATATTTAGATTAATTTAAAACAGGTAAATAATTAATTTATTTTTTTAAAAATTTATAATAAATATAAAATTTTTAAATAATTTATAATAACATTAAATATTAAATTATAATATATAATTTTAATGTAATTTTATATTTATTATAAATATTGACAATTTTATAAATTTAATTAAGATTATATAGCTATTTCAGATCGTGATAATAGATCTTCTAGCATTTAATATAAGATAATAATGATGAAAATAAAAATTTTAGTTTATTGAAAAAATTAAAATTTTTTATAAATAACTCAGCATAATTTTTTCTTAATAAAAGTTAATTTCATTCGATAAAGGAATATCAAAATGAAAACCAAAACTCTTATTATAAATGATCTCTATGTAGGAATACACACCCCTAAAAACTGGAATGGCCATTGTGCATTTTATGTCCATGGTGGCCCAGGGAGCCATTCAAAAGATTTCGAAGAAGGTTTAACTTATTTTAATGCATTTTATGAATCACAACTAGCTTTTATTACTTATGATCAAAGAGGTTCCGGCAGATCAAAAATAAAAGATCATGAAATAACAAAACTAAACCATAGAGGAAATATTGAAGATCTAAAAAATCTTATCATGGCGACACAAGAAGTTTTTAATTTAAAATTAGCGCCTGTATTGTATGGACATAGTTATGGCGCACGTTTGGTTTATGACTTCTTATGGAATAATCCAAAAATGAATTTAAAATTTATTTTATCCGGAACCAGCCTTCATCCAAATGATTGTTTAAATACATCATTAGGATTGGATCTTCTTATTTTACGCAATAGCCAACCAAAAGAATTTAAAAAAGCAGTAGAGTTAATTTCAAGTGCAAATATTGAGCCTTACGAAATATCACCCGAAATTCGAAAGCTTTTTTCTGATTTAAAAATGAGAAAAAAAGAAAGACAAAAATATTATTGGGTGAATGAAATTGCTATGAATTGGTGGAATAAAATAGACTCAGAACATAATGTGAAAGATTCTGATGAAGCTTATTTTAAAATAGTATCCTCATTTAATGATGAAACATTTAATTCAGGATCATTTAATCCCTGTTTATTAAAGCAAAAAAGTCTTTATATTAATGGATTTCACGATTACTTAATGAATGGAACAGTAAAATTTAGTATTGAAGATCAAAGTAAAATTATCCGCTTTAATGCTTCAGCACATTACCCTCACTTTGAAGAACCAGAATTATTTATGAAAACGGTATTAAAATTCATTTTGGATGATAATTAGAATGAAACATTTTTTTTGTATTATTATAAATTTATTTTTTTTACAAGCAAATGCATTACAGATAAATAAAAAAATTGAATTTAATATAGGTGTATTACAACCATTTTTATCAGAAGACACACAGGATTCCTATTTATACAAAGGGGCTTTTGAAGCCGCTTTATTTTTTAATTTAGGAATGTTTGCTGAAAAATTTAAAAAATGCGGTTATCTTCCTAAGTATCAATTTCAATATTTTCCACATGAAGATACTCCTAAATTAAAGTCTTTAGCTATGAAATTAGAAAATGAAAAAAATTGGTTTATTTTAGGTCCGAATAAAAGTGAACAATTTTTAAATGCAGCTAGAGTAATTAAAAAAACAGTAATGATAAGTGGCATGGCCAATTCTAAAGAAATATATGAACTAAATTGGCCTTTCTATACAATATATCCTTCAAATCAAATATTAGCTAAAGCAACTTATTTTTGGGTTCATAAAAACAAAGAATATATTGGAAATTATGGAGTCATTACCGATCCAAGCTGCACTTTTTGTGAAGATTTTAAAAACAATTATATAAATTATGCTGGGAATCCTTCTTTTGTTTATGAAATAAGTGAAGAGCTTTTTAATTCAAATTTTTTAAAAAAACAAATAGATAAATATAGTATTACTTCATTATTATTACCTGTATATTCCTCATTTTCTGGAAAAATAATTTCCTCTTTAAATAAAGAACCTTATTCTAAAATAAAATTTATTGCGAATGATGGATTAGGAGATGAATTAAACCACGTATCTTATTACCCAATAAGCAAAGAACAAAAAGGTTTTTCAATTAGACTAGGTCCTAAAAAATCAGAGACCATTAAAATTTTAAATATTGAAAATCTTAGTTTATCTTGGAATGATATTGATTTATATCCACCAGATGAAGCAATTTACTTTAAAGAATCTCTTGAAAAAATATTAAATATCTTATGCAAAAATAAACCAATGAATAAAGTTGAGTTTAATGAAATATTAAAAAAACAACCAAAAGATTTTTTCCAATCCGACTTAAACTTTGGAGTATTTGAACTAAGTGGGAAAAAATTCTTTTTCAAAGAAATCTTAAATAAAAACATATGAACAATAAATTGACGATTAAAAAAATTATATTTTATATTATTATTTTAATATTTTTCTTATTTCTGATTTCAAGTACATCTGTATTAATGAATATAATCAATCTAGAAAAAGACAAACTTATAGGAATTTCGCCAAGAATAATAAGGATATTATCGAATGATCTTTTGATAGGAGATAAAAATAGCTTAAATCATACAATTACAAAATTAAACTCATTATATGATTTAGAGTCTATTCTTATTACAATAGAAAATAAAGGGAACTGTAGTTTTTTTGAATTATCATGTATAGTTACTAAAACATCATTAATTGAACCAGAATTTAATATCATTATAAGAGGAAATAAAACTTTTTCTAAAAAAATCATTTATACTTATCTATTAACTTTCATTGGATTAATTATAATTTTTTCCATTTTAAGCTATTTGTTATTTCAAAAAATAAAAAAACCATTAGAGAATATTTCAGAAAAACTTATTCCGAGTTTGCAATCATATATAGAGAATGATGAAAAATTAGATATCAAAGAAATAAAAAGCACTAAAGAAATTGAAAAAATACATGATTGTTTAATAAATATGTCTAATTTAATCAAAATTAATTATTTTAATATAAAAACAAAATCTCAAATTAATGAAGCTATTGCAAATTCAACAAAAATGTTTGCACATGATGTCAGAAAACCATTTTCTATCATTAAATTATTAATTGACACTATTGAAAAAGAGGATGATTTTGAAAAGGTAAAATTAATTTTAACAGCCAGCCTTCCTTTTATGAATCAAGCAAAAAACTCAGTTGATAATTTAATTTCAGACATTTTAGAAATTGGATCAGAGGCCATTCCTAAAATGGAAGCAATGACACCCGAAATTTTAATTTGCTCTGTCATAAAAGAACTATCATTAACAGAAAATAAAAAATATATAGAATTCAACTATGATTTTAATCATTGTTATCAATTCAATGTCGATAAAAATAAAATTCACAGAGTTTTTTCAAACATCATATTTAATGCCATTGAAGCCATAAATAAATCAGGAAAAATATGGATAAAAACAAAAGAAACAAAAATAAATGAAAATTTATTTATTGAGTTTTGTATTGGAAATAATGGAAGTTATATTTCAAAAGAAAAATCTGCAAAAATATTTGACGCCTTTTTTACTTATAATAAATTAGGTGGAACAGGCTTAGGGCTTGCTATTGTTCAAAAAATAATTCGTGCACATGGTGGAACTATATTTTGTTCTTCCGAATATAATAAAGATATGAATAAATGCTCTGTAGAATTTATTTTTACATTGCCAATTGCAAAAATTCCAAAAGAACGTACCTTAATTGATTTTGCTAAATCGACGAAAGATATATCAATAGAAAAACTTATTAATTAAATTTTACATCTCTGGATTAACCCAGCCTAAAATTAATTCTGCTTTTGATAGGTTGTCTTTTTTCAAAGGGTCAAATTTTGCATAATCTATATCATATAAAATGTATTTATTATCTTTTAGTTCTAATTTAATTCGTCTGGCGTATTTATTAGGTACTTCCCATTTTTTATTGTTATAGTTTGCTTCTGCTAAATCTAAATAACCTTTTTTTGTATCTACATTTACGGCAACAGCAACATGTCCATATGGCAAGTCAGAATCTATTGTTAATTTTTTATATATAATTAAATTGCCAAATTTAGGAACAATATTTGAAAAGTATTTTTCTTTTTTTAATATAATTTTTTCATTTGAATTTATTTTTTCTGCATTATTCAAGTCAAAAATTTCATTTGCTGTTTCAACTGAACCAAAAGTAATCCCTTTTTGACGAATTCACCATCTTCTAACAAACTCAACACACTGCCATTTAATCCCTGTATAAACATCTTTATTTAAAGAAAGAGATTTTCCAGATATATTATTAGGTTCACGATTTACACATAATGCTCGACAATTCGAATATGCTTCAACTCCATTATTCTCTCCCAATTTTTCCCCATAAGTTGTTATGCATTTATGTTCTGCTGTATTTTTAAAGGAATCAGAAATAGAAAAAGCAATTAAATAAACAAAAAACATCAAAAAACAAGATAAAATTTTTTTCATAATTATAATTATCCAAACAATTTAATGATAATATAATTTGTTTTTATAAAAATAAATTCAACAATTATTTTAAAAATAAGATAAAAAAATAATTACTTCAATTTAATTATATAAATTAACTTCAAAAATAATTTTATATTTTTATTATTTATTTAATTATTTTTATAAATATGTTATAATTTTACAACTTATTTATAAATTTAAACCCTGTTATTTTTTCAAACAATATGATACACTTTACTACTTATTGTTTTTTTATATTATAAAAAAGGAAATATAATGAATATTATTGATAAATTAAAAAATAAATTACCTGCCAATACTCTTTTTAAAATGTTGCGTTTTTGGCCCCCTTATTTAGGAGCTGGAATTAAGGTTACTAATATAAGCGACGATTTTTTAAAGCTAGATGTCGAAATGAATTTATCTTGGTTCAATAAAAATTTTGTAGGAACACACTTTGGAGGATCTCTTTTTTCAATGACAGATCCTTTTTATATGTTAATGTTAATAAAATCTTTAGGGACTGAATATATTATTTGGGATAAAGCATCTAAAATTGAATTTATGAAACCAGGAGTTGGAACGGTCAAAGCGCATTTTGAATTTACTTCTGATGAATTAGATGAAATTAAGCACAATTGCCAAAACAAAAAGAAACACTTATTTAATAAAGAAGTATATATATTTGATGATAAAGGCGAGCTTATAGCAAAGGTCGAAAAAACTTTATATGTAAAAAAGAAGTAATTTTATTATCAAAACTCATTCCTTCTAAAAAATAGAAGTCGGATTTTAGCTTAACTTATTTAGTTAACGGCAAAGATTCAGATAAAGGTATTGGATCAGAAAAATAATTTAAATTGGCTTTTTTCAATGAAATTAGCAGACAAATTATTAAAATAAGCCCACTTGATGGCAAAAGGTAATAGGTTCGAATCCATTTCGTGTAAACTCCACCATCTCCAATGTCTAATCCTAATACAACACTTGAAATAGAAAATAAAACGATTAAAAAATAATTATGCTTACTTATTATTGATGAAATTATAAAAATGCTTGGCATTAATAAAATATAAACACTTTTCCCATTTGATGTTAAAAGCGAAATAAAAATACACAACATAGAAAAATCATAAAATAATTTTAATTCTTCAGTTAATAAAATTTTGGTTTTATTGAAAAAATAAAGCACATAAAGAAATGATTAACAATTTTTTTATAATAATAGAGTCAATTAAACCAATTGAAAAATATTTATCGATAAAAGAAAATAGTGAAATATTTGAATCACCCGAAACAGAACCTTGTCTAAATATTTCGATTTTAAGCTCATTAAACCATAAATAGTTTTGCTCAATAAATACTTTAAATTTATACGTTATTAAAGGAAAAAAACCTATCATAAAAACTGATATAATAGTTAAAACAATTGCTTTCATATTTTTTTGATATAAAAAATACATTAAAAATATTAAAAAATAAGGTTTTATAAAACATGAAATTGCCAAAACAAAAAATGACATATTATTATTATGCCTTAACAAATAAAAGGAATAAATATATAAAAAAAGCAAAAATATATTTATTTGCCCCAAGTGCAATTCTCTCACATAAAAAACACCTAATGGTAATAATGAAAACAAAAATACTAAAATTAAATATGAAGTTATATTTTTTTTATTTTTTAATTTTTTAATTAAAATTTCACTTCCTAATAAAAAACAATACAAAAAATTAAAAAAAATTAAAAGAGAAATAAAATAGGAATAAAAATACTTTGCATATGTAAAAGGCAATAAAGTAAAAGGGATAAATAAATAAGCTGAAAAAGGGGAATACTTAAAACGATAAAAACCATCTTCGTCAGGACGATAAAGATTTTCACCTAACAATGCGCGTTTTGCGCTTTTATAATAAACTTCAAAATCACTTTGCCAATAACGACCATTTTTAAGTTCAAGTAAAATAAATATAATTGTAAAAATAATAAAGAAAAAAAATAAGAACTCCCTCATTCGAGAGTTCTTATAAATTTCATTTTTAAATACGGACATTTTAATATTCCTAATTATAGAGCTTTTCTAAAATCAAGAATATCAAAAAGGGTTAAAGTTTACAAATATTACTGTCAAATTAAATACCTAGAGCTTTTTTAAGAGTAATACCCATATCAGCAGGACTCATAGCAACATGCAACCCACAAGATTTCATGGCTTCAATTTTTTCTTCTGCAGTTCCTTTGCCACCACTAATGATAGCGCCAGCATGGCCCATACGTTTGCCTTTAGGAGCTGTTTGTCCCGCAATAAAGCCTACTACAGGCTTTTTCATATTTCTTTTAATCCATTCTGCAGCTTCTATTTCAAGATTGCCGCCAATTTCACCAATCATGATGATAGCATCGGTATCTTGATCTTTTTGAAACATTTCAAGAACATCAATAAAGCTCGTGCCATTAATAGGATCGCCACCAATACCAACACAAGTAGATTGGCCTATTCCTAAAGCAGAAGTTTGCCCAACCGCTTCATAAGTTAATGTTCCTGACTTACTAATAATTCCAACTCTACCTGGCAAGTGAATATGGCCAGGCATAATTCCAATTTTACATTTATCACCAGGAGTAATAACCCCAGGACAATTAGGTCCCACTAAACGAGTGCGACCACCAGCATTTAAAAGAGCTTTTTTTACTCTTAACATGTCTAAAACTGGAATTCCCTCAGTAATAGCAACGATAAGTTCTATTCCAGCATCAATTGCTTCTAGAATGGAATCGGCGGCAAAAGGAGGAGGCACAAAAATCATAGAGGCATTTGCACCTGTTTTATGCATAGCTTCTGCAACAGTGTTAAATACAGGGCGATCTAAAACAGAAGAGCCCCCTTTTCCAGGAACAACTCCACCGACTAAATTTGTTCCGTATTCTGCGCATTTTTCAGAATGGAATTTGCCTGCACTTCCTGAAATTCCTTGGCATATAAGTTTTGTTTGTTTTCCAACGAGAATTGACATAATATTTAACCCTTTTTAATCTTTTGTTACTTTACAGCATTTACTATTTTTTGTGCACCATCAGCCATTGAAGACGCGCTTAAAATATTTAACCCAGATTCACTAAGAATTTTTTTACCAAGTTCTACGTTGGTACCTTCAAGACGAACAACAAGTGGAACTTTTAATCCAAGTTCTTTTGCAGCTGCAACAATACCATTTGCAATAACATCACATTTCATAATTCCGCCAAAGATATTTACAAATATACCTTTTACAGCTTTATCACGTAAAATAATTCTAAATGCTTGAGTAACTGTTTCTTGATTAGCGCCACCACCAACATCTAAAAAGTTTGATGGCTGACCGCCAGTTTGTTTAATTATGTCCATAGTTGCCATTGCTAATCCAGCACCGTTTACAAGGCAACCAATGTTACCTTCTAAAGAAACATAACTTAAACCATATTTTGATGCTTCTAATTCTCTTGCATCATCTTCTTCATAATCACGTAAATCTGCAATGTCTTGATGACGAAATAAAGCATTTTCATCAAAACTCATTTTGCAGTCTAAAATGGCAATATTACCTTGTTTAGTTAATACAAGAGGATTAATTTCTACCATGGAGCAATCATATGTTAAAAATGCTTGGTATAATCCTTTTAAAGTTTTCGCAAAATCTTTTGCTAATGGAGTTCCAAGGCCAAAACCTAATCCAAGGCTCAATTTACGAATTGTAAATTCTTGAAGGCCTACAGTAGGATCAATGTCTGCTGTTATAATTTTCTCTGGATGTTTTTCAGCAACTTCCTCTATATCCATTCCGCCTTCTGTAGAAGCCATAATTCCGATTGTTGCTGTTTCACGATTTACAACAAGAGCAAAATAGTATTCTTTATCAATATCACAGCCTTCAGCTACTAAAAGTTTATTTACTTTTTTGCCTTGAGGACCTGTTTGATTTGTAATTAAAGTCATTCCAAGCATTTTTTCTGCAATAGAAAATGCTTCTTCTGGACTTTTCGCTAATTTTACTCCACCAGCTTTTCCACGGCCACCTGAATGAACTTGAGCTTTAACAACAGCAACTTTGCCATCTTTTCCACAAGAAAGACTGCGTGCAGCCCATTCTGCTTCCGTAGCAGTATATGCAAGTTTGCCTTTAGGAATACTTAAACCAAAACGGGATAGTAGCTCCTTCGCCTGATACTCATGAATATTCATGAAACTCTCCAAAAGATATAAAAGACCATATGAAAAAACGGGCACCAAGCCCACTATACATTTAAGACAATTGTCTCAACAGTGAGCGACTTTACAATTATTTTTAAGGGAGTGAAAGGGCGAGAATAAATGAATATAGAGATAAATTGAATATTTCTTTATTTAGTTTTTGGGTTCTTCAGGTACAAGAGTGCATAAATTGTTAGATAGATTTTTTAAAGAGCCAGATAATAAAGAGGATTGTTTATGAAGTTCTCTTAATTGCTCTTTCATCATTTGCTGAATAATAGACATTCTATTATTTTGATTTCCTGCTTTTTTTAGCTCATTATCAATAAATTCTTGAAACTTATAAGCTTCTTCTTTTTTATCTTCAGTAAGTGCTTGAAAATATTCTTTTCTTCTTTGTAAGGCTTTTAAAAGAGCGGGTGAATGTAGCTCTATATAATTATTATCTTTATTCAAAACGCGCTCCTAATTCTCAATTTAAAAGCATACCGAAAGTGTACGTTATACTATAATGCTATAATTAAGTGCATTATGCTAGCAATTTTTTGTTTTTTATAAAATTATTTCATAAGATTACAAATAGATTAAAATAGAATATTCTTTCATGAATTGATTAGTTAATTTAATTCAATATTATTAAATAGTTATATATTAATTAAATATAATACATAACATTTTTTATTTTCAATTTTATTTTGAAAATGTATTTAAATTCAAAATTAAATATAAAATATTTTATTATATTTAATTAACTTTTATTTAAATTAATTAAATATTTTTTATATATAATATAAAATAACTTACCAAAAATATATATTTTAATTTATTGACAAAACAAATAATTATTATACGATGATTTTGATTTTAGTTATAAATAGCACATAATTTAAGGCAATATTTTTATTGGTAGGCTTAAATAATTCTATTTAAAATTAAATTCAATCTATTTAATTTCATTTTTATCAATATTAATATGAATAGGAATAAATATGAATAAATTTACTTTTAGTTCAGGGATGCTAAAACTGGTTTTTTTTATCTCCCCTTTATCTGCAAATGCCTATTTGCAAGGACATGCATTAGATCCTATCATTGATACAGATATAATTAAGCAATACACACAGCAACATCAGCCAAATGCAAATCAAACTAAATCAGCTTGTATAAAAGCAAATGGACAATCTAATCTATTTTATCAAGACCAAAATCATCAAAGTCAACAAAATAAACAGCAACAATCCGTAATAAAAATAACTAAAGATGAAGAAGAGTGTCTTGATAAAAAATATTTATTTACCCAATGGGGGCAAGAAACTGTTATTGCTCATTGCGATGTTAAACAAAATAGAGGTTTTTTCTCGGACTGTTTTATATATACCAAAAAAGGGAATGAGTATTCTTACTACGCACAATTAATTATGGATTCAAGAGATCGAAAAGCACATTTTTTTAGAGACGAATTCGATATAAATTCATTCAATGAAATTGATGCCGCAGTTAAAGAAAGAAATGCGAATAGATATGTTCCTTTTAATATGATTTATTCTATTAACAGAAACGGCGGATTAGAACTGCACTTATTTGAAGGAAGTTCTTCCAAATTTCTTTATACTCAAACAATAAATCAAATGTAGAATTTAACTATTCTTCATTTTTTCCTGTATTGATTTCCACTAAACATAGACTGTGCCATAGGATACTTTCTTTTTATTTCATGAAAAATTATCATAAAAATATGAAGCAAAACAAATACCATTGAAATGTAAAAAATAATTTCGTGAATATCTTTAAGAAAACTAGATAACGGAGTTTTTTCTTTTAAAAGTGGAACATAACTTATTAAAGGGCCCATTCCATAAATTTTAGCAGCTAAATATAGTCCCGAAAATATTTGATATACCATTAATAAATAAACAACGATATATAATGAACCTGCATATTTATCATGCCCCCAATTATCATGTTTATCGTACTTTTTTGTTTTTATTAATTTAACAAACGCTTTTAAATGTATCATATTTTTAAACTTAGCATGCTTGGGTCCAATAAATCCCCAAATAATTCTTAAAGTAATGCCAGCGGTTAATGCATATCCAATTAATATATGATAGCGATAAAGTATTTCTTTTCCATTTTCAAATTCTCTTATAAATTCCTTCAACCAGATTGTTAGCATCAAACTAAAAATACTTAAAGCATTCCACCAATGAAGAAATCTTAAAATAGGATCATAAACTTTTTTTACGACAAAATGTCTTTCTTCAATAATTTCCTTATAATTTGACGTCATGGATTTATCTCCTATTTTATTTTAAATGTAATATAATACATTTTAAGAAAAAAATCATATTCAAAAAACAAAATAGAACCAGAAAAAATTTTTTTAGGTAAAGCGACAAATTATTCTAACTAAATAATGTATTTTAAATTTAATAAAATATTAAATACCTAAATTATGCTTAATAGCATTTATTTTTGAAAGAATTTCTTCCCATTCTAAATCAAATTCACTTTCAAGAATAACCCCTCCACCGGCACATATTTTAATATTATCTTCATTCCATTGAATGCCTCGGATAGTACAAATGCAAATCGACTTTTTTTCATTCAATACAACTCCAAAAGGGGCTGCATAATATCCTCTATTGTTATGCTCTACTAAAGATTCACTTAACCAATTTGATTGAGAGTTTTTTGGAAGCGATCCAATAGCCGGGGTAGGGTGAATGACATCTATAAATTGATGAAAATGAAATAAATTTTGATTTTCAATTTCTATATTAATATCTGTTTTTAAATGAATTAATTTGGGTAACTCTAACAAACTTGTTTCACCCATATTAATTTTACCAAATTTATTTAGTGAATGCTTAATTCCTTCAATAACATAATAATGCTCTTTTTGCATTTTAGGATCTAATAACAATTCATTTTTATTTGTAAAAGAATTATTAGGAATCGTTCCAGCTAAAGCAATAGTATGTATATTTGTATCATTTTGTGTGAAAAGAAGCTCGGGTGAAGAACCCATAAATCCCGTATTTTTATCCCAATAGCCGTAAATATAAGAATGTTTTTGATCTTTATTTTCTAATAACTTTTTTAATAAATATATTTTATTTAGTTTATTTATTTTCACATTTCCATTTATAAATGAATAAGGCACAGCTTTTTTTAATTTATTATTTTTTATTTCTTCTTTTAGTTCTAAAAATTTTGATAAATAATATTCTTTGTTAACATCTTCCCATTTGATATTTGGTTTTTCATCATTATCATATTGTAAAAAATCTAAAAACTCAGAATATGACATTTCAAAAAAAACTTCACCCTTACAATAAGGTTTTGGTTTAGACAAATAAAAATTATTTAAGTAAAAGTAAGGTGGAGACAATTTTTCTTCATATGAATAATTTTTAATAGAAGAAACCATGCACCATATTTTATTTTCGCTTGGTAATCCTATAAAATAAGCAGATTCCAAGAATTTGTCTAAAATATTTTTATTCATCTACGTAACCTTTTTATTTTAAAAGGGTCAAAATATTTTGAAAATCTTCAGGATAAGGAACATCAAAACTCATTTTTTCCCCACTTACGGGATGTTTGAACCCAAGGTGAGTTGCATGCAACATTTGTCTTAATACATTTTTACTTATCATAGCTGAAAGTTCTTTATTATTTTTAATCGATTGAGGGGTTTTTGTATATAGAGCATCTCCAATAATTCCATGATTCAAATAACTCATTTGAACTCGAATTTGATGAGTTCGTCCTGTATATAATTTACATGAAATAAGTGAACATAAATTATCACATAAATTTTTTATAGTTGAATAATTTAATAAAGCTTTTTTTCCAACACCTTCTTCTTGGACAGAATATTTCAGACGATTTTTAGGATCTCTTCCATGCCAAGTCTCAATTTTACCTTCTTTAGGATTTAATTCACCAAATACAATTGCATTGTATATTCGTATCTGCGAATGATCTGCAAATTGTTTTGATAAATTTGTTAATGCAATTTGAGATTTTGCGACCACCATTACACCACTTGTATCACGATCTAGTCTATGAACAATTCCTGCCCTAGAAGGGGTTCCAAGAGTTGGTAAAGTAACTCCGCAGTAGCCTAATATAGCATTTACAAGGGTTCCAGAGTTTACGCCAGCTCCAGGATGAACTACCATTCCTGCTGGTTTATTAATAACAATTAAATGCTCATCTTCATAAACGATATTTAAGGGTATATTTTCTGCATTTGGGTTAGGATTTATTTCAGAAAGAAAGCTTGTATCTATCTCAATTAATTGATTCGTTTTTAATTTATAAGATGGTTTTTGATACTTTTCATCAACCTTAATTTTTTTATTATCGATTAACTTTACAGCAAATGACCTGCTTGGAATAATATCAATAACTCGAGTGATGAATAAATCTAATCGCTCCGCTTCAAAATCTTCAGCTACTCGAACCTGAATTAAATCTTTCATTTAATTATGCCAACCTGCAATTTTTGCCTTAGATTGACAAAATTACCTTTTTTTAATCAACCCTTTTCTGGCTCTATAGATCTCCATTAATGCTTCAACAAGATCCTTTCTGTCAAGCCCTATATAATTCAGATAAGAATTAAAAAAACCTTTTGCATAGACCTCGGCAGGTAATTTGTCAAACGAATCACTTTCAATTGCTTCTAAATAAATTTTACTAACTTTGATTTTATTAGACATTTCATCAATACTCACAGACATTTTTTCTCTAAGTACTCTTAATAAACTGCCAGATATACATTCTGTAGAAGAAATTATATTCTCTAATACTTGAATCATTTCAGTCTTATTTGCTGATACAGCTCTAAGTCTTTTAGAAGTATTTTTCATATTCATAAGACTATCTATAGGCCTAGTAATATTTTCATTTTTAATTTTTTGGGCAGATGGTGAAATTTTATTTTCTTTATGCATATAAAGCAAATTATTATCTATATTTATCTGTTCTTTTCTAATAACCATATTTTTATTATTTATTTTTGGCATAAATGAAGCTGAAATAACTACTTCTTCAGGATCTTGAGATGCATCTTCATCAATATAACCAATTAATTCTTGAAAAGCTTTTTCTATTTCTTCATAAGATAAATTAAATTTTAACTCACCTTGATTCATTTGTTCATCAAGATTTTTTCTCATAGCTCTATAAGCATTTTCTACTTTAACTAAAGACATTTCTCCATCACGAAGACCTAAAATTTCAAACGGGTTCTTTTTTTTGTTAGAAATATTCATAAATTTAACCAGCTTTTTCTATTTTATTCTTTTTGCCTTCTTGAATAAACATCTTAATAATTCTATCTGTAATTTGATTTATATTTACAGCTATTGCAGATAGTGGATAATCTAAAATAAGCGGACGTCTAATTCTTACAGACTTCCATACTGCATCATCGTACCTTGTTGATCCAAGAAACTGAGATGAAAAGCCAAAGTAACGATTACAAATGACAGACATAGACTCACCCAGATCCCTATCTTCCTTTGTTCTAACTTGGTTCATTATAATACCAATATTAGTAGCTTCTATCATATCTTTTATTTGTTTTCCAACTTCTTTGTTTTTCTGTGAAAAGGATACAAGTTGTGAAAAAGGGGTTTCAGAACTTTTTGGGCTGGATATTTTTTTTAATAAATCATTTTCTAAACTTTCTTCAATCTCAAACGCCTTACAGATACTCTGAATTTTTCTATACAAAACACTTTTCATAAATACATAAGCATTTTCAATGCTTGTTGGTTCAGGTGCTACAACTAAAACACCTCCATGAGAAAAAATGAAAAAATCGAGAGTATGAATATGTGTTCCTGCGCCCAAATCTAAAAAAACATAATCAGCATCTAATTCTTGTAACTTTGATATTAATTTAATTTTTTGTGAACTCTGCGGCTTAATTTGTTGCCAAAATTCTTGACCACCACCATAAAGAGTTAAATTAGGGTAACAACAAGAAATACCTGTTTCTTCAAGAGTATTCACATTTCCATGAATGAAATCAGAAATACCAGATCTTGGCGTTGGAACACCTAAGCAAGTGTGTAAATTAGCGGCTCCCAAGTCTAAATCGACAACGGAAACTTTGTAACCAAGCGAAGCAAGTCGGACACAAATATTTGCCGATAAAAAACTTTTTCCAATACCGCCCTTACCACCACCAATGGATATTATTTGAGGAGTTTTAACAGACTTTTCTATAATTTTAGAATCTTTACTAACTTGATTTTTTGATTTTATCCCTAATTCATCTTTTTCTGTAAATTGAGAATAAATTTTATTGGTATCTTGTTGATTGTTAATATAGGAAGAATTTAAGGAATCCTCAACCTGATCTCTTTCAGGAGGCTTTTGATTATTATAATATGCTTTTAAAATTCGCTCCGTGAAATCGGAGGAATCTTTTGAATTTGATTTAAAAATCCCTCTCGTAACCGTTTTTAACATGCCCCGCCACCTTGCATATAGAACTGGAATTTTCTATATTATCGGCTATTTATTAAATTAGTATAAGATAATTTTTGCAGGGTTTAATTTGCATTGTCAAAATATGTTTTCGATTAAATAAACAAATTTTAACAAAATTAAGGATAAAACAAGAATCTACTTTTTCTCGTGCTCGTTGTTTTGTTCTGTAGAGTGCTCAAGTTTAGGGCCTCCAGGAGCAAAATTGCCTTTTTGATCTACTCCTCTTAGTATTTTAATTCCCTCATTTTTGTGAAAGAAATCTCTACCACTAAGCTCGGCAAGAGTAATTGTAAAAAATAAAAGCATAAATAATACGGCAGAACCAAAAACAAATGAATAAAATTTATCTTCGTGGATCAATTCCATAAAAAAGACAGCAACTAAAATAGTTTGTATAAGCGCTACGGTCATTAATAAAATTGTTTTCCACAGACTTGGTATTGGCAAATGAGCAATACCTACATTCACAAAAATCATTAAAAGGAGAACCGTAAAAATAGCTAAATATAGTTTTACAGGCAGTAAGCCATGCTCTTTCTTTTCATGATCAGATGAGTTCTCTGAATTACTTTTTGAAAACGATTTTTTTAAATTATCAAACATGATGAACTCCTAATCTGTTACTTTGCTAGATAAAGAAGCGGATACAAGAAGATCCAGACAATATCCACAAGGTGCCAGAACAAGCTTGTATTCTCTAAAGAAACATAGTTTTCAGAGTTAAACTCACCTCTTGAAGCACGCACAAGCATCCAAGTCATAAGTCCAAGACCAACAACAATATGCAAGCCATGCATTCCTGTCATGACATAATAAAGGCCAAAGAAAATGTGGGCTAAAGGATCTTGGACTTCAGCATGATGAACAGGGTTAAAGTATTTTCCAGGAAAATACCCTTCATGCATATGCATTCCCCATTCCGTTGCCTTGATCACTAAAAACGCAAACCCGCAAATCATAGTTGCAATTAAGAATTTAATAGTACCACTTCTATTATTAGAACGTGCAGATCGGACACTTAAACTCATTGTTAAAGAGCTGACTAAAAGGATAATACTATTAATTCCTCCTAGTCTCCAATCCATGGAGCTTTGTGCTTGAGAAACCATTTCTGGATACATGTAACGAACAAATCCAAAGGCACAAAATAATCCAGAAAAAAACAACAACTCTTGGGCCATAAAGACCCACATACCGAGCTTACCAGCAGATGTCTGCTGGTCCATCGTTTTAAAATGATGGGCTTGGTACTTTGGATGAGAACCGTGGCCATGGTCAGTCATAACTTAATGTCCCCCTGTCTTAACTGGTTTTACAAGCTCATCAAATTCATATGGTCCATGAGTTGATATGGGTTGTTTTTCAAAATTATGTTCAATTGGCACTACAGCTGTTTCAGTCCATTCCATAGATTTGCCTCTCCATGGATTTGGATTTGTTTCATTTTCTCCGTAAAATATGGAATGAAGCCAATTAAATAATACGATAAAAAGACCAATAGCGAGAACAAAAGAACCAATTGTAGATAATAAATGAAATGTATAATATTCAGGTAAATAATCGTAATAACGACGTGGCATACCACGAGTACCCATTATAAACTGAGGAAAAAATGTTAAATTAAAACCAATAAAAACCACTATTGAGCTGATTATAGCCCAAAGTTGATTAAATTTCTTTCCAGTAATCTTAGGCCACCAATGATAAATTGCACCAATCCATGCAATAATAGTTCCGCCCATCATCACGTAGTGAAAATGCGCAACAACAAAATATGTGTTATGCAAATGCACATCTGTAGAAAGAGCTCCTAAAAATATACCTGTTAAACCACCAATTAAAAATAGAAATAAGAAAACAAAAGCGTAACACATTGGTGCTGTAAAAGAGATTGAACCTTTGTATAAAGTAGCAACCCAACTAAAAACTTTAATAGCTGTTGGTACTGCAACCGCATAAGTTAACAAGGAGAAAAATACGGATGCAAGTGCGGATTGGCCACTTGTAAACATATGATGTCCCCAAACAAAGAAGCCAATAACGGCAATACCAATACTCGAAATCGCAACTGCTTTGTATCCAAATATACTTTTACGGGAGTGGATCGTAATTAATTCACTCATAATACCGAAAGCCGGAAGAATCATAATATAAACTGCAGGGTGCGAATAAAACCAGAAAAAGTTTTGAAATAAAATAGGATCTCCACCTAAATTTGAATCAAAAATTCCAATTCCTAATAAGCGTTCAATTGCAACTAAAATTAAAGTAACACCTACAACTGGAGTTGCTAAAACTTGAATAACACTTGTCGCATATATAGCCCATACAAATAAAGGCATTCTTACCCAAGTCATACCTGGAGCACGCATTTTATGAACGGTAACAATAAAGTTTACACCTGTTAAAATAGAAGCAAAACCAAGAATAAAAGCACCAAAAACAGCTGCAATCACAGAAGTGGAAGTTTGAGTACTATATGGTGTATAAAATGTCCAACCAGTATCAAGACCACCAAAAGCAATGGTATAAACAAGAAATAAAGCTCCAACAATGTATAAGTGAAAGCTAATTAAATTTAATTTTGGAAAGGCAACATCTTTAGCACCAATCATTAGTGGCAATAAAAAGTTACCTAATGTTGCTGGCACAGAAGGAATAATAACCAAAAATACCATAATCGCGCCATGAAAAGTAAAGGCTTCATTATAATGATCGGCACTTATCATATATGAATTTGCAGTCGCATTCGGTATACGGATTTGCATTAATTCTGTTCTTAATAATAAAGCAAATAAGCCTGCAACTAAGAAAAATATTGCAATAGAAACAAAATACATTACTCCAATGCGTTTATGATCCACGGTAAATAACCAGGACATAAATCCTTTTTTTGCATTCAAATAATTTGATCCGGTATCATGATGTGAAGACAGCATATCCGAAAATAGCACTGGCTTAACAAACTCTCGTTTTTCCATAAGAAAAGCTCCTAAATATCCAAATAATCTTTCATTCTTTATTCTTTTAGTGATTTAATATATTCAGCTATAGAATTAAGTTCTTTATCATTTAATTGTCCTTGATAGGAAGGCATCACTGAAGGATATCCTACTACAACTCGATAATTTGGATTGAGAATAGATTCACGAATATAATTATCGTCAAAAGTAACAGTTTCTTTTTTACCATTAGATAAAATAATTTCTTGTTTTGTTCCATAGGAACCAAATAGAGGTGGTCCAACTGATCTTGTTTTTGCTTTAGATACGTCGTGACAAGAAGCGCAAGCTCCTTTTCCTTCAAATATTTTCTTTCCAAGTTGTGCAGGAGTTAAGCCAGCTCCTTGAGCAGCATTCATTTGTTTTTCATACTCTGCTTGAGATACAACTCTAACGTAACGAACCATTTGAGAGTGTTTTGTACCGCAATATTGAGTACACAATATTGGATAACTGCCTTCTTGTTCCGCTTTAAACCATAAAACAGTATATTGGTTTGGAAGCACATCTCGGTTAATACGAAATTGTGGTACGTAAAAACCATGAATCACGTCAGCAGAAGACATTGTTAAACGTACAGCTGTATTTACTGGCACAATAAGATCTGAGGTTTCTGCCCCTGTTCTTACATCCATAAAAGACCAGTCCCATTTACGACCCGTAACACGAACATCCATAGAGTCTTGAGGAGGAACATTTAGTTTTACCCAATCCCTAAATCCCCAAATAAAAATAACAATAAATAAAATAGCAGGAATAATACTCCAAATTATTTCTAATTTGGTATTCCCATGAATATCTATTGTTTTTTCTCCTTCTTTTTTCTTACGGTATTTCCATGCGAAATAAACCATAAAACCAACAACAATTATGAAGAAGAAGATTGAAAGTCCATATATAAAATAAAATAATTCATCCTGGCCACCAGTCATTGGTGACACATTTTCTGGCAACCAGAATGATCCTTGCCAAGTGTTCTCTGGCACTGGTGTTGCTGACACGTTATGTACTCCCTAATAAGCCTTCTTGTTGCGCTGCTCGCGCCAAAAAAAGTATCCTAAAAACATAATTAAGAAAAAGACTGTAATTAAAGCTGCAATTCTTAGCATCCCCATAGCAAATGCATCATATTTTCCTGTTGTAGGATTGTAATGAAAACAAGTTAACAAAATTTGATCGGTTGGAGATCCTATTTTATTTTTCGATGCATCCATTAATGAAAACTTAACATCTCTCGATTTATAAGTAATTCCATATAGGTAACTAGATATTTTTCCTTGCGGAGTAATAAAAAATATTGCTGCAGCATGAGCAAATTCATTACTGACAGGATCATATTTATAATAAAATCCAATTTGATCTGTTAAGCTTTTGATATTATCATTAGTTCCAACATAAAATTTCCAATCACCACTTTCTTGATCTGTTAACTTAAGATATTCTTTTTGTTTACTTATAGCTTCTTTTGGAGTGTCTGTAGGGTCAAAGCTTACAGTAGCAACTCGATAATCCTTACCAATTTTCCATCCCATTTCTTTTAATGTTTTGGCAAAATTAATAAGTTGAATAGAACATAGAGTTGAACATCTATAATAATTTAAGGTAAGAATGAGTGGTTTGCCATCAGCAACCATGTCAGAAATTTTTGTTAATTTACCATTTTCATCAGTAAAAGAAAGATTAAGATCAACTGTTTTTCCTAAATTCTCTTTTATCGTAACGCCCTGCATTACTTTTGGAACTTCATTCAATGGCAAAGAAGTACTCAGTTCTCTTTTTTGAGAAGGCATTCGCATAGATTCATCAAAAGCATATGATAATTTACTTGTTAAAGTAAAAATGCTTATTATTATGATTGAATAAACACGAAAATTCAAAATTTATACTCCCATTAATTACTGCTTTGTTCTTTAATAACCATATCCATAGCATTCGTTATAGGTATTTGATAAAGACCATTTTCAAGTTTTTTATAAGATGAAAGCGTTTCATCCTGACTTTTTTCATAGTTTAATCTGGTTTCATTTGCCATACCTGTATCCATTTTATTCAATTGAGAATCTGTTGTTTTCCATAAAAATGTATACGATAAAATAGCCACAAATATTAAAAAAACAAAAGATAACACAACAATTACAGCAGTTATTAAAACTGGCGGACGGTCTGGCTCGTCTTCTTCAACTCCCGAAGAGTGATCAGAAGATAAGTTTAAATGAATACCTTTAATAAAATTTAGCATCTCAAACCACCTTACACATTTTCATATGTCATAGACTCAGGCAAGCGCGGATCCTTAATTGGAACAAGAGCTTTTCTTTTAGCTACAGCTGCAAATAAAGCAACAAATAATCCACCAATTCCAAGAAAGCAGAATACATCTATTAATCCAAATTGGGGGCCTTCATGATATCTTGAAGGAATAACCAACCAATAAAGATCAAGAAAGTGCATAATCAACATCCAAATAGAAAGAGCAACCAACATTGCTCTGGAACGTTTTGCTTTTCGTGCCATTAAAAAGAAAAAGGGTACGAAAAAATGGCCAATGCAAAGAATCATTAAAACATAAAACCATCCATGATGACCACGAACTTCATACCAAACAGTTTCTTCAGGAATATTTCCATACCAAATAAGTAAATATTGAACAAAAGCGGCATATGCCCAAAAACAGGTATGACCAAAAACCAATTTACCAAGATCATGATAATGTTCTACAGTAACAACTTCACTTAATGACTTTATATTTTGTAACAAACGAGTTGCAATTGTTAAAACAGCAAAGAAAACCATGTAACAACTTGCAAAGAAATATAATCCAAAAATTGTTGAATACCAGTGTGGCTCTAAAGACATTATCCAATCAAAAGCAGCAAATGTAACACAAAATCCTAAAATGATTAAAAAAGGATAACTTGCGTTTTGAAGTTTGTAAGTGATGGCATGATTTCCAGTTTCATCCTGTTTTGCAGAATGTTTAGCAAAAAACATGGCAGCCCATGTAAATATGGCTAAATAAAATACAGCGCGTATATAGAAAAATGGAACATTTAAATACCATTGTTTAGATTGAATTACTTTATCAACCATAGCTTCTGGACTTAACCAGTGGTGATATAATGTAGAAGTACCAAATGCCATAACAATAAGTAATGCGAAAAATAATGGCATTGTCATAGCAATATTTTCAGCTAACCTGCGAACAACAACACTCCATCCTGCTTTCGTAGCAAACTGTATCAACACAAAAAATACAGCACCGATGGCAATACTTAAAAAGAAAAGCCACCAAACATGAAAAGAAAAGAAAAAATATTCTGAATTTGATTTACCAAGCATACAGGCAACTAATAATGAAATTAATCCGATGGCTGTTCCTGCAAGTGGCAATTTTGCAAAGAGATGATCTTGAGGTACCGAAGCATTCTCTTTTGTAAGTGTTACTTTATGATGATTGCCGCTCATTTTTTGTTACTCCAACCATTTTTAACTTGAACTTCATCAGGTATATTTTCTAATTTAGCGGTTCGAGAAAGCTGTAAAGCTCGAACGTAGGATACCACAGCCCATCTATCTTCAACTGTCATTTGAGCTGCAAATCCTGGCATATTCCAATTATTTACACCATTGCGAACAGCATCATAAATTTTACCAACTGGAAGATTTAATCTGTCTTGATCATGAATATTAGATGGACGAATTGCACCACCTGATCTTTGCGTAACAAGACCATTAGAATCGCCCGATTTTCCATGACAAAGTGAACAATAAATATTGTAAAGATCTTGCCCATGTTTCAGGGTTTTTTGATCTAATTTAATTGGTATTTTCTTAACCCATATTGGATTTTGATCTGTAGATGTTGCTTCTTGGCCTAAATAAAGTTGCTTATTTGTTTTTTCTTCACCTTGCGCAACTGTGCCAGGCACAGGAGGTCTATTTGCCATTTGATCTTTATAAAATTCATTTTTTGATTGAGGCCCATAAGATGTTTGCTCAACCATATTTTGTATTGGTAAAATAGGTGGTTCCGTGCTTTTTTGTCCTCTACATCCTACTAAGATAAAAGGAACTAGAGCAGAACCAACTAAAGGTAACAATATTTTTTTGCATTTCATAATCTTTACCATAATGTTACTGCTCCACAAGTTCCACATTAGATGCACCTAATTCTTTTAAGAACTCCATAGTTTTTACTGGATGGAATTTTGGATCAGTTGCTTCAATCGAGATAAAAAATTTATCATCTGTAGCTCTTTTAAATGCTTCGGATCGAAATAAAGAATGATACCACCTTGGTAATTTATTTAGAGCAAGCATTCCAAAAAGACACGCAATCGCTGCCGATAAAACAGCGCATTCAAATCCAGGTAAAAAATAACCTGTTAATCCCAAAAAAGGTTTTCCTGCGATAACAAGTTTATAATCTACACCATTCATCCATACCCATGTAGCGAATCCACCAATTCCACAAATGGCTGAAGTAGCTCCAACAATCCATGATAACTTACTTTGAGGTAGACCCATTGCTTTATCGAGTCCATGAACTGGAAAAGGGGAATGAGCATCCCACTTTGAAAACCCTCTATCACGAACTTTTTCACAAGCATGATAAATTTCGGGAGCGGTTTCAAACTGAGCTAATATTCCATAAAGCATTTTTTTATCATTCGTAGTCATAAATCCTCCACCATCACAATTCCTGCGTTACTTTATCCAAGTTCAGGATTCACATTGCGAAGTTTTGCAAGGTAAGTCGTTCTTGGTTTTGTATTTAATTCTCCAAGCAATGCATAATTACGACTAAGTGCTTTTAGTTTTGAAACCATAGTATTGGGATCCGCAACATCACCAAAAACAATTGCATTTGTTGGACAAACATTTTGACAAGCAGTTGTGATAGCTCCATCTGGAATAATTCCATCTGAAGATTTTTTAAATTTAGAACGTGCGCTATTTATTTTTTGAACACAATAAGTGCATTTTTCCATAACACCACGGAAACGAACTGTTACGTTTGGATTTTTTTGCATTGCATACAAAGGATTTCTTTCATCATCTACTTTGCTGTAGTTAAAGAAATTATATCTACGCACCTTGTATGGACAGTTATTTGCACAATAACGTGTTCCTACACAGCGGTTATATGCCATATCATTTAATCCATCAGGACTATGTACAGTAGCAGCAACAGGACAAACAGCCTCGCAAGGTGCATTTTCACATTGCTGACAATTTATAGGTTGAAATACCGTTTGCATTTCTGGATTATCAACTTCTCCAGTAAAGTAACGGTCGATACGTATCCAAGACATTTCACGATTTTTAAATACTTCTTCTTTACCAACAACGGAAATATTATTTTCTGATTGACAAGCAATGGAACAAGCATTGCAACCAATACAAGTATTTAGATCAATCGTCATTCCCCATTGCTGGCGAGCCCATTTTCTTTGCGCTGGATCTTCTGGGAATTTAAATAAATTACTCTTTTGTTCTTCAACAGGTAGTAATTCATATTCATGAATAAAATCGGGTTTTGATTTAAATTTATCTAATGTTGCTTCACGAACTGTTGGAGGTCTATCTTCTTTTACTCCAGGAGTTCCACTCATAGTTCCATGTTCTTGAGTTGAAACTAATGAATATTTTTTACCTGTTTTTTGAATTTTTACATCGGATCCAAACCAAGAATCAGATGTTCTAATTAAATTCGCATTAAAGCCGCAACCCTTAGCAACACGTCCGTAATTTCGGCCATATCCTAAATGCAAAATACATGAAAAATCAGCGACTCCAGGAACTTCCCAAACAGCAACTTCTATCGTTCTATTTTTATATGTTACTTTAACAAGATCTACTTCCGATTTTCCTGGCTTTGGACGAGCCAATAAATCTAAAGCTTTTGCTGTTTTTGGACTTACAAATAAGGCATTATCCCAAACTAATTTACTAACTGGATCGGGAGTTTCTTGCATCCAAGCATTATTTGAATAAAGGCCATCATAAACCGTTTTATCGAGAGCAAAATCAATTTCAAGAGAATTTGCAGATGGTTCTGCTAATTTTACCGATTTATTAAATGATGTAGCAAAGCTAGAGTATGAATAAGAAGTATTTGAAATCACTTCTTTACGATAATCCGTTATAATTCCATTGCTTAAATATTGACGCCATAAACTTTCAAAGTTTACAGGATTTCCAAGTTTATTTTGCCAGTATTTTCTAATTAAAGAATAACCAGATTCCGCATTATCTAAATGAGAAAGAGAATAAACAAAGGAATATTCATCAGAACATTCTTCATATAATGGCGCAATTAATGGCTGTGTAATTCCTACAGTTCCATCTGAAGAGCGCGTATCACCCCATGTTTCAAGAAAATGGGTTTTTGGAAAATAATATTTACAGACTTCAGAAGTTTCATTTAAAGAAAAACCTAAATAGAAACTATTTGAAACTTTTTTAAATAACTCTGATAATTTTAAATCTGCTGGAGAAGTATAAACAGGATTTCCACCAACTACGATTAATGTTTGAATATATCCTTTTTGCAAAGCAAAAGTTAAATTTGTTTCATTATCTAAGTTTTTTGGTCTTGTTGTATCAGGAATTAAAGTAATTGTTTTACCAATAGAACCTAAAGAAACATTAATTGAAAAGGCAAGCATATGAACCCAAACAGGTTGTCTGTCACCAACTACAATTAAACTATTTCCTTTATTTTTATATAGATCTTTAGCACAAGCTTTAATCCATTTTGTCAAAGATTCAGGAAATACTCTGTTACCTTTAAGCGCATCATTTATTTCAGATGGAAAAGTAGCGCCAAATGTTGTTAATTCTGAAGCTATTCCTAAAAGGAATTCTCCCATTCTTCCACTTCTTAAAATATAATGGTGATCTGAGATTGTTCCTGTAGTACTAAAATTTGATTCAATACTATACAACCTATTCATTGAAGAATTTGAATCAATTACTTTTCTTTTTTCTGCAAATTGTCTTGCATTTTTTACGCTATCACCTTCAATACCCATAAAATCAGAATCTACTGCAAGAACAACATTTGCATTTATAAAGTCATAAACACAATCAACAGGTGTATTTGCAATGTTACTTAGTGCTGTTTTACGATTATTAGAATAGCTAGAGTCTTGATTAACAATAATTGCTTTTGGATAATTTGTTTTAAATTCGTCTATTAAACTTGCAAATGCCATAGAAGAATTTGATGCATAAACAAATGCAAGATCACTTCCATCCGTCTTTTTTGAATTCATCATAGAATTGCGAAGTGCAGTATAAGCTTCTTTTTTAGCCATAACTTTTCCAGACGCTTGGCATTGTTGGCCTCTGTCTGGATCGTACATATTTAAAATTTCAGCTTGAGCATACCCATTTGATGATCCCATTTTACTATTTAAAATAGGATTATTCATTGGGTGTCTTGAATTCCCATCAATTTTAGTAGGACGGCCATCCGTACTTGTTACTAAAAGACCTAATACACTTCCACCAATTTGAGCAGATGTTGCATAGTATTTTGGAATTCCTGGAATAGTATCTTCAGGGCGATTATTTTCTGGATAAATATGCCCCTTTGGTCGTCTTATACAACCCGTTGTAACAACCCCGGCAAGCGCCATTGAAGCGCCAATAATTCCTAAAAATTTTCTTCTGTGAACACCGGGGCGCATTTCTAATTCACTCGCACCGTGCGGAAACTCACGTTGCAGTTTATTTAGAAATCCAGGCGAATTTTCTAAATCTTCAATACTGCGCCAATGGGTTTGTTTGTTTTGTTCATCATTGGAATTGAACTTTGTCATGGTGCAAACTTTCCAATCAAAATTTGTTACTTTACGAGTTCTTGTATAAAACTCGTATTAAAATTCACTAATAGTGACAAGCTCCACACGCTTGTGGTGGTTGTATTAATTTATCTTTGTAATCAGGATCATTCGTTGGAATATATCCCGACGCATGAGGATCATAAATCATATTTGTAATTTGATTTTGGGGTCTAATATTTGGCATAGGATCTCTATGACATTCTAAACACCATCCCATACTTAGCGGACTTACCAATCGAATTGTTTCCATTTTACTAACATCGCCGTGACAAGACACACAACCAACACCCGCAGTTAAATGCGCGCTGTGATTAAAATGCGAATATCTTGGTAAAGAATAAACATGTACCCAAGGAATTGGAGTTTTATTTTTATAACTTTTATGTAAAAGTTCGAGTCGAGGACTGTCTTTTTTAACTTTATTATGGCACCCCATACATGTTTCTGTAGGTGGCAATGGAGCAATTTCTGTTTTGTCAATTCCACTATGACAGTAACGACAGTCCATCCCCATTTGCCCTGCATGAAGCTGGTGGCTGAAAGCTATCGGTTGTTCGGGTTCATAACCTACAGCCAAAAATTTTGGCGAAAAATAGTACCAAATTCCTGTAACAATAGCTATTACGAGTAAAGGAATACCTATACCTAGATATAAAGGAATTCGGTTCGTCCATTTTGGAAATATCGGTTCCACGGCACCACCTAAATTAAAGCAAAAGCTAAAAAATAATTAAAAAATCAAAAACTTTTTTCAGTAACGTAACAAACAAAACATACCCAAAGAATTCAGTTTTAGTTGAACTCAGTGCAATGTTATGTTGCGGGAGTGTTCTAACGGATCAAAACAATACGAGCAAGAGCCTAATCCTAGATCATCGAAAACATTTTTCAAACTCATAATCTCTCAGTAAATAAAAATTTTCTCGTTCACTTGCTTGCTTGTCAAGCTTATATACAAAAGAGTGGCGAAATTCAATTGAGAATAATTCTCAATTAATGTTTTAAAATTTTATTCTTACTTCAGCATGAGCATCCAAAAAAATCGATCCGCTACTAATCCAAGAACTAACACTGGTAAGTAAACAAGGGAAGCAAGAAAAAATTTCCTAGGCCAATTTGGCAAGACATTATTTTTAAGACCAATAATACTTAATCTTAAAAACCATATTCCTAAAATAGAAGCAAAAATAAAATATACTTTGCCACCTACACTTAAGGGAACAAGAGTAAAAGTGAATCCAATTAAAACAAGAGTCCACAATAAGGCTTGAATTTTTGCAATATAATCGCCACGTATGACAGACACAACTTTAATTCCAGCTTTAGCGTAATCTTCTTTATGATAAATTGCTATTGCGATAAAATGTGGCATCTGCCATGCAAATAAAACGCCAAATAAAGCTAAACTGGCTATGTCAATTTTATTGCTAACTGCAGTCCAACCCAATAAAGGAGGCATTGCTCCAGGAAAAGCACCAATAACTAAAGCTAAAGGAGTTTTATATTTTAAAGGAGTATATATTAAACTATAAGCTAAAATAGCTATAAGCGCTAAAATAGCGGTTAATAAATTAACATATACAAATAAAATTAAAATACTTAATATTCCTAAGAATGTCGCAAAAATAAATGCGTGTGAAGCTTTTATTCTTCCAGTTGCAATAGGCCTAAATTTTGTGCGCCTCATGAGCTTATCTGTATCTTTTTCATAAATCATATTAAATGTATTTGCAGAAGCAACAGATAAAGCAGTACCTAGTAAAGTCATTATAAAACTAAATATACTAATGCTGCCAGGAGCAAGAACGACTCCACCTGCTGTCATTAAAATACAAAAAAAAGCAATTCTTGGCTTTGATAGTTCTATATAATCACGAAATGTAGAATTTTTAATAGACATTGTTTATTTAATTTCCAAAACTCTATTGTGTTTTTTGCATTGTTACTTTAGCCGCGTCCTTGCAATATTCTGCAATTACTTGCCAAACATCACCACAAGCTTTTTTATTCCTTTTCATTTTACTTCCATGCATATACTGTTTGCATTGTTTTGCTCCAAAGTTATAGCCATAGATTTCATTTCCATATTGAGGACATTGTGATGATTTATCTGAATTTGCTAAACATACCTTAATCATCCTGGGAACGGTAGAGTCACAAAGCTGTGTCATTGCGTCACACTTTGAAAACCATTCCATTGTTTTGCCTGCACAATCTGTTATTGTAAAAGTTTTGGACTCTTCCTGTATTCGCGCAAGAGAAGCTGTTATCTCCTTGGCAGAATTTTCATAATTTCTAAATACAACCCAACCAATAATAATAGAAAGAGCAAATAGAGCGATAACAAAAGGCACACCCAGGTCACCTTTACGTCTAAATGCACTTGTATCTTCATTTTGCATTATATCACTTCCTAATTTAAGTTTATGGGAGCTTTAAAAAAAGAAAACACTTAATTTTGTAGCTCTATGCCACTCACGAATGGCTTAGCCTATCCTCTAGACAATTTCCAGAAGTAGGCAAATCCTTTTTTGCAATAAAATAAATTTTATAAAATTAAATTAAACTTAAAATTTCTTTAGGTGTGTTGACAGTAAAATCAGGAAGGTCAGATCCAGGAGTAGAATTATACCCCCATGAACACCAAATTGTAGAAGCTCCAAAAGATTTTCCTGCTTTTATATCTCCAGAACTATCTCCAACCATATAAGCTTTATCTGATAAAGAACAAAAGTTATGTCGTTGTGAAACAATTTTTAAGGGGAGGGAACTGGGTTTCATTTCTGCACAACTATCACCACCCATTACATCTGTAATATATTCTAAAAGTCCTAATTTTTTTAATAATTCTTTAGAATGAAGTTCTGGTTTATTCGTAATAACAAATACCTTATCTTTTTGAGATAATACTTTTAGAACTTCTTTAATATCAGAGTAACATTTTGTTTTTATACAGATATTTTCTAGATAATGTGTCTCATACTTTTGTTTTACTTGTTCATATAACGTATTAAAATTATCTTTATTTTGTAAATAATCTTCAAAACAATTCATGTAAAGTTCATGCATTCCTTTATTTACATGTGTTTTTAAAATTTCAATCTCTTTTAAGGCAAGACCCAAATTTTCCCGAACGGCATTCACTGAATTTGCCATGTCTTCTCTAGAGTCTTCTAAAGTACCATCTAAATCAAAGAAAAAAAATCTCATTTAAATTTACGCCTTATTTTTTTGTAAGTCTTCAACACTTCCTTTTCCATCACCAAGTTCTGTTACTTTGCGTTCTCCAGAACGACTTCCCTTAAATGCGGTAAAAGGTTTTGAATTATGAATAATAACTTCATGTGGAATTCCTGCAGGTATCACTAAAATATCACCAGATTCCATTGTTATAGGAAATTCGTCAAAATGAAAAGTAATACAACCAGAAACAGCTGCTCTTATTTCTTCATAATCATGTCCATGTTTACTTCGCTCAAACCATGGAGGACAAGTTTGTAAATCATAAGCTTTAAATCCTAATTTTTCTAATTCTTCTTTCATTAGATTTTCAGTTGGATCTATTTTATGAGGCCATTTATAAATAGTTATTCCATTTGGAAATATACATTTTTTCATACTTTATTTCTCCATAAATTTATTTAAATTAAATAGTAACCTTAACTTTGGGAGGATTGTCTCTGAATTTTCGAACAAAACAAAATGTTTCAAAACTTGTGAAAGTATTTGTAATTTTTTGCAACTCAGGGTCATCCCATCTAAAAAAACTACTTGTTTTTTGCTCTTCTTCAAAATGAAAAGGAACTGTAAATTTATTTTCTTTTCTAATTGAAATAATTTCTTTAATTTTTGCTTCAATATTTGTATTATTTGGTTCAAGTTGTTGCAGTATTAAATAGTTTTCTAAAGTATATTCATGAGCTGACCAAATTAACGTATTTTTAGGTATATTTTCACGTAAAAAACTTAATGAAGTATACATTTGTTCTAATGATCCTTCAAATAATTTACCACAGCCACCTGCAAAAATAGTATCACCAATAAATAAATGATTTTCCGAATTGCTAATTGGAAAAAAATAACAAATATGTCCTAAGGTATGGCCTGGCACATAATAAATATGAGCATCATGCCCTGCAAAAGTAACAATATCATTATGATTTAAAAAATGTGCCTGAAATGGGATTCTTCCAGAATCTTTTGTTCCAGCATAAACTTCCGCTTTTGGATATTTTGCAATTAACTCTTTATTTCCACCAACATGATCATAATGATGATGGGTATTAAATATTTTTGTAAGGGTTAAATTATTTTGATCTAAAAATTGAATTACAGGATTCGCTAAAGCAGGGTCTACAACAGCTGCTTCTCTATTTTGTTCATCAATTAATATAAAGATATAATTGTCTTCTAAAACAGGAAGCATCTGTACTTTCATAAACTAAACTCTATTTGTATTAAATTTATTAATTAAATCTGATAAACTAGCTGGTTTTTCGGACTCTTTATTTTCATTTTTTGTGTTCTTAGTATTAAACTTTTTAGTATTATAAGAAGAATTTTGATTGTAATTACGATTTTCTTGATGACCTCTGTTATCTTGAGACTGCCCTTTATTATAGTGCTGCTTTTGATTTTGCCCACTACTTGCTCCAGAACGATTTTGATTAGTTGTTGCTGTATTTGTAGTTGCCGAATTTTCTTCACAAGCACGTTTAGAAAGAGAAATTCTTTTTCTTTCCTTATCTAAACCAATTACTTTAACTTTAACTTGTTGCCCAACACTAATTGCTTGAGATAAGTCTTTTATAAATTGATTTGATAATTCAGATATGTGAATTAATCCATCTTGATGTACGCCAATATCTACAAAAGCTCCAAAATTTGTTACGTTAGTAACTGTTCCTGTAACAACTTGGCCTTCTTTTAAATGCCCAAAATCTCTAACTTCACGATTATAAGTTTGTTTAGAACCATCTTCACGAGGGTCACGACCCGGTTTTAATAACTCTTTAATAATGTCTTGTAATGTTGGCAATCCAACCTCTTCTGTAACATAACTTTCAAGTTTTATTTTATTTATATTTTCTCTGTTTCCTACTATTTGATTAATAGGTAGAGATAAATCAGAAGCCATTTTTTCTAATATAGGATAAGATTCTGGGTGAACTCCTGTATTATCTAAGGGATTTGAACTCTCAGGAATTCTTAAAAATCCTGCAGATTGCTCAAATATTTTTGCGCCATATCCCATTACTTCAAATAAATTTTTTCTATCTTTAAATTCGCCATTTGCTTCTCTATGTCTAACAATACCTTTTGCTAAACTATTTCCAATTCCAGCAACATAAGAAAGTAAGCTAGGACTTGCCGTGTTTAAGTTAACACCTACATAGTTCACACAACTTTCAACAACTTCACCTAATTGTTTCTTTAATCTGCTTTGATTTACATCATGTTGATATTGACCAACACCAATGCTTTTTGGATCTATTTTTACAAGTTCAGCTAAAGGATCTTGCAATCTTCTCGCAATACTTACAGCACCACGATAGGAAATATCGAGATCTGGAAATTCTTCTCTAGCAATATCACTTGCAGAATAAACACTTGCTCCTGCTTCATTTACTATAACAACTCTAGGCTTTTTAACATTTGTTAATGTCTCTAAAGTTTTTTCAATAAATGCTTCCATTTCGCGTCCTGCAGTTCCGTTACCTATAGAGATAAGTTCTACATTGTGTTTTTGAATTAAATTCACAATTGATTCAGCAGAATTTTTATTTTTTGGTTTTTCAAAATCATCGTCATGTTGAGGATAGACAGTTGTATAATCAAGTAATTTTCCTGTATGATCAACAACAACTAACTTGCTTCCTGTTCTTAGGCCAGGATCCACACCTAATATAATTCTTTTTGGAATTGGTGGTAAAAGTAACAAGTTTCGTAAGTTTTTTCCAAATACAGAAATAGCTTCTTCTTCTGCACTTGTTTTTGTTTCTAATCGCAATTCTGTTTCAATACTTGGAGAAATTAATCTTGTATAACCTTCATTTACGCATTCGGTTAAAAAGTTTTTTACAACATCTGAAGCTTCATGTTTAATTACATGACTAGAAATAATAGAAAGTGGAATTTGTTCATCAAATTCAAATGAAACTTTTAATACTTCTTCTTTTTCGCCTCTTCTTAACGCCATTAAACGATGGGCTGCTATTGACTTAATAGGTTCACAAAATTCATAATAATTATTATATTTTGTTTTTTTATCTTTAAAGTCATCTCTTACTTCAGCTTTAAAATTTGCATTTTCAAACATCCAAAGACGAACTTCTTTTCTCATTTCTGCTATTTCAGAAATATTTTCTGCAATATAATCTTTTGTACCTTGAATAACTAATTCAAGATTTTTTAAATCATCATGTTTGCCGATATATGCAGTAAACAAGGAAGCTAAATCAATAAGAGAAGAATCTTGATTTAAAACCTCTAGTGCAAGTGGAGCTAAACCGCGCTCAACAGCAATTTGACCACGAGTACGTTTTTTCGGTTTATATGGTAAATAGAGATCTTCTAACTCAGATTTAACTTTACAAGCTAAAATTTTTGCTTGTAAAGCAGGAGTCATTTTATTTTGTTCCGTAATTGATCTAACAATTGCGTCTTTTCTCTCATTTAAAGAAAATATATATTCAAATTTTTCTACAATATTTCTAATTTGAACTTCATCAAGTCCGCCTGTTACTTCTTTTCGGTAACGAGCAATAAATGGTATTGTACAATCATCAAGTATAAGATTAAGAGTATTTTCAACCTGATTTTTTTGAATATTTAAATCATTTGAAATATCAGATATCATTTCTTGAGTGAGGATAATTTCTTTTATAGCCATAATAGTTACTCGCAATTTAATTAAGCCAGGAGAACAAAACTTTCCCAGATTAAGGAAAGCAAAACGCACGTCGGATACTATACACTCTTTTTAAACAAAAAAAACCGCAAATGCGGTTTTTTAATGAGCGAAATATTAATAAAATTTAATTATTTAGCTGCATTTACGAGTTCTGTACCAGAAAAGAAGTAAGCTACTTCAATAGCCGCATTTTCAAGAGAGTCGGAACCATGAACAGTATTTTCGCCAATACTTAGACCAAATTCAGCGCGAATTGTTCCTTTATCAGCCTTAGCAGGATCTGTCGCTCCCATTAATTCTCTATAAGCAACTACTGCATTTTTACCTTCCAAAACAGAAACAACAACTGGCCCAGAAGTCATATATTCACACAACTCACCAAAAAAGGGACGAGCTGAGTGAACAGAATAAAATTGTTCTGCTTCACGGCGAGACATATGTATCATTTTAGTTGAAACAATTTTTAAATCAGCGCTTTCCATTTTAGAAAGAATTTTTCCAATAAGGTTTCTTTTAACACCATCTGGTTTGATGATAGAGAAGGTTCTTTCCATAATAATATACCTCTTATTAATTAGTTAAGAAAATCAAGTTTAAATAAAACCAAAACAAAGCTATTTAAAAAATAGGTTAAATGTCAATAGGAAACATTCAAAAAGGAGCTTTTTTATGAAAAGATATAAATACCAGTCGGCTATTTGTTATTGGAAGATTCTTTCATTATAAAATCTTGCAAAATATGAAGCCATATTCTTGGACGTGGATTCCCGTCGTTTGAGTCACGAATAATTTCCTTAAGAATTCTCATAATAAAACAGAAGTTAAATAAATCATGAACCATCTCTAAATTTCTTGGTCTTAATTGAGAAGAACCAATATTTTCTTCAAGACTATGGTTGTAAAACTTATAAAATAAATTTTCAATTTCATTTAAATTAGGATTATATTTTTCTGGAGTTACTGTCTCTGAAATTTTTTTGGTGTTTAAATTTCCAATTTTGATTTCGATATTTTCTGAACCATCTGTTAATGATGAATAATATTTTCTTTCTGTAAAGTACCAAGCAAATCTTAAACTAACTAATAATGATGCAATATCTTTTAAGCAAGGTTGTTTGAATCTTCGATAATTCGGATCATCAAAATTATCGGATTCATAATCTAATAGGACAATACCATCTTTTCCAATCAAAAATTGACCTAAATGTATATTTCCATGATTTCGAATTCGAAGACCTAAATCATCTGCAATTTTAATTTTTCCAATTATTCTCTCAATAAAATCAGGCAATAAATAAAAAACTCCAGAATAAATTGGATACTGATCTTTCATTGTCAGAACTTTATTTAATCGTTCATAAAGTTTTTGAGATGTTACTTCAAGCCATTTACTTTTAGACTCCGCAGTTGTTTGATCTGGCATAAGATCGGTTCCACGCGGAGCTAATGTCATTGCTTTATGAAAATCGCCCATTATTCTACCTAGGGATTCTATAATATCTAAAACTTGATTCCAGGCTTCTTCAGATTGTGTTTCTTTTAGTTTTTTTGGGAATCTTGCTTTATGCAATAACGAAACTAAATGTGGAAATAAAGTACCATTATTTTGAACATATTTAATACCGATAGCAGTATGCGATTTTTTTATATTTCGTGATGAAAACTCAAAAACACTTATCAATTTAGCAAAATTCGAAAAAATATTTTGACTACCTAAATATGATAATAATTCAACTTCTATGGATTGCGGATGCTCTCTTTCAATTGTTCTAAAAATTTTATACGCAACTTGAAAATCTAAACGCACGCAAGTATTTTTTGTATCACTCCAAATCCCTATTGCAATTAAACTCGGCTCTCCACCACATTTTTTGTGATAAAATGTTCCTTTTTTTGCTGTCGGTAATGGATTTCTTTGTTTTTGAGTAACACGCCAAGATTCATAAAATTGACTATCCGAAGACGCATCACGAAAACTCCAAGGAGAAATTGTGATTAAATCACCATCTTCACTGTATCGCGCTAAACGAAATGGAAAAACATATAAGTCAGAAGTTCCTATAAATTCAACCCATATAAATCCTAATGCGCCTTGAGCAGACGTTTCAAAAAGACAGGCATCAAAAACATGTCCTGTAGGATTGTCTAAAAATTTAAAAGGAAAGTTACTTTGCTCTAACCATGTCTGTCCTGAAACAGCCTCTACGAGTTTTTCGATAATTTGAATAAAGGCGTTCATTTATATTTTTCTTTATTAGTCAGTTACAATCACATCATCAAGATCAGGAAATTCTTCTAATAAATAATTAGAAATAGATTCAGATGTATATGCCTGAATTGAACAACTTCCACATGAACCAGATAATTCTAAAGTTAAAATATTATTTTCTAAACTTATCAAATTGACTTCACCACCATGAGCCATTACGCCAGGCGAAATTTTTTCATCGATAAATCCTTTTATCGCATTATACTGCTCTAAATTCTTCATAAAAAATATCCTTAATCATTAAAGCTAGTTAGATAAATATACGATTTATCGCATTCTTAACATAAGTCTTTCTATTAGCCATGATAATACTAGCATAGTTTAGTTCATGACGGAAGCCTTGCAAAGACTCCTTATACGTGTTGCAATAAATATATGAAAAGTTTATGAAAAAATATTATTTATTTTACAAAATTAGATAAAAGGAATTCTCATGGTTATTGCTCCAGTCAAGGGCAAAATCAATATAAAATATATCCTTTGTTTGCTTGTCTTAATCTGTTTTAATAACACTTATGCTATTAATATTATAGAAAAAAATGAAATTTCTCCCGTTATTTTTGAAAACATAAATATTCCTTTGTCATTACTTAATATTAGCGGAATTCCTTTCACTAGTTTTCATGTATTAAACGATATCCAAAGAGCTCGTTCTCAAAAACAAATCATGGATTTATGCCAAAGAGTCGATTCAACATATAAAAAATTAAATTGGGGAAAAAGCCCTTGCATTTCAGTTCCTTGGAAATATGATTATGTCAGTGAAAATGGGAACCCTCTAATATATTGGGATTTTATAAGTGATTCCTTAGATGAAGATCAAAAAAAGAATATTACAGTTGTTTTAGGAGGAGTTCATCCCGATGAGTTGACCCCCATACACCTTGCCTTTCAATTTGCAGAAGCTTTACAAAAAAACCCCGAACTTTATGCAAATTCACATGTCATTGTTGCGCCTCTTGTAAATCCAGATGGCTTTTTTACAAATCCTCCCAAAAGAACAAATGCAAATGGAGTTGATTTAAATCGAAATTTTCCTACAGCCACTTGGAATAAATATGCTTATCAAGTGTGGCTAAAATCAAAACAAAAAGACAGAAGAAAATTTCCAGGATATTTTGCGAATTCGGAACAAGGTACAAGATTTCAAGCTGATTTATTAGAAAAATTTCATCCAGATAAAGTCATTTCTATTCATGCGCCACTTGCTTTTTTAGATTTAGATTATGAAATTCCTCAGCTATTATCTATTAGAAAACTTACGGATCAACAAAAAAAAGCACGAAATTTAGCTGAACTCTTATCAAGAAGTGCTGGTAATTATAAAATTAAAGATTTAGGGATATATCCTGGAAGTCTAGGAAACTATGCTGGTAATGAAAGAATCATTCCTACTATTACACTTGAGATGAGTAGTAGCAATCCAAAGTTTGTCAAAAAATTTTGGAATGACTTTTCTCCAGGACTTTTTAAAGCTATAAAGTATGAGTTTAAAAAACATCAATTTGCTGATATTGGAAACTCCAATACAGATAATCAGTAATTTTATTTAATTTTATTCACTTAAATTATAAGTTCAAAAAAACATTTCCTTAAGATTGAAAAATAAAGAAAAAGTTATAAGATTCATACTAAATACCATAAGAGTTTTGTTTATTCTTATGTGAATAATTCGTATTTATCCTTTTTATGAGGTTTAAATGAAAAATAAATTTTTAGCCGTAAATTCAATTGGCACACCTGCCGATCTTACTTTATTAATCATACGTATTGTTTTTGGATATGCATTTATAATTCATGGTTGGAGCAAAATTTTAAATCCATTTCATTGGATGGGTGCTGACGCGCAAGTTCCCGCTTTTTTTCAAGCACTTGCCGCACTCTCCGAATTTGGAGGAGGAATTGCTCTTATATTAGGACTTTTAACGCGTTTAAGTTCTTTAGGTCTTTTTTTCACTATGATTGTGGCCGTCTATAGCCATATATTTATTTATGGGAATGCCTTTATTTCTAAAGAAGATGCTTCCTATGAATTACCTGTAATTTATGTTTTATTGTCCCTTTTATTTATTGTAATTGGACCTGGAAAATTCTCTTTAGATAAAAAGATATTCGGTCATAAATAATTTTTAATTTAAATTCAGAAATTAAATTCATTGATTCAAATATTCATTTGTTTATTTGAATTTTTTTGTTGAAATTTTCATAATTATTGTTAAAAAATAATTTCTCCTCCAATAAGATTTATTGGTGATTTTTTCATTTCTTTTTTAGGCACAAAAATGGCACTTAAATTTGATTATATTGCAAAAGATCCAAATTCAGAAGCAAGAAGAGGGAGAATTCATACTGCTCACGGTACAATTGAAACTCCTGTATTCATGTCTGTTGGAACTTTTGGATCCGTCAGAACCCTTGATCATACCGAATTAGAAGACATTGGAGTTCAAATTATATTAGGTAACACCTATCATCTTTATTTAAGACCAGGTCCTGAAATTTTAAAAGATGTTGGCGGATACCATAAATTAATGAGTTGGAATAAACCTATATTAACAGATAGTGGAGGATTTCAAATATTCTCGTTACCACACCAAAGAGTCATAAGTGAAAAAGGTGTTACTTTTAAAAGCTATATTGATCAAAGTTACAAAAGATTAACTCCTGAAAGTGATATCGCTTTTCAAGAAGTTATTGGATCCGATATTATGATGGTTCTTGATGTTTGTGTACCTTCAACTAGCTCCTATGATATTTGCGTTGATGCAATGAACAGAACGCATCGTTGGGCAAAAAGATGCAAACAAGCAAAAACGAGAGATGAAAATTCTTTATTTGGAATAGTTCAAGGTGCCATTTATGAAAATCTTCGACAAGAAAGCGCAGAAACTCTTGTTAACTTAGATTTTGATGGATATGCCATTGGCGGATTAGCTGTAGGTGAAACCGATGAGGAAAGAGATCATTTTACAAACTTTACAGCAAAACTTCTTCCTCAAAATAAACCTCGTTACTTAATGGGGGTAGGCACTCCACACGATTTGGTTCGAAGTGTTCTTGCTGGAGTTGATATGTTTGACTGCATCATTCCAACAAACCATGCACGCCAAGGTGTCGCTTATACTTTTGGTGGTAAAATAAAATTAAGAAGAGTTTTTCATGCTAGAGAAACAATTCCTATTGATGAGACTTGTAGTTGTTTTGTTTGTAAAAGATTTTCAAGAGCTTATTTGCATCAATTAACAAAATGTGAAGAACCTACTGGATGGAAATTAATTTCATATCACAACACTTGGTTTTATGAGAGATTAATGGAAAAAATTAGAGAAACAATTGTTGATGGCACGTTCTCTAGCTTTGCAAAACATTTTTTAGAAAATGCCGATGATTAATTTGTTTTAATTACCTTAATGATTTTTCAAAAGCTTCTTTTACTGAAATTTGTTTATTTGTAAATATTTTATCCGCTTTAATAAGAATTTACGCATTTTTGAATAAGATTATTATTGCTCTCTTGATTTCCATGTATTTTAATTTTTTAAAATTGAAAATTGCACCACATTATCCATAAAAATTTCATTTACCATGAGAGAACTTTTAAAAAATATCAAATGAGTAATAAATTAATTTTAATGAATATATTTATAATTATGAAGTATGGACTTTGTTAAAGAGATTTTTTTAGATTAAAAGTAATTTATATTATTTTTTAAGTTTTAATTTAGCTTATTATTACTTCTTCTAGTAAACCTTTTTCTAACATATCTAAATTTAATATTGTATCTGTCTCATCAAAAGTTTCACGCAATGGTTTATGGGTACTTCTCCAACCATCTCCATCAGTAATCCAAATAAATTGATGTCCATCTGCTTTCCATCTTTTAAAGTCAGATTTATATTCTCCTGCTGTAGATTTTAACTTACTTCCTCCTCCTCCATAGAAATTTGCCTCTATAAGAAAGATATTATTATTTGCTAAAATAGCGAAATCTATCTGTCGATCAGATTTTTCAACTTTAATTTTCTTTCCCCATTTTTCAAAAATTTTCTTTTGAGTAGCTTGACCTATCCATTCCCAAGTTTTTTTTATGCATTGCTCTTCAACAAAATAACTTACTATTGATTCCATAGAAGTTCCACTTCTATTCTTTCTTCCATTTGAATCTAGGCCAGTCTCAAGACCAATTACATAATCAGGAATTGACTTAATTTTTTTATTTTCAAAAAGACTGAAAATACCAGAATATCTCATAAAATTTATAGCTTTTGTAACTTCTAAATTATGATCAAATAAAAATTTTTCGTATTTAAAACCATTTTTATAATCACTTAAAAGCATTAATTCAATTTCACGACATGCAATTAAAATTGGTATAGCCTTTATAGTTTCAGGATATTTTGTAAATAATTTAAAGGCTTCTTCGTCAATATTAGATTTTCCAATAAGAGAATTTAAAAGATTTAACTCAAATTCTATTGAATGATAATTTCTTAAAACTTTTTCCCAATTGACAAAATAATTCCAGTCTTTTATTGTAGGTTTTAAAGTAGAGATTAAATATTGAAAAACGGCTTCAGAATTTTTACAACCAAGTTTCTCTTTATATGCATTTAAATATTTCATGTTTTTAGCTTTTTAATGAAGTTATTCTTGATTTTGCTATATTAAAATAATTTTCTTCAATTTCAATTCCATAAAAATTTCTTTTTAATTTTTTAGCTGCAACGCCAGTAGTTCCGCTTCCCATAAATGGATCAAGTATTTTGTCTCCCTCATTTGTAGTAGCTAAAATAATTCTAGTCAGAAGATCAAGGGGCTTTTGTGTGGGATGTTTACCAAATTCCTTTTCGCTTTTCGGAGAAGCTGGTATTGACACCAGACAGATCGCATTTGTTTACCCTTGGCCTTAAGCTTGTCATTTGAAAAATCCATTTCTCGCATCAACTTATAATTAAATGATTGCTTAGCAGTTTTTGATTTCTTTGCCCAAATTAAACTTTCATGACTTGCAGTAAACATACGGCCAGATAAATTCGGACTGGCATTTGGTTTGAACCAACTTATGTCATTTAATATATGCCATCCATTAAGCAATAATGCATATCCACAATGATAAATACTATGATAAGTCCCTGAAATAAAAATAGTTCCATTTGGTTTTAAAAGTCTTTTGCATTCATGAATCCAACGTAGATGAAAGTCAAAATCTTCTTTAAAACCACTACTTTTATCCCAAACGCCCTTATTTACACTAACTCTTTTACCACTTTGACAAGAAAATCCATCATTGGAAAGTTTGTAAGGAGGATCTACAAATATTAAATGGAAAGACTCATCAGGAATTAAAGGCATTTCATTAAAAGAATCGCCATTAATTAAATCAATTTGCATTGTAATTAGTTATAAGAAGTTCAAAAATTTTTCCTCTTTTAGATGCATTTGAATTAATCATGCGTTTAGCCTCAACTCTAGATATATTAAATTCTTTGTAAAGTTGGTCAAAAAAATTATCTCCCGTAGCGCTCATAGGATCTGAATTACTAAGCATTTGATTTATGCCTTTTTGATTTAGATTCTTGAAAACATTTGCAAGCCTTTTTTGGTGTGAATCATCAAATATTCCAGTATAAGCATTAAAATTAGATGTTTCATTTAAAGGTCTATAGGGAGGATCATAATATATAAACACATCATCACTTTTTATTTTTAATGTAATATCTTCAAAATCTCCTTGAAGAATATCTGCTATTTCAAAGGATTTAGAAACAGCATAAATATTTTCAGAATCAAGAATTTTTGGATTTTTATAATTACCATGAGGTACATTAAATCCTCCTTTACTATTAACCCTAAAAAGTCCATTAAAACATGTTCGATTCATAAAAATAATCTGACTTGCACGGAGAGGATTCACTTCATTATATTTGCAATTTCTTTTTGAATTAAAATCGTCTCTAACTTCATAATATAGTTTTTCCTTTTCAGATTCATTCAATGATAAATATTTTTTTTGAATTTTATATAAAACTTCAACTAATTGATCAGGCTGTTCCTTTATTGTTTTATACAAAAGTATTAACTCAGGATTTGCATCCATTATTATTGATTCATTAATGAGATTTGAATTATAAAGATCAAAAAATACAGCCCCACCTCCAAAAAAAGGTTCAATATACTTCTTAATTTTTGTGCCAAGGTGTTTTGGATAATTAGCAGAAAGAACTGGAAGCAACTGTGTTTTCCCTCCAGCCCATTTAAGAACTGGTTTAGCTATAGCTAAAATTTCAGGAGATGGTTTTACTAATGATGATATTGATGATACTGAAATTTCCATAAAATATATAGTGTCCTAATAAAATTGATGAAACAAATATTGGTATTTTTCAACCTCTAGAAGTTCATTTTCAAATGAGAATATAGAACTTGGTTCTAGTTTACAAGTTCACAACGTTTCTGTTCTATTTTATCAGGTTTCATATTTGCTAAAATTTTATATATTTTTCAAAAAAACCAAATAAAAAAGCCTCCCTTTTTTGGGAGGCTCTTTGTAGAATGAAATTGAATAAAAATTTAGATCGCAAATAAAATATGATTTAATTCATGTTCAATAACGCTTTTTTCTTCACCGCGAGCAACAGAAATTTCAGAGACAAGCATATTACGTGCGCGCTCAAGCATTTTCTTTTCACCAAAAGAAAGCTCTTTATCAGAACTTAAAGAAGATAAATCTCTAAGAACCTCAGCAATTTCAACTAAATCACCTGTATTTAACTTGTCATTCAACGCTCTAAAACGGCGATTCCAAGTTGCAGTAGATTTTTTAGATGGAGACTGAAGAATTTGAAATACTTTTTCTACATCTGGTAATGAAATAACAGAACGAAGACCAACAGTTTTTGCGGCTCTAGTAGGAACCATCACTTTAGCGCCTGTTGAATGAATTTTAAGGACATAAAAGTCTTGTTGAGCTCCGCCAATGCTGCATTCTTCAATATTTTCAATCGTTCCAACACCATGGCAAGGATAAACCGCTTTTTGACCAACAATGAAATCGTAGAACTTTTCAGCACTCATGCTGCAAGACCTCCAGAAAAAAGAAAACCCGTTGCACCTTGTAATAAAAGTCAAGAAAAACAACGAGAAATACTTAAGTTTTTAATGAAAAAATAAAATATGAATATTATTTATCAGTCTTATTCCGCTACAGAAAGATATTAAATTTGAATAAAGCAAAAAGCCCTCTCTTGCATCTAACAGCAATAGAAGATGCTTTCTAAATATTCTTAAAAATTTCTCTCTAAAATATACCACAAATTTTCATTGTAGCCTTAAGGGATTTTCACCCAAAGATTGAATTTGCAATCTTAAAATTCCAAAGTAATCGTTCTATCAAATTTTAGCTTTAAAAAGTTTTTTTAAAGCTAAGTCATCTTCAAAAAAAAATTGAAGAGTATATTTGACATAACCCAAAAAAACTAATAGTGAGTCGCCTAAGAGAATGTTTTTTAAAAACTCTGGTTGAATCAAAAAAGAGTAAAAAAACAAAAGCTAAAGCAAATCACGCCATTGAAATTAGTTAAACCTAAACTTATTGTATTAAAAAACCGACCTTTTGAAGCCTGTTTTTGCAAGTCAAAGCATCATCTAATTTACCTAGACAAACCAATTTTGTCAATTTATTTTGCATAGTAATTGCGCACCTATTTAACATTAATAACTTTTTTATAGAGTGGCATTTAAAAGGAGACTCAATGGCTCTCACAATAGCTCGTAAAGGATATTCTATAATTGACAAAAAAACATTAAAACTTATTTTTACTGGTAAAATTAGAGATTCTTTGCACGATACCATACCATTTACAGAGCATGAAAAAAAAATCATAAATTCCAAGGATTTTCAAAGACTTAGACGAATAACTCAGACTGCTTTTACTCTTTACGCCTTTCCTGGGGCTACACATACAAGATTTGAACATTCTCTTGGGGTTATGCATGTTGCTGATTTAATGTTAAATTCAATCATTAATAACCAAAAAAGACTGCTAGAATCATTAGATCTATCCTGTGAAGACACACCTAAACATACAAAAGAATTTTTTTTAGAAAATGAAAAATTGAATGGTTCTTTAAGTATGACAAAAGAAGCTTTGCATTATTTAGAAAATTGTCCCTATTTGACACAATGTCTTCGTTTTGCTGCACTATTACACGACATAGGCCATGCCCCTTATAGTCATTCAGGCGAGAGGTTTATGGTTACATGGGAGTCTTTTGGAAGTCATTTAGAGCAATTAGATGCTCCTTTATGGCTTAAAACCGCATTTAGAAATAAAATTAAAAAATTAAAAGAAAAAAATTTCAATTTAAATGAACTTAAAATTCGTCATGAAGTTTATACGCTTATTATTGTTTCAAAAATATTTAATGAAGAAGACGAATTTTTATCTGAAAAAATGGGACAAGATATCTGCGCCATTTTAGATCTTTCCGTATCACCAAACTCTAATGGAGATCTCCATAAAAGCGGTTTGCAAAATTTATTGCATGAAATTGTAAGCGGTGAAATTGATGCAGACCGAATGGATTATCTATTAAGAGATTCAAGAGAATGCGGAATCATTTATGGATACTTTGACTTAGGAAGAATTCTCGATTCCATTGGATTTTATTTAAATCATAAAACAAAAAAATATCACTTAGCATTAAGACGTAGTGGAATTTCTGCTTTTGAGGATTATTTGAGAGCTCGCTGGAGCATGTATCAGCAAGTATATTTTCATAAAACAGTAACAGCATGTGAAGCAATGCTTCAAAATATAAACAAAAATTTTCCTAATTTTACTCTACCAATTCAAATTGATGAATATCTTGCGATTGATGAACATAGTTTTTTTCCCTATATAGAAAAAAACTACGCTTCCAATTTAAAACCATTTACAAAAGAAATTTTAACCGATTTAATTTATAATAGAAAACTTTGGAAAAGAGTTTATGAAGAATTTATTCCTAAAAACACTTTAAGAACTATCCCTTCTTTATGTCCTACAATTACAAACTATTTACAAAAAATAGATTGTCCTGCTGAAATTATAGAAAACAGTACAAATTTAACTAATTTTTCTCCAAAAGGAAAAGAGAACTCTTCTAAAAATAATTTAAAAATTATTATAAAAGATGTTCATTCATTAAGGTACCTTGAACCTGTTGAAAATCATAGTACTCTTATTAATAGAGTAGATGAGGAATTTATTATTAGAAGAATTTATATTTCTAGATTTAAAGAAAATTTAGAGGATATATCTTCTAAAGAAATTCAAAAAATAATTTCTGATAAAATTATCAATCCAGAAAATAACTAAAATAAATATAATTAGCAGGAAATTAAAATGGAAAATGAAAATAAATTATTTAAAGAAACAAGCCCCTATCTTTTACAACACAAAGGCAATCCTGTAAATTGGTTTCCTTGGTGTGAAGAAGCATTTGAAAAAGCACGACAAGAAAATAAACCTATATTTTTATCGATTGGGTATTCAAGTTGCCATTGGTGTCACGTTATGGCACATGAAAGCTTTGAAGACATAGAAACTGCAAAATTAATGAATGAATTATTTATTAATATTAAAGTGGACAGAGAAGAAAGACCGGACATTGACGAAATTTATATGGAAGCCGTCATGCTCATTACAAAACATGGCGGATGGCCATTAAGTGTTTTTTTAACTCCCGATCTAAAACCATTTTATGGTGGAACCTATTTTCCCTTAGAATCGAAACATAATTATCCTTCATTTAAAGATGTTCTTAAAGCAATATCTAAATTTTATATAGAAAATAACCAAGAAACAGAAGAAAGATCTTCTAAAATTATTCATTATTTAAATGAAAGTAAAATGGAATCCAGTTTAGTTAAATTAGAAAATCACATTTCAGATCAAAATATAACAATTGATAAAATAGTTGATCATTTATTGCCAACTTATAAATCTCTTCTAGAATTACTTGAAATGGATGAAGATAAAATAAATGGAGGATTTGGAAGTGCTCCAAAATTCCCTCAACCATCTAAAATATCTGCAATGTTATTATCAAATAACAAACATAACAAAGCTCATGCAATCTTAACTTTAGACAAAATAAGATGTGGTGGAATAGTAGATCAAATAGGGGGTGGAATTTCTCGTTATAGCGTGGATAGCAAATGGCTAGTGCCACATTTTGAAAAAATGTTATATGATAACGCTCAATTGCTTACTTTATACGCTATTGCTAGTAATTTATTAAAAGAAAATAATAAAGATTTATCTCTTGAGTTTCAAAAAGTATCTGAAAGTATTTTTGAATATTTAGAACGGGATTTAAAGTGTAAAAAAACGGGATTATATTTTAGTGCAGAAGATGCTGATAGTGAAGGTGAAGAAGGGTTATTTTATACTTTTTTAGAATCTGAATTTACAGAACTTTTTAAAAACAATTCTGAGCTTCTGGAATTTGCAAAAAGATTATATAAAGTAACAAATATCGGGAACTTTGAGGGATCTAATATATTAACAGTTCCACAAGATTTTAAAAAGTTTTGTGATGAAATATCAATTTCTTTAGAAGATGGAAAAACCTATTATTCCGAAATAAGAAAAACTTTATTTAATGAGAGAAATAAAAGAATAAGACCTGGCCTTGATAATAAGTGCCTGCTTTCATGGAACGCTCTTACTGCTACTGCGTTTATTCAATCTTCAATTATTTTAAATAATACCGATTTTCTTAAACAGGGATTGAGTTTAATTCAAAGTATTTTTAAAAACTTTAAATCACCACAAGGATATTTTCATGTTTATACTAATGGACAAGCAAAAATATCTCCCTTTGTAGACGATTTAGGATTTTTACTAGAAGCATGTATTGAAAGTATTTTAATTACGGGTTGCGAAAGTTTAATTAAAGAAATATTAGAAATTGTTAAAACAATTCATAAAAATTATGTTGATCCTATTTCAGGAACTTTATATTATTCTAAAAATGACAAAGATCTTATTAATAGACCAATTAAGTTTGAAGATAATGTGATATATAGTCCAAATTCTGCAATATTTGGAAGCTTAACAAAGTTTGTTCTTTGGCTAGGAAGTATAGACAATTATAATAAAATTTCACCGAGCGATCACAAAATGATTGAGTCTCTTGCATTAATTTCTGTATCTAATACAGTTATTTTGTCTCAAAAAATACCAACTGCTTGCGCTCAGATGCTTCAAAAAATTAAATTTTTAGAATATAAAAATGTTATTATTATCAATAATAAAAACGACATCTCTGCCCCTCTTCAAAATTTTCACTTAGCCTATTCTGCTTGTATTAATCATTTAAATGATTATTCTATTCTAGGTGGTGTGTTAAATTCAAAATATGAATTAGAAAATATTCATGAATACATTAAAGATCTATTCTCTCTTAATTATGAAGCTGAATATTCTTTTTGCAACAAAAAAGGCTGCACACTGCCTACAAAAAATTTATCAGAATTATTTTCGAGATTTGAGGATTAAATATGAATAAATTGAATACAAATTTAAGTATTCCAAATATTTTTACGGTATCAGATGGTACAGGAGAAACCGCTTTAAGTATTGTTCGAGCTGTTCGTGTTCAATTTGAACACGCAGAAATGCATATTGAAAGATACAATAAAGTAAGGAGCCGTGAAATGTTAGAGGAAATGCTCCTTTCCGCTAAAAATAAAAATGCAACTGTCGTTGCTACTTTAGTTGATCCTGAACTGAGAGTGTTTTTAATATCTCGTTCTATGCAATTAGGAGTAAAGGTTGTTGATGTTTTATTTCCACTCTTAGAAACATTATCCGAACAATTAGGAAAACGTCCTAGCTCTATTCCAGGTCTGTTACGTCAATTAGATCAAGGTTATTTTAAACGAATTAGTGCAATTGAATACACTGTAAGACATGATGATGGTGTTATTTCTTCTGATTTACCAGAAGCAGATATTATTTTAATTGGTGTATCTAGAACTTCTAAAACTCCACTTTCTATGTATTTGGGGCACAAAGGTTATAAAGTAGCAAATATTCCTTTAGTTCCAGGAATTGATCCACCGATTGAACTTTCAAAAGTAGATCAAAATAAAATAATAGGACTTATTATTGACCCTACTCGTTTAGCTGAAATTAGAGTAGCAAGAATCGAAGCTTTAGGCACAAATGATATTGGTGATTATGCTGATATTGAAAAAATATTTGAAGAACTGGAATGGAGCCGAGAAATATTTAAGAAAAATAAAAGATGGCCTGTATTAGATGTTACTGGAAAAGCGCTCGAAGAAAATTCAGTCGAAATAGAAAAAATTATTTTAAGCCGATTTCCAGAACTTTCTGATGAATAAATTTTAACTATTTCTTATTTTTTTACTTTATTTTGATCCATACTTTTTTGTTCACTTTCAGCAGATTTATCAACAATTACTTGAAATACACTTTTTGTAAATCCTTCTGGAAGGCCTTTTGATTTACCAAACTCTTCGGCAGTGTCTACAACTTGATCAGATCTTTTTTTATCATAAGCTAATGCAATATTATTTTTTAATTTAATTTCTCCAGCCTGATTCACATATTCCATTCTTTTCGCTAATAGTGATATAATTTCTTTGTTTATTTCGTCAATATGATTCCGAACACATTTTAAATCTTCACATTTTTCTACTTTTTCATGCTTTATATTATTTGAGGCTGATTCATGATCTGAACAAGCATAAACAGAAGGAAAAGAAAGAACTAAAAGAAAAGATAATATTATTTTTTTCATATGAAACTCCTAATAAATTTTATTAAATAAACATAAAAAAAGGACTATATTATAATAGTCCATTTTGTTCCAGAAGGAGCATCTTGAATTTGAACACCTTGTGCCAAAAGCTCATCTCGTATTGCATCGGATTTTGCCCAATCTTTATTTGCTCGAGCCCTTTTTCGTTCTTCTAATTTTTGTTGAATTTCGGAAGAAGATATTTCGGAAGCTAAATTATATTTTCTTAAATTTTCAAAAAATACATTTGGCTCTTCTACAAGTAGACCCATTGCATTTTTCATCCAGTTTTTAAATTCTGGCCATTTAGATTTTAAAATAGTTAAATCGTTTTCAGACAACATTTTTCCCGATTTTTCAAGAGCACTTAGTTTTGTATTTATATTTCGAATAAAATCAAAAAATACGGCAAGGGCAGCGCTACTATTTAAATCGTCCGCTAAAAATTCTCTCATTTTTGGAATTAAAGTTTCAAGCTCCGTAAAAATAAATTCACTAGATTGATTTTGAGGATTCGTATTTTGGTTTGAATACTCATCCACTAAAGAAACAAAACGATAAATTTTTGCCAATTTTTTTAAGTTTTCTGTCGTCATTTCAAAGGTAAAATCGAGTGGTTGTCCATAGGAAACCGACAAAAAAACCAACCTTAATACTTCAGAAGGGTATTTTGATAAAAAGTCTTTAATAGCAACAAAATGATTTGTACTTTTACTCATTTTTTCGCCATAAAGCGTTACCATACCTGCATGAAGCCAAGTAGATGAAAAAGGTTTTCCTGTTGCTCCTTCAGACTGTGCAATTTCAGCTTCATGGTGCGGAAATATGAGATCTCTTCCTCCCATATGAATATCTATAGAGTCACCAAATAAAGAATGGATCATAGCAGAGCATTCTACATGCCAACCTGGACGACCATTTCCCCATGGAGAAGCCCAATAAATTTCACCTTCTTTTGCAAATTTCCATAGTGCAAAATCAAGAGCATCTTCTTTTGCTTCATCTATTTCAATTCGAGCACCTTTTTTCAAATCATCAATTTTATTTTTACTTAATTTACCATACTCTACAAACTTACGGACTCTATAATAAACTCCAGAGTTTGTTACGTATGCTAATTCTTTATGAATTAATTTTTCTATTAGTGAAATAATTTGAGGAATATTTTCTGTTACTTTAGGCTCATGCTGTGGTCTTTGCAAATTAAAGAGTTCAAGCATTTCGTCTTGCTCAGAAACATAACGCGATACAATATCAGCACAAGAAACACCTTCTTGATTTGCTTTATGTATAATTTTATCATCGACATCTGTTATATTTCTAGCCCATTCTACGTTCATTTCATTATCAACTAATGTACGATATAATAAGTCATAAGAAAAAAAAGTGCGACTATGGCCAATATGCGTGTTTCCATAAGGAGTAACACCACAACAATACATTTTTACCTTACCTTCATTTAATGTGTTAAATTTTTCTTTTTTTCCAGTAAGCGTATTAAAAAAATGTATTTTCATATTGTATTACCCAAATATTTTGTCAAAAAAACCATTGCTATTTTTTACGTTTTGCCCAACTTTTTGAGCAAAAGCTCTTAAATGTTCTTCCGCCTCTTTATTAACTTTCGTAGGAATTTCAACACTCACTTCTATGACGAGGTCTCCCTTACCTCTACCATACTTTTCTAATTTTGGAATCCCTGCACCTTGAACAACAAGACGTTGGCCTGGTTGTATTCCTGCAGGAATTTCAATTTTACGAGGCTCTTCTTCAAAACAGTCTATTGTTACTTCTGTGCCTAGTATTGCTTGTGCCACACCAATTTTAAGTGAATAAACAAGATCAAATTCTTCTCTCTTAAAATAAGGATTAGCCTCTACTTCAATAAACACATAAAGGTCACCGGCTGGTCCACCATTTAAACCGCCTTCTCCTTCTCCTGTCACGCGAAGTCTCATGCCAGTATCAATTCCGGCTGGAATTTTAACATTGATATTTGATGATTTGGTTTGAAACCCTGTTCCCTTACAATCACCGCATGGAGTGGAAATACTTTTGCCACTACCGTTACAATCAGGACATGTAGAAGCGTAAGTAAAGAAACCTTGCTGAACTGCAACTTGGCCTTGTCCACGGCATGTAGAACAAGTAACTGGCTTTGTTCCTTTAGCAGCCCCTGAACCTTCACAGGAAACACAAGATGCTTTTCTTGGAATTTGAATTTTTTTCTCTGTTCCAAGAACAGATTCTTTAAAAGAAACTTTGAGATCATAGCGGAGATCGCCCCCTTTACGAGCTCTATTTCCACCGCCTCTTTTTCTTCCGCCTCCCATGCCAAAAAGGTCTTCAAATATAGAACCAAAATGCTCAAAAACATCGTCTACATTGCCAAAACCTGCCCCACCAAAGCCAGCTCCATTTACTCCTGCATGACCAAATTGATCAAAACGTTGGCGTTTATTTGGATCGCTTAATACTTCATAAGCTTCAGCAGCTTCTTTAAACTTTTCTTCTGCTGATTTGTCGCCGGGATTACGATCTGGATGGTATTGAACAGCAAGTTTACGGTAAGCTTTTTTGATTTCTTCTGTAGAAGCAGTTTTGGATACCTGTAAAATTTCATAATAATTGCGTTTTGTAGTCATCTAATAATACTCCAGGAAACTGTCGGGGGTTTAGCATGCGATTCGACAGAAAAAAACATGGTTGCGGACAAAACTTAACCTTGATCTTAAAAGAGTCAACAAGTCATAGACATTTTTTATTGCAATTTCAGATTATAATCATGAGTTGATATAAAGTATATTTAATTATTCAGATATTATATACATTTTTATTTTTATAAGAAAGAAATTGATTTCGAAAGAGGGAAACAAACTGGCTATATTAAGTTATTGATATTTAACTTAACCAATAGCTAGTCCATTAAAATTTACTTGAACTTCCGCAAGAGATTTTGGGAAAGAGAGAAGAGATTTAAGACGACTTGTCTCTTTTGCAGAAGGAATAATAATTTTTCTTGAAGAAACTTCACTTAAAATTGCTCTTGCAAGTTTATTATGAAGATCATGTCCTGCTTTATGAGCAATAATATGGCCTAAAATAGGCATGCCAATCAAATGAAGATCACCAATGCAATCAAGTGCCTTATGTTTTACAAATTCTTGCTCATTGCGGAGACCTTGAGAATTTAAAACACCTTCTGTTCTTGAAACCACAATCGCATTTTCAATAGAACCACCTTTTGCAAGGCCACGAGAATATAAAAAATCAATTTCTTCTTTTAAACCGAACGTTCTTGCAAAGGAAAAGTATTCACAAAAAGCTTTTGCCGTATAATCCATTGAAATAGATTGACGGCCAATCGCAGCTACATTTTGAAAATCGATTGCGTAAGAAATGAGTGGTTGTTTTGAAGGCTCAATACGAATAAAGCGGGTAGGGTTCTTTTCATCTACGACTTCAATTGTTTTTTCTACAATTATAACTTTTCTAGGTTCTTTTAACTCTTCAATTCCGGCTTCATTTAAAAGAACTAAAAAAGGTGCTGAAGAACCATCTAAGATAGGCATTTCACTGTTATCTATAGAAATGACTGCATTATCTATGCCAAATCCAAAAAAAGCGGCCATCAAATGCTCAATTGTAGAAACATAGGCTTCACTTGTTCCAACACGAGTTGCTAAACTGGTATCAAATACGGATAAAGCGTCTGCTTTAATGTAAGGTTTACCTGGAAGATCAGTACGTTGAAAAACAATTCCTGTATTAGCTGAAGCAGGACGAATTTCAACAGAAATTAAATTTCCTGAATGAACCCCAATACCAGCGAAGGATACAGAGCGCTTTAACGTTCTTTGGAAGTTATTCATACTTTCTCCATAAAATCCAAACAAATACAACAGTTACAACTACTAAAAGAATAATTCATGAAAGCCAGAATACAGCTATCAGACTATAAACTATTAATAACAACTAGCATTATAAAAATGCTGCTGCAAGTTTAATACTGTCACAAATTTCAGCATTTACAACTTAGGGAGTCTATCGGAAAGTATATCTTAATTTCTACTAAAACTTTAAAATATGCTGTAATATTTTATGGTTACTTTTTTGACATTTTAGTTATTAAATACAAACGATCAGTAACTGTTCAATATAAATAAAAAAAGACTAAGGCTTTAAAACACGATTGACGCTTCAGAACAGCCACTATAAGCCTATTGTGTGGGCAGAGCTATTTCCCCATTCCCATTATTAGCACCTTAAGGAGAGTTTCTTATGTCTGGAGTTAACAAAGTCATTCTTGTGGGTAGATTAGGACAAGAACCCGAAATCCGCAGCACCACAAGTGGACAACAAGTCTGCACCCTCAGCATTGCCACTAGCGAAACCTGGACCAAAGACGGCAACAAAGAAGAAAGAACAGAGTGGCACAGAGTTGTTCTTTGGGGAAGACAAGCAGAAATTGCACATAAATACTTAAAAAAAGGCCGTCTTGTGTATATTGAAGGAAAGCTTCAAACACGCTCATGGCAAGATCAACAAGGACAAAAACGCTATACAACAGAAATTGTGGCAAATAATATGCAATTTTTAGAAAGCATGAACTCTGCGCCTGGCCGTGACATGAATGAAATTCCACCAATTAATGATACAAACGATTATTATTCTGGCCCAAGTGGATACGATTCAGCGCCACAACAACAAAGAAACAACAATAACAGCCAAGCTTTTAGCAGCAACTCACGCCCAATGGATGATGATATTCCTTTTTAATTTTACTTATAAAAAATGTATATTAAATAAATATAATATGATGCATTAAAGAGAAAATAAAAACTAATCCTTTATTTTCTCTTTTTTTATATTTTAAATACAAATAGAATATGAATATATTGAATTATTTTTTAGTCATTAACGATGTCTAATAACACTTGATCTAAAGATATATTTTCAATTTCATCGCAGGTTTTTGTATCACAAATATCAAATTTTGCGCCTACAGATGTGAGATCATCATCGAGTTTTTTTAAAAAATCACGTGCTGATTTATCATCACCAATTTGAATAAATGAAATACCTAATTCAACATCACTCTCCATTTTTTTGGTTGTACTGACTATTAAATTAGCTAAATTTCTTTGCCCTTGAGTTCCATCCGATGGTTCCCCATCAGTAACAACAATAACAGAAGTCGGTTTATCGGAACGATTAAAGTGATTATGAATTACGTCTGTAAGTACAGGAACAAAATCGGTACCACCATTAGGTGAAACTTGATTAAATATTTCAACTACTTTATCTGCAGTGGTATTTGGAAAGTATTGAAATGTTCTATTAAATGTATAAACATCTATTCCATCTGCATCATACTCTTCACATTTTCTTGCAAGCGAAACGACAGACTCCTTTGCATAATTCCAACGAGTTGTTGAATTTGTCTTACTTACCCTCTCTGACATAGAGCCCGATCTATCAATAACAACAACATAATTTCTCATATATAAATCTCCTTGCGTAATCATGATAATTTCCTTTATTTAAAAAGTTTATCAATATCAGTTTCAGTAACTCGTTTAATTTTAATGCCCGTATCTTTGTCATTCGATTTATTATTATCACTCGGCCATAAATCTTCCATTTTTAAATTTTGATTAAATTCGCTATTTTTTATCTCTACTTTACCTGCCGTAAGTAATTCTTGGTTAAGTATTTCACAATCATGAGATTGTAAGTCTAAAGAAATATTAGCCATTGATTTTATTTTTGAGTTATATTCTTTAACCTTATTTAAGTTTTTAAGGTATTCATCTTCTTTTGAAAAATTAAGCTTCGTGTTTAATTCATTTATTTTATTTAATGCAATATAATCCGCAATTGCATCTTCTTCTTCCCTAATTAAGGCTGAAAGCTTTTGCTGAGATTGCAGTAATTTTTCTTCATAATTTTTTATGATAATATTTTGTTCTAATATAGAATTTTCAAGAGTTTTAATATTTTCTTCAATATCTTCTTTTTCAAAACTTAACTTGCTATATTTTTCTTTTAATATTTCTTCATTATTTTTTTTATATAATTGAATACATTGATCCATATTTAATTGAATATTACTTAACTTCTTTATAGAATTCTGCAAACTTTTCAATTTTTCATTTCTAAGAGTGCATAATCCTTGTATGGCTTTTTCAATTTGATTTAAATCATTTTCCCAATTTTTTCGAGTATTAGCAAATTGGCTTTTTATAACTTCAAAATCAGGAGAAGAAGTTACTTTTAGAATTGTTTCGGCTTTTGGTTTTGTTTTATTCACAAAATATTTAATCAAAATTATAATAACTCCAAAAATTATTACTAAATAAATAAATTTTAACAACAACAACCAATTTTCCCCTTACTTTTAAGAGTCAGGAATTGAAATAATTTTATATATTTTTAGTTTTAAAATTTGAGCTAATTTAAAAAATTGCTCAAGATATTTTATTAATTAAATTTATACTAAAAATTTGTCAACATGAAAGGGATAAATAAATTCTAAATATTTTATTTATAATTACATTTTTTATTAAAATTTAAGCCCATAATTATCTAAAAAATATGTAAACATTTTTTCAAAGGAATAGATGCATTTCGAGAGGAGATAATGTGCATAATTAATTAATTTTAATTTGAAATAAAATTATGAAATGATTTTTGTTAATTCATACATTTACTTACTTTTTTTTGCTTTGTTATTTATGAATAAAGTCATTGGGATTTAAAGTTCTGGCATAATCTTTCATTTCTTTTATCGCCCGCGAATAAGTGGTACTTGTTTGGGCTTTAATTTCATCTTCGTCATTTTGAATCGCATCCATAACTTTTCCATTTTGTACAAGTTGTTTTTGCTTTTCTAAATATTCTAAGGTTTTTCTACTTTTTCCATGACAAGAAAAATATTTTTCATGATCATAATTCATTCTTATTGCAGGACCATTATCCGCTGATATATTGCTATTTTCATAT
>RRZU010572784.1_pt1 | contig 113955 bp, 89 predicted proteins | sample 2165561 | NCBI WGS metagenome assembly RRZU01 (sample SAMN10456909, study PRJNA506462) | wastewater metagenome | isolation source: wastewater sludge | place: USA: Moscow, Idaho
ATTTCCTTTGCTTCTTTCAAAAGCGACTTGTTCTGACAGTTTTAAAAGTCTATTTTCCATCTCCATTTAAATCTCCTCCTCAAAAGGATATTTAATTCTGGATTTATGCTTTGTAAAAATCACTTATTGGGAGGACACATTTTCATTCCTTGTATAAAATATTTTTATTTTTTTTGTGACCAATTTTCAATATTATATTTGTCATATAGTTTTTGATATGAATCTGTAGATTTATACATAACTATATAGTCATCAAATATTTTAGATAATTTTAAACTTTTATCTTTATTTTTAGGGCTTAAAGCGAAATATAAATACTCTGTTTTAAGGCATCCTACTTTTTTTACTTGATCTATTAAGTTATTTTTTTTTTAAATAATAATCAAATGTTACAGAATCAAGAACTAAAGACTGATAACTGTTATTTAATAAATTTTTAAATCCATCAGGAAAAAGTTCTTCAGTGCTAATATTTTTAATTTTATTTTTTTTATCGCTATTTTTATTTATATATTCCATCAGCCCAGGATAATGTGCTCCTTGTATAATAGCTATGGAAATATTTTTTAAGGAATCAATATTTTTATATACCCAAGTACTATCTTTTTTTACATAAAAACACATTTGCTGGTAACCCACAGGTTCTTTAGGAAAAATAAAATCAGGAGCTTCAAGTTTAGCAGGTGCAAGAATGCCATTAACTTTACCTTCACGTACTTCTGACACAGCTATTGTCCAAGAATATTTTTGAAATTGTACATTAATATCTTGTCTTTTAAATGCATTTTCAACTAATTCAACTGAGAATCCTGGTTTTTCATCTGAGTCACACATCCAGGGACACCATGGATTCCAGGCAACATTAATGGATTCCGCTTTTATTTTATTACTGCAAAATATACTAATTATTAACAATGATAAACTAAGCTTAATTGGCATAAAATCCCCTATGAACATCCGTTTAAGTAAATCATATTTAAAAATCAAGATCGGTTAATTCATATTTTTTCATTAACTTTTTAACATAGAATGTCTTTTTCAATTTTATCATATTTTTATCAAATATATCAGAAAGAAATTTACTTTTATTTTTATATTTAGGAGAAAAAGAGAGATATATTTTTTCTTTTTCTAAACAACTAACTTGTTTAAATTTATCATTTAATTTATTTTTATTTAAATAGTATTTTGCTGAAGTTCGGTTAAGCAATAGAACTTCAAATTCATTTTTAGAAAGTTTTTCAAAACCTGTTAAATAAATATCTTCTGAACTTATTATATTTAATTTTTTTGGATTTTCAATATTATTATGAATATAATCCATTAATCCTTTATAATGAGTCCATTGAGATATTCCTAAATGAATCGATTCTATAGATCTTTTGTCTTTATATGTCCAATGAAAGTTTTTATTTATATAAAAACACATTTGCTGATATCCCAAAGATTCTTTTGGAAAATAAAAGCCATCAGCATCTTCTTTTGATGGACTAAGTAGACCTAATGCATTTCCTTCTTTAACTTCGTGTATTGCAACTGGCCAAGAGTAACGTTGAAATTCTATATTTATATTTGATAATCGAAATATTTCAGAAACCAATTCAGATAAAAAACCAGGTCTTTTAGATGAATTACACATCCATGGACAATTATAATCCCAAGCAATTTGAATAGGATCTGCTTTAGCAGAAACATTTTTTATAAGTAATATATAAAAAATGAAAAAATAAATTATTCGCATAAAATTCCTAAATATGGAAATTCATTCATTTTTGGATAAACTTATAATATGGTATTTTATATTTAAATTTAATTATTGTCAGGTTAGAAAAAATTTTTTTGACTATAAAATAAGTGACATGAATAAAATTTTAATGCTTAAAATGACGATTACCAGTGAACATCATAGAAATTCCATATTTATCACAAGCTTTTATGACCTCAGAATCTTGCACACTGCCACCAGGCTGAACAATATGTTTAATCCCACTTTGATTTATGAGTTCTATACTGTCTGGAAAAGGAAAAAACGCATCACTTGCTAAAATAGCATTTGTTATAGGAAGTCGGATCTTTTTTAAGCACTGCTCAACAGCGTCGACACGGTTAGTAAAACCTCCCGCAATAGATAGAGACTGATATTCATTCGCTAAAACAATGGCGTTCGATCGAACATGTTTAACAACTGTCATACCTAAAGTAAAAGCTTTTATTATATTAGGCGAGGGTTTAACTATAGTTGGAAATGTTACTTTGTTTAAATCTAGAACAATATCATTCGAACTTTGTGCTAAAAAACCACCTTGAACATGAGTAAAAATAATTTTATTTGCTAATGGCAAATCAGGATTAAAAGTAACTAAACGGAGATTTTTCTTTTTTTGAAGAATTTCTAAAGCTTTTGAATCAAAATGAGGTGCGATAACAACCTCTAAAAATGTTTCTGATAATTTATTTGCCAAATCTTCTGTTACATTTTTTGTAACACAAACAATACCACCGAATGGACTTACCGGGTCGGACTCAAATGCTTTGACATATGCTTGATATAGAGAGTCTTTTGAAATTCCAACACCACATGGTGTGTTGTGTTTTAAAATAACAGCAGCATAATCTTCTTTAAACTCAGTTGCCAAACGAATGGCATGTTCAATATCTAAGACATTATTGTAACTTAATTCTTTTCCATGAAAACATTTCATATTTGCAATAGAACAAGTCTTATTCTCATTTTGAAAATCAGCAGTATGATAAAATGCTGCATTTTGATGAGGATTTTCCCCATATCTTAATGATTGTTGTTTTGTTAAAGAAATAGTTACGTTATTTGGAAGGGTAGTAATGGAGTTTACGTTTTCCGTTCTTACGGGGCCAATTTTTGAAGCCAATTCGTTTTCTAATCCAAATTGGCTTTCTAACGTTGCAGAAATAATTTCATCATAAGAAGCCGTTTCTCGAAAAGCCTTAACTGCCAATTGTTTTCTTAGGTTTAGTGTTGTATTTCCCTGATTTTCAGTGACCACTTTCATAAAATATTCATAATCAGAAGAGTCACATAAAACAGAAACAGCAGTATGATTTTTTGCGGCTGCTCTTAGTAAACTAACACCACCAATATCAATATTTTCAACTAATTCTGTAGCCGATGCCCCTTTTGCCAAGGTTTTTTGAAATGGGTACAAATTACAGATAACAATATCAAACGGTTTAATATCATGATCTTTCATGTCTTTTGCATCGGACTCCAAAAGTTCTCTCCCTAAAATGCCTCCGAAGACCTTTGGGTGCAATGTTTTCACACGTCCACCTAAAATTTCAGGAAAATTTGTTATGGAATCGACGGTAGAACAGGAAAAACCTAAATTTATTATGGCATTATAAGTAGAAGACGTGCCTACAAGTTCACAACCCCATTTTGTTAAAAGCCCACAAAGCTCTTTTAACCCCGATTTATCAGACAAAGATAAAAGAGCTCTGCGTACCGGAATCAAATTTTTAACTTCAATAGAGGGAATATTTTGATGGCTCACGTTCGTCTCCAAAATAAGTGATTATTAATATTATGAAATTACTATATTATTTATAAATAAATCCTATTCCATGCCCTTTATAATAAAATGACATAAATAAGCAAATAGTTGATAACACTGGCCATACAAAAAATAAATATCTAAAATTAAGAATATCTATTCCGATGTAAAAAAGGGAATAAAATATTTATCAAGGGTCATATTATGAAAGTAACGTTTTTTAAAAAATTTAATTTTAAAATTATACTCATTACTGTTTTTTTACTTAGCTTTACAAAAACAGTTGACGCTATTTCAGATAAAAGTTTAATGGATAAAAAAATATTTATCTTTAACCTTAATCATTAAAGTAATTTTTTAAATTGGATAAGATTACGGAGTAAAGATGATTGAATCATTTAAAGATATATCTCTATTTAAAGATTTAAATGACAATCAATTAGAACGTCTTCAAGAAATTTGTTATGAATTAAAACTAAATATTGGAGAAATATTTATTCATGAAGGAAGACTTGAACAAAGATTTTTTATTATTATAGATGGCAGTGTAGAAATTATCAAAAAAAATGGAGATAGATTTTACCCTTTAGCAAAACTAAGTAAAGGTGAAATTGTTGGTGAAATGGTACTTTTTGAAAATGCGGCTCGCTCAGCAAGCGCAAAAGCTATTGAACCCTCAACTGTCTTATGTTTTGATCTTGAAAAAATTAAGAATGATCCAAACTACCTAGATATTTATGCTAAATTCACATCTTTTTTTGGTGAAAAAATCTCGAAAAGACTTCGTTACACAAATGAAGTCACAGTAGAAGTTTTAAAAGAGCGTCTTGCTATTGGCAATTTTGCAGTTAATATTATAGCAATTACAACATTATATGCCATTAGCTTACAAATGCTTCAAAAACTTAAAAGTTATATGTCTAATTCAACTTTAGTTACAATTATAGTATTAATTATGTTTTGTTACTTTATAATTTCAATGATGCTTAAAAGTGGCTACCCATTAAAAACGTTTGGTATTACAATTGAAAATTGGAGAAAATTAGTCATTGAGTCTATTTTATATACGATTCCTTTATTAGTTATTATAATGCTTCTTAAATATATCGTAATTACTTTTAATCCCAAACTTCATCACCTTCCATTATTTGACCCGATGTCTATTTTTAAAACTTCAGCTGATATCAGCTTAAAAGTATATTTTGCTGCCTTGTTTGGATATATTATTTTTGTTCCCATTCAAGAACTTATTGTAAGAAGTGGCATTCAGTCTGCACTCCAAAAATTTCTAACAGGCTCTAAAACAAAAACTATGTGGTCTTCTATTATTCTCTCTAATATTCTTTTTGCTGGTGGACATTCACATATTAGTGCAGGATTTGCTTTGTCTGTTTTTATCCCTGGTATTTTTTGGGGATGGCTGTTTGCAAAACAAAATTCCCTTATTGGAGTCAGTGTTTCTCATATTTTAATTGGTGTTTGGGGTGCCTTTATAGTTGGATTTGAAAACATTTTTTAACTATATTTGGATATGTTTTCAAATTTTTACCAAAAAACCACCCTAAGTAAATCATAGAGAAAAGTTTCTTTTTTTTTCATATCGTAACGAGTAACATTGCTTCTGAATTGCCTTATCTAGTAAATATATGCATTTAAGAAATTATAATGATTCAAAAATTCTAGACTTTTCTCCAGCTATTGAGCATATTCCTGAATGAATAGGCATTTGTCCATAACATGAGTCATATATTAAATAAATACATACATGTTTATTTAGATTTTATTTTGTATTTAACTTACTCTATAACAAAAATTATCAATATTTTCATGAATTAATTTTGCTACCTAGCCGAAATTTTGACACATACACTATTATTAATTATAAAAAATCCTTATATTAAAATAAATTCTACATATTATAAAAGAGGTATATTCCATGAGAGTTTTTATTATTTTTATTCTGACATTATTGTTTTATAGTAATATTAAAGCCTCAGAAAAAGGAACAATAAAAATTGCTTTTTATGAAAATTTTTTTCCATTTTCTTATATAGAAAAAGGAAAATTAAATGGATTTTTTATTGATATTACAAGACATATTTTAGAAAAAAAAATGCATTATAAAGTTATTTCAGAAGCTTTTCCATGGGAAAGAGCTCAAGAATATGTAAAAAAAGGCGAGTCTGATTCACATATCACTTTAATAACAGAGGAAAGAAAAAAATTTTTAATTTTTAATCATACTCCTATTTTTAAAACACAAGCTGTCATTTTATATTCAATTAACAATCCTAGAAAAAATGAAATAGAAAAAATTGAATCAAAAAATGACCTGAAAAAATTTAAAATTAATGATTATATTGGAAACAAGTTTTCAAAAGATAATTTTCCAATTAGTGAGGGTTTTGAATTTGAATATTCTTCAAATTTAGAGATTTTATTAAAAAAACTTGACAAAAACAGAGGGGATATCGCTTTTGTTACATTTTCAAATTTTACTAGTTTGGCTGGAAAAAAAGAAAATAAAGAAAACTTGAAATCAATAAAAGTAAAATTAATTGAATTTATTGATAGTAAGAATTATTTTTATTTAGCTCTTAGAAAAGACTATCCTAACTCCCAAATTATTCTTGATGAGTTTGATACAGAATTAATAAAATTAAAAAAATCTGGAGAAATAAATAAATTCTTTAATAAATATAATATCAGTGAGTTATAAAGAGCTCATTTGTAGCTTTTCTCGCTTTCGTTAGATATGGGTTAATCTAACTTTTGCAGAAAACAGGCTTAAAATCAGCTCTTCTTCAATATTTGAGAACAAACCCTAAATAAATTATTTTTTTTCTTTTCTATTTCCAATAACTTTAATCGGATTGCCTGCACAAATGGTCCATTCCATAATATTTTTTGTTACGACTGATCCCATACCAATTACGGAATGATTTCCTATTTTAACATTATCAGCAATACAAACATTTGCACCAATCCAAACATCTTCGCCAATTTCTATTCCATGGGAGGTGACCGGCTGATCTTTTATGTTACGATTTGGATTCATTCCATGATTAAATGCATAAATTTTTGTCCCACTCGCAATTCTTGAGTGAGAAGAAATAGAAACACCTTTTACACCGCCATCAATAGAAACTCCTGCATTAATACTTACACCATCTGCAATTGTTATGGGTCCATGTAAAAACACATCAGAAGCAATTGTTACGTTATCTCCAATAATAATATCTCTTCCAGGCTCCGCAAAAATATTTGCGTTTGGAGAAATAAAACAATTGCTGCCAATTTTAACTGTTTCTAGCTCTTGCAAAGTAGATTGAATTTCATCTTGCCAAGCTTTTGCCCAATTTAAATGTTTTGGTTTTAATGAGTAATAAAGCCATGGCATATAACAAAGTCGCTTTTTATGTTGTTCAATAAACTTTTCCACTCATCTTACCTATAATGTTTTTAATTCTATTTTTTTATAACTGATCATGGTACGACGAGCATCAAATAAACTTTTATAACTTTCATATCGGATTCGAAGTTTTTCGGTTTCTGCCCTAGAATTTACAATTTTTTCTAGCAATTCGATATATTCCATATCTGCTTCTGCCAACCGCTTTAATCGCGCTTCAGGAATTTTTTCGCTTGTTAACTCAATCCGATTCATAATTTTTGCACGAATTGAAGTACGAAGAAGTTCTAGGCGCTCTGCCTCTTTTCTTTTTTCTACATATTCAAGGCCAATTTTATTTGCAAGTTGTATAATTTCTTCTAAGCCCATTTCTTTTATGGGAGTCACAGGCTGATGTGAAGAAAAGTTTTTTTGTATATTTTCGTCTGACAAAAGACCACCTTTAATGAAAAGCTTATTTTGATAACGTAACACTCATTTCTAACATACGAGCTAAAGCTTGTTTTGCAAGAGTACGATCTGGCTCCTGAACTGTAATTACATTTTTTGGAGTACCCGCTTTAATTTGCTCTAAAGCCCAAGTTAAATGAGGTAGATCAATACGATTCATTGTTCCACATAGACACATAAAAGGATTTATACTTACTATGGTTTTATCCGGGTTTTCTTTAGCAATCCGATTTACTAAATTTAATTCGGTACCAACAGCCCATTTACTTCCCGCTGGACTCGCTGCAATTGTTTTTACAATAAAATCGGTTGACCCAGCACAATCCGATTTATCCACAACTTCCATTGCACATTCAGGATGCGAAATAATTTTAAAGTCGGGATCTTTTGCGCGAATGGTATCAATTTGTTTTGAACTAAACATCATATGAACAGGACAGCACCCTTGCCATAACATGACTTTTGTATTTAAAATGTTTTCTTTTTCTAAACCACCATAAGGCTTTTTCGGGTTCCATAAATTCATAGATTCCAAAGGGATTCCAAGCTTTTTCGCCGTATTTCTTCCTAAATGTTGATCTGGATAGAAAAAAAGTATTTTTCTTTCTTTCAAAGCCCAATCCACAATTTTTCCGGCATTCGAACTGGTGCAAATCACACCACCTTTTTTAGCAACAAAAGCCTTTAGTGCTGCAGTAGAATTCACATAAGTAACAGGCATAATACTTTCATGACCGACAACTTCAACAAGTTGTTCCCATGCTTCAATAACATCATCCGCATCTGCCATGTCAGCCATGTCACAACCAGCACCTAAGTCTGGGAGCACAACAACTTGATTTCCTGTTTTTAATATATCTGCGCCTTCAGCCATAAAATGAACGCCACAAAAGACAATATAATCGGCCTCAGTTTGTTGTGCGGCGTATTGAGCTAATTGAAGTGAATCACCACGCACATCACTCAATTCTACAATTTCAGGGCGTTGATAATGATGTGCAAGCACAACAAGTTTTTTTCCAAAAAAACTTCTTACAGATTGAATACGTTCGCGCAATTCTTGCTCCGTTAACGTTGGATAGGGAGCAGGAAGTGGTGTTTGGTAAGCAATAGCCATGGTTCAGAATCCTTAAAAAATAATCCTGCACAAATACAGGTCAACTCTTATGACTTGAGCATAACTTCTTCAACATCTCAAGTATTCTTTTTTTCTTTCCGTTTCCTTGATTGATCAAAATAAGGAAATATAGTTCACATACCTGCTAACGCATGAACGCTCAAATTACGAATGAAATTTTAGGAGGATCTCATGGCTCTTACTTCACAAATTAAAACAATTGCCGTCATAGGTGCGGGGCAAATGGGAAGTGGCATTGCTCAAGTAGCTGCACAAGCTGGCTTTCAAGTAATTATATGTGATAACCGCAGTGAAGGATTAAATAAAGCAGTCCAAGGAATTGAAAAAAGCCTCGCAAAATTATTTGAAAAGGGAAAAATAGACGAACATCCTCCTGCTATTTTAGGTAGAATTAAAAAGACAACTCAGTTATCTGACCTTGTTTCTGCTGATTTTATTATAGAAGCCATTCATGAAAATGAAGCTTTAAAAAAAGAAATATTTTCTCAACTCGATAAAATAATGCCCGCTCATGTTACCTTTGCAAGTAACACAAGCAGTTTACCAATTACACGACTTGCTTCTGCCACATCAAGACCTCAGCAATTTATTGGAATGCATTTTATGAATCCTGTTCCTATCATGGGACTTGTTGAAATCATTCGAGGCCATTCGACATCAAATGAAACATATGAAATTACAAAATTACTCTCTGAAAAAATGGGCAAAGTAACAGTTTGTTCTCAAGATTATCCTGGTTTTATTGTAAATCGTATTTTAATGCCTATGATTAATGAAGCGTTTTATACTCTCATGGAAGGCATTGCAAACGCAGAAGATATTGATGCTGGAATGAAACTTGGGACAAATCAACCTATGGGCCCACTTACTTTAGCCGATTTTATAGGCTTAGATACCTGTTACGCTATTATGAAAGTATTACATGATGGCTTGGGTGATAGTAAATACAGACCTTGTCCGTTACTTAAAAAATATGTAGACGCAGGACATTTTGGAAAAAAAACGGGGCAGGGTGTTTATAAGTATTAATGAATAAAGATATGAGAAAATAAAGTTAGAAAAAGATCTTTGGTAAAATATGATTCATTTAACAGAAAAAATAATGTATGATTTAATTCATAAATATCAAAATAATATAGCCTTTTTAATTTTTGAAAATACAGTTTATTATTCTGTAAATCATTTTATTCCAAAAACACCAATATCTGCAATTACAACTTTAATTCAAGGAATTCATCACTTTTATCCTGAAAAATCTTTTTTAATCCTTCGAAAAAAAATTTATGCATCTTATACAGCGACAGAAATGTGTCATGGTATGATTAAAGTTACTGCCAAAAGATTTTTCACTCCAATCATTCCTAAAGATCATGACATCTCAATTTCTTTTAATTTTCAAGAAATTATTTATCCTATATCCGAAAATACGAAAATGAAATGGCCACAAATACCAGAGCATAAAAATTTAAAAAATATTGAATTTTTAAAATTAACAGAAACAATAGCAAATGATATTTCTTTGCAATCAGAACTCTATCTTTCCGATAGAAAAATTGCTGCTATTTTAGTTTCTAAAGATAATGAAATACTATCTATTGGAATAAATGAAAGCTCTAAAAACAAAACGAAACACGCAGAAGTAAACTTAATTCAAAATTATTATACTAAATTTAATCAGCCGTTACCTGAGAACTGTCGGATCTTTACAACTTTAAAGCCTTGCAAAATGTGTGCGGGAATGATTTGGCATTGCTCAAAAGACATTTCAACAGTAAAAGTATATTATTTAAATGATGATTTAGGTCCTTTTTCTAAAAATACAGTTTTAAATTGTGGTACCTTAGAGCGGCAAAGAGCTGCTCAAAATAGCATGGAATTATCTATGGTGATTGAAGAAAAATTATTTTAAATTCATATATTTAAATATTGTAATAAATAATCTAACTTGCATAAAATTTAAATAACTTATAAAAGAGTTTTTTATTTGAGTATTCTTCTTGCGCAACTGTAATTTTACGGAAACGGATTTTTATTTTGAATGATAGTAACTTGCAACAAATTATTCATCCCTCTTTATTAAAAAGAAAAATCATTCATTTTGATCTTGATGCTTTTTTTGCTTCTGTTGAAATAAGAGACAATCCTCGTTTAAAAGGACAACCTCTTATTATTGGCGGCATGCCAAATGAAAGAGGGGTTGTTGCCACGGCTTCCTATGAAGCACGAAAGTTTGGCATTCATTCTGCCATGGCTTCCGCTCAAGCAAAAAAACTTTGCCCTCAAGCTATTTTTTTAAAACCAAGATTCGATGCTTATTCTAGTGCATCTGCCGAAGTTTTTAAAATATTAACAAATTATTGCTCCATAATAGAGCCTATGTCTTTAGATGAAGCCTACTTAGACGTAACAAACATTTCTCACCAAACTTCGGCTACTAAAATTGCTGAAAATATAAGAGAAGAAATATTTCTTAAAACAAAATTAACTGCTTCAGCAGGAATTGCTCCTAATAAAATGATTGCAAAAATTGCTTCCGATCTAAATAAACCGAATGGATTTGCTGTTATTAAACCCCAATTTTGTTTTCCCTTTATGCAAACTCTTCCCCTAAAAAAAGTTCCCTTTATTGGCCCTGTTACTTCAAGAAAATTTGCAAGTCATAATTTGTTTACTTGTTCTGATGTATTTCATATTGGTAAAAATTATATCATTGAAAATTTTGGTCCAAATGCCGAATGGGTTTATGACAAAGCTTGTGGCATTGATGAATCGGAAGTCATTACAACCCATGTAAGAAAATCATACGGTGAAGAAGAAACATTTATCAAAGACATTATAAATTATTCTGATAAAATAAATATGCTTAAAAAAATGGTTGCAAGTTTAAGCGAATATTTATTAAAGAAAAATATCTCATTTAAAACTGTAACAATTAAAATTAAATATTCAAATTTTACAGTGAAAACAAAATCAAAAAGTTTTCCGTTATATTTTTTTGAAAAAAATATTCTTGAGAAAATATCTTTACAATTATTAGAAGAAATGAATTGTGAAAAAGTACCATTGCGATTAATGGGCGTTTCGGTTTCAAATGTGATTGATAAAAAAGATTTGCAGCAAGAAACTTTGTTTGGGGATTATATTTAGTTACCTTTTTAACTCTTCCATCCATTTATCCGATTCAATATAATATTGAACCGCCTCCGCATATCCACCTGATTTTTTCCAATCCGCAAAAAAAGAGTTAAACTCTTTAAGGAGATCTTCATCTTGTTTCCTTATTCCAACAGCAAGATCTTCATAATTTAATTTTTCAGGAATGATATATAATTTTCCTTTATTTTCATTAGAGGCCATAAAGGCATAAATTGAATCTTGAACAAAAGCATCGGCTCTTCCTTTTAAAACAGCGGTAAGCATATCGGCATTGGTATCGAATCTTAATATTTTTGCATTTTTAAGAGTTTTTTGTAATACAAAATCACTTGTATTCCCAGTTTTAACCGCTATCTTAACATTTTTCTGATCGAGGTCTTTTATATTCTTATATTTTTTTTCTTCTTTGCTTGAAATTACAATTGAATTTCCACTTTTATAAATTATATCGCTAAAATGAATTACTTTTTTTCGTTCTTCTGTAATAGACATTCCACCAGTAATAAATTCACATTTTTTTGATAATAAAGCGGGAAAAACACCTTCCCATCTTATATCTATCAAAGATAATTTAACGCCTAATTTTTTTGAAAACTCTTCAAACATTTTAATATCAAAACCAACCCATTTCCCTTTTGAAGTTTTTACCTCAAAAGGTGCGTATCCTGCTGTTGTACAAACTCTCAATTCGCCGTTATCTTTAATTTCACTTAAAATACTTTTTTCTAAAGCATTCAAATTAAAAGAAAACATTATTAAAGCATAAAATATTATTTTTTTTATCATAATTTATTTTCACCTATAACAATCCAAAAATAATTCTCATTTTATCGTATTTAAAAATATCCTATTTGTATTGAAAAATGAATCTTAATTCCTGAATTTAATTTAGATTTTCTTTGAATAATTCAGCAACAAAATACAAAAGACAATTTGGATTCCTTATTTTTAACTCAATTTTTTTAAGTTAACAATTTATATTTAAATTTTTGTCATTTTTTTTAAATTTTATTAAAAATACTTTTACATTTTGTACGATGTAAAAAAAAAAGACAACTTCATCACTTCTATATATTTCTACATAAGTGGTAAAGTTTCTTAATCTATTAATATTAATATATTTTTATACATTTTTTATGTTTTTTTAAAAATATTCTCTATCGACTTCTGTATAAGACTTCTGATATAAATTTTATGAACTATTCATTTCCCAAAATCTTTCAGAGGAAATAAATATTATAATATTAGGAGGTTATAATGAATTCTACTAACCATAGTTCAAAAAAGGTAACAAATTTTATGAAAGCAAGAGCAAAAAATATAATAGTTGCAGGGGTTTCCATCGCAGCACTATTTGGTGTTGCAAGTGCTGGCATGTTAATTTTATATCCATCTCAAGTAACAAACATAACGCAAAACTTAACTGCACAAGCATCAAATGGATATTCTTTGCCTTCAGCGGTTCCACCAACTCCAAATCCCGATTCTGCTTTTTTAAAGTCTTTTAAAAAAGTATTTTCAGGAATAGCAAAGGAAAGCCGTCCGGCACTGGTCTTTATTACTGCTGAAAAAAAAGTGGCTGTTCGACAAAATGAAATGCCATTTCCAGAAGACTTCTTTTTCCCATTTATGCCTCCTCAATTCAAAGGTCCAAATGGACAACAAAGAGAAAAAAAACAATCCATTGAAACAGATGGTGGTTCAGGTTTTATTGTAGATTTAAAAAATGGTTATATTATTACAAACAACCATGTTATTGAAGGCGCCGATAAAATTACAGTAACAACTTATGACAATCGTAAATACAAAGCAAAAGTTGTAGGAACCGCAAAAAATGTAGACATCTCAGTTCTTAAATTGGAAGATTTTAAACCTTCAAATGAATTGAAACAAGTTAGTTTAGCAAATTCAGACGAAGTTGAAGTTGGTGATTGGGGTATTGCACTTGGTGCACCGTTCGAACTTCCACAAACATTAACAATGGGTGTGGTAAGTGCGGTGCAAAGATCAAGTGATACCTTAGGAATCACGGGAGCAAATAGTTTTATCCAAACAGATGCGGCGATCAATCCAGGAAACTCAGGGGGACCTCTTGTTAACTTAGATGGTCAAGTCATTGGAATGAACACAGCTATTTATTCTAAAAATGGAACAAGTGTTGGAATTGGGTTTGCCATTCCTTCAAACACAATTCGTCTTGTTGCCGATTCCATCATTAATAATGGGAAATTTAGACAAGTTTATTTAGGCGTAGAAATGTATGATCTTAATAAATTCGGTCCTGCTGCCATGAAAGAAATGAAGATAGATCCAAATACAGAAGGCGCACTTGTAATGAGGGCTGTTCCAAAAAGTCCAGCAGCTATTGCAGGATTAAAGCCTTATGATATTATTCAAAGCGTTAATAATAAAGCTGTTAAATCCAGTATCGATATTCAACGCCAAATTATTTTCTTAAAACCAGGAACTGAAATTAAACTTGGAGTATTACGCGAAGGCAAAACAATTCAATTAACTGCAAAAGTAGCAGAATTACCAACTAAAACTGATCAAAATGAAATGAATTCAGATGATGATGCTAAAGATTCAAAACAAGAAAAAACTCAAGCATCTAATTATGGATTAATGTTATCGAATAAATCAGCTGGGGATAAAGGCGTTTTAATAGCTGGTGTTCAAAATGGAAGCCCTGCTGCACAATCTGGATTAAGAAAAGGCGATGTGATACTTAAAGTAAATAAACAGTCTGTATCTTCTCCAAAAGATGTGGAAGATATCCTTAAGAAATCTAAGAAGTCTGGTGAAAACTCACCAATATTCTTACTCGTTGCAAGAGACGATGGTTCTAGTCTAGCTGTAATCCTTCCTCCAAATAGTTAAGGTTACACACTTTAAAGGAAATAAATTTGGTTTTTGTAAGGCAAGATGAGCAATTAAGAATAATCGGAATTCACCTTGCAGGAACGAATACAAAAAAATCTGCGGTAGTAAGAACATCTGTTTTACTATCGCGGATTCTTTCTGGCCTTCCCAAAAGCAATGAACATCATATTTTTAAAGAAACAATTTCTTCTTACTTTCCCAAATTACCCGTTGAACCTAACGAAACAGGGCATCAATGGAGAAATTGCTTGTCTCCTTTATTTTGGGAAGCGTTCACACCAGATATTGGAGCTACTTCATATCAAGATTCAGATAAAAGATTGATTCAATCCATTCAAGATCATGGTGGTGCAAATATTTTTTGTATAGATGCCCCTCTTACATTACCACCATGTGTAACTTGTACTTTAATTTGCCCTGGAACGATAGACTGTCCTACAACTACAGTTTCGTATATGCGAAAAGAATGGGAACTTAGTAAAAAAACATTTAAAAAAGTTCGTATCCCACAACCCTATGTCGATCGTTATTTTGAAACGTTTGCTCGAAATCATTTTGAAAAAAATCTTCTTTCCAGTGGGTTAGAATTTGAGGCTGTACTTTCTAGTGGTAAAGCTCCTTTAACAGCAAGATCAATTCGAATTGCTCGTGAATTGCAGTCAATTTATCCACACGCACTCATTTTAGAAACAAACTCACAAGCAAGTACTATAGGCTGGGGTTCAATATGTGGTATAGAAAATGCACGATTTGATTCTTATAAAAGCATTTCGCTTGGTGCAAAACAACGTCATGGAATCATAAAAAATCTTGAAAAATTTCGTTATGCTGTTCGAAGTGCAGGAATACATGAATCACTTTTAAAAGAAATTCCAAATGATCTTGAAGTCTTTTTAGCTGCTATGTCTGCACAAAGCGCTTGGGGATTGCTTGCAGGTTTGATAGTAATAAATTCTGAATTTCTTACACTCGATGTACATTCTCCTTTTAGAGGATGGCCTTGTATTCCAAAAGGAATTATTACAAATGCAGGAACCCAAATATCTGAATAAAATTAGTGGCTGGATACTTACAGACGGAAAATGGCATCCCACAGAAGAATGGTGGCATATTAATGCCATTTATGATTTAAAAGAAAATGGATACCCTGTTCTACAATCTAAAGAAACAAAAGAAATTTTAATGGAAGGTGACGAATCTAAAATTCGAGATCACTTAGCAGTTCTTGGATTTATTAAAATATCTCGTAGCCAAATAGATGGAATTAAATTAAATATTTCACAATTAGTTACTTTACAAAATTTATTAAGCCTTTGTAACCCAGATGACGAAATTGGGATACTTGGGAGCAATGGTGTTTTAAAATTTATTCGTATTTCTCGAATTATGAAATTAAAAAATCCAGACGCCCTATTCGATTAATTTTTTATACTATTTTTCATCTTTAATTTTTACAAGTTTTAAATGATTTTCTACTAAGCCAATGTTTTTCTTAATTAAATAAAAATCTTTTATTAATATAAATGACTTATTATTATCAATATTTATAAATAAATCATTATCTATTTTTTCTTTTTTATATTTAGGATTATTTAAATCGGAAATATCAATTTCTTTGAGATCATCGTTCATTTTATTTACATTAAAAAGATTAAAAGAATAATTTAAAATTTTAAATGATTTAAATTCGCGATTCGTAATATTAAATACAAATGGTTCTTTGGATTCATTTTCTTTATTTTCAAAATGGTTTCGTATCATATTTAAAATTGTGTTATCAATAGTTAAATAATCACCCACTTGAATTTCTAAATGTCTATACTTAGACGAGTCAAACCATTTATCAATAATAACTATAAATTCATTATTTTTTTCGTCAAAAATTGACATTTTCAAATGATTTGCAATGCCTCTTTTTTCTGAACTTTTACTAAATTTTATAGATGATATTTTATTAGTAAGATCGTTAATTACAATAAAATCATTTTCTTCATTTATATCTTCATTATCAATTTTTAAGAGATATTTATTTTTTTCAGCATCTTTATCCATATTGATAAGATACAAATCTGATTGAGCTCCTCCATTTAGAATGGGGTATTTAGAAATATCTTTATTTTCAATTTTTTTATTTAAATATACGGATAATAAATCTTTTCCTCCTTTTCCATGTAAAATATCATTACCACCATTTCCAGAAATACTATTATCTTCATTATTTCCCATAATTGTTTCTGATTTATCCGTCCCTATTACATTATTAAATTTATAATCAGCAGAAGATACATTATTCATATTAATAAATTCTTTATTGGTTTTTAAAGTATTTATTGGTACTAAGTGATTTGAATTTACATCATCAGAATATAATGAATTATTATTAGAACTAAACATATTTCCTTTTAAATCAGATACATAAATATGCTGAAAGTTTTCCCCATTAAAATAGTTATTTATTTTTATTGATTCTACAAATACATTATTTTCAATATATCCTAAAATCAAATGAGAACCTTCTTTTTTAGAATATAAATTTTTAATATCTGTCATAATAGCATCTAAGTTTTCTGATGGATTTAAATTGAAAAGAGAGTCCTCATTATCAATTATTTTAATGTCATTATTTTTGATGTCACTTTTTAAAACAACATAAATATCTTTACCTGAACCACCTTTTAAGAAATCAAGACCTTTACCTGGATATATAATGTCGTTTCCTTGGTGACCATATATTTCATCATTTCCTAAAAGCCCATACAACATATTGTCTTTTTCATCTCCACGAATAAGATCATTTAAAGGTGAGCCAATTACATTTTCAATATTTTTAAAAACGGGAAAATCTTGAGAAGTAAATTTTTCAATAAGAGAAATATTTAATTTACTATTATGATCTGGTTTAAAATTATTAAATGTTATCGTATCAATTCCTGCTTTACCATCAATAATTCCATTTGATTTGAAATTTTTATTTTTACCTTTAACCACATCAAAAAATTCAAAAATATCTTCTTTTTCACCACCCATTATATGAACAAGATAAGAAGATGGATGGATATTAAATAAATTAATTGAAGAAGGATCGCCTATAATAGAATGAATCATATCTCCATGCTTGCCTTGATCACCAAACCCAACAAAATATAAATTTGCTTTTCTATTTTCTGGAATTTGACTTGAATTTGAATTTGCAAAGATTTCTTTCATAGAAAATGTTTTATTAACAGAAGGGCAAGGAATAGTATCATTGCCATATCTTGTAAATAGACCTCCCTCTTTAGCTTTAATTACTGTATTTTTTAATTGTAAATGTTGAGAATATTGATTTATAGCATTGCTATGCAATTGCTGTAAATTTATTTTTTCATTTTGAGATGTTTCAACAGGGGTATAAATATTATTTGTTAAACACAAATGCATTTCAGATTCCAATTTTTCACCTGGCGTAGATGTTGGATAATCAAATTCACCATCATAATTTTGAAAACCACCTGAGACTTCGTAATCTGTATAAGGTAAAAATACTTTTATTTCAGGATAAATAATTTTATTAAAAAAGAACAATCCACTTAAATTTAGATTTGCTAAAAATTTATTATTATTCGATTCTAAAATGCCTGGAATAATTTTATTATGAAATGAATACTCAAGCTCACTTACATTATATTTCGGATCAAACTCTTTTTTATATGCTCCAAAAAAATCAAAAATAGAATTCATCACAACTTCGGTTTCATTAAAACCAAGCTCTCTTAAACGCTGTGAAGTTCTTACAGAATTATAAGTTCCTTGAGCAAACATAATTGAAAATGCTATTGATGTCCCTATTGGCCCTACCTTTGCTGAAATTGGTAATAAGATAGCAGTTGCTAAAGATGTTGTACCTGTTGCAATTGAAAAAGAACCATTTACAAGTAAATCTTGTTTTATTCTTATATCATCAACTAATTTCGATTTTTTTATTAAATCATCTCCTTTATAAATATCAATGGCAGCTGCAGCAAAATTTATTACAATTTGCAATGAGCCTAGATTATGAAACGTCTTAGGATGTTTTGACCAATACGATTTCATTCCAATATTTCTAATGAGATCTAAAGCTAAATCAGTTTGATTAAAAACAAAACTAGAGGAATCAATAACTGCATTTTTAACATCACCACTTTCAATAGAATCTTTAATTTGATTTAATGTATTGGGCATTAAAACAAAGTTCATAAACACATTATACTTATTTGCAAAGGATGAAAATTTCTTAATTCCACTATAAGTATAATTTGAAAATTTCTTTAAATTTAATTGTTTTGAATTTAAATTTGAGTTCAAATTATTTATATTATTAAATTGATCAACTTGATCTCTTGCACCTACAACCAATGGTCTTAATGACTCAGTTTTAAATATATTTTTTGCAATTCCATTATAAGCTAAATGAAAAACATCTCTTGTTTCTCTGCCAAATGCATTTTTAAATTTAACTACCTTATTTAGAAAATGATTATCAATATAATTTGAACTATTAAAATCAAAAACAAGCCTTGAAAATTCATCGACTATTTTTTTATTTTCTGTATCTAAATTTTCATAATTATTTATGTCTTTAATAAATTGCTCTCTATCAAAAACATATATTTTTTTTGTTTTTTGAGAAAAAAACAATGGCTTTTTAAACATATCTGTTTTTATTAATTTTTCAGGAAAATAGTATGCAAATATACCAGGCATTGGATTTGGAATATTCCAGGGTTGTTTGTCTGTTTTTACAGAAACTTCTTTTAAATATCTTTCCGATATTTTCTTTTTAAGAACCGCATCTTTTTCTCTAAAACCTAAATAACCATTACGTAAAATAATTTTCTTAACTATTCTTCTGTCAAACTCTGGAGAAATATCAAAATGATCAAAAAAACTAAAAATATTTTTAATTTTAACAAGATCATTTTTATCATTCGATAAATTCAATAAAACATTTTCAGCACTTAGAGAAGATGGTGAATAATCTTTATTTTGAATTTTTATATGTATTTTTTTTAAATGCGTTGAAACAAAAGTAATAAAAGAAATTGAGTCATTATTATTTAATAATAATTGTTTAGCTTTATTTATAAATTCTAAATTTTTTGTAAATATTTCTGAATTCTCATTTGGAAATATTTCTTCTAAAGAAGATAAATAAACCTCTTTATAATAAACTTCTTTAGACTTGTTTATAGATGTATTTTTTTTGTCCCAATCATTTTTAAGACTACTTATGATCAAATTAGAATCCATATTTGGATTTTGCATCATATAATCATATATTTTTTGCCAAACACGTATATGAGTTTTTTTTCTGGAAAGGTCAACAAGTTGTTCGTATCTATCTATTAATTTTTCTGTATAGGAAATAGACTCTGCTGAGTCGGATTCACCATCTGAAATTTTAGCTTCTAAAGATTTTTCAGGAGCTTCATCAAAATTGAAATGATTTTCAATATAATGATCGGCAGCTTGTGAAGTCGTCACTCCTAAAATGGTAGCGCCAGCTCCTAATATTGCCGTATTTGGTTCATTCCCTAATAATGGACTCGAAATAAACATCAAAGCTTGACCCGCTGTAATTAAAGTATCTCCAGCAGAACGTGTTAAAATCCAATTTCTGTTACTTTTATAAAAAACTTCAATGATTCTTTTCGTACCTAATATTTTTTGTTTTGATTTTGAATCTAAGTTTGATTTTTCTACTTCATTCCAATAATTGCTATTTTTAAAATCTTCTAACCAAGCATTTAATGTTTTTACTTCTTTTACATTTTCTTTAAATTGAGAAAGGCCAGCAATCACCATTTGCGCTTGTCCAGCTGCTAATAAAACATTTCCAAATGTTCCTATTGTACCTGCAATATCTTTAAATGTATCTATTTTTAATAAATCACCACTATAATTCTTCGCTTTCAATTCAATTAACTCGGTTAATGTTTTTCCTTCTAAAGCAAGCATTCCATAATACATATAAGCCAAACCACTTTTGATATTTGGTAAAATTGTATAAGACTCAAAGTATTTTGATAAAGACTCATTCAAACCATTTTGTAATTTATACAAGTCATTAATATTCGATATGACAACGTCTCTTTCTGTATTTGAAAGCTTTGATAGAGAGTCTAAAGTATTCAATTTTTCAAAAGTCTGTTTGAATTTATTTAAACTTGGATGTTTTAAATTATTTTGATTAGAAAGATTTTTATTTTGATTTTCAATCAGGAAAGTCAATTCTTTAAATAAATTATTTAAAGAATTTGCTCTTGGAATTTTATTTATTTTAAAAAACTCATTTATTTTATTTAAAAATTCCAATTTAAAATTGGTATTTTCAGCAGATTTTTTTGTTAAGTTTTCAATAATGGAATCATTCAAGGAATTCTGATTTATAGACTCATTTAAGTTTGATTTTGTGTTTAAATCTAATTCTATATTTTTAATTATTTCTTTTCTAAGCTTTTTTATATTCTCCACACTCTCAGAATATTCTTGATTAACATCTTTAAACTCTTGATTTGCACCTTCATATCCAATAAAAACAGCTCCACCAAATAACATATATATTTGAGATTTTAATGTTAATTCAATATATTTAGGCAATCCTGAGTTTTCTAAGGCAAAAGCAAGATCATCTGCTCCATCAATGACAAGCGCTCGACTTTTGATATCGGTTTTTAAACTTAAGACATTATTATGCGAATCTCGGCCTCTTAATTTTCTCAATAAAAATTTAACTGTTTTCGCTTTCTTCATAATAAAAGAATTGCCATTATAAACAGTTTTAATATCATCAATATTTTTATAAATATCGAATTTTCCAGTAGCGATATCTGTAACTTTTATCTTATTACGACTTTTATATTCCAGTTTAATATTAAAGTCATTTTCAAGCTGAATAATATCATCTGATTTTTTTGTTACAATTTCTTCATTCAATTTATTTTCTAATTCATCTAAAGAATTTTTTGATATATTGATATCGTGAATTTTTTGATCGACATAAATTGTCGCGTAAAGATCCCAGTAATTATTTGTAGGGTCTTTTTTAACTTCAATACTATAATCATCATATTTAATATGGAGATCTATTAATTTTTTTTGCTCTAATTCTATTTGATTTAGATCTTTTAAATTATCTTCTTCATTATCTTCTAATATATTTTCGCCAAAATTATCTAAACTTCTTGAAGTACTTAAATTTGAATCCAGTAAAGGATCTTCGCTCTTTTTTTCATTTTTATGACAACCTACATTAAGTAAAATTAAAGACAGAAATGATACAGAAATAATATTGTTTATTGGAAAAAGCTTCATGTAATTTCCTTTTAATGACAAAAAAATACTTCAAATATATGAAAATATGAAGAATTCATTTTTTATGAAAGCTATATTAATGAGTTAAATATAAATTAATTTTTTGTAGATAATGAAATCCATTATCAAAAAACTTCTATACTTAAATTTTTTCAAAAACAATGGATTTGGTAATTCATAAAAATTTTTTTATGCAGGTGGGGTATTATAAAATTATTTAACTAATATAGATAACCAAAATTTATTTTTTTGTGGAAATTGCATCTAATATAGGACAATCAGGATGATCATTTCCTTGGCAACGATCAACTAAATTTTCTAAAGAATTTTTCATCATTTTTAATTCTGTTATTTTTTGATTTAATTTTTCAATATGAGTCATAGCAAGTTTTTTTACATCAACACTAGAGCGTTTTTTATTACCCCATAAATTTAAAAGTTTTTTAATTTCCTCCAAAGAAAATCCTAATTCTCTTGCTTGTTTTACAAAGATTAAATTATGAATATCTGTTTCATTATATAAACGATACCCAGAATCAGAACGTTTTGCCTTTATTAGTACTCCAATAGTCTCATAATGCCGAATCATTTTTGGATGAATACCCGATAAATTAGATGCTTCACCAATATTAAAATACTTTTCATTTTTATTATTTAAGATATTTCTCATTGCTCATCGTACTCTTGTGCTAAATTTTTAATTTCGATTTCCATGTTCTTAATAATAATGCATTACCTATAACACTGACACTACTAAAAGCCATTGCAAGTCCAGCGAGCATAGGATTTAAAAGCCCAGCAGCTGCAAGAGGAATACCTATAATATTGTAAATAAAAGCCCAGAAAAGGTTTTGTTTTATTTTGTTATATGTTTTTCTAGATATATCTATACTATCAAATATTAATTTTGGATCATTATTCATTAAGGCAATGCCAGAAGCATGAATTGCGGCATCGGTGCCTGATCCCATTGAAATGCCAATATCAGCCGCTGCTAATGCCGGTGCATCATTTATGCCATCACCAACCATTGCTACTTTCGTATTATGAGATTTTAATTCATTGATGATTTGAGCTTTTTCATTTGGCAATATATTAGAAAAAACCTGATCGATATGAAGTTGTTTTGCTATAAAATTTGCACTGCCTTTATTATCACCACTAATCATTACTGTTTTAATCCCAACAGATTTTAATGAATCTATTGTTAATTTAGCATTTTCTTTAATTGTATCTCTAAAAAAATAGATGCTTTTTAAAATATAATTCTCATTATTTTTTTCAATTAAATATGATACACTTGCACCTTCATTTGCTAACTTGTCCACCTCAAGTATATCTTCATTTTCTAACTGTATGTTAAAATCATTTAAAAAACGATTGCTACCTAAATAATATTCTTTATTTTGAATAATAGCAAAAACACCTTTTCCAGAAATGGATTGAATTTTTTCAATTTTTAAGGACATTATATTATGCTCCTTTCCAAATTGAAGAATGGCTTTTGCTAAAGGATGCTCGCTTCCTGATTGAATAGAAACAGCTATTTTTAAATTTTGAATTTCATCACTATGTATTGTTGTCACTTTTATAAGTTTAGGTTTTCCAATTGTTAAGGTTCCTGTTTTATCAAAGGCAACTATTTTAATAGAATGTGCAATTTCAAGAGATTCAGCATCTTTTATTAATATCCCTTGTTTTGCAGCCAGTCCAGTTCCAACCATTATGGATGTTGGAGTTGCTAAACCTAAAGCACATGGACATGCAATAACCAAAACAGCAATTGCTTTAAAAATAGAATCTTCCCAATTTCCTGTAAGTAAACCCCAAATTAAAAATGTAAGAAATCCAATAATAAGAACAATAGGAACAAATATAGAACTTACTTTATCCACAAGTTTTTGGATTGGAGCTTTTTTTGATTGCGCGTCTTCTACAAGTCGAATAATTTTTGAAAGTAAAGTTTCTTTACCAATAGCAACTGTAGTTACTTTAATAAATCCGCTACCATTCATACTTCCAGCAGTTACCGAGTCACCTGTTGTTTTTTCAATTGGCAGACTTTCTCCAGTTATTAAGGACTCATCAACTTCGCTTGCTCCTTCTATTATTTTTCCATCAATTGGAATTTTTTCGCCTGGTTTTACATAAACAATATCACCAATAATAACTTCAGAAGTTAAAATACAAATTTCTTGATGATTTCGATATACCAAAGCTTGCTCAGGCCTAAGAGAATGCAAAGACTCTATTGCAGATGTCGTCCGTTTTTTTGCCCTGGCTTCTAACCACTTTCCAAACATAACAAGAGTAATAATGACAGCAGAACTTTCAAAATAAATATGAACTTGTCCTTTTAATACAAGATCTGAATGAAATAATAATTGATATAAACTCATGCCATATGCTGCAGAGGTACCAATTGATACTAATAAGTCCATATTCGAATTTTTAGATAATAATGCTTTTAAAGAAGAGATATAAAATCGTTTTCCAAAATAAAACTGGATTATAGTTGCTAAAATAAGCTGAATCCAAATATTCAATACATAATGTATAGAAAATAACATCAAGACCATAGGAATTAACAGAGGCAAAGTAATTAACATTGCCAACAGTAATTTCAATGTTTCGTTAAATATTAAATTAGATTTTTCAATTTTTTTTTTACATTTTTATTATCAATATTATCTTCAATCAAATGAGCTTTATATCCTAGATTATCTATAGTAGAAAGAATCTCACTTAATTTAATATTATTATTAAATTTAACTTTAGCCTTTTCTGTAGCTAAATTAACAGAAGCTTCCAAGACCCCTGGCTTCGCTTTTAACGCTTTTTCTACATGATTCACACAAGAAGCGCAGCTCATTCCACTAATAGAAATATTTATTTCTTTCACATTTTCATAAGAAATAAGTGGATCTATTGAGTTTTTATTTAACTTTACCAATGCATTAAAAAACATAGAGACCTCCCTTTGAATCCTAAAAGGAAAGCATACGCCTTCCCATAATGGGAAGGTCAAGAACTTTTTTCAAAAAAACAAGCTATACTCATTGTTTGTTTTCTTATGCAATTCAGTTCCATTTAGGAATTTTAAATTTAATTGATAAAGCTAAATATTCATTGTCCGAACATAAGGACTTTTGTGAAGCGGGATTTTATGAAAGAAAAGGATATAACTAAGAATAAAAAATGGCGGGATGGACGGGACTTGAACCCGCGACCTCCGGCGTGACAGGCCAGCGTTGTAACCAACTCTACTACCACCCCACTCATAAGAGCTCCTGTATGCCATAAGGAAAATTTGAATGCAAGCCTGTGAACAAAAAATATCTAAACTCTGTAAAGTAAATTCATAACATGCTAATTTTTAATAAATTCAGTATAAACTTATGATCTGATTTCTTTACTAAACAATCGAAATTCATTTGAAAAATATATTATTTTAGAGCCCATAGAAAGCAATGGCCATATTATTTTTAAAGCTCTTTCTCATAATGCAGAAGAACTTTCTCTTGTTACTGGAAAAAATATATTTACTTTGGAATGCATCATTTAAATTTAGAAACAGGACATGCTTTAGGAAAAAAAGTTAAATTTTATTCTTAACAAATTCAACTTTTTCAAACCTCTTTTGCTCAAAAAGAAATAGCATTAAAATTAATAGATTGTGTCTACGGGATTTTTAATTTATTTTGGAATAATCTTTATAATTATTCAAATAAATAAAGTAAAAAACATAATCTTAATTACTTTACCTTTTGTCATTAACAAAATTTGTTTTTAGCTGAAAGACCATTAGGATATCCACCCCTTCTTTTTGAGACTATTAGAAGTGATGCAGAAAATTAAGGTAGGGCTTTATTCCACGAAATACATAACATACCTAACCGTGAACATGGATTCTTTGAGTAGATGATGAAATATGCTATCGAGTAGGTGTATTCGTTTATGATGTTTTATATAATAATGCTTTTGAATTCATCGTCACGACATTTTCTAACCTATTACAAATGTAGTACTTTGCTGATCGTGCTATTGAAAAAGCTAGTGAAATGGGGCAAAAGCCTATATCTGTAACTGTTTTATAGCAAGTTGTCTTACGGGATTTGCAAAAAAAGAATTTAGTTTCGTTTTTATTGAGTTTCGTAGAAATGTTATAATTAATTTGAGCTATAGAAAATTTGGATTATTGGAATTTTAATTCACAATTATAAAAAAGAGTACTGAATGATTAACTTACAAATTTATAAAAATTTCATGTCGAGTTTACATAATAAAATAAATATAATTAGAGTCCTATTTTTCCTATTATTAATTCGATTTATATCAGCTTGTATTTATTGTTTTATGCCAATAAATGCTCCGCAAAATTGGCGACAAACAGACACCATTGGAGTTGCTCTTAGCTATTGGATCAGATGGAGCACGGATACAAACTCAAGCATACCTTGGTATATACCATCCGTTTTAAATTGTGGTGATACCAATGGTGTTATGCCTATGGAATTTCCTCTATTAAATATGATTAGTGCCCCATTTTTCTCTTTTGGACCATATTGGGGAAGAACTCTGTCTGGACTTTTTGTCTGTTTTATTGTCTTAAGTTTAGTCTTAATTAACTTAAAAATTTGGAAGAATATTAAAATACAAGGTGTCCCTGTTTTTGAAAGTATTTTATTATTTTCTATTTTTTCTTATTCAGCCCCATTTTTTTACCGATTTATGCCCGATCCTATTTCAATACTTCTATGTCTTACATCCGTAGGGATAACTTGGAATAAAAAAACGTTTATTTCACCATTTATCCTTGCTACTATTGGACTTCTTATGAAGCCAACTTCAATTATTATTTTTGCGCTTTATTTAGCCCATGAAAATAGATTTAAGAAAAGTATTAATTTTATCTGGATGCTGCCATCTATCATTATTGCTTATTTATATTATATATATGGTGTTAAATATATCTCATCATTTCAAGAAATGAGTGGACTTTTTTATATTCAACAAAGGCCATTTTTAAAATCTCTTAATGAATTTTTTAGCCAGTATGCAAATGTTATTCATAATATAAATAATTATAGTTTATTTAATTTTGGATTTTTATTTGCTATCATTGTTATTTTTTATTATCTTTTCAAAGAGAGAAGAGTATATTTTTACTGGCTTTGGATAACGGCAGCAATACAATATATTATTATAGCTGGTCTTGATGGCACACATGCCTTTATTCATTATTATTATATGGCTGGAATTGCTCCTACAATGAGTTTAATTGCGATTGGAATTTGGAATTTATTAGAAAGTAAAATTTTAAAAGCAATTGCCTTTCTTATTTTTATAAAAATGTTTATTAGCATATGTATGCTTGATATTTTTGGAATTAATTTAGCAGATTCAATTAGAAATGCCTTAAATAAAAACGATAATATTCCTAACTATAACTATATTCCCAAAAATGTTCCTAATTCTCTTGAAGAACCGGCTGCTATCAGAGCTGATGATAGCCCATTTAAAACCTGTGCAAAATTAAAAGAAAGAAACCCAAGCTTTCCATGGAATAAAGGGCACACTTTCCAATCTACATATACCTATTATCCATCTCTAGGACTTTGTTTTGGTGAACGAGAAGCTTCAAAAAACTCAAAATATGGATTTTTTTATAAGTCAGTTCCTCTTCCTGTAGGCTGTACAATTATAGATTCTGAAGACATGATTGCGGTTGGGATATGTGATAAAAGCATTAAAACTAAAGAATAATGAACCCCTCAAAAACTTTTAAGGTGAAATCAATACAAGCAGATAATTTATGGTATTTGAATGATTTATCGCAATTATTAAATAAAAACATGATTCCATCAAGCCTATAAGATTTATAAATTATTTTGAAATAATCTTTTTAATAACGAAAATGAATTAAAATAAAATTCATTTAATATTTTTATCTATTTTTATCTATTTTTATCTATTTTTATTTTAACTAAACAGTTTAGAAAATTTTATAAAAATTTGATATTTTATTAAAAATATGATAAGCAAAATTTAATGTAATATTACAGACACTGTTTTTATGCAAAAAAAATAACTTTTTAAAAATTAAAATAATAATGGAGTTTTCTAAATGAAAATGAAAATATTTATTCAATTTATTCTTATATTTATATTTTTTACTGCTTTTGATAAAAATTTTATTCCTAACCATAAATTGTACGCTAACGAAACAGAACGAAAAATTCCTAAATTTGTTTATCGATCCTCTCCCTCAAAACCAGAAGATAAATTTAATAATGGCTTTGTTAGAGATAGAGCCCAAAGTACAGATTTAGGATCACACATTTCGGGAGACTCTGGTGATACAACTGCTTTTATAAGCACAACTTCAAACCGTGACTATGCAAGACAATTTGCAACTTCATATGCAATGGGTTGGTGGCATGTTCGGGAGTTTTTTGTGTATGAAATTATTCCTCAAAGTAACTTTGTAGACTTAGCAGAAACTTATAGTAGAACTTTGACAAATTCTAATATATCAAACGAATTAAGAACAACTTTAGAAAACTCGCGCGATACTTTTACCAGAGAAAATGAATATTCTGCTTTATATGAAATCCGCCCCGAAACGATTGTCTCTGCTACTCGATTTGAATATGATTCAGAAACGAGACAATTTGCGCAAAGAGAGACTATTGAAAATAATGTAACAAGGGTAGATAGAAACAATCCCCAAATTGAACCTTCTCTCCATGAAAATAATTTTCCTTTAGGAACTTTTAGAAGTATGCAAATTCAATTTAATCAAGTTTCAAGCGGTTTTGCATGCTATGAATCCAGTTCAAGCGCTAGCATAAGAAAAAAAAGAAACACGGAAACCTTAAATTATATATGTCCACTTACAGGCAAAAATATTTTTGAAGAAGTGGAATCACCCGAGAAAATTTTTTCTGAAAATAAATTTAAAATTCAAATAGAAGTCTTTAATGAGAAAAAATATTGTTTAACTCCAAAAAGTGGCGATTATGTTTATACGGACTATTGTGAAAATTCAACTCAATGGAACTATACTGAATTTGGTCAAATCATTACTTTAATAAATGATGGAAAAAATGATCAATATTACTGCTTAACAGCCCCTTTAAATGACAATAACTATAACTATATTAAAATAAAAATATGCGATCTAAATTTAAAAGAACAAAAATGGAACTTTATCCCGTATGGTGATTCTAGCTATATAATTACGTCATTCAATAATAAATACTTAAACTCTTATAATAATTATTATTTATATCTTGATAATAAATTTGACTCTTCAAAAACAATTCAAATTTTTAACTATAATGAGATTAAAAAATCGAAGCCATTGATTCAGTTTTCTTTAGATACTTCTGTTAATGCTAAATACTCCATATATCTTTCCTCTGGAAAAAGTATGTATATAGGATCTCCTTCAAGCATTCTTAATTATTACAATGCACATAACAATATCTTATTTTCAAATTACGGCTATAATAGAATAGAATCGCAAATCTGTTATTATTCCTCTCTAATTAAGAATGGCGGATCGTCATTCGATTGGGTTTATGCTGATTATTGCTCATCAAATAAAATTCAAAATAAAGAATTTGTATGGATATTAAATAAAAATAATTTTTTTAGTTACTATATTACTGATATTGGCGAAAATGTTTTACGATTTGATAATATCACATTATCAGCAAATCGATATTTCTCTTATACAGCAAGTACTTATTGGTATGATAATAATAGTTATTTAAATAAATTTAAATTTAGTATTCCTGAAAAAACTTATGCTAATTATTATTCTAAAGGAAAAAATTTCTCCCAAAAAGAAAGACTTAAAAATGCTTATAATGGAATAAAAAAGTATTATTATAAATATCATTTTGAATAACCTAATGAGGCTTTGGATCTCCTAATAGAGATACTCCAATACTATCGTTAACGAAGTCTTGGCACTTCTAATGAGTAATGATAGAAATTTGAGTTTGAAATATTCAGATTTAACATTAACTAAAAATTTAAATCTATACTTAATAATGTGCAATATATCTCAATAATTATTTCAAATTTTTTTATTAAAAAGAAAAAGATAACTTTTATGCTACTACTGTCAGTAATGGTGTAATCCTTGTTTAACATCCGATGAAAGAGTCATAAGGTATTAATATGATTATTAATGATAAATTTAATATCATATTATTAGATTTATTAAGTAACATAGCTCCTCTTAAACTCTTCTATTTTTGAAACAGAAATAAAATTATTATAAAACTCATCGACAAAAATAAATATCTTTAATAAAGTATTTTATATTATGGGATTCTTTGCTGTGTTAACTTTAGGAAGCCCTACCTTTTTGTTTTTGTTAAATTTCTCTTTAAAATCTGCTTAACTTCAGCACTCTTAAATAAAGAAGAGTCGCTTATGAATAATGCTTGTCTTTTTATTTAATAAGGAAATAAAATATGAAATTTATTAATTATAAAAATCTTGGTTTAATATCATCTCTTTTTTTTATGGAACAAGCCTATTCAGGATCTTACCTTTTTTGTGTCGATGAAAATAATACGAACACTAGCAAGTGGGCGCCTCCTAATTCCGTTACTTATGAATGGGCACCTCAAGATACGGCTGGATTTTGGTTACCAGGTTCTCTAGTCCTATTTAATCATCCTATTCACGACGGATTAAATATCTCGGTAAATGGAAAAGTATCTCATCGTTACAAACGCTCCTTAGGAGATTGGGATATGCTCGATTCAGGACATAGAGATATGATTTCTGAAGATCAATTACTTCAAGAAGAAGCAGATGAAAACGAATGCTACAACGTATGTAAAATACTAGTTGATACATGCATTCGTAACTTTGGAAATGAATTTAAACTAATTGGAGCAGCATCACATGGCATTGCTAAATCAGATTGGGCTTATGTTTCAGTAAATAAAAATATTTGTCCTAATTGGAATTATCCAAAAGGATATAAAAATGCAACGGGAGAAAGTGCTTGGTTTTTTTCTATAGATACAGCACTGAGTGTAGGTACAGCGGTTGCAGGAAATTTATTTGTTGAAAGCGGCAGTGTAAGTGGTGGAATGAATAATAGATCACCTGCTTCAAATCCATCTGTTTCAGAAACAATATTTACAACAACTTCTGATGTCATTCCTATGGAAACTCTTCAAACTTTTACAACTTCACAGAGATTATTAAATCAGCGAACTTTAGCTGCAATAAAAGGAATTCCAGGCCGCAAATCTTCACAATTATTCACAACTCGCGCTCTTGAATTACAATTTAAAATGGAAGAAAATGCATCGGAAACCATACCTGATTATTTATACAGAGGAGATGTTAGAAATCCACAAGAAGTGAAAATAAACGGTCTTAAGAGAACTGTCGAGTCTGTAAGTACACCAGGAACAGATGATTATCTTGTTGATCTTTTTAGACATACAGGAAGTAGTATGGGGACAAATGGGAAAATAATTAGCCTAACGGCAAGTAGATCTATTGCTGAAAATTTTAAATTTGCTCGTTCGGGCTTTTTATATCGAATAAAAACCAACAGCCAAAAAGAGCAATTTTTAAGAACTTCTAAATTAATTATTGAGCATGGAGATCGCTTGATTAATGAAAAAAAACTTTTACCAGGATTATTGGTAACAGCAATTCGAAATATTGCTATCTATAATGAAGATGAAGTTTTTTATTTAAAGGGAACTATTCCTTCAGAATTAATTGAATACTACAATGGAAAAGAATGGATAAAAATGGAGAATATCTAATAACTGTTCCCTTATTTTTATTTCATGAATTGCACATGAAGATCAGAAATGAGAACTCGCTAGTTTTATTTTTTAATCAGGAATTTCAGCTTCAATAAGAAGAGTTAAAAGTACAAGGGATTCTTGCCAACCAAGGTAACAGGCTTCTACTGGAATTAAATCAGGAATCCCTTCTTGAACAATCGTCAGTTCAGTACCGCAAGATACTTTTTTTAAATTAATGGTAACTAGAATATTGCCGGCAAGATTGGGATCATCAAATTTATCTGAATATTGAATACGTTCATTAGGAACCAATTCAAGATATTTTCCACCAAAAAAATGTTCTTTTCCTGTAGTCAAATTTTTAAATGACATTTTATAGGTTCCGCCAACTTTAGCATCCATCTGATGCACTTTTGCGGTAAATCCATTAGGAGGAATCCACTTGACCATTGCATCCGCATCAAGAAATGCACGATAAACGTTTTCGGGTTTTGCACGCAGTACTCTATGAAGTTTAACGTTATTTGGCATTTTTCCTCCCAGTAATATATTTGTGTTTTCATTGTTGAATCCATTTTATCAAAAAGTTCTTGATATGCAAATTGATGATCTAATTGTAAACCAAAGAAATTTTTATGCCCCCGTGATTTAAGATTTGGTAACAGACAATCCAATGCTATCCATTCCTGTAAGATAAATTTTAATTACTTTCATATATTTCTAAATGTCCATTTTAAATATTCGGATTCCACTCAAAACTCCATGATTTTTCCTACTAGAGAAAAAACATTCATATAAACTAAAAATTTAAAAAAAAGGTTATTAAAAATTAAGGCTAATTTTAATGTCTATAAATGCGATTTTTAAAATAATTCATTATTGACTCCCAAAAAAAATGTAATTTTTAAATTGATTTTTTTTGCTTTGTATATATACTGAGCAGTAATATCGATATTAATTCAATAATTTAAGTTAAAAATTTTAAATATCAATTTATTTATATATTTAAAAGGAAATTTTTATGAAATTAATTAAATTTTTATTTGTATTTCTACCAATGATTATTTTTTATAATAGTTTTGCATTTGCTTCATTGGGATCATATTTATTTTGTGCGAGTCAAAAAAATCCAAATGATTGGAAATGGGCACCGCCCTTGCCAAATGGTTTAATAAATTATTCTCAAGACATAGTTAAATCTGATGATAGAGGAACTTGGATTGTAGGTTCTGGGAAAACTTCAATGTATTTTCATTCAATATTAGATATGGATTACATATTTGAAAATGTGAATGACGCAAAATCATTTTGTAATTCTTTAGCAAATGTTTGTAAAAAGGAGCATGGAGAAAATTACAAATGGGTAGGAGCCTCTGGTTATGCGGTTGATCCTAATTCTTGGTCTTATATTTTAGTTCATTATAAAATGAGGCCAGGTGTAAGATCACGAGCGGTTTGTCCTAATTGGACTTATCAAAACTTTCCCAATAAAGGTGTTTTAGGAGATTCTCGTGATTTTTTTATGGATTCAAAATTAAATTTTTCTTTGCCTTGAATTATATGCATAATTTTCAATAAAAAACGGAATTTTTCAAAAAATATGCTCGCTTTGAAGGAACAGCAAAAGCTTTTGAGTTTTGATATTTCCATTTATTTAATTATTTTCTATTGTTTACTCGTGTTATAATAAACAACTTATATTTTATAATTTTGAAAAATGAATTTTTTAAGTATTATTCTATTAGTTTCTAATCTTATTTTATTTCCACCATAATTAATTTAGACTCTTTAAAAAAAGAAAATACTTTGCTTTTTTATATGGAAATTACAGTGACCACATTATTGTTGAAAAAATTAAGAGTAAATTCTTTCGAGATTAAATTTTGTGTAAGGAATCAAAAATAAAATATCTTCTTACAGTCCAGATATTTTATTTAAAATCAAAATAGCTCCCTCACTACTTAAATGAAATTCATCTGAATAGGTAATTATATTATTTTTTATAACTGAGCATGTAGCATTTTCACAAATGATTGGAACTGGATCTAGTAATAGTATATTCTTTTTATTTTGCAATATCATTGAAATAGATTTTCTACTTCTTTCTTGTGAATTTAATGATAAGATTTCATTAAATTCACAATTTGAAATCTTTTTCAAAAAAGGTCTTGGATAACATTTACTAAGACGAAATGGTAGAACAGGTATGTCGTAAAATACTACTACTTTTTTATTTAACTTTAACATGTTATCAATTGTTCTTGAAAATGCTTGCATAAAAATAGTACTTTGTTTTTTCTCAGAAGGATTTAGAATATCTTTTATTACTTTTTTATAATTATAAATATCTCCTACTGCTAAACCATCTTCTTCATAATAGGCCCCCCAAAATGCGCTAAAAATTACAGTATGAATTGAATCATTATGTTGAATATAATTAAATTCATCATCTAAAGATGAAATAAATGCATCTTTCATACTTAAAACATTTAAAAAGGGAGCTGTTCCACTTTTTCCCAAAAGAAGTAAATTTTCTCCTTTACTATCAAAAATATTTTTTAATCCAGGGTACAAATGATTCGCGTGGCTATCTCCAATCAAAACTACAGTAGGTTTTTTATTTTTATTTGATATCGCACACATTTCAGTTTTCACTGTATTTTCAATACAGTCTTTAGATTGTTTAGGATCTTTATCTGCTCTAAATTCTTCTTTTGTTCTAACAGCTATTTCTAACTCAGGATACCTAGATGGAATTCCATTATTTTTCATAATTAAAAAGCCTAATATACCAACTAAAATTAAAGATAAAAATATAATTGAAACTGAATGAAATTTTATGTTTATCTTTCGAATAGGTTTTTCAATATACTCATATGTTATTATGGCTAAAAAAAATGAGATAATGAATAAAAGCAATTTAAATTCTGGTTGCAATTCTCTGGCATCAGTAATATTTGCAAATGACAGAATTGGCCAATGCCATAAATATAAAGGGTAACTAATGAGTCCTATATACACAATCCATTTTTTTGATAAAAATTTATTAAAAGTAGAATTTGAATCTGAAATTATTATTAATAATGTCCCAAGCACTGGCAGTATTGCCCAATATCCAGGAAATTTATCTTTATTTAAAATAAAAAATGAAAGAAAAATTAAAATTGCTCCCAGGATTGAAAAATCAATTTTAATGCTAGGAAAAAATTTAAGTGTAAATTCTGATTTTTTAAAATAATTTTTATTTATAAATACTAATAACCCACCGCTTGCTAATTCCCATAATCTGGTTGGAATAAAATAAAAACTAAAAGAGGGATGCCCACTTGTTAAAAGTAAATTTAATATTAATGATATTAAAAAAATAGCTATAAGTGCTATTTTTAAATAATTTTTCTTATATTTATAGAAAAACCATATAATTAGTGGCCATATAATATAAAACTGCTCTTCTATACAAAGTGACCAAAGATGCAATAATGGTTTTAATTCAGATCTTTTATCAAAATATCCGCTTTCTGAATATAAAAGAAAATTAGATGTAAATGTAGACCCTGCTAAAACATGCTTTCCAAGACTTAAAAACTCATCCGCTAAAAGTAAAATCCACCCTACAAGTAAAGTAAAAATTAAAATTATAATTAAACTTGGAAATAAACGTCTTATTCTTCGCAAATAAAAATTGATAAAAGAAAAATTATTTTTACATGTATTTAAATAAATTATATTTGTAACTAAATAGCCAGAAATTACAAAAAATATGTCAACTCCTGCAAATCCTCCATTTAATTGAGCTGGAAAGAAATGAAAAATTAATACCGCTATAACTGCTAGTGCTCTTAATCCATCTATATCTGGCCTATAATTAATTGAAGATTCTTGATAACTTTTCATATTATCCTTTTAGAAATTTTTGCACTCTGAAGTGCAATTAATTTTTAATAAAAAATGGTGTAGCCCCATTTTAATTGACACAATTAAGAGAAAATTCTCTCGTAATCAAATGCTGACTTAAAGTCAAGTTTTGAGTGGATGCGAACTCTATTATAAAACACTTCAATAAATTCAAGTATAGTAATTCTAACTACCTTTCTTAATTAGAAATTATAATTATGTATGAGCTCAATTTTTAAGGTATCAAAAAATGGTTCTGAAATTGAATTTTAATAACAATTGCCATTGCTAATCATACTTAGATAATGGCATTTATTTTTTAATAAACGAATAAGTCTATCTCTATCAATGTGAATATTATTTTATTAAATTTATTTATCTTAACTTCAATTGCATTGAAGGTTATCGAATTTTATACTATAAGATAAATCCAATTTGTAGGGTTTAAAACAAGAGAATGCGCAAGACTCTTTAAAAAATCACCATACCAAGAGATTCTCTATTTTTAATTTTGATATTTTATTGTAAGATAATTTTATTTGAATAATTTATAAAATAGAGGAATAAATCCTATAATATAATTCATTAAAGACTCTAATGAAGAATCCTAATCTTTATTTTTATAAAATTCTCAATCATATTTCATTTAAGTACTAATATCACCACTATTGATTTTAATAAATACATCTTCTAAAGCTGGTGATTCCGTAAATATATCCGAAATTCTCATTCCAATTTTTAGAGCTACGGTATTCATAACATTCACTGAATCTAAAAAAGAATTCATACTACCGTGAACGTAAGGTAAAGATAGTTTTAAGTTTCCTGTACTATGAGAAACCTGTTTAACAGGCTCTAATAATATAGAAAGACTATTTAAATAAGAGGAATGATCTTGCATCCATTGATAAACGTTAGAAACTTCAATTAAACAAGAAATTTTATGTTTTCCACCAAGAGCTAAAAGTTCTTTATTTTCTTTTAAAGTAACAATTTCGCCACTTTTAACAATCGCAATTCGACTGCAGAACTCTTCTGCTTCTTGAAGATAATGAGTGGTTAAAATAATTGTCATTCCTTGTTTATGAAGACCTTCAATAAATTCCCACATGCTTTTTCGCAACTGAATATCAACTCCAGCGGTTGGTTCATCTAATACTAAAATTTTAGGTTTATGAACTAAAGCTCTAGCAATCATCATACGGCGTTTCATACCACCGCTTAATTCTCGGGTTGTTTTTTTAATGTGTTCCGTTAGCATTAATTTTTCTAATAAAAAATCGATCCATTCTTTATCTGGTTTAAATCCTGAAAGTTTACTTTGAATATGAAGCATTGTTGGTAAATTAAAAAAAGTGTCTGCAATCAACTCTTGCTGCACAACTCCTAATAATCTTTTTGTTTGAGAAGTATTTTCGTTAACACTCAATCCTTCAACAATCACATCTCCTGTTGTGGGTTTATTTATTCCAGCAAGGAGACTTAATATAGTTGTTTTACCTGCTCCATTATGTCCTAATAAACCAAAACACTCTCCTTTTTTTATAGAAAGATTTAATGGTTTTAATGCTTCAAATTGTCCGCCTTTAGGAAGCTTGTATATTTTACTTGCATTTTTAAATTCAATTGAAATTGCATTCATTAATTTTAAGCCCTCAAACCAAAGCCAGATTTTAAAACTTTAACTGAAAAAATAGAGGTTAAAATAAAAAATAAAATAGAAACGGAAAAAGAAACAAGAGGTGAAGTATCCGAAATTCCCAATACAGAATAACGAAACATACTCACAATATAAAATATAGGATTTAAAAATCTTATAAATTGGATCCATTCCGGAAAAGAACTAAATGAAAAAAAGACGCCTGAGAAAAAGACAAGCGGCTGAACCACAAAAGACATAATGACACCGACTTGATCCCAACTTTTACAGACGGCTCCCGCTGCAATTCCAATACTTCCAAAAATTCCAGTTGCAAGAATGATAGCAAATAATAATAAAAAGGGATTAAATGAAACAAAACTCCAAGAACAAATAAAACCCGAAATTAAAACAGCTAAAGAAACAATAATGGCTCTGATAACAGCTCCAAAAATATAAGCAAGCCACATAGATAGTGGAGAAAGAGGAGCCATTAACACATCTACAATTGTGCCGCTCCATTTTGCTATCATAATACTGCTCATTGGATTTTGAAGCCCAGCATTTACAACTTCCATGGCCATAATTCCAGGAATTAAAAACACGACATATTCAAAACCATGCGTCAATTCTAGATTATTTGGTGAAGATATTAATTTACCAAGCGCAATACCAAATAGTCCAAAATAAATTAAAGCACTGCCAAAAGGAGCTAAAATGGTTTGTGCAGGTACGGCAAAAAATCTTCTGACTTCTCTTTCAAAAACACCAAAACCTGGCAACCAAGATTTCCCGATAGCTTCTCTTTTTAGATATTCCTGAATATCCATTTACACCTCAACTTTTATAAGTTTTCAACTTTGATACATGAATGACCATTTCCTAATTTCTCTAAAATAATGCGAGCACCAATGGACTCTTTTAAGGATTCCACATGGCTGATAATCCCAACTTGTGTTCCATTAGAATATAAAGATTCTAAGGCACCCATTGCTATCTGCAAGGTTTCGGGATCTAAAGTACCAAAACCCTCATCTAATAAAATGGTTTCAATTGGCATTCTTACACTTCTGTAATCCGCCAGTGCTAAAGCAAGTGCTAAAGAAACTAAAAAAGTTTCTCCCCCAGAAAGAGTTTTAAATGATCTTAATTCATTCGCATGATAACTATCTTTTATGGCAAAAGCGAGTCTTGGTTTATTTTCGGAGTCCATGGCGGGTGCTAAAGAATATCTTTTTTCAAACCTTGACAAATGATAATTTGCTTTAGAAATAAGTTCTTCTAAATTTAATATTTGCGCAAATTTTTTAAATTGATCTCCATTATTAATTCCAATAATTTGATGCAAACGTTGCCAAATAGAAAACTCATGCTGAATCTCTTTCAGCTCTTCATAAAACTTAGTACTTTGATTTTTATTTTCTTCATTACAAATAATTCTTTGATATATATTTGCTTTACTTTCTTTCAAATTATCAATAAAAAATAATAATTCTTTCCTATTTTGCTGTAAAAAATCATAGTCATAGTTAAATTTATTATCAAAGTTTATTTCTTGATGCTTTTTTAAATCTAATTCTCTTTGACTTTTTAATTCCGTTGTTGAAATTTTTATTTTTTCAAGCTCGGTATAAATGATATGATATTTTTTATAATCTTCTTCATTTAAATTATGCTTTATAATTTCATCTTTGTTATCAATTTCTAATTTAATAAATTCATTTTTTAAAAAATCATGAATTAAAAACAAATTATCATTTATTTGATTTTCTTGACTAGTTATATTTTCAAGTTGATTTTTTAAAACAACATAGTTTTTTTCTTTATCATTAAATATTTTTTGCTCTTGAGTGAGTTTCGAATATTTAGAATTGACAGAATCATTCAGTTCATTTTCAAATTTTTCTGGGTCTTCCCCATTTAATACTGAGATTATTTCTAAATCTAAGGTATTTAATTTTTTATCTATAAAAACCAATTCATGTTTTAAATTTTGAATCATTTTTTCATTTAATAAAATATCTTTATCTGTTTCAACTAATTTATATGATATTTCAGACTTTTCATTTTCAATCATACGAAATTTATCAAAATATTTTTTCTCATCAAAAATAATATTGCCACTCAAAACATTGTCATATTCGATTGATTTTTTAAAGGCGTCCAAATCGAAATTTTGATCTAAATATTTTAAAACATCACTCAATTCTTGAATATATCTTAAATAATTACTTTCATTATTTTTATTTTCAATATATTGATCTTTCATTAAATTATAATTTTCGAAATTTTCACTTATTTTTTTTATTTCTAAATCAGTGTTTTTTAAATTTTCTTCATTATTTTTTTCTAGTTCTCTTAACGCATTATAAAACTGATCACTGTTTTTTATTACATGAGAATAGTTTTTCTCACGGAACATTTCTATTAAGGTATTTTTTTTATCGTCAATTCCTTTTTTTAAGGAGTTTATTTGTGAGTTCATATTTTTAATATCTTGAGTAAAAATAAATACATTTTTTTCAATTTGATTTAAAGTTGTCAAAGAATTATGATAAGATTCTTCTTTAAAGATCAACTGGGAAGTCAAAAATTGATGTTTTTCAAGTATCTCTAAATCCGAATTTTTAAATGCAGCCTCTTGAAAATAAGGGTGATCTAAACTTCCACATAATGGACAATTTTCCCCTAAATTTAAATGTTTTCTTTGTTCTGCTAAACCTATTCTCCAAGACAGATCGGATACTTGATTTTTAATGATAGAAATTTCGTTTAGCTCATAATCATAAGTATTTTTTGTGAATGAATAGTTTTCATTTTCTTTTAAAATATTCTTTTCTAATTCATTGTGCTGTTTTTCTAAATCGCTTAATTCCATTTCTTTTTTTTGAAGTTCTTCAAGGTAAAAAGAAATTTTACTCATAGAAGACTTTTCTAAATTTAAAAGATCTCTTTTTTTTCTCAGACAAATAAGTTTTTCTTGGGGATTTTCAAAAGGAATAGATAATGAAATAACATCTTTTTTTAAAATTTCAAACTTATTTTTAACTTCAATTGAAGATTTTAAAAATAAATTGTAATTTACAAACATATTATTTAAATCTTTTTTAACTTCATTATACAATTCACTTTGATTTGTTTTAATTTGAAGATATTTTTTTTCTAAAATATCTTTTAAATGAATTAAATTATCTTTTTCTTTCGCAACCTGATCTATTTTATTTTTTTTATCTTCTAAATCTAATAAAAGATTATTTTTTTGAAATCGAAGTTCTTTTCCTTTATAAATTTCAGGCTTTTTTGTATTTAAAATATTTTTAGCAGATTCATAAGATTCATGATATTGCTTTAAATTATTAGAAATAAAAGTAATATGAGTTTTAAGAATATTTAAATTTTCTTGATTTTTCTCTTTGTCTAATTTTAATTTTAACAAATTACTATTTAAAATTTCTTCTTTTTGTATATATTGAATAGCATTTTTAAATTTATGATATTGTTCTATACTAAAGATAACTTCGATATTTTTTTTGTACTTGTTCTCATAGTTTTCAAATGAGATTAAAGCTTCATTGTATTTTTCTTCGAGATATTTCTTTTTATCAAGCCATTCCATATTTTTATTTAAATTTTCAATACTTTTTTCTGAAGAAATGATTTTTTCATTAAGCTCTAAATTTTCATTTATTAGTTTTTCTTCTTCTTCTAAGGATAATATTTGAATACCGTTGAACTTCAAAGTTGCCTGATTTAATTTTTCTTCATAACTTTTCTTTTTTTCTGAAGCCTTTTTTCCAATGTCTTTATATATTTCTGTATTGGTAAGTCGCTCTAATATGGCTGCTCTTTCTTCTTCATTTGCTTTTAAAAAAGCAGCAAACTCACCTTGAGCTAACAAGACCATTCTTTTAAAATCATCAACTGTCAAATTCTCTAGAACTTTATTAAAATGCGGTTCAAAAAATTTAGGCCGATGATCACTTACAATTTGCTCCCATTCATTAAATTCGGGAATATATTTTTCTAATATTCTTCTTGGATCCTTAAAATTTCCATCTGGTTTTTTGTAAGCTCTTTCACATTGCCATGTAGCACGATATTTTTCTAAGTTTCCGTTTTCAAGTTTTGTAAATGTCAATTGAGAAAATGCAAATGCGGTTCCTCGTGACATGACTTGCCTGCAATCATTTTCAGAATCTTTATCCGTCTTGCTTTTTATCAATCGCGGGGTTTGCCCAAATAATGCAAGAGACATGGCATCCATTAAAGTTGATTTTCCAGCTCCAGTCGATCCCATAATTAAAAAAAGAGGAGACCCCAATAAATCTTTTTCAAAATCGACACTGTGTTGTCCATACAACGAGTTTAAATTTTCAAGTTCAATTTTTAATAATTTCAAAATAAAAACCCTTAATTAATTAAATAATACTTTAAATATTTTCTTCGTTAAGTAAACTACGAAATGCTTTTAATAAATCATTATCAACAACTTGGTTTTGACTTTCACACATTTTAATAAATACCTGTTCAGTAGTTAAGTCTTTTAAAGAAACAACTTCAGTGTATACATTTTTAGAATCATTATTTAAAATAGGTATTTGTCTGATATATGCTATTATTGGCGTATTTTGAAAAAACAAATGATTTAAATTTTTTCGAATTTCGAGATCAATTCCTGGAATATAAGTATTTACAGAAATTTGAATGGCAAGTAAGGGAGGCTTTGCGGTTTGCCAACTTAAATTTTTTAAAATAGTTGATATTTCTTCTAAGTTTCCTTTTATTTCTATGATATTTCTTAATACAGGAACTTCTACTTTTTGAATGAGTGGCTTTTTATTATTTTCAGATTGAAAAGTAACAATTTGAACATAACGAGCCGTTTTTGATTCTTTAATAGATAAAGGAATGGGGGAACCACTATAATATGCATTTGAGTTTTCAACATGATAAGCTCTGTGAATATGCCCTAGAGCTACATAAGAAAAACGAGGATCAAAGATATCATTCGGCAGACCACCAAGGGTACCAACCATATGAACCTCTAGTGGTGCATCATCATTTTCACAACCAACACAAGCCAAATGCCCAGTTGCCATAATAGGAGCATCTTTTGCTAAAACTTCGGCTTCTTCTGCTAAATTAAAATAAAATTCTGTTATTTTTTGTTTAAAATTATTTTGAATTTCTTTTTCAGTTTGAAAGGAAGTACGAACACCTAATTTATACTCATGGATATAAGGAACAACAGCAATAACTAATTCTACTTCATTATTTAAATTATAAATAGGACAAAGGTAACGGGATAATTGATTTGCATTGGCATTAAGACCACCAATAATGAAGACATCAAGTAATTTTAAAAGTTCAGACGGTGCATCGAGGCGAGTAGGAGAGTCATGATTTCCTCCTAAAACAATTACCTTTTTAACTTTGGTTTTCTCTGAAACTTGAAATAAAAATTGATAATATATTTTTTGAGCTTCTGCAGAAGGTTGCGGTTGATCAAAAACATCTCCCGCAATAATTAAAATATCAATTTGCTGTTCTTTTAGTGTATCAATTAACCAATTTATAAAAAACTGATGATCTTCTTCCCTAGAAATTCCTTCAAATGATACCCCTAAATGCCAATCTGATGTATGAAGAATTTTCATGATTTTTACCAAAGATAAATAAAATATTTATTATTTAGCAGATTTTATTTCTTGAGCCTTTTTTCTTAAATCTTCTGGTTTTGCACCTTTAAATATATAATATTTATCCGATTCAGGATCATCTTCTAAAATATCTGCTAACTCTTCGTAACAAACGGCGGCTCTTTGTTTTGCTTCTTCTTTTAGATCATTATATTGAGAATAATTTTTTAAAATGCCAAGATATCTTGATAAAGAAGCAGAATAGAGATCTTTCTTCCAGTAAAATCGCGCCACAAATAATTCATGTTCAGCAAGTCTTCTTGTTAAAATTTTAATTCTTTCATTTGATTCCGCATTAAATTCCCCATTTGGATATGTTTTAACATAGTACTGATAACGTGAAATTGCTTTTTTTGCAGAAGCTTGTTCTCTGTCCACTTCTTCAGAGGCTTGTGAGTCATAAGAATTTGCTATGCGGTAGTATGCAAAAGAAACATTTTTATCAATTGGGTTTTTTCGAGCAAAATCTTCGTATGCGGCAATGGCTTCGGGATATTTTCCAGATAAATAATATGCATTTGCCTGCATTAAATCGGCTTCTGGATTATTTTTTGAGTAAGGATAACGAGCCTTATATTCATCTACATTTGCAATCACATCAGACCAATTTTTATCATTAAATTCATTACGAATTCTGGTGATACCATCATCTTGAGATAACTCAGAAATGGGTGTCGAGCGACAAGAAACAATTCCTAATACAAGAAATAAACTAATGAAAACAACAAATAACTTTTGACTTTTCATATTCTTACAATTCTCTTTAAAATGATTAAGTTGAACTATTTTGATTGTTCCTCAACAAGCTCAACAAGCACACCACCGGTAGAATGAGGATGAACAAATACAATACGCATATTATGTGCTCCATACCTTGGCTTTTCATCAATAAGCTTAATATTGTTTTTTTTCAAATGATCAATCCAATTGTCTAAATTATCGACCTCTAATGCGATATGTTGAATACCCGAGCCTTTTGTTTCCAAAAATTTTGCAATAGGACTTTCCGAACTCGTAGGAGATAAGAGCTCTAGTCTTGAATTTTCGCAGCGCACAAATTCCACAGCTACTTTTTGTTCTTCTACAGTTTCACCTCCCTCATGATTTAAGCCTAGAATGGTAGTGAAAAAAATTTTAGATTGATTTAAATCTTTTGGAACAATACCAAGATGATTGATTCTTTTAATTTTCATTTGAATGACCTTAATTATTTTTTATATTTTTTTCGAAAATTCCATTTGCAATAGACATAGCTGTAGTCATTCCTCTAAAAAGAGAATCAATTTCATTTTGAGAAATTTTTTCAACATCTTCTTTGAATTTCAATTCAGCCATCATAATTACATTTTGCAAAACTTCTTTTCTTAATCTTAAGTAACGTAACTCTTTTCCAACAGAATTTTTATTTTCATATTCATGATGAAGAAACACGCTTTGAATGACCTCTGAAATTCCTTCTCTTGCAGAAGCTGAAGTTTTTAAAACAGGAGGTACCCAAGCCTCTTCCTGAGTCGGGTGGGTATTTTCTTTGATTTCTTGAATCATGCGCGAAGGATCTGCTAAATCACATTTATTAATGACATATATTGTTGCTAGTTGTAAAATTCCCGCTTTCATTAATTGTATTTCATCGCCGCTATTTGGCATTAAAACGAGAATAGTGGAATCTGCAATATTTGTAATTTCACTTTCACTTTGACCTATTCCAACGGTTTCCACTAAAATATAATCGAAATCTAAAACAGTAGCTAAACGAATGGCGCTTCGTGTTGCTCTAGCCACACCTCCCAAAGCACCTCGTGATCCCATTGAGCGAATATAAACCATGGGATCACGAAAGTGATCTTGCATTCGAATACGATCCCCTAAAATAGCACCACCAGATAATGTAGAAGAAGGATCTACTGCAAATACGGCAACCGTTTTTCCTTGTTCCCTTAATTCTTTAATAAATAAATTTGTTAAGGTAGACTTTCCTGCACCCGGCAATCCTGTAATTCCAATAACTCTTGTTTTTGTTACGTTATCATCGGTACGAATTCCAGGATGAGATAATAATTTTGGAGCGAGCATTGGGTCATTCTCTACAAAACTAATTGCCTTACTTAGTGCTCTCATTCTTGAATGCCATAGGTCTACATTTTCTAAACAAGTTTTTCCAGAGAGATAATTTACAAGTGATTCAAGATCTATGGACTGCTTTATCTTCATTATTTTAACCTTGTACTTCAGGGGTAATACTAAATAATAAGTCTCCAGCAGCAACACTCACTCCAGGATTAATTTTTACATTCGTAACTAGCCCGTCACATTCAGCAACAATTCTATTTTCCATTTTCATTGCTTCAATAATAATTAAAGTGTCACCTTCTTTAATTTTTGTATTGTTTTTTACTAAAATAGAAATAATTTTACCCGTCATAGGAGACTTAATATCACCGCCACCTAAATTCGCAGCGGATTGCCTTGGTTTTACAGGCCGCACAATGTTTGCAGTGACTTGATTTTGAGAAACAAGACCATTGTTCCCAATTCCAATACGATAAATCTCATTTTTTTTACTAATAAATGTTTCGTTAAATCGTACAATTTTATTTTCAATTAAAAAACTTCTGCCATCTGCAAGTAAACAAGCTTTTACTTCTTTTACAATATTTTTTTGATCTATTAAATAAACAGGAAATAGTTCTCCCTTAGAAAGATGATTTAAATCTACTGTCGAGGGAATTTCTATTTGATAATTTTTGGAATCCTTGTTTTTTTGAACATTTATCTTCATTTAACAAACTCCTTTTGCTTATCTTTTTGTGCTTTCCAAACGATAAGCTCTTGCCCAAGATTCAGGTTGCTGAAATTCAGCGGTAGATGTCGCTTCTAATTTTGATTTTTTTTCCATGATTTTAATAGCAACGACTATAGCTTCTTGTTCCGTTAAATCTTTTCTTGTTTTTTCGGAGTCTTCTAATAAATGCTCATTTTCTTCAATAAAACGAGTGGTATATTTACCTTCACGAAAAGCAGGAAATTCGATTAATGCTTGATGAAAAGGGATTGTTGTCTGTATTCCTTCTATATAAAATTCACTTAAAGCTCTCGCCATTTTATTTAAAGCATCATTTCTAGAAGTTCCATGGACAATTAATTTTGCAATCATCGAATCATAAAACTCAGGAATTTTATATTTAGAATAAATATGTGAATCTACTCGAATTCCAGGACCAGAAGGAAATTCTAATTCTTTAATTACGCCAGGATCTGGTCTAAAACCATTATAAGGATCTTCAGAATTAATTCGAGCTTCAAAAGCCCAACCTCGAATGGATAAATCTTTTTGAGTAAATGTTAATTTTTCGCCCATTGCTACTTTTAGCTGTGTTTGTAATAAATCGACCCCTGTAATCACTTCCGTAACAGGATGCTCTACCTGAATGCGAGTATTCATTTCCATAAAATAAAATTTAGTTGGGGATTCTAAAATAAATTCAACAGTGCCTGCATTTACATAACCAACACTTTGCGCTGCTCTTACTGCAATTTCTCCCATTTTATGACGTGTTTCTTCACTTATGTAACTAGAAGGAGCTTCTTCAATTAATTTTTGATGTCTTCTTTGTATTGTGCAATCACGTTCAAATAAATGAACCGTATTTCCATGAGAATCAGCCATAATTTGAAATTCTACATGTCTTGGATGTTCAATATATTTTTCACAAAAAACATCTGGATTGCCAAAGTAACTTAATGCTTCTCTTTGACAAGACTCAAATGCATTAGCAAGTTCGGAGTCCGCCCGAACTACACGCATTCCTCTACCACCACCACCTGCAGCCGCCTTTAAAATCATGGGATACCCTACTTGATGAACAATATCTTGAAGATCTTTTAAATCTTTTAAGGGTTCATTTTTACCAGGACTACAAGGGACACCCGCTTCTGTTACTTTACGCTTTGCCAATGTTTTATCACCCATGGAGTGAATGGCATTTGGAGAAGGCCCTACCCAAACAATGCCAGCTTTTAATACTTCGTTGGCAAACTCAGCACTTTCAGATAAAAAACCAAATCCAGGATGAATAGCTTCTGCGCCAAGCTCTTTTGCCGCCTTCATTATATTTCCAATGTTTAAATAACTTTCATTACTAGGTCCACCCCCAATGCATAAGGCTGCGTCCGCCATAGCAACATGCCTAGAATGAAGATCTGCTGTTGAATAGACTGCTAAAGGAGAAAGACCAAGGTCACGGCAAGCTCGAATGATGCGAACACCAATTTCGCCACGATTTGCAATTAATACTTTTTTAAAAGGCTTATGAATAAGAGGTAAGAATTGATCTTGTATCATTAGGATTATCCCATCGCAAAAAAGAAATTGAATTTAATTATTTTTTATAGCGGAATGTTACCATGTTTCCTTTTTGGTAAAGATTTTCTTTTATTTTTATTTACTATTAAAGCAGTTATTAATAGCTTACGAGTTAATTTTGGTTCAATGACATCATCAATAAATCCTTTTTGTGCTGTTACGTAAGGATTTGCAAATGTGTCCCTATAATTTTGAATTAATTCTTTTCTTTTATTTTCAGGATTAGGAGCATTTGCTATTTCATTTTTGAAAATAATATTACAAGCACCTTCTGGACCCATCACTGCAATTTCGGCACTTGGCCAAGCAATATTGTAATCTGCACCAATATGTTTTGAGTTCATTACGTCATAAGCACCACCATATGCTTTACGTGTGATTACGGTAAATCGAGGAACTGTTGCTTCACAAAATGCATAAAGTAACTTTGCACCATGTTTAATAATTCCACGCCACTCTTGTTCTGTTCCTGGTAAAAATCCTGGAACATCTGTAAAAACAATTAAAGGAATATTAAAGGCATCACAAAAACGAACAAACCGCGCTGCTTTAATACTTGCATTTATGTCTAAAACACCCGCTAAATTCATAGGATCATTTGCTACAATACCAACAGAACTTCCATTAAGTCTAGCAAACCCTATAATCATATTTTTTGCATAATTAGGTTGTAACTCTAAAAAAGATTCCAAGTCGCATACACGTTTAATAATTTCACGCATATTGTATGGTTGATTTGGATTATCTGGAATAATCGAATTTAATTCGATATCTGCTCTATCTGCAGAATCTGTACAAGGTAACGAAGGTGGGGTCTCTAAATTATTTTGTGGAATGTAAGAAAGTAGTTTTTTAAGAAATGAAATGGTTTCGTATTCATCCGCACAAGAGGCATCGGCAACGCCACTTTTCACATGGTGGGTATCTGCACCACCCAAAGATTCAAAATCGACATCTTCTCCTGTTACTGTTTTAATCACATCGGGTCCCGTAATAAACATATGGGAAGTGCTTTGGGTCATAATGATAAAATCTGTGATTGCGGGAGAATATACAGCACCACCAGCACAGGGCCCTAAAATTGCACTTATTTGAGGAATCACACCACTAGCTAAAGTGTTACGATAAAAAATATCTGCATAACCACCAAGACTCGAAACTCCTTCTTGAATTCGTGCCCCACCACTATCATTTAATCCAATTATTGGCGTCCCATTTTGAATAGCAAGATCCATCACTTTACAGATTTTTTTGGCATGCATTTCTCCTAAAGATCCCCCAAAAATAGTGAAATCTTGAGCAAAAATATAAACCGTCCTCCCAGCAATACATCCGTAACCTGTAATGACGCCATCTCCTAAAAACTTTTGTTTTTCCATTCCAAATTGATTGCAATTGTGAGTAACAAAAGTATCTAGTTCTACAAATGAATTCGGATCTAATAATTCTTGAATACGCTCTCGAGCCGTCATTTTCCCTTTTTCGTGATGAGAGTCGACTCTTTTTTGACCTCCACCTTCAAATGCTTTCCAACGCTCTTCCTTAAGTTTATGAATTGCTTTTTCAGTGCTAATTGTCATTTTATTTATCCTTCAAGTATTTTTTTAATTTCTATAATGACATCTTGAACGGTTGTTCCCGGAGTGAATATGGCTCTAACCCCAAGGGATTTTAAATAAGGAATATCTGAATTTGGGATTACTCCACCTCCAAAAACAGGAATGTCGCCACCTCCCTTACTTTTTAGAGCCTCTATAAGTTTAGGAAATAGAGTATTATGAGCTCCAGACAATAATGATAATCCAACAATATCAACATCCTCCTGTATAGCTGTCTGTGCTACATCTTCTGTCGATTGCCGAACACCAGTATAAATAACTTCCATACCTGCATCTCGAAGAGCCTTGGCAATATATTTTGCTCCTCTATCGTGGCCATCTAAACCACACTTTGCGATGAGAACTCTTGGAATCTTAGAAAACGAAATTCCTCCCAAAACATGAGAACCTGAGTTTAATTCATCACTTGCATAAAATGTGGGGAAGAATTTTGTTGAAGGATAAAATGTTTTTATCATAAATTAAAATTCCCTGTATTAAAAACGCAAAAGCAGATTACAAGGGGCTAGTGTAGTTACTGCAATTATTTTTGCAACATTTTGAAAAGGAGACTTGCAATGAATGATAATAAAAGCTAATTGATTGCTGTTTTGAATAAGTCTCGCCTAAATAGGATGTCAAAAAATGTGGCACAAACACGCTTATAAACTGCACTCTTTAGACTATAAAGTCCGAGAAGCCAAAGGAATCATTAGCAATGGAGATAGAGGCTATAGACAACCTTATGTAATTGGTGTTTGCGGTGGATCAGGAAGTGGTAAAACGACGTTTTGCAAACAGCTTGTAAAATATCTTGGATCTGAGCTTGTTCTGCATATTAGTCAAGACGCCTATTACAAAGACTTAAGCCATTTATCTTTTGATCAAAGGGAAAAAATAAATTTTGATCATCCTGACATTATAGAGTTTCCCTTGCTAGTATCCCATCTTGACGAATTGTCTCTTGGGAAAAATGTGACACTTCCTCTTTATGACTTTTCAAAACATAGCCGCATGATCGGAAATCAATTTGCTACTCCAAAGCCAATTGTCATTTTAGAAGGTGTGCTTCTCTTTTCTGACAATGATACAGAAAAAAGAATTAATCACAAAGTTTTCATTGATGCTTCTGAGAAAGTTAGATTTGAGAGAAGATTAAAACGTGATGTTCGTGAAAGAGGCAGAACACCCGAGTCCGTTCATAATCAATTTAATTCAACAGTAAGTCCGATGCATAATATTTATGTTGAACCTGGAAAATCAAAAGCAGATCAAGTTGTTTCTGGTGAGCAATCTTTTGAACATGTAATTGAAGATCTGTCTATAAAAATTATTAAAGAAATATTGGTTTTATAATTTTTCATCACCTACTTAAATCTAAAAATTTATAATAATTAAATTAAAATAATATTTTTGAAAACTAGCCCTTAATATCTGAAGACAAATTTGTCTTGAAAGATAGTTTTTATAATCACTTTTCTTGAAAAGTATTTACCTACCATTTAATCTATTTATGAAGAGGATAAAAACACACCCAATAACATGTGTTTTTATTACTGAATTTAATATTTCGTTTATCATAATCATTTGTTATAATTATTTTATAAACAACACAGATATTCATTACAAAGGAGAAATGAGTGGAATACTTATTGAATAAATTATATTCTGATCCAATATTTTCAATAAAAAATTTAACTACTTTTCAACTTAATTATTTTTATGATTATTTTAAATGCGAGTGCTTATTTGAAGATCAGACTTTAAGTCAAGAATGTTTCGACGACAAAGAAATCGCTTTTAGAATTTATAAAAACATTAAAACTGAATTAAAACAAAGGGTTAAATTAGGAGTTGATTATCGAAATTTACATTAAGTTTATTTCAAAAATTTTGTTAACTAAAAAATATGTATTCATACTTTAAATTAACATATTTATTGTAAAATAAAATATTTCAACTTCCTAAAAACTTATTAGGTTAAAATTGAAATTTTAAAAAAAATATGTTAATTTTTCATTTAAATTACAGAAGGATACTCTTAATTTTATAAAATCCAAATCATGATTAAATAAACAGCTTTTCTTAAAAAATAATAAATACACACTAGAAACTTAATTTATTAGATAATAAAAAAGATGACAAAAATTTTATAAAATACTAAAATATTTTTAAATGTTTTATATTTTATCAATTTAAAACAGATGTTTTAAAAATATAATATTTTAAATACAATATTCAATAAAAGGAGTTTTTATGAGTTTAAAAAAAAATATTATAACAATTTTAAGCATATCTATGATTACATTTGGATCATATTTAGCTTATTCATTTTATAAACCAAATAATAACTTATTAGCTAATGAATATCCAAATTCATTTTCTGAAAACACAACTTTATCAATTAATATGGCTGAAGTCCCTGTAGTACCTTGGGACTCTGAACAAGCATCCGCACATATTATAGAAACATTTACAGCTGCAGTTCATGGTAGCATTACTCCCCTTTATGGGCATGGCTCAATTGATTATTCAAATCAGAATACACTTCTTGAAAGTTATTCCTGTAAAGAATTAACATGTTATGCTAAATTAAAACAAAATATTTTTTTTCATAATAACCGTGAAGTAAATGCATATGACATTGAATTTTCTTTAATAAAACAATTAATTACTCAAAGTGGGGCTAATTATATTGAAACTATTTTAGATGACATAGTTGGAATCAATAATGCAAAAAAAGAAAATATTAAATATATTACAGTAAATAATATTAAATACCCGACCGAGGTTGTTAATGGAATTTCTGTTAAAGATAAATATTTAATTGAATTTAAATTAAAAAGAAAAAATGATTACTTTTTTTATAGATTATCTGATGGAAAAATACCAGTTGTTCCTATCGAAGAATTTCAATCAGACTATATCAATTGGAAAAAATATCCTATCGGTTTCGGCAAATATAAAGTTACTGAAGCTGACTTAAAAAATTATATATTTTATTTAGAAAAAGCTAATTCTGATGAAAAAATTCCTAAAAAAGTAAAACTTTTATTTGGCTCTAATAATTTAGGAGATATAAAATTATTATTAGGAGGACCAAATAGAGGGAGCAATGATTTTGAGCATAAACTTATTTTTTCAACTATCTACTCTAATGGTGGTTTTTTATTTAATTTTCAAACAGAGCTTGGTAAAAATGAAAATTTTCGAAAAGCGATTTCGCTTGCATTAGACAGAAATAAAGTAGCTAAATCCTCTTATTTTAATGAACTTTCACCTGAAGATCAGTTTGTTCCAAATTCAGGTTATTTTGAAGAGTTTAGAGCAAACATACCTATTCAAAAGCAAAATATTAATGAGGCTAAACGACTATTAAATTTAGTTCCACATCATTTATGGAAAAATAAAGTCTTTCAAATTCCGACCTACTGGGAAGATGCAAATAACGTTAATTCATTACCATATATTAAAGAAATTAAAGCACAATTAAAAACTATCGGAATTCAATCCAATTTTTTAAACACGGATAACAAATATGATAAATTTACCGATAATGATACAAATGTTTTATGGTTTACTGGTTTTAACATTGCTAATCGTGATCCAAATAAAAACTTTGCCCATTTTAGAAAAGGTAGTTATTTTAGACATGAACATCAAAATGATCCTATATACGAAAATTTATATCAAGAATCAGTAAATTCCATAAACATAAATCAAAATGCAACAAAAGAGCTTAGTAAATATTTTACTCAAAAAAATATGATGACTATTATTTTTAATTTAAGAATGTCAATATCTTATGACCCACAAAAAGTTATTAGTCTAGGGAACCAATATGATGGAATTCGTTTTGCAATTTGGGAAGTAAAAATTAGAGATTAAGTTTAAAGCATCTTCTAAACAAATTTGATTATAAATAATAATTTAAACGTTATATTTTAATATTAATAAAATATAACTCTAGGAATTAGCTGATTCAAAATTTAAACCCTATATGGTGATAAAAGAGATTAGACTTTAAATATTTCATTATTCAGTATAATCATTTTTTAAAAATATTTAGCCGATCAATTTCATAAAAATTTAAAATGGGATAATACACAAATTATAGCGACTAAATTTATCAATTGTAATCTTACCCTCAAACCTAAAAATTTATAAAAAAGTTCCTGATAATAGAATATTATATTACAAATTTATTAAAGATATTTCAATTGGGGATGAATTAACTTATAATTATAAAGAAACAATATTTTTAGCCAAAAACTGTTCAGATCCTAATGTTACAAAACTCTATTATAGAATTTTAAATATGACAGAAACAGGATATTAAAATGGGTTAAGGAAAGCAAAAAATAAATCCCTGCCTTTTAAATTCAAAACAAAAGACAACTACATAATATTTAACACCCATTAATTTTATAAAAGGTTTTCAGATTTATAAGTGGCTACATCACAAATGAATAAAGATTAGCCTGATATTTAAAATCTAAAAATATTAAAACATTATAAAATATACGCTAACTTAATTATTTAATTAAAGAAAGGAACTATATATTAATTATTTTTTTCATAATAATTATTCCTAAAATATACAAATTAAATTATTTAATCTAAAAAACAGATAAAAATCATACAAATTAATAAAAAATGAGTAAATTAATTTTAATGACAAATGATTTAAAATCATTTAATAAATTATTAAGGGTATGTTAAGTCAAATTTAATTCCCTTAATTTTCAATATTATTTTATCTATAAAAAAAGGATTTTTTATGAGATCAAAACCAAGATTAACAAGTAAAATTTTTGCTAAATATTTACTAATCATACCTATTTCTCTTTCTATTTCTAACTCATTTATATTTCAAAATAATAGGATAGCAAAGGCCTCTAATACTCCTAGTAAGATCCAGGAAAGAGACATATTAACTATTAACATGGCTGACGTTGGACATCTTCCTTGGGATTACGAAGTTTCTGGTGTTCACACAGTTGAAACATTTTCAGCAGCCGTTCACGGTAGCCTAACTTCAATTTATGATAGCAATTCAAATACATATTCAACTGAAAATACTTTATTAGAAAGTTATTCTTGCAATGAAAAAATATGCCAAGCTACCCTAAAAAAGGGAGTCTATTTTCACAATAATAGGGAAGTTAATGCTTATGACGTAGAATTTTCACTAGTTAAAAATTTATTAACAACTGACGGAAGCTCAATTACCAATACAATATTAGATGATATAAATGGTATTGATAATATAAATAAAGATAACATTTTTTATACTACTTACAACTCATTAGTTTATCCAACTAAAGTTTTAGACGGAATAGAAGTTATAGACAGTCATAATATTATTTTTAAACTTAAAAGAAAAAATAAGAAATTTTTTGAAAGAATATCTGATGGCAAACTTCCTATTGTTCCAGTTGAAGAGCTTGATCAATCTTACAAAACATGGAAGCATTATCCCATTGGATTTGGAAAATATAAAGTTACAAATGCAAATTACTTAAAAAATGAATATTTTTTAGAAAGAGCTTCTAAAGAAGAAAAAATTCCTAAATATGTAAAAATGATTTTTGGTTCTGAAAATGGGGGCGACATCACATTAAATCTTGGTGCCCCAAACAGAGGCATAAAAAATCAAGAAGAAATCGTTATTTTTGACAATGTATACTCAAACGCTGGTTTTCTTTATAATTTTCAAACTGAACTCGGAAGAAATTTAAATTTTAGAAAAGCAATTTCATTAGCTCTTGATAGAAACAAAATAGCTCAAACTTCATTGTTTAAAGAAATGCTAGCCGAAGATCAAATGTTACCAAATTCAAATTGGCAAAAAGAGTTTAGAGCCAATATAAGTGTTCAAAGTCAAAACATAAATGAAGCAAGACAACTGCTCAGTCAAGTTCCAGAAAAATTATGGAAGAATAAGATTTTTTATGTTCCAACATTTTGGGAAGACACAAAAGAAATAAATTCACTTCCTTATATAAATGAAATTCAAAAACAATTAAAAGATATTGGAATAGAAACAATCTTTTTAAATACTGACATGGACTATGATAAGTTCAAAAAAGATGATGAAAATGTTTTATTTTTTACCGGATTTGCTTTTGCTGTAAAAGACCCAAATAGAAACTTTGGCCATTTCCGCAAAGGATCTTATTTTACTTATGAACAGCCAAATGATTATAAATTTGAAAGATTATATCAAAGTTCTGTTCGAAATGTATATAGAACTCCCGAATATACTAAAAGATTAAGTGCATATTTTACTGATAAAAACTTCATGACGATTATATTAAATCAAAAAATGGCAATATCTTATAACAAATCTAAAATTAAAACTATTGGAAAGCAGTATAATGGAATACGTTTTGCAATTTGGGAAGTTAAACTTCAAGATTAAATTAACTAAATAAAAAACCCTATAGTATATAATAATAAATTAAATACATTTGAAAATTTAAATAATTTTTATTTTGACAAAATAGTTAAAATATTTTAACAACTTATTACTATAATACTTTTTTAATAATAATTTATTATAGTATTATTTTTTTTATATTTTTATATAAAGGGACTTATATGAAATTACAAATACCTATATTTAAGAAAAAAACTAAATTTTTTTTAATTATACCTGCAATTTTAACTGTTACGTATCTTTCTTATGATTATTTACTTCCTAATTCGAGTAAAAGTTTAGCTGAAGATACAAACTCTCAAATCCCTGAAAAAGACATCTTAACAATTAATATGGCAGACATTGGTCACCCACCATGGGACTATGAAGTATCTGGCGTTCATACGGTAGAAACATTTTCTGCTGCAGTCCATGGAAGTCTTGCGCCCGTGTTTGATCTTGGCTCAAACACGCACTCTAATCAAAATGTTTTATTAGAAAAATACTATTGTGAAAATCAAATTTGTTCAGCAACATTAAAAAAAGGAGTTTATTTTCATAATAATAGAGAAGTTAATGCATATGATGTCGAATTTTCATTAGTTAAAAATCTACTAACACAAAATGGAAGTTCAATATCAAACACAATTTTAGATGATCTTATTGGCATTGAAAATATGAATCCAAATGACATACAATATGTTACTTATAATTCAATTCAATACCCAACAAAAGCTCTTAAAGGAATTGAAGTAATAGATAATTATAATATTATCTTTAAATTAAAAAGACAAAATAATAATTTCTTTGAAAGAATTTCGGATGGTAAATTACCAATTGTTCCAATAGAAGAATATAAAGAAAATTATATTGAATGGAAAAAATATCCAGTAGGGTTTGGCAAATATAAAGTTTCCAGTGCAAATGTAAAATTAAATGAATATTATTTACAAAAAGTTTTAGAGAATGAAAAAATACCAAAATATATTAAAATTATTTTTGGATCTGAAAACCCAGGTGATATTAAATTGCTATTAGGCGGGCCTGATAGAGGTATTGCCGATTATGAAAGAGTCGTTATTTTTTCAAATATATATTCAAATGCCGGATTTTTATATAATTATCAATCAGAACTTGGAAAAAATGAAAACTTTAGAAAAGCAATTTCACTTGCATTAGACAGAGTTAAAATTGCTCAAAATTCTACTTTTCGTGAAATGCAAGAAGAAGATCAAATGTTACCTAATAGTGGATGGCAAAAAGAATTTAGAGCAAATATTGAAATTCAAAAACAAAATATTCCAGAAGCTAAAAGACTTTTAAGTCTTGTTCCAGAACATTTATGGAAAAATATAATTTTTGAAGTTCCTACATTTTGGGAAGATGTAAAAGAGGTTAATACCCTTCCATATATTAAAGAAATACAAAAACAACTAAGAGAGGTTGGTATTGAAACTGTATTTTTAAATACAGACATGGAATATGATAAATTTAGAAAAGACGATCAAAATGTACTTTTCTTCACAGGATTTGGTTTTGCAACAAAAGATCCTAATAGAAACTTTGGACATTTCCGTAAAGGTTCTTATTTTACATATGAACAGCCTAACGATAAAAAATTTGAAGAATTATATCAAAATTCTGTAAAAAATATTTATTTCACAAATGAAGATACGAAAGTATTAAGCAAATATTTCACTGAAAAAAATTTCATGACAATTATCTTAAATCAAAGAATGTCTCTTTCATACGATTCAAGAAAAGTAATAAGTTTAGGAAATCAATATAATGGAATTAGATTAGCAATATGGGAAATTAAAATTCGTGAATAAATAATCATTCAAATAATTTATTAAATAATATTAAATAGAGAAATACAGATTATGAAAAAATTAACACAAGCTTATAGAAAATATTTTTATCCAATTAGTTTAATTTTAGCTAGCTTAAATTATGAAAATATTTATGCCAATGAAAATGAAATAAATACACTTCCAAAAGATCAAATTATTATAAATATGTCGGATGTCCCAAAAATTCCTTGGGATATTGTAAAAGTAGGAGTCCATACAGCCGAAACCTTTACTTCAGCAGTTCATGGAAATATAACACCTATCAATGATTCAGATGAAAATTTAAATAATCTTTCTCATAAAGTTTTGTTTAACAATTATTCATGTATAAAAAATATTTGCACAGCAACATTAAAAAAAGGAATATTATTTCACAATAATAGAGAAGTAAATGCTTATGACTTAGAATTTTCATTAGTAAGACAACTTTTTTCTAAAGAAGGAAGTAACTTTGCAAAATCAATCCTAGATGATATAACAGGTATTGATAATATAGATTTAAATAAAATAAATTATATACAATTTGATTCTTTGCTTTATCCATCTAGTTTATTAAATGGCATTCAAGTTGTTGATAAATACAATATTAAATTTATCTTAAAAAGAGTGAATAAAGTTTTTTTCAAAAGAATATCTGATGGTAGACTTCCAATAGTTCCAATTGAAGAACTTGAAAGTAATTATTTAACATGGAAAAAATATCCAATTGGCTTTGGTCCTTATAAAGTAACTTACGCTGACTATGAAAAATTTGAATTTAGTTTACAAAGGACATCAGATAATGAAAATATTCCTAAATATATAAAACTAGTTTATGGCACAGAAAATGGAGGAGATATTAAACTTTTATTATCTGATCCTAATAGAATTCCAAATGAATTTGAAAAAGTAATAATATCAGAGAATGTACATAGTAATGGTGGTTTTCTTTATAACTATCAAACTCAGCTAGGAAAGAATTTAAATTTTAGAAAAGCGATTTCACTCGCACTAGATAGAAATAAAATTGCCGAAACATCAAGATTTAAAGAAATGCAAGCTGAAGACCAAATGTTACCTAACAGCAGCTGGCAAAAAGAATTTAGAGCAAATATTGAAATACAAAAACAAAATATATTAGAAGCAAAACGTTTATTAAATTTAGTACCCCACCATTTATGGAAAAATAAAATTTTTCAAGTTCCTACATATTGGGGAGATAGTAGCGACATTAATAAATTACCTTATGTAATTGAAATAAAAAAACAATTAAAAGAAATTGGGATTGATACTCAATTTTTAAATACAAATAATGACTATGATAAATTTAAAGATGGTGATGAAAATGTAATTTATTTTACAGGATTTGCTTTTTCATATAAAGATCCAAATAGAAACTTTGGCCATTTCCGCAAAGGATCTTATTTTACATATGAAAGTCCGAATGATGTAAAATTTGAAAAATTATATCAGCAATCAACAAAAAATATCAATAGCACAAATTCATATACAAAAAAGTTAAGTGAATATTTTACTAAAAATAATATAATGACAATCATTATGAACCAACGTATGACATTATCATATGATACCAGAAAAATTAGCAGCTTAGGTGAAAATTATAATGGTGACAGACTTATACTTTCAGAAATAAAGCTTAAATAGTAACTTGATATTAATTGATTGCTATTAATGATTATAAATAAATATATTTATTATAAATTTTTCTTAACTATATAACCATAACCATTTTATCTTTTTTTGATAATTATATTGATGACATGATAACATAAATGATTTAAGGATAATGAAATAAGGTTTTTGGAAATCATAGTTCTTTGACCATTTACTTTATTTAAAAATAGAGCCAATTACGACTAATTGGCAAAAATTAATGTTTTATATAGAAATAAAATGAAATATCATGGTTGATTTTGAAAAATTAAAATATAAGAAAAAATTTCCTGTCTATTTTGGTTTTCTATTTATAATTACATTTATTCTTGTTATCATAAATAATAAAATATCAAGTAATAAGTATGAAGACTCAAACCAATTTCCAGATAACCAAACCATCACATTAAATTTGTCAGACCAGCCACAAATTCCATGGAGTTATATAAATGTTACTTCATATGTAGTTGAGACATTTTCTGCTGCTGTACATGGTAGTTTAATTTCTTTTAATGGAACGTTTAAAGAATCGACAGATAAAAATGCTCTCTTTGAGAAATTTTTTTGCGATGGAAATATTTGTTATGCAAATTTAAAAAAAGGTATCTTTTTTCATAACAAAAGAGAAGTAACAGCTTACGACGTAGAATTTTCTTTTGTAAAACAACTATTGTCATTTGATAATGATAATTTTGCTAGAACAATTTTAGATGATATTGTAGGAATTGATAATTTAAAAAAAGAAAAAATTAAACATATTAGTATAGATACTCTAAGTTATCCTTCTGGTCTTATTTCTGGGTTAAAAGTAAAAGACAAATATAATATTATCTTTAATTTAAAGAGAGAAAATAGTCATTTTTTTCAAAAAATTTCTACAGGATATTTGCCAATAGTACCAATAGAAGAGTTTGATGAGTCGTATTTAAAATGGAAAAAATATCCTATTGGTTTTGGAAAATACAAAGTAGTAAAAATAGATTTAAATAAACATATTTATGTAATTGAAAAAGTGAATGAAAAAGAAGACATTCCTAAGTTTATTCGGTTTATATTTAGCGATAATGATACAGGAGACATTAAGGGATATATTGGCTTAAATAAAGCAAATTTAAATTTTGATAGCCATATCATTTTTCCTGATATTTATTCAAATGCAGGATTTTTATTTAATTATAAAACAGAACTTGGTTCCAATGCAAACTTTCGAAAAGCAATATCATTAGCACTTGATAGATTTAAAATTGCAAAATCTTCTCCCTATGGCGAATTTGTTGCTGATGATCAAATGTTACCCGCATCAGGATGGCAAAAAAATTATAGAGCTGAAATTCCTATTCAAAAAAGAAATTTAGAAAAAGCTAAAAAATTAATGGAGACCATACCTGAATCACTTTGGAAAGATAAAGTTTTTCATGTGCATACTTTTTGGAATACAAAAAAAGAATTAAATCATGAAAGTTATATTATTGAAATTAAAAATCAACTTCAAGAAATTGGAGTCCATGTTTACTTTCATAATACAGATATGAATTACACAAAATTCAAAAAAAATGACAAAAATGTTTTGTGGTGGAGTGGATTTGATACATCAACGACAGATCCAAATTCTAATTTTGCCTATTTTAAAAAAGGTTCTTTTTTTGATAATATATATCCGGACGATCCTATATTTGAAAATTTATACTTTGAAGCTACTAAAAATTTAAGTAAAAGCCCTATTTTTTCAAGAAATTTAAGTCAATATTTTACTGAAAATAATATTATGGTAACTGTATTTCAAATGCGTATTTCATTTTTATATAGAAAAAATCGAATTTCTTCTTTTGGAAACCAATACAGTCCTATTAAAATATTGGTATGGGAAATAAAACTTAATAAGTAGAAATTTATGACATGATCAATAAAAAGTTAAAAAAGTTTAATAAAAAATTTCATTTATTGTATTGGTTATTAACCTCAATTATAATGTCATTTTTATTTTTAATAATAGATGTTATTATTATAAATCATCAATTAAAAGACTATTATCTTTCAACTTTTGGATATACAGAATACTTAATGCAAAATAACTATTCTTTGGAAGCCTATAGAAGGCTCATAGAAGTTTCTACTTCTATTTATGTATATGAAAGAGTGGAAAAAAATAATTTTTTTGCTGCCGAAATTTGGGACTGCGTTCAATGCAAAGATAATAAATTTCCAATTTGGCAAACAAATGCCTCATCTATTTCTGAAATTAAAAATGTAATTCTTTTAGAAGGAATCTTGAAGAAAGTAAATTCTATATTTATATATAATAATTCATTAATTATTGGAGTATCATTTCCAATTTATTCATATAAAATAGCAAATGAAAAAGTATTTCAACAAAAAAAATACACATTAAAGTTCTATAAAAAAGCTTTAGATTACAAATTATTTAAAGATGGAACAACATTTATTGAAGTATTTACAATATTAAATATTTTTGTTTTTATGAGTTTAATCTTTTTTATTATGATTCCAATTTCTATTTTAAAAACAAAAGTAGCTAAAAATACTGCTAAAAAAATTGAATCTAAATCTCTTGAAAATATTAAAAATATGATAGAACATGAGCTTGTCAATCAGGAAAATATATTAAAATACCCTTATGATCTAAAATCAAGTATTCATGCGGCTCTTCATCATAACAATGTAGCTCAAATTATTTTAAGAAAAATTCGGATTGAAAGTATAAATCCAATAGATGTTCTTGAAGAAGTCTGGAAAAACATTGGTAATACGAAAATTAAACTTTCTTGTTATATTAATGTGAATTATAAATTAAAATTTGACCGCAGCACTCTTTTTTTAGCTTTTAATACGATTCTTAAAAACGCTGTTCATGAAAGTGTTTTAACTTCAAATATTGAGGTAAAAATAACACAAAATTGGTTTTATAAATTAAAAAAAATCATATTAATTGAAATTTCTAATGATGGTATTAAAATACCAAAAGAAATCAAATCAAAAATATTAAATGGTTTTACAAATAAACCGGATGGACACGGAATAGGATTAAAAAATTTAAAGGAAATTTTACAAAAAAATGGAAGTAAATTAATATTACATAATCAAAATATAACTTGCTTCTCATTTTTTGTACGAGCTTCTGAAGAAAAATCAAAATTAAATCAAAATTATGTTCTTGAAAACATTACAAAAGATGAGAAAGAAAAAATTAAAATTTGCCCTAATTCAGATAAACCACTTGTTGTTATTATAGAGGATAACGAATTAATTTGGCATGGTTGGGAAGTAAAAATGATGGACGCAAATATCTTGTTTTTTAGAACACCTGATGAATTTTTTTGTCACATAGATGAAGAAAAAATGAATGGGAATAATTATTTAACAAATATCGCCGCTATTGTAACTGATTTTGATTTTGGCAATGGAGTAAATTTTATTAATTCAAATTTAATAGGCGGTATCGAAAATGAGGAAGAAAAATTTACTGGAAAAATAATTTTATGCTCTGGTTTTAATGAAAAAATTCAAAAAGATATTCCTAATTATATGAAAGAAAAAATAGATCTATTTTTTCAAAAAAGACCTATATCATACAATGAAATAATGAATATGATTGAAAAATTAAATAAATCAAAAGTTATCAATTAAATTTTTTATACGATTAATATTATCTTCTGTAAAACATTTTTTATAGATCATTTGTCTTGCAACTATTGAAAAACTATGTACAGGTATTTTCATTTTTCGAATTAATACCAATAATCTAACTAATTCCCTTCTAGATTCAACTGATAACTCTTTATCAATTAAATGAATTTCTTTTAAAAAAGCAGATGTAGAAGGATCATGATTAAACTCATGCTGTAAAACATTAAAAAATAAACAAATCATTTCAGGATATGTTTTATCAAAAAAACTCCCAAGTTTTAAAACTACATTATAGTCATCTAAAATTTTAATCGGATTTTCATAAATTCTTTGAAGGGTTTTTAAACTTATTCCTAAATAATTTGCCATTTCCTCTCTTGCTTCAAGAGGAAATGATAAAAAATATTCTAAATGAGTATTATCTTCTTTTAATGGTTTAATTTTAATTTGAGAATTGCATTCAGAAGAAATAATTAAGAGCATTTTATTCATTTTATGAGCAATATTATTAGCTAAAACTAATTCCATTTTTTAGTACTTCACTGAGCATTTATTTGAATAAAATATTTTTACTTTTTTATTTCTTCAATTGGTAAATTTTCGATTGTATTTTGACAATTTCCTTCTTCAATTGTATCAATAATTTTAGATTCGCTATTAAAGATAAATGATCTCTTGCAAAAGAGATTAACATTGATGGAATTATCACTTAAATGACCTGAAGCAGAAAAATATTCCATGTATGAAATAATTTCATTTTTGCCTACTTTTTCTTTTTTACTTGGAGTTCCATATTTTGGGTGTTTTAAAACTTCTACAATGTCTTTTCCAACCCATGGTTTTAAAGTAATTTTTTCGGAACTTTTTTTAATAGTTTCATTATTAGAATTGCTTGAATTGTTCGTTGAATTACAACTCACTAAAATAAAACTAAAAAATACAAATAAAAATTTAGCTTTCATATTATCTCCTTTTTTACCACCGCTCTGATTTTTCTAAATTAAAAAAAATCTCGGCAATTCTACGTTTTGTTGCTTTTGAAGCATTTTCAGGAAGCCTATTAATAGGAAACCATTTTACTTCAGCTATTTCTTTACTCTTAATTTTCTGAATTTGGAATTTTTTAATGATATATAAACTGACAATATCATCAACACCACCATATATATTGAAATAACATTCAAAAATAACTGGGTTTTCTTGAACTATAACACCAGCTTCTTCTCGGACTTCGCGGATAACGGCCTCTCTTGGAGATTCCCCTTTATCCACTCCACCACCTGGAAAATGCCAGCCAGGTGTATAGGTATGCATCACTAAAAGAACCTCATCTTTATCATTTATAATAACAGCGCGTGCACCATTTGTAGTTATCCCTACTAACTTTTGATAACTCTTCTTAAATGTAAGTAAAATTAAAAATAAAAATTGAATTGCTGAATTTTTCAAAATTTTAATCCTATATATTAATTTTATTTAGATTTTTTTGGGATATCTATATAATTGCATAAAGTAAATAGATACTGGCAATAACATTGAAACAAAAAAACCATAAGAATGCGATAAACTCATACTCGCTCCGACAATAGGAGGTCCTATTAAAGAGCCGACCCCAAACATAGCTACCACGGCTGTATTTGCACCTGCTAGACTACTCCCTTTATATTTTTTTCCCACAATTATTAGAGCTAATGTATAAAAACCAGAGATACAAGCACCCCAAAAAAATAAAATAAAGTATAAAATGAAAGGTGTTGTTATAAATAATTTAATCCCAATTGCACCAAAAATTCCAATTAAAGAGCATATTATTAAAGATCTTATTTCACCATACTTATCAGCAATAGCTCCTACAAAGTACTGAAGACATGCCTGCCCTAATCCAACAGATATTAATAAAGAAACAGATATTTTTTCACTCAAGCCATTAGTTTCACCATATAGAGGTAAAAGATTAAATGCTGTGGTTTCTAAATAACCATATACAACTGCAGCAGCCATTGCGATTGGAGTAGAAATAATAATAGGAAATAAAGAAGCTCCATGCTCACTTGTTACATTGGGTACTTTTTTTCTTGCTAAAAATAATGGTAATAAAACGAATAATAAAAAAGAGCCGCCCACAATAAATGGCATAATTCCCTGTGAACCAGTTGCTGTTAGTATTCCTGCTCCAAAAAAATAACCAATACTCAAACATGATGAAAATATGCCCATGATTCGCCCGCGCATTGAATCTGAAGATAATTCAGCAATCCAAGTTTCACTGGCGACAAAAACACTATCAAGACAGGCACCAAAAATAAATCTTAATAAAAACCAAAACAATAAATTTTGAGTAAAGTAAAAACTAAAAAATGAAGAAATTCCAATTAAAATACTAAAAAAGATAAATACTTTTAGACCAAATTTTTCCATAGATTTAACAAATATAGGTGCTAATACAATAGCAGCTAATGCAGGCATTGCGGTATTTAAACCAATTATAGTTGAAGAATATCCCATTCTTTTCATAATAAAAGATAATAGCGGCAAAGAAAGTCCAAAGCCAATCCCGGTTGCTGCAACACAAGATAAAGCACAAATAATTCCAAAAAGATTATTTGGATTAGATTTTAATTGATTATTATCTAATTTATCATTATTTACAAAACTCATTATTAAAAAATTCCTCAAAAAAATAATAAAACAATAAAAAATAAGAAAGATAATTGATTGAAAAATTAAATTATCTAATACGAAACATTATTTGAAAATAAATAATTAGTCAAATTATGCAATATTTAATTATATAATTAAGTATTAATTTGTACCTTTAGGTATTTCTTTTGAAGTATTTTTTTGAGTTGTCGGATTTTCATTATTTAAGGCTTCAGGTTGTGAATTTGTCTCTACAGTAGGTGAAGGCTGTGGTTTCATTTGCATAGGAGCTTGATCTTTTATTGGCACAGAAGGCGCAAACTCCTTCTGTAATAAAGGAGAGGAAGGAACTTTATCCATAGGTGCCAATTTTCCTGTTTCTTTAGAATAAACCCCTTTTTGAACTGGTAAATCGGAGAATTCTGTTTTAGAAAACTTAGGCAATTCTCCTGGCATTAAAGGATGGTAACTTTGCTCAACACCTATTTCATAATGAGGTGCATCAATATAAATATTTCCATTGCCATCTATATTAATATTTACATTTTCAAGTTCTTGATTTTTTATTGAGTTAATATTTACACCATTTAAGTATATTATTCTTCCTGTCATATAAGTAGAATCATAAGGTAACTTTTTAGGACTCATTTGAACTGGTTGAATAGAAATACCTTGCGGTTTTGGTAATGTAACACTTGGAGAACCCATTAAATCTAAACTTTGAGATGGAATAGGAATAGCAGCACTTCCAACTCTTTGAACTCCAGTTCCTTGTAAAGGAGGTGTTTGAACAGGAATCTCTTGCTGTGCATTTTGCGCTTGAATTTTTAATGGTGTTAAAAAAGAAAAATAGAAGATTTTGTTAATACAATTCTTAAAAAAAACTTTCATATTGTTTCCTCTTTTATATTTTCAAATAATATTATCACTTTTCTATTTTAACTAAAGAGTAAATTTTGCACTATCCGCCCAATTACTGGAGCAAAAAGATACCCACTTTTATGGGCTCCAGAACAAACAAATGCTTTTATTTTTGATTCAGATATATTTAATTTATCCAAAATAATTTCAGTATGGCCATAGCCAACTCTAAATCCATTTAATTGAGAGATTTCATTTGAATTATAAAAATATTTTTCTTTTAAATTTGGCGAGTCTTCTAAAAAATTTTTTGCTAATTCTAATATTATATTATTTTTTGAATTTAGTTCTTCCATATTCATATCATGAATTGATTTTATTCTCAAACTAGAAGAAGATATAAAAGTTTTATTTATATCACCACTAAATGTAACTTTAGATTTTAAATCATTAGATATTTTTTCAGATAAAATAAAATGATTTTTAAAATTTTGAATAATATTATCTCCAAAAAAAGTAGATCCTAATGTAAGTCTTTCTTGTTTTGTCATTTGTAATGGCAATTGAATATTTAAATTCTCTAGCAAACTTTTCGTCCATGCGCCTGTGCAAAATATTAAATGAGCTATATTTTTATCAATCATTATTTCGTGATATTTTTTTTGGCAGAAATCATTAGCTTCAAATAGAACTCCCCTTTTTATTAAAACATTTTTTAAAATATTCAATAATTCTTGTGCATCAACCCAGGATTCATCTAGGTATTTTATTTTATTTTCATCTATTTTTAGAATTGAATTTGTTGGTAAATTTCTTTTTTTTAATAAATTATCATCTTGCTTCACTCTTAAATAGTGTTTATCTCTATTATTGATAGATGTAAAGTAATCTATACCTTCTCCATTTTTAAAAATACTGTCTATCGACAAAGAACAATTATCTTCTTTTATTAAATTATGAATCCAATTTTTATATATTTTTTTACCATGCAATTTGAGTTCAAAATGAGGATCTCTTGCAAACATTTGACCTTTGGTTGCCAAATTTGCAGCTGCTGCTTTCGAGCCTGAAAATTTATGATTATTTGTAATTATTTTGATGTCTATTCCCTGAAACATTTCTCTTGTTAAATATTCAGCTACAGATAAACCTAATATTCCAGAACCAACAATAATTAATTTTGTCATCTTTCTACCTCATTAAAAAACAAAGGAAAGAGTGCTTTCCTCTTTCCTTTCTATATGACAAAAATGACTAAAAATTAAGTTATCTTGTATTATCTTGAAGGTAAGAATATTTACCCATACTTTTCAAATATAAAAAAGCACTTCTTACTTGATAATCATCTCTTAAATTTGAAGGCCACGAATTAATTTCAATTTCATTTTCATTTTGCCTTCCTTGTAATGCAATCGTATCTTGATCTTTCGCTTCTATATGCTTGTCTAAATCGGCTTCTCTTCTTGGAATACGTTGATTAGGACCTTCATTTTGTAATTGTTGAACTTTTCCTAATATACTTTGAGAAATTAATGGAATATCAGGGGTAATCCCTTTCGCTTGAATACTTCTTCCTTTTGGAGTGTAATAACGAGCAATTGTCATTTTTAAAGCTCCTCCATTTGGAAGAGGAATAATATTTTGAACACTACCTTTTCCAAACGTTTGAGTTCCCATAATAATTGCTCTTTCTCTATCTTGTAATGCACCAGCTACAATTTCACTCGCACTTGCTGTGCCTTCATTAACTAAAACAATCATGGGAAAATTTGATAAGGTATTTCTTTTAATTGCATATTCTACATCATCTGGTTTATTTAAATCTCTTCCTATTGTAGAAACAATAATTCCTGAATCAATAAATAAGTTAGTTACTTTTACAGCCTGATCAAGTAAACCACCTGGATTATTTCTTAAATCTAGAATCAATCCTTTTATTTTTCCATTATTTTTCGCTTCAAAAGATTTAATATATTTTCCTAATTGCTCAGAAGCATCTTCTTGAAAAATAGTGAGTCTTGTATAAGCATATCCATTTGAAAGCTGAGTTAAAGAAGCGCTATTGCTTCTTATAATTTCTCTTTCAATTTTTACTTTTTTAATAATATTTTGTTTTCCATTTTTATCTGGAGTAAAATACTCTAAAGTAACATCAGTTCCTATAATTCCGCGCATTTTACTTAAAGCTTCTTCTATTGTTTTAGGTGTAACAACAATAGTACCTACTGAATAAATAATATCACCTACTTTTAATCCCGATCTTTCAGCAGGAGAACGCTCTATAATTTCAACAATTTCTAATTTTCCGCCAGCAGGATTAATGACAACACCAATACCACCAAACTTTCCACTCGTATCCGTTGAAAAATCAGAGTACTGTTTTTGTGTCAAATAAGTTGTATGAGGATCGAGATCTGCAGTCATTCCTTTTAAGGCTTTTTCAATTAATACTTCAGGATTTACGGCATTTGGTTCGACATAGTTTGACTCTAATAAATTAAGAACTTTTGAAAATGACTCTAGTGATTGATATTTTTTATTTTCTAAATCATTTTTTTGTTTTATTTCTTTTGAACTGTTTTCTGGAGGAGTTACATTTGTAATAAGCAATTCTTTATTTGGAAATGCATTTTGGAATGTAGAAAACAAAAATAATGGAATAATGAAATTATATAGCTTTATTTTAGTCATAATAATACCTTAATTTCAATTTATTATAAAATACACTTTATTAAATTCTTTTAATTGTAATATGAATAACATTTTATATAAATGAGGATAATTTTGACTAAAAAAAATTTATTATTTAGGATTTTTAACTAGATAGTTTATTTTATTAAAAAAATAAAAATAATTCATAATCTCATTTTTTATTTTATTATGAATTATTTTTTATAATTAAGCAGGAGAGCCTTCGTTTGCACCACCTTTACGTGGATAACTTTTACGTCCTGAAATCATGGAGCGCATAAACTCTCTATTTAACCTTGCGATATTCTCTAAACTAATATCTTTTGGACACGCCCCAGCACAACTCCCCATGTTTGTACAAGAACCAAAATCTTCTGCATCCATTTGATAAACCATTTTTGCAACACGTTCTGCTCTTTCCGCTTGTCCTTGAGGTAACAAAGAAAGTTGCGACACTTTTGCAGAAACAAACAACATTGCTGCACCATTACGGCAAGCAGCAACACAAGCGCCACACCCAATACAAGTTGCCGCATCGAATGCTAAATCGGCATTTTCTTTTGCAATTGGTAAAGCGTTTCCATCGGGAGAACTTCCTGTATTCACAGAAATATAACCACCGGCCTGAATAACACGATCAAATGCGCTTCTATCGACAACTAGGTCTTTAATAAGAGGAAACGCTTTTGCTAAAAATGGCTCAACAACGATTGTTTGCCCATCATGATAATGTCTCATGTGCAACTGACATGCTGTTGTTGATTTTTGTGGCCCATGGGGATTGCCATCGATTACCATAGCGCATGAGCCACAAATTCCTTCGCGGCAATCATGATCAAATGCAACGGGTTCTTCCCCTTTTAATATCAACTTTTGATTTAATATATCTAACATTTCAAGGAACGACATATCTGGATTTACGTTATTGAGTTCATAATCAACCAACTTACCTTCCGAATGTGGACTTTTTTGTCTCCACACTTTGAGGTGCAAAGTCATCATTTTGTTACTTTCGTGTTTACTTTCCATAAGGCCATTATCCTTTTTGTTACTTATAACTGCGTTGAGTTGGGTGACAATAATCAAACTTTAATTCTTCGACATGACGTTCTGGTTTTTTGCCTTCACCTTTAAATTCCCAAGCAGCAACATGGGCAAATTTTTCATCGTCTCTTTTTGCTTCATTATCTGGAGTTTGATGTTCTTCGCGGAAATGGCCACCACAGGATTCTTCTCTTGTTAGAGCATCAAGGCACATTGTCTCACCTAACTCAATAAAATCTGCAATACGTCCTGCTTTTTCGAGCTCTTGATTTAATTGTTCCCCTGTTCCAGGAACAGAAATATTATTCCAAAATTCTTCTTTGATTTTTGGAACCATCTTAAGAGCTTTTTCTAAGCCTTCTTTATTTCTAGCCATACCACAGTGATCCCAAATAACATGACCAAGTTCTTTATGAAATTGATCTGCTGTTTTGTTACCTTTAACACCGAGTATTTTGTTAATACGATTTTTTGCACTATCCATTGCTTCTTTAAACTCTGGATTGTTTGTTGTTACTTTTTGTAAATTTGTGCCACCAATATAATTTGTTAAAGTTGTTGGAATAATAAAGTAACCGTCAGCGAGTCCTTGCATTAAAGCAGATGCACCAAGTCGATTTGCTCCATGATCCGAAAAGTTTGCTTCACCTAAAACATGCAAACCAGGAATAGTAGATTGTAAATTATAATCTACCCAAAGTCCGCCCATTGTATAATGAACGGCAGGATAAATTCTCATTGGAGTTTTATATGGATTTTCGCCTGCAATTTTTTCATACATTTGAAATAAATTTCCATATTTTTCTCTAATTTTATCTTCACCCAATCGATTTATGGAGTCTTGAAAATCTAAAAATACAGCTAATTTAGAAGGACCTACACCATGTCCATTATCACATTCTAGTTTTGCAGCTCTTGATGCCACATCTCTAGGAACTAAATTTCCAAAACTTGGGTAACGGCGTTCCAAATAATAGTCGCGTTCATTTTCAGGAATTTGTGAAGGCATTCTAGTATCATTTAAATTTTTAGGAACCCAACAACGTCCGTCATTTCTTAAAGATTCAGACATAAGTGTTAACTTAGACTGATGATCACCAGAAACGGGAATACAGGTTGGATGAATTTGTGTATAACATGGGTTTGCAAAAAGGGCTCCTTTTTTATGAGCTCTCCAAATTGCAGATGTGTTTGAAGCTTTTGCATTTGTTGATAGATAAAAGACGTTACCATAGCCGCCTGTTGCGAGTACAACAGCATCGGCGTGATGAGATTCAAGTTCACCTGTTATAAGGTTACGAACAATGATACCTCGCGCATGGCCATCTACCATAACTAATTCAAGCATTTCTCGACGTGGATACATATCCACATTGCCATCAGACACTTGACGCATCATAGCCTGATAAGCGCCAATTAATAATTGTTGTCCCGTTTGTCCACGTGCATAAAAAGTACGAGAAACCTGAGTCCCACCAAACGATCTTGTATCTAAAAGGCCGCCGTATTCCCTAGCAAAAGGAACACCCAATGCAACACAGTGATCGATAATTCTGACAGATGTTTCTGCTAAGCGATAAACATTTGATTCGCGAGCACGGTAATCACCACCTTTTATTGTCTCATAAAATAAGCGATAAATAGAGTCGCCATCATTTTTATAATTTTTTGCTGCATTAATTCCACCTTGAGCAGCAATTGAGTGGGCTCTTCTTGGAGAATCATGAATAAAAAAACTTTTTACATGATAACCCATTTCACCCAAAGAAGCTGCAGCAGAAGCTCCTGCAAGTCCTGTTCCAACAATAATGATTGAGTGTTTTCTTCGATTCGCAGGATTTACAAGCTTTGATGAAAAACGATGATTAGTCCATCTATCTTCAATAGGACCAGTTGGACTTTTTGAATCAAAATTAAATGTCATATTTTGTTACCTTGCAAGAAATACAAAAAGTGGTTGAGAGAAAAAACCCGCTGAAACAATAACTGCGTAGGTGTAGCCAAAATATTTAAAAAATTTATTATAACGGGGATGACTTATTCCAAGAGTTTGAAAAATAGATTGCACACCATGATAAAGATGCATTCCAATTAAAACCATTATTATGCAGTATGAAGCTACATAAACAGGATCTTGAAATTTTTCTAAAACCAGTTTAAATAAATCGCGCATTTGCACGCCATCATAAGTAACAAGATATGTTGGTCCAAATTTAAATGTAATTAAATGCCAAATTAAAAATGCTAATACAATGGAGCCTGTATAAATCATGGTGCGTGAAGTAATAGATGCGGATTTTTCTTTTACTGGTGTTACAGAATAAAATTTAGGTTTCGATCTTGAATTTCGGATAACTAAACTAATTCCTGTGAAAGCATGTATTAAAAGAACACCTAACAAAAAGGCCTCTATTATATAAATTGCAGGATTCGCTGTTAATGCATGCGCATATTTATTATATGCCTCTGCACCAATAAAAATTAACAAATTACCAAGCATATGAACCATTACAAACAAAGACCATACTATAGCAGTGATAGCCATAAAGTATTTTTTACCAATGGTACTCGTTAAAAAACCAGAATTTGCCGACATAGAGCAATTCTCCTAAAAAAAGACAAAAAAACACGACGACCTTATAAACAATTTGAGCCAAACACTCATCCTGCCAAACATATAAAGCTAATACTCACATATAGCAAATTGCAAGCGTAACAATAAGATCGTACTTTGCTTAAAGCATAACCGTAATCAATCTTTTAGATCGTCATTATCAATTAAAATATTAAAAATTGATTTATTATGAAATCTTCTAATAGTAACAGCTTTTTTCTATGCGAAAATTTTGCATCGTATATTTTTGATATTAAAATTTGATATACACTTTTGATAATTTCATAAAAAAAATTAAAAAATTATTGATAATGATTTTCAATATAAATTTCTTTAATTAATCCCTAAAAAAAATTTATGGAATGCTAATATCGTTGTTGGAGGAAGAGTATCTGGTCTTGTTTCTTCGCTAATACCATGTTGATGAGCTAACTTCCAAAAACTTTCTATTTTTCCTGGTTCTTTTTTTTCTAACTCACCTAATTGAGCCGCAAGAGCACGACGTAACATTTTTCTGCGAGCACTAAATAAAACTGTTGTGAATTTACTAAAAGCATTATCCTCTTCAAAGGTAGAAAAAGAAAAATCTTTTGGAGTTAATTGAACGATCGCAGAATCTACTTTTGGCCTTGGAACAAAACAATGTGATGGAACTTCAAATAGCTTTTGTACATGAAAAAACAACTGAATACGTACCGTTAATCTTCCATAATCTTTTGTTCCTGGTTTTGCATTTAAACGATCAGCAACTTCATTTTGAACCATAAAAATACCATGATTATAAAATTCTTTATATTTGCAAAACCAAAACAAAATATCACTTGTAATATAATAAGGTAAATTACCAACACATATTGTTTTACTTAAATTAGAAATTTTTTTATCGTTATCGGGAGACCATTTTAGAATATCTGTTTGAACTACTTTAATTTGATCTGGATTATTTTTTGCTAAAGTTTCATTTAAACCATCTACAGCTCTTTGATCTTTTTCAAGGGCAAGAATGTGAATTCCTCTATCAAGTAATGGTTTTGTAAGTGAACCTGAGCCTGGACCTATTTCATGTAAATATTTGTTACCATCTTTTAGAAATAAAGAATTGATGGAATTAGCTATTTTTTCAATAATATTTTGATCATTTAAAAAATTTTGCCCCAATGATTTTTTAGCATGTAGATGAAAGGCTTGATTTGGGTTTTCCTTAAATACTTTATTCCTCATAAATTTCCTAATGACTCAAGGTTATTCTATAATGACACCATTGAATTCATTGCAAGAAGGAGACTGTTGTGTCAAGTCATCAAATCATTCTTTATGAAAGCCCTGCCTCTCGTTCTGATAGAGTCAAATTTTTACTTGAAGAAATAAATATTCCTTACAATAAAAAGACAATTTCTATTCCAAAAGGAGAGTATAAATCGGAAGAGTTCCTAAAACTAAATCCCAATGGGACCGTCCCTTTCTTAATAGATAACGAAACCGGACTTCATATTTCAGAATCGGGAGCAATTTGTAATTATTTAGCTAGAAAGTATAAAGACAGGCTTTATTTTCCGGATAAAAATATAAAAGAAATCGCTCTATATGAAGAAATGATGTATTTTGCTGTTAGCACTCTTGACCCTGTCTGTTTTCAAATTTTGTTTCATGCTAAATGGTACCCTGTTGAAAAAAGAATACCTGCAATTGTTGAAGAAAATGTAAGGAGATTTGCATTTTGCGCTGAGTTTCTAAATAGAAATTTAGCAAAAAATAAATTTGTTTTAGGAGATAAAATTAGTGCCCCAGATTTTATCATTGCTCCCTCATTATTGTGTATTAAAGAAGAAGTAAAAAAATACCCTTTAATTCAAGAATATGTTATGAATATTTTGAGTTTGTCATCTATGAAAAAAGTTAGGAATGATGTAAAAATATTTAATTCTTAAAATTATCTATTTTATTTTGACTGTGTTTAAAACAAAAAAGCGTTGATAATCAACGCTTTTTTGAGTCTTTTGAAACTGCTTGTGGCTCTTGAGGTTTTGTTTGATTTACAACAGGAGCTGACTTCGCTTTGTCTTGTTTCTTCTTTTTTTTGCTGTCTTTACTAGGCATCACAATCTCCTTTTGACTGCATTGTTAACGTTACTTTATTAAGTTAAGTTATTATAACCTAGAAAGCAATACTAGCGACATTTTTTATTGAGTTAAAATTCAAATTTTTGATATTTGGACTCCTTCGACCTTTCTCAGTTCTTATTGTTCCGTATTTCATGTTTTTAGAGTTTATAATTCTATTAAAATTTGTAATAAAATAGACATAGAAATTATTTACTATGTCTATTAAACATTTATCTTTTATTTTTTTATTTTAAAAATTCATAAATTATTTTTTATCTATTCGATTCATAGAAAAAATTTAAATATTTTATTTTTTCAAAACTGATTCACATCATTTTAAAAAAATACTCTATTTTGTAAAGTAAACTTTTCTGACATTAATTTATGACATTATAAAATCAGAGGGCCAGCCGTTCGGTGCTAACCCTCTGTGTCGTTCTTCTGAGGAAGAAATGTGGAATGTATATTTTGTGAGGACAATGCTATGGCGAGAGATCAAAGGTAGGGAAATATTGGGATGGTTTAAGAAGCCTTAATCCTCCGAACTTTTTGTGTCATGGCTTCTTTGTGAGTTATAAACTCAACTTATTTTAAATTGCAAGCCTTAACATGAGGTATCTAAAAAAAAGACTACCAATTTTTTTCTAACAAAAAAAACAATATTTTTTGATGCCTTGTTTTTTCAACACAACCATCAAAAAGAGACATAAGAAAATATGATTTTATGAATAAATTCATACTTTTTCAAACAATTAAAAAAATGACACACTTTTAAATACTGCTTTAATTTTAATCAAATTAATAATTTTTTATTGTTTTTATACCAATTAATTATAATGAAGAGCTAAAAAAAAATATCAATTTTATTATTTTTTATCTTTTATAACAATTGAATAATTTTTAGATTAAAAGGAATACAATAATTGCTTTATACTTTTTAAAGCTGATAACGCTCTTTTAATTTCTTTATGACTTCTTTTTTACCTCTAACAGTAATATATATCCCATCATTTTCGTATTTTTCTTCTATAACTCTTAAATTTTCTCTAATATCTCCTATTGCCCCTTGTGTTTGGTAAGATATAAATAATTTATCATCTGACATTTCTTTTTCAAAAAACTCTCTAATAAAATCATGAATCATTTTAATATCTTTATCATTTCTTGTAGAAATAAATAAAGAATTTGGAAATTCATGCCTTAGCTCATGCAGCTCTTTTTGGGACAATAAATCAATTTTATTAAAAATATAAATAGAAGACATTTCCTCTGTAACACCAATACCAGACAGTGTTGTTTTAGTAACTTCTAAATGGGTTCGCCAACTTTTATCAGAAGAGTCTATTACATACAAAAGCAAAGAGGAGTTTAAAGCCTCATCTAATGTGGAACGAAAGGATACGACAAGATCATGCGGAAGCTTTCTTATAAATCCAACTGTATCTGAAACTAAAATTTTAGGATGCGTTTCTGGATGCAGCATTCTTACTGTTGTATCTAAAGTAGCAAATAATTTATCTGCCACTAAAACTTCGCTTCCTGTTAATCTTCTCATAAGAGAGGACTTACCAGCATTTGTATACCCAACTAAAGCAACACAAGGCTGATCAGAGCGTTTTTTACGCCTTGTTCCTTGTTCTTTTTGGATGGAAGAAATTTCTCTTTTAAGTTCAGCAATACGATCTCTTATTCGACGCTTATCAAGTTCAATATCTGTCTCACCAGCACCTCGAGCACCAGCGCCACTTCCTTGTCTTTCACTTGAACCGCTTTCACGAATACGCGGTGCCAAATATTTCAATCGGGCAATTTCAACCTGAAGTCTTGCTTCTCTTGTCTTGGCATGTTTGCTAAAGATTTCAACAATTACGCCAGTTCTATCAATCACTTCAACAGAAAAAGCACTTTTCAGATTTGCTATTTGAGACGGTGTTAATTCACAATCAAAAATAATCGCATCTGGTTTTTTAGAGGGGTCAAATATTTCTTCATCATCTTCTTCCTCTAAAGAATACTCATCTGTTTCTAAGTCTTCTTCTTTTTTATTATTTTCTTCTTCTTTTAATTTTGCTTTTGTTTTTTTGATAACGGGTCCTGTTTTTACAATTCCTGTCCCGCCAGTAACCTTAGCAATTTCTTTTAATTTGCCTTCCCCTAATGGAACCGCACCTGAAACATTTTGTCTTCTTTGATAAGTAGTTGAGACTACTGTAAAGCCCAATGTCGTAACAAGTCTTTTTAATTCTTCTAAAGATTCTTGGTTTTCATAATCATTTACTTCTGGGGTAGGCACACCTACGAGCATCGCTTTAGGAAGTTTTCCATTATTTAAATCAATTAGCATAAAAAACCTTTTTGTTTATTTCATATGAAAAAAAGAAATTTTTTTGTTATATCAACAAAAAAAGTATTTATCGTTTAATCGATACCAATATAATTAAATATTTTCTAGTGAAGTTGCTTTTGATAAATACTGGAGCCCATATCCGGGCTTGAACCGGAGACCTCTTCCTTACCAAGGAAGTGCTCTACCACTGAGCTACATGGGCTTATGTAAAATAGTAGATGCAAAAGTAGCAAAAAAGAAGAGAGTTAAAACAAATTTGGAGCGGGTGAAGGGGCACGATCCCTCAACATTCAGCTTGGAAGGCTGACGCTCTAGCCAATTGAGCTACACCCGCTTAAGATGTGACTGCATAAATACACAGTTTAAATGGTGGGGAGGGGCAGATTCGAACTGCCGAAGTCGTAAGACAGCGGATTTACAGTCCGCCCCATTTAGCCACTCTGGAACCTCCCCGACACCGTGGAGCTGGCTAAGGGAATTGAACCCCCAACCGCCTGATTACAAATCAGGTGCTCGACCAATTGAGCTAAGCCAGCGTACGTCTCGGTGAAGAGGTGAATAATGTATGACAGCCAATCTTGTCAAGCAATCTTATAAAAAAAAAATTATCCTATTACTTAAGGCACTTATAAAAAGATAACAATTGAGCCCCAAAAAAGGAATTTTTTTCCTAATTATTGTTTGACTATTACAATATTGATAGGTTTATTTTATATATATCAAAGGATAAAATATAAAATAAGGAGATTAAAAAATTATGGGGGACTTAGAAAAAAGCATTTTTTATAAGGGTACAAGCTTATCCTTAATTTCAAAAACTCTCTTTCTATTTACCTTTCTTTTTCCACTTACAGCTCAAGCTCAACAGGTTTATGGTGGTGGAGAAGACGACATGAGAGATATTTTTGTGGCAGGAGGATATGGAGCCTTATTTGGAGCCACTATGGGCACAGCTATTTTACCGTTTTTATCGGGTTCTCCTATGAACAACATACGTGTTGTTGCTGGAGGAGCTTCTATTGGCTTTATGATGGGCAGTGCTTATGGATTGTATAATGTTTCAAAAGCTCAAACAAACTCATACTTTAACTACACACCCGAAAACAATGATGATAATTATTATTATAGCATGCCTCCAGTTATTCCTGGACAAGGATATGTTGCACCTAAAAAAGAAGAAAAAAATATAGTTAAGAAAAAAGAATTGCCTAAAGCGGGCGCCTTGATTGTTGGAGAAGGCAGCGATATTGGATTTGCTATCCCCGCCTTTTGGATTGGAGAAAAACAATTCGGATTTGTACTTGCCTCTTTAAGATTTTAACTAAATATTTTCTATATTTTATAATAATTATTCTCTCTAGTTCCAAATTATTATTAAGAAATTATTTATTCATAAAATTTTATAAATAAACACCACAAAATAGCTATTTAATTAAGCATTCATCATACTGTAACCCCTTTTTTTATAATATAACGAACTAGAGCACGAATATGTTGAATTTTTCAGCATTTTTGTTTTTAACGCGCCTCTCAAAGAAAGGTTGTTTTATGTCTAGTTTTTGTAAAATTTCCCTTGTTTTATCTTCTGTAACCCTTGCTGTTGTAGGTTGTAATAAATCCACTGGCGGTAGTAATTCTAGTAGTGGATCAAATGATGCTCAAGCAGCTGCTTCCCAAGGCACAACTCCAGCAGCCACAACTCAAGATTACTTACTTATTGGCGCACCAAATGCATCTAAAGGCATGGGCGCTGTTTTGATTTGTAACATAGACGGAAGCTCATGTAGCCAATTTCTTGGTGGAGAAAGCACAATTGCAAGCGCAAAAAGCTTAAAACTTCAACCAGGAGATAAATTTGGAACAAGCATAACAGTAACGGACTCAAGCATTTTTGTTAGTACTGCTAGCAAAACGGGTGGATCTGGAGAAGTTTATAAATTTGACCTTAGTGGAAAAAGCGGAAAAGTCATTGATATTGCTGATTTATTTCAAGAAAAACAATATTTTGGAAAAAGCTTATTCGCAAGTTCAAAAAGTTTATTTATTGGAGCCCCACAAAGAAAGAACGATGCAGCAACAGCTAGTGGCGCTTTAGTAAAATGTGATTTAGATGGAACAAACTGTGCTGATTTCCTTAGTGGAAGTGATACAAGCCCATCAACAATTGTATTAGCTCAATCTGGAGCTATTTCTGGATTTGGTGCAAGCGTTTTTGCTAATGACAAAAATCTCTTTGTTGGTAGCCAAGGTGGAATTGGAAAAGTTTTTAAATGTGATGCTGATGGTGGAAACTGCCTTCCATTAGACACTTCAAAATTAGGACTTATTACAAACGATAACTTAGGAAGTACTGCCATTGTTGGCAATGACAAAAATCTATTTATTGCCGCTGTAGGAAGAGATCAAAACAAAGATGTTTCATCAACTTACGACATTGGAGCTATCTTTCAATGCGCAATCGACGGAACAAGCTGTACTGAATTTTTAGGCGGAAAAAGCACTTCTGCAACATCTGTAAGCTTAAAGCTTGCCCAAAATGATAAATTTGGTTCAAGTTTAGCTTTATCTAAAGATGGTCAAACTCTTTATATAGGTTCCATTGGAAGAAAAGATCTTACAGGAAAAGCATTTGGTTCTGTATTTAAATGTGCTGTTGATGGCTCTAGCTGTACTGAAATTGTTGGCGGTCAAGTGGCGGAACAAGTTGCTCCTGCAGCTTCTACTGCTGAATCAGCTACTCCTGCAACTACAACACCAGCTGCTCCTACTCCTGTTGTTGCTAGCGTAGGCTCCTCAGCTACTTCTTTAAAACTTGAAACAAGTTCTACTGATAGCTCCTTTTTTGGAGCTGGATTTGACAATGTTTCTGGTCCATTAGTTGGAGCAAGCGTTGCTGTTGTTACTTTACCAATTCAAGCACAAGTTGCTGCTCCTGCGGTTCCTACAGCTCCTGCAGCTGCTAAATAAGGATTGAGCTTTAAAAGACTAAGCTTATTCCAATGCAAATTTGAGTAGGGATTTATACAAATCCCTACTTTTTTTTACTTTATTATCACCCAAAGAGATTATTTTAAATAAATATAAAAAAAGTATATTCAATGCTCTTATTTTTAGATATATACTTATTTGTAATATATGTATAACTGAATTTTAGTTATAAATATTACTTTAAAATGCGGGATGCCATCGTAAAAACGAGAACGCATTCATTACCCAACTTCCCTTTAAAAATAGTCTAATATTATTAGTTATTTATTAAAATAGAGTTATTCTTATGAAATTAAATATTTTTGTTAAACTTACATTAATCCTATGTTTTTTTTCAATTACCAAAAAAGCCTTAGCTTGCTATGATTTATATATAGATAATCAAGAAAAAACTACATTTTCATACAAAGACCATCCAATACGTCAAATTTGCACATCAACTACATGCCATTTTTTGATTTGCAACGTCTCTCAATTTCAATCAACTTTTTACAGAGGGAACAAAAAGATCAATCTATATATTAGATATAATCAAGACTCCACTTTAGATGTTTTTACAAACGAATCTAGTTTTATAAAATTAAATAAAAAACCTGTTATTGTAAATATTTTACCACAACAAATTTATTTGTGGGCAACTGATTATGGTATTTATATAAATGATAGCAATAAAAAGACTCAAATTCTTAAAGAATGGTAATTAAAATTCTAAAAAATTTCTGAAAAAAAAAACACACATAAAAAAAATATTAATGGAAATCTATTTTAAATTATTTTATTAATGGTAATCTATAGAAAATATTAATTTAATTAGATAAATCTTATTTACAAATTTAGATTATTTTATTAAGTCCAGTTTTGTTTTTTCATTTCTCAGCTTTTCTTCATGGAATAGATTTAAAATTTTTACAATATAACAGGATGTTACTATGAACAAAAAATTAATATCTGCTCTCACTTTATTTTTAATACCAATACAAAACTCATTTGGAATAAGCATATACGAAAATAAAAACAATTCTAATAATCAATGGGATCAGACATTTGATAAAATACCAGAAATTTCAGTCGACCAAGGTTCTATTGCGAAAGAAGAGTGGAATAAATTTAAAACAGTAATTGAAAACTATAAAAAATATAAAAGCGCTTCAGATAATTTAAATTTAAATCTAAAATCAAATTTAATGAAGCAATATTTTATCCCGATCCAAAAAATTATTTTAAAATACCATGCCAGTCTTATTCTTTTAGAGGAAACAGATAAGAAATATTTTCACAAAACATACCAGGGAAAATCAGCAGAAACTGTTTATAATGAAACCTTAAAAAATATAGAACCACTTCTTATTCAACTCATCAATCAATCTTTTTATTCTATTTTTTCCTTTTATTCACAACAAAATCAAAAATTTTTTCAAGAAGTAGAATTTAATTCCTGGATCAAAGCATATTGGCCAACTCTAAATAGCGAAAATAGAGCTGGGTTTGAAGCAACTCATTATTATATAGATTCAACTCAGTCTTTATTTGAGGAGGAAATATTTAATTCATTTATTGAACCTGGTGACGATAAATATGATTTTAAACAAATAGAGTATAAATTTAATGAATATTGGAACAATGCCAATACAAAACCATTTATTAGTTGGAAAAACACGACAAAATATTACAAATTTAAATACAATGACAACCCCAACTTAATGCAACTCTATTTAAAAACCAATGAAAAACCTTCAATTCAATATATTGAACACCTTAAAAAACAAAAAAATCTTTCAGAAATTAAAAACAACTCTATCGATATTTATCAAAATTTAATAGATAAAATAAGTTATTTTAATAATAAAAAAAGCACAATTACAAATAAATATTTACTATTTCAAAATACAGAAATAAAAACATCAAAATTACAATCAAAAACATTAGATAAATGCATTTCAATTTCTAAAAACAGATTGTTAAGAATAAATAGAGACAATGATCTTGTTAATGGAATTTCTTTAAAAGCGACACCTTGTATTTTTAATGATAAATCACAGGATTGGATTTTTGTAAAAGAAAAAAATAATTCAAATGAATTTAAAATTTACTCCGCCCTTTATACAGGATATTGCATAGATGACTCAATTATTTATGGGAAAAGTATTACAAAGTGTCATCCTCAAAACCAAAGTCAAATTTGGCAAATGAATTCAAACCCGAAAAAATTCACTAATAAATTAACAAACCTAGTTCTACAGATAGATCATTTAGATCCAAAACAAAATTGGCAAACAAATAGCAATTTAATCAATAGACAATATCTTATTCTTTTTTCTTTAATACATGGTACAGAAATATATACAAGTAAAGATTGGAATAAAAAAGAAGTCATACTACCAATAATAGCAAACGCGATTTACATTAGCTATTTTATAAATCACTATCATTTGCCAAATAAATCAGAATGGTTTTTCAATAAAGTTAGTAAGATGAATTTATTTGAAACATTAACTTCCGCTTCTCAAAAAACAATAATAAAACTCTCACAGTTTAAATATTCAGAAATTTCTGAAATTGAAATAAATGAATTATTTCAAGAATTAAAAAATTCAAGCAATGAACTTTCTGAAATCCAAAAATTTAAAATTTCTCTTATAGGAATAAAAACATCTTATATTCAAAATAAATATTTATATCATATAGACGATAAAAAATTGAAAGATGATTTTTCAAAATTCTATTTATCACAATTTAATAACAATACTATAGATAATAATTTTGCGACCTATTTACCATTTCATATTAAATCGGCTCCCTTAATAAATTATTATGAAGACACCTATTTCAAAATTAAAGATTTCTTTGATATTGTTGAAAAAAATGACGGTAAATTAACAAATTTAAATAATAATAAAATTCCGACTTACAGAGAAGTTTGGGACAAATGGTCAAATGGAGAATGGGAACCTTCTTCTGAATTTGAACAAATGCGCCAAGAAATTTCACAAATAAAGCAAGACATGCCTGAAGCTGATTTTGATAACCTCTTTCGAATGGCTCAGGACAGCAGGGTAATTGAAACTTTAAATAATCAAGGAGCACCCATTCGAATGAGCGATGGCTCAGGACCTTCTGGCTCTTATGCCGATGTTGGAGCTGAAGAAATAATAAACTTTGACGATGATTCCGCAATTGCTGCCGATTTAAATGAATTTGAAGAAATGGCGCAAGTTGTAGAGATGATCAATGATTTGGAAATTTTAGTGAATAATGTTCATATCAGCATACAAACCGTAAGTGAAATTGCTACAGCGACAACATCAATTGAAGCCATCGCAATAGGTACAATAATTCCATAAATAGATTATTAAAATTAAAAATGATCAAAGGAAATTTTTTATATGAATAAAAAATGGCTAAATATTTTCCCTTTTTCTCTACAATTTATTCAAAATTCTTATAGTATTAGTATAGAAGATGCTCAAAATAATTATTATGAAAATGAACGAATTCAAAAAGAATTACCACAAGATTCTGATCAAGGCTCGCTAGCCCATGATAGGTGGACTAAATTTGATAAAATAAAAATTCAATTTGAAAAATACAAAAATATTCATGAAAATATATATTTAAACACTAATAAAATATTAGACACCATTTATTTTAAATATATTAAAGAAAAACTATTAGAATATTACGCAAGTTTAATTATAATTGAAGAAATTGATAAAAAATACTTCGAATCAACCTATCATGGCAAAAATGCTCAAACTGTATATTTAGAAACAATTTCGCAATTTGATATTTTATTTATTCAATGCATAAATCAATCTATATATTCTTATCTTTCCGCTTTTGAAAAAAAACATTCCTCAATAATAAATAAAATTGAGTTCTATTCTTGGTTTAAAGCATATTTCCCTAGTATGAACAAAGAGCACCGAGCTGGATTTGAGCCTGCACATTATTATTCAGATTCATTTCATACCATATTTGATCATGAAATATTAAGGCCATTTTTATTATCAACAGAAAATGAAAATTACGATTTTAAAATTTCAGAAATAAGTTTTGGAGAATATTGGAATAATGCCAATTTAAATCCATCTTTTAAGAAAGTAACTTCCGAAATAAAATTTAAATTTATTTTTAACAATGATCCAAAATTAATAAATATTTTTATAGATAAAAATCAAAATCCTTCATTAAAGATTATTGAAACGTTAAAAAATAAAAAATCTCTAAATCAGTTAAAATTAATTACAAATAATTTTAACTCATCAATTTTAAAATTAATTAATTCGACTCCTTATAAAGTAAATATTTTAAATTCTAAAAAAAATAATGCAATTACAAAAAATTTAATTTGGAGTCAGCAATTTAACCTTAACTATTTACAACCCCACAAAATAGCATCATCATTAAATAAGAATTGCCTTGCTATTTCAGAATCAAATGATTTATTAACCAAAGTAAAATCTCAAAATAATCTTTCAATGAATTCAATCTCATGTTCTATTTCAGATAAAAGTCAAGATTGGATAATTGTTTTTGAAAAAATGAGATTTAAAGGATTTAGAATATATTCCGCATTGTATCCAGGATATTGCTTGAAAGAGTCAAGCGATCATAGCTTATCTTTAAGTACGTGTGATAAAGATTCAAAAAGCCAAATATGGACTTTTAACCGAATGTCTAATAAAATGAATGCATTAAAAAATGCAAAAACGGATCATTTTTTAAAAATTTCGGGTGATTTAAATGATCAAACTTGGATGTTCCAATACACAAAATCTAATTTAGATCGTACCTTGTATTCCTTAATTAATAAAAAAGAAACTTATTCTCTTAAAGATTGGTCTAATGGAAATAAAATTAAAAATGATTTAGCATATGCAATATATTCTGCTTTATTTATTCATAAATATAAATTAATAAGTCATTCCGATTTCTTTTTTAATAAAGTGACTCTCGCAAGTTGGTTTCAAGATTTTGATTATAAAACAAAACAAATTATTCAAAAAATTGTAAAAAATAAGTTTTATGAAATTACTGAAAAAGATATCTTTGAAACAATACAAAAATTGACTTTTACAAAAAAATTAAATGATAAAAATTTTCTTTTAAAAAATATAAATGATATCAAATTAAATGAATTAATTGGAAACTCACTCCTTTTACAATCCAAAGAAAAACCTAAAAATCTAGATAAAATATATTTTAACATTCAAAATTCAATTTCAGAAATAAATCATTCTTTATTAAAAGATAAAAAGGATGATATGCTATCACATTATAAGATTTCTCTTTTTCATTCTTACGTCCCCCTTTATATTGTACCTAATGATGAAGAAGCCGCTTTTAACCGTTTAGATCCCTATTTACAACGATTTTTTGATATGGTGGATGAATGTGATCATTGGTTACCTAACTTTAATAATGAAAGAATGCCTACATATAGACAGGTTTGGGAAAATTGGTCTAATGGTTCTTGGGATCCCGACGAAGAGTTTCGCCAATTATTTGAAGAAACTTCCGAAATACGATCACAATTAACACCAAACCAATTTGCAAATATTTTTAGGCGCATTCAAGAAATCACACTCCGTGATTATGCCGATGATGATATGAGCACTTCTTCTTTTGATATGAGATCATTAGAGTCAGATTTATCTTCACTATATGAAGAAGAGTCTGAAATGAGTTTTTGGAGTTCCAATATAAACTCACCCCTTATTTTTGAACCAGAAGAATTAATAGAGCCTATTACCGATCTTATGGAAAATGCCGAATATTCTATGATTGATTTAGAATCCTTCATCAATTCAAATGAACTTGCTTCTGTTGCCTCTTCTTTAGATACAACATCTGTCAGTACAATTTTAACAATAATACCCGTTTTATAATTTAAATTTTATTTTGAGATTTTTTAAAGTTTGAAATCTAAAAACTCCATAAATAAAAAATTTAGTGACTCATTTATTAAAAATAATGTAATTAAAAAAATATATTTTAATCTTTAAAATGTTTGACTATTTTTTATATTCATAATAAAATTAGAAATCGATTCATGATGCTTTGAATCCATTTTTACAACTTACAAAATAGTAGTATAATCATGCTCGTGGACTACTTAAAATGAAAGAAAAGACATTTATAAATATGTTTATACTAAATCAATAAAATTATTCTACTTTTAATAAAATCATTTTAAAAAAATATAATAGGAAAAAGAATGCAAAATATGATTTGCTTAAAAAACATATCTAAATATGTTTATGAAAACATTCAAAACGATAATTTAAATTATTATAAAAAAATGATAAATTATTTTTCACCCGAAAAAACAAAAAAATATCTTGTAAAAAATTGTTCTATAAATTTAGAAAAAGGAAAATCATTAGCAATAATTGGTCTAAATGGAGCTGGAAAATCGACATTAATGAAAATCATTTCAGGCGTTATCTCACCATCAGAAGGTGAAATTAAAATTTTAAATTATACTCCATATGACAGAAATAAACTTTTTCTAAAAAAAATAGGTGTTGTTTTTGGCCATAAAAGCTCCTTATTATGGGATATCCCATTAAAATTTAGTTTAGAACTTCATAAAACCATTTATCAAATTGATGATTCTAGTTTTCAATCACGCTTAAATTACTTAACTGAAGTGTTAAGTCTAAAAGAATGCTTAAATAAAAAAGTTAAATTTATGAGTCTTGGAGAACGTGTAAAATCCGATCTCTTAATGAATATGCTTCATAATCCAGAACTTATTTTATTAGACGAACCAACTATTGGTGTCGATATGGAATCAAAAATTAAAATAAGAGAATTTATTAATAATGAAAAAGAAAATAATAATTGTACTTTTATTTTAACATCTCATGACCCTGCTGATATAGAAAATTGTTGTGATAAAATTAATATTTTATCAAAAGGGGAAATCGTATTTTCTGAAGAAACTTATGTTTTAAAAAACAAATATAACGAAAAAGTGAAAATAATTGTAAAAAAAGTAGATAAAAATTTTGAATATTCTATTTTAAAAGACACTATTTCAGAATTTATAGATGCAACATTCAATGATATTGGAAACAACCTAAATATTGTATTTGATAAAAAAAATGAGCTCTCTATTATAAATACTCTCATTAAATTTAAAATCACATCTTTTGAAGTAAAAAAAATGTCTTTTGAAGAAATTTTAGCAGATAAATTTCATATTTTTAAAAGTGATCATGAAGAAAGAATTGAGGATGAATAATTTTATTGAAAAATTAAAACAAATTAAAAAATTTATATATATTTATACCTATGAAATTTTATCGCACAAAGGAAGTATTTTATGTGATTTATTCATTGGTCTTTCCCTCCCTATTACAATACAAATTATTTCTTGGAATTATATTTATTCCAGTGAGAGTCATATTCATAATTATACTTATTTAAAAATGATTTTGTATATTATCGCAACTGTAACTATGTTTAAATTAAATAATGGCTACGATTTAATCAATGACACTTCAAAAAGAATCCAAAATGGATCCATTGATATTTTTAACATAAAAACAATGTCTTACTTTAGTTTCTCCTTATTTACTATGATTGGTCGAGAAATATTTTTTATTATATTTGGTATTATTGTTCTGGTTTCTTGTTGCATTTTAAATAATAATTATATTTATATTATTCCTACAATCGTTTTTTTATTTTTATCTCAATTTATTTGTTTTCAAATATCATATATTTTTGCACTTATTAATTATTGGGTAGTTCAGAATGATCTTCTCCAATTTATGTATTTCTTATTAGCGCAAATTTTAGGAGGAATATTATTACCTATTGAGTTTTGGCCAGAAACATTCCAAATTTTACTAAAATACAATCCATTTAGAGTGACAATATCAGGAATACCTGATTTAATTTTAAACCCAAGCAATCTTTCTTTGCTAAAATATACTTGTTTACTCATTTTTTATGGAATTTTATTTCAACTTATTATTTTATTTTTGACAAAAAAATCAACTAAAATAAATCCTTCTTACGGCGGTTAAATGTATTTAAAGATATTATTAAAAACATTAATACTAAATTTAAAATCACAAATGGATTACAAAGTAAATTTTTTTGGTGATTTTATTTTGACTATATGTTATTATATTTTTACAATTTCTATATTTAAAATTATTTTTTCTTACTCAAATAGTTTTAAAGGATGGACATTTCAAGATTTTTATTTATCTTTTTTAGTTTTTATTTCTATAAATTTTATTTTAGAGACAATAAGTGATTCTTTATATGAATTTTTTGAAAATTTATTTTCAGGTAAAATAGATACTTATTTGTGTAAACCTTTAAATTTATCCTTTATTGTTTTATTTAGTTATCTTCAACCATTAAAATTTATCTTTTCAATCATATTCATTTCATATTTATACTACTATATTATTATAAATAATTTATTTTTAAGTATTAGTCATACTATCTTTTTTTCAGCTTCATTCATTGTGTATATAATAATAAGTATATGTTTTACGTTTATTTTTCATTCACTAAATATTTTTTCTGATAAAAATTTATATATTGGTTATTATCAATATCATATCATGCAACTATGTTTTATTCCTCCAAATGCTTATGGGCAAAATATTTTTAAATTTTTATTTATTACGGCTCCATTTATATTATGTTCTTCTGTTCCTATTTTTATTTTAACCCACCAAAAAACATATTTACTATATTATTCATTTTACCAATGTTTATAATGATAATTAATTCGATTTATATTTTAAAAAGTTATAAAAAGCTTTTGAAGTCATTTGGTGGTTAATCTCAAACCTATGGTTAGAATACCAATTTAATCATAGGATTAAATTCTAATTAAATAAAATCAAATTTATATATGATGTTTAAAAAGAGTTGTCTGACCTAGATTTTATTATATAATAATGATAATAAAAAAATCATCTTTTAACCCTAATGAGAGGTTTTTTATGAACGTTCATTATTTTAGCCCTGGGCCCGCAAGTTTACCGGAAGCGGTTCGTAAGCAAATAAAAGAAGAATTACTTGATACTTTTGGAATTGGTGTGAGTGTTATGGAAATATCGCACCGTTCTAAACAATATGAACAACTTAATGAAGAAACTCATGCACTTGCTAGAAAAGTATTTCAAGTTCCAAATACACATTCTGTCTTGTTTTCATGCTGTGGTGCTCAACAACACTTTTCTATCATTCCACAGCATTTATCAAAACCAGGCGAAGAAATAGCATATACTGACACTGGAATATGGGCTCATTTAGCATGCGAAGAAGTCTTTGCCATGCCAAGAAAAATAAACCTCGTCTATGATGGACGCAATTGCGATTATGTTTCTTTAGGAAATCCAAATAAATGGGATATCCCTAAAAATTCAAAATATGTTCATTTGACTGTAAATAATACTGTTTACGGAACAGAATACGCAAAAATTCCTACTTTTGGCGATATTCCCCTTGTTCTTGATATGACGAGTTCTCTAGCAGGACGTACAGATATCCCATGGGAATCAACAGCTTTAGTTTATGCAAGTGCACAAAAAAACTTTGGAATTGCAGGTGTATCCGTCATTATTATTCGTAATGATCTCTTAGAAAAAAGCAGAGAAGTTACAAAAGCAAATTATCTTGGAAAAGCTTTGTCTTATCATGCTATCTTTGACACAAAAAGTGCATTAAATACCCCACCTGTATTTCCTATTTTTGCTATGAATCGCATGCTCAAATGGATTGATCATTCCGGTGGAACGCCAACAATGGAAAAATGGTCCTTAGAAAAAGCAAAATTAATTTATTCCGAAATTGATGCAGGACTTTATATTGGTAGAACTGATAAAGACTGTCGTTCACGCCATAATTTTGTTTTTAAGCTTCCAAAAGAAGAGCAAGATAATCACTTTATTGCTGAAGCAGCTAAACATAATCTTCTTGAAATCAAAGGCTATCGTTCCGTAGGTGGCATAAGAGCTTCTATGTATAATGGCGTAAGTGTTGAATCCGCTTCTGTATTTGCTGAATTCATGAGAGATTATCGTAAAAAGTTTGGTTAATTCAGCACTTTTATTTTAATAAATATTATTTTTTAAAAAATTTGCAAATATTATTATAACATTATATATCATTCTAATAAGTTTTTTCATTTAACAGATTCTTGTTCTTTATTTACGTACCTAAAATCCCATAAAGTTACTTTAATTATTATTTAAATTACAGCTCATTTTTTTATTAATACAAGGAGAAAAAATGCGGAATTTTACGTTTAAAAAAACAGACTTGATTTTATTGTCAATTACATCGATATATGGATTTTCATTTACCCTAAACTCATTTGCACAAAACAAAAATAATATAATAACAAAACCAGATAGACTTTTAGAAATTGGAGAAGAACAAATTGATTCTAATGAGGATAATATTGCGGAACAAATTAGCAAAATGTTTCAAGAAATTGTAAAAAAAGGATATGCCTCAAGACCAGGAGATGCAAGACCAGCACGACGCGATGCTCATGCAAAACATCATGGCTGCGCTATTGGTAAATTTATTGTTGAAAATAAATTGCCAATGGAATTTCAAAAAGGTGTTTTTGCTACGCCCAAAGAATATAAAGCTTTTATTCGTTTTTCAAATGGATCATTTGATTTAAAAGCAGATAAAATACCCGATGCCCATGGTGTAGCAATAAAATTAATAGGTGTAAAATCCAATTTACTTAACGAAACAGAAACAAATGGAGAAGATAATACCCAAGATTTTATCATGATTGATAATCCTGTTTTTTTCATGCGCAATGCTGAAAGTTATATTTCATTATTTATAGCACAATCAAAAGGTCCTGAAGCCATGAAAGAATGGATGAAAGAACATCCATATGAAGCTAAAATCATATTTGATTCTTTAAATAAAAGAAATCCATCTCCAATTAGTGCGCAATACTGGAGCCAAACTCCTTATAAATTTGGTGAAAATTCTGCTATTAAATTTACTATTAAGCCCTGCAAAAATCAGACATTTATTACAATTCCAGAAAATAAAAGAGGTCCAGATTATTTAAAAGAAACCTTAGCGAAACATTTAAAGAGAAAAAATGCATGTTATGATTTTTTCATCATTCCTCAAAAAGATTCCCAAGCAATGCCAATAGAAGATTCTACTATTGAGTGGACTCCATCATGGAATGGAAAGAATAATATATTTAAAGTAGCAACTTTAATTTTGCCAAAGGAACAACAACCAGACTCGGATAAAGCAATGAAATTTTGTGAGGATCTTTCTTTTACACCATGGCATGGTACAGAAGAAATGCGTCCCTTAGGAGGAGTTAATAGAGCTCGTAAAATCGTTTATTTAGAAACCTCGAATTTAAGACATAGTTTAAATAATGTGAAACAAGCCTTACCAACAGAAGAAATTTGGGATTCTTTTTTATTAAAATAAGTAACTAAACATCATCTCTACCAGCAATAAAATTTTCTGCCTCTTGAGTTGTTGGAGTTGTAAAAAATTGCGCTGTTTGAGTGTACTCAACAATTGTTCCGTGACGCATAAATAACGTCCAATCTGTTACTCTACTTGCTTGATATAAATCATTTGTTGCCCATACGAGAGTTGTTTTTTCGCTCATATTTAATACTAAATTTTCAGTTTGTTTTAACATTACAGGATCCATTCGTAAAAAAGCATCATCTAATAAGAAAATTTTGGGCTTGCGAATTAAAGCTCTAATAATTGCTAATTGCTGTAAAAAAGGAAGTTCAACTTGACTTGGTAATAACTCAGCTAAAGAGTCGATTAAAGCTTTATTATGTTGAGATATAGGTAAAGTATCTATTAATTCATGAAATGCTAATACATCTTTTATTCCAGCTAAACTTTGTGAAAGCGCAAAGTTTTCTGCAATTGAGACAGGAAGCCACGCACTTTTTTCAGAAACAAGTGCAATTTGTGAATATATTTTTTTTAAAATATCATTTGATGGTTTTTTACCTGATAATTGAATTCCAAGTATTTTAATATCACCGCTTTGCTTAAAGGAACTTAATAATAAATTATTATCCATTTCCCAAATAAACTGAGCAATAACAGATAAAACCATACTCTTTCCAGAACCAGCAGGTCCAATTATCGCTACAGATTCTCCTTCATTAATACTGAAAGAAAGATCACGAATGGGAGATATAAAACCAACGGATAGAGAATATTTTTCAAAAGAAATTACAGGATTTGTTACATTATTAAATGGCTCTTTCATCCTATATCCTTTAAAAATAAATTTTTATTTCATAAAAAAAGAGTTCATAGATTTATTCCTCTATGAACTCAATTCTATAATACAAAAGTACTAAAAAGATAATTATTTTCTGTTTTTGATATCTACATATTTCTCATCTGCAGGACCAATATATTTTGCTGCTGGACGATAAATACGATTATCACGCCACATTTCGATAATATGGGATGACCATCCCGCTACACGAGAAACAGCAAAGATTGGAGTAAAATCAATAGATTCAATTCCCATTAAACGGTAAAGAGCTCCTGACCAAAAGTCCACATTTGGCCAAATATAGTCTTTAGAAGTTTTGCTTAATTCTTCAATCATAGTGTCATGAACAATACGAAGTGTTTCGTAAGTATCTTTTTCTTTTTTTGTAGCAACAAGTTTTTCAAGCATACCACGTAATACTTTTGCTCTTGGGTCCATTGTTCTATAAACACGGTGACCAAATCCCATTACTTTTGCTTTTGTTGCAAGTGCATTCGCAACCCATGCTTTTGCATTTTGAGGCGCCCCAATAGAGTCTGCCATTTCAAGAACTTTTTCATTGGCACCACCATGAAGTGGACCTGAAAGAGCTCCAATTGCAGCAGAAATAGAAAGTGATAGTTTTGCTTCTGTAGAAGCAACAACTCTTGCCGCAAAAGTAGATGCATTAAAGTCATGATCCAAATGAAGAATAAGAGCTACGTCAAACATGCGAGCTTCATCTTTATTTGGAATTTCGCCATTAAGCATATAAAGAAAATTTTCTGCATGAGATAAATCTGTATTTGGAGCTACTGGCTCAAGCCCACGGCGCTCTCTTGAAATACGAGCAACCGCTGTTGCGAGTTGGCTAATAATTTTAGTAGCACTATGAATATTCATTTCTTCATTTTTTAAGTTAACAGGATGCTCTTCAAAACCAATTGCAGAAATAGCAGCTTGAAGAATTGCCATTGGATGCGCAGAACGTGGGGCAGCAGAGATCACAGCTTCAACTGCTTTTGGTAAAACGCGACTTGCTTTCATTTCTGTTGTAAATTTATTTAATTCATTTTGATTTGGCATTTTTCCATATAATGAGAAAAATGCGCATTCTTCATAAGTAGATTTTTCTGCAAGTTCTTCTATAGAAATACCACGATAAATTAATCTACCTACTTCACCTTGTACTTGGCTTACAGATGTTGCATCTGCAACTACTCCAGCTAAACCTTTAGAAAACCCATGTTCTTCTGACATATAAATGCCTCCTCAAACAACTAAAATCATTAAATTAAATATATTTTATCCAATCACGAATACGAAACTCTAAGAAAGATTGAGATTGCGTATTTAGACCTCTATACTCCTGTAACCCCTCAGTGACAACTATCGGACGAAGGGGGATTCTCTTAAGTTTTTTTAGCATAATTAAAAAATTTTGTGCTTTCGTTAACTAATTCACGGTAATTTAACGGTTTTCCATCTTTTAAAAGCCATTTTTCAAAATGAAGTAAACAGTCTTTAAACTGCTCATCCGATAAAATACCTCTAAATTTTTGAATTGATAAAAAAACGCCATAAGAAATCAATACATCTATAGCACAATATTCTTCAATTTTTGAGGAAGAATGATGACAATAATATTCTTCTGCAACCAAAGAACCGTCCATTCCGGACATTTTTCCGCCTAACCCCATAGCCCGTGCAATAATATCAAGGCCAACTCTAGCATTTTTATTATCATAATTCGAAATAAAATTCATAAGATCAAAAACTTTATCAGATGCATATTTATATCTATATGAATCATTACCTAAATTTTTAACATAATCCTCAATTGGACAAGTAATAAAATGTATTAAACTGCGTTGTTCAATTACCATTAAATCAAAATTTGAGATATTATATCCACAAAAAGTAACAGGAAGCTTTTTTAGTTTATTTTTCTGATAATCACTCATGTAACGATTTCCCATGGTATGATCATACCAATGTTTATGAAAATCCTGATATTTAATAGAAAATTGCCAAAAATCTTCGATTATTTTTTTTTCATGTTCTAAAAATTCTTCATATGAATTTACTTTGGGAATTGTTCTTTTAAAGCCATCCATAATGTAATAAGTTTCAGGATCAATATATAAGGCACAAATAGAAAGAATGGAGTGATATAAAGTTTTTGGGAAATCTATTTTTGTTTGTTTTTTAAACTCATCATAAATTGAATAATCATTCCAATGAATTTTTTCGTTGAAAACAATATCAAGTTTTAAATCTTCTTTATAATTCATATATAAAAGAGGAATATCTGGAACAGTCTCAATATCAAATATTAAAAATGGCGCTTGAGGTCTTTCTGTTTTTAGCACTGTCTGTGAAGTGTTTATAGACATTTTTAAAATCCTTTAATATCATTAGATAATTTTATTCAAAATGATTTGTATTTCTACATGGAAATACTTTTATGAATTTACTATATTTTTTAATAAATTAAAAATTTATTCTTTTCTTAATTTTAATTGGAAATCTATAAAAATTTATTTTTAAATTTTGTATCTTAAAATAAATAAATTAAAATAAAAAATATTTTATATGTAGCATTAAATATTAAAAAAAAGAATAAATAAAATGAATTATATTTTTATTGCTTACCATTAATAAATCTAATTATATATTATAAATTAAATAAAAAATCATTTATAATATATAATTAGATTTAAAAAAAAACTTGCCAGATAGTTAAAACCAATTTAGATATGAGTACTGGTGGTATTAATAAAAATTACATGAGGACTCACTATCCAATTATATTGTTGAAATTGAAAACATATAAAATATAAAAACTTTTCAGGAGTAAAAGCTATAATGTTAAATAATATTGATAAAGGAATGTATCTAAGATTTTGTACTGGTGTCTCAAAATTAGATTTTTACCCCTTCGCAGAAATTAAAAATTGGAAAAATTTGGGTTATTGGCTTCTTGTATTAAAACCATATATAGATAAAGAAAATAGTGCTGACGGTATTTTAGAAAATTATATTTTTTCAGAAGCTGAAAACTCATTAGAAGCAACTGTTTCCTTAAAAGCAACTTGGCAAGATGGAACTCCTGTCAGTAGTTTTGAAGCAGCAATGGGAATCGCAAAAGGTTTCACCCACAGAGAGCATTCAACGTCTATTCGAGTCATTGGAACAGAAGACATCAATAATATAGGATGGGAAAAAAAATATTATAAGGGAATTGAAATCATATCACCAATTAAATTTAAATTATTTTTTGAAGGAGAAATAGAAAATATAAAAGGTGTATTAGAAGATGCTCTTTCATTTAAAACATTACGAAATATAATTTGGCCTGTTAGGTTAAATTCTTTCACAAATCCAGAATATAACTCTGGTTATTTTGATATTGTTAGTAAATATCCAATACGATTTGAAAATGGAAAATACTTTTTAAATGTCTTAGGGAATCAAGTAGAATTATCTACATTAAATGTAAAAAGTAGTTACGACTTTTATTTTAATACCTCAGATTACAATCAATTTAAAAATCAAAATGAAGCTGATCTCGATTTTATTGTCAATAAAAAACAAAATATGCATACATTTATTGGTATATTTAATTCAAATAGTAAATTATTTAATTCAAAAAAATCTCGTTTGCAATTATCAGGTATCTTAAGAAATATTGCGAATTCTTTAAGTAAAGATGAAAACTATCATGTTCCAAATGGACACTTTGATACATCTGAACCTGGCTACCAAGAAAAAGTAAAATGGCCTATTCAAATAGAATTTTTCCCAGAGAATACAAAAGAAATTAAAATAGCAATACCTTATTTAACAGCAAAAAATAAAGTCATGCAAAAATTTGAAGAACTTTCCAATAAAAATGGGATAACAATTAATTGGATAGATATGTCAGAAGATTATAATAAATCTCTAAATGCAGATATTCAAATTTTTACAGCCCGTATTCAAAATAATAGACAAATTTGGCTACAAAATATTTTAAATTCAAATTCTGTTATTTTTAATCTAGAAAAGTTTCCTAAAACAGTTCTTACTCTCAAAGAAATAAATATTAAATCAGCCTCTACAATTCCAATAAAACAAGACTTATTAGAAAATTTTGAAAAAACAGCTTTCGAAGAAGTTTCAATCATTCCCATTTTTAGATATTATTTGCACTCCTATTCAAGAAAAAATTTACCAATCGTATTGAATATTTCTGAAAATAAAGAATTTTATTTTTCATTAAATAAAAACTAAAATTATACTTTAGTATTTTTTTGATATATATAGAAAATATAGATTCATATTGATTTTATAATTCAATGTGAATTTATTTTTTTTAAAAACAAAGGTGATTTTAATGACATCATTCTATAAATCGATTTACAAAAGCTCATTGACCTTATTAACAGATTTTTATCAATTAACAATGGCATATGGATATTGGAAAAGTGGGGTATCAGAAAAAAAGAGTGTCTTTCATCTTTATTTTAGAAAAAATCCATTTAAAAGCGGTTATTCCATAGCTTCCGGATTAGAACTCGTAATAAATTATATAAATCAATTTCAATTTCATAATGAAGACATTGAATATTTAAAAAATTTGAAAGGAAACGATAAAAAAAATATATTTGAGCCAGAGTTTTTAGAATATTTAAAACAATTAAAATTTAGTTGTGATATTGATGCTGTTGAAGAAGGTACTGTTTTATTTCCGAATGAACCTATTCTTAGAATTTCGGGACCTTTAATACAATGCCAATTATTAGAAACTCCATTATTAAATATAATAAACTTTCATACTCTAATCACTACGAAAGCCGCTCGAATTGTTTCTGTAGCAAATAATATACCTGTTCTTGAATTTGGCATAAGAAGGGCGCAAGGAATCGATGGAGGATTAAGCGCAAGTAGAGCCGCTTATATTGGAGGTTGTTCAGGAACTTCAAATACATTAGCAGGAAAAATTTTTGATATTCCTGTTAATGGTACACATTCGCATAGCTGGGTAATGGCATTTGAAAATGAGCTAGAGTCATTTTATGCCCTTGCAAAAGTAATGCCTAATAATGTTGTATTTTTAGTTGATACTTATGACACTTTAGAAGGTGTAAAAAAAGCAATTGAAGTAGGGAATTGGTTAAAGAAACAAGACAAAAAACTAATAGGCATTCGTCTTGATTCTGGAGACTTAGCCTATTTAAGTATTGAATCAAGAAAATTGTTAGATCAATCCGGCTTTAAAGACACAATTATTATTGCAAGCAATGATCTAAATGAACACATTATTTCTAGTTTAAATGATCAAGGTGCTGACATCACGACATGGGGTGTAGGCACTCAATTGGTAACAGCTTTTGATGAACCCGCCTTGGGCGCTGTTTACAAATTAGCAGCTATCCAAAACAAAGATGGCACTTGGAAACATTCTATTAAAATTTCAGAACAGTCTATTAAAATATCTACACCTGGAATTTTACAAGTAAGACGTTTTTATAAAAATAATTATTTTTTTGCAGACATGATCTTTGATACCTTAACAGAAAAAAATGAAATAGAACCTATTATTATTGATCCTGATGACATAAATCGTTTTTACAAAATTCCTAAAGGATGTGAATCTGAAGATCTTTTAAAACCAATTTTTAAAAATGGAATTCAAGTTTATCAATCGCCAAAATTAATTGAATCTCGTGAAAAATGTTTAAAAATGCTTGAAAAATTGCATAGCAGTATTAAAAGATTATTAAACCCACACCACTATCCAGCAGGATTAGAAAAAAATCTTTTCGATTTAAAATCTAGATTAATTCACAAAATGAAAGATAAAAATAATTCATTTTCATAATAAATTAACATTTTTTAATTTTGTAGCTCTCTAATTTTTTCTAAAGACTCTCTTGTTCCAAAGATAAACAATTCATCATCTACATTAAACATAAATGTAGAAATAGGATTTTTAATTCTATTATTTTTCCTATTAACAGCTAAAACGATACAATTATAATTCACCCTTATTCCTAATTGTAAAATTGTTTTATCAATAAAAGGATGATCGGCATTTAACTTAACACCTGCTAAAGTACACTGATCTAAAGAAGCAAATAGCTCATCTTGTCGTTCTTCATTACAAAAATTTTGAAGATCATAAATTGCTTTTTCATTTCCATATACTAATAAGGTATCATTAGGTAATATCGTTTCATTGGCTTTAGGTGAAATGATTGTTCGGGCTTCTCTAGCAATAGCTACAATATTTACAATAAATTTTTCTCTTAAATTCAAATCAATTAAATTTTTACCCACTATTATTGAATTTGAAGAAATAATCACAGGAACTAAATATTCATCCCATGGAGCTAATCTGTCTAAAGTTGCTGTTACATTTTTAGAAGTCATTAACATGTAATTTTTTTTCAAACGTGTTTTTGTATTATTAATTAAATAATTAATTCCTTTAAATAAAGAATATCTTTCATAAAATGGAAGCATTTTATTTTCTAATGAAAATTCAATTACAGATTGTGAATAAGATTCAATTAACTTATAAGTTGAATTTGGCAATATAAATTCAGCTTTATCAGCTAATAGTAATGATCCTTTTACTATAAAAGGGGTCACTAAAATTGTTATAATTGCTGTTGCAACAATGGCAGAAAAGTTTTGATTATCAATAGCACCTAAACTCACACCAACCTGAGCAATGACAAACGAAAGCTCACCGATTTGTACCATAAATCCACTAATACGAATTGAATCTTTTACACCTCTACCAGCAAATAAATTAAAAAATAAATTTATTGCAAATTTTCCTAAAACTATTGTGCAAACTGCCGCTAATATAAATTGCCATTTATCAATAATAATTTTTGGAGAAAATAAAAACCCGATAGAAACAAAAAACACAAGAGCAAAAATATTTTTTACGGGTTCAATAATGGACTCTATTTTTCTAATTTCTCTACATTCGGATAAAATAGAGCCCATAATAAAGGCACCAAGTGCGGAAGAAAAATTCCATGATGCTGAAATAAAAGCAAGGCCTAAAGCTAAACCTATACTTAAAATAACTAATAATTCTTCTTTGCCTGCTAGAAAAGCGGAATGAATGATTCGTGGTAATAATAAAGTACCTAATAACCACCAAAGTAAAATACTACATAGGAAAATAGGTAACAGTTCATACAATTTAATTTCACTTCCTGTTACAGAAGTTGAAAGCCAAATAATCATAAAAATAGCTACAGAATCTTCAACCAACAGAACAGCCATTAATTTATCTGCAAAACGAGCACTTGTTAATTGTTTATCTTCAAGTATTTTAATAATAACTGCTGTAGAAGCAGTCGATAGAACAGCACCAATAAAAAGAGGCTCTGTTCCTGTAAATCCTAACGCGCGACAAACTTGTGTACCTACAAACCACATGAGCAATGCTTGAAGTACACCTATTATAATTGGTGACGATCCTAATGATTTTATTTTACGGACACCAAAGTGAAGCCCCATTGAAAACATCAATAGCAAAACACCTATCTCTGCAAGAGTACTGGCAGAATCTTTACTAACAACATAAGGTGTATAAGATATTGGCAACGAAAGGAGGACTCCACCAAAAATATACCCAAGAAGCAGAGGAAGCTTAAGGAATTTTTTAAAAATCCAGCCAAATGCGCCTCCTGTAAGGAGAATGGCAGATAGATCTTGGATAAAAATATTATGCATTAATATCAACTCCACATAAATTTGAAGATCACCTTAAGATAACTCAAAATTTTGTTTTTTAACAAGGATTCGCTTTAAGCAATTTTTTCACTAGGAGTTTTTATGAAAAGCCTAAACATTTTTATGCAAGAACTTTTAGATTATGCAGGTTTATACCCACCTACAAACTTAACTTTACAAGAATCTTTAGATAATTTTTCTAATTACTACTTTCATAAACAAAAAGACTGGTTAGGTAATTTTATTTTACCAGTAAATAAAATTGACGAAACAATTTTAATTTTAAAAGAACAAAATACCTTCCAGAAATTAAACAATAAAGCTTGTTTTTCAATCATAATATCAACTTGTGAAAATATTTCTGAATATTCAAACATTTTAGAAAATGATATTTTACTTATTAAAAAATTAATTCATAAATTTGAAAACAAAATTATTATTGAATCAATTGAACTTTTCCCGCCAAAAGAAATATTTAAATCAAACAATTCTAACAAGACAATCGATATTTTAAATATTTTAAAAGATAAATTTTCCGGCATTAAAAGCATCAAGCAATTATATTGTGAAATCCCATTTATAGAAAATATGAATCAATATGTAGAACAAATATCTAATTTTAATGCTCATTACTCAAATAAATTTGCTGTTAAATTAAGAACAGGTGGTGTTACTCCAGCACAAATACCTCCCGCAATTCAAATTGCTAAGGCAATAAGAATATGTGCGGAACAAAAAGTTCCTGTAAAAGCAACTGCAGGATTGCATGTGCCTGTTCCTAACGATAATCGACATGTAGGGGCAAGGTTACATGGATTTTTAAATATATTTTCTTGCTTTCTTCTTTGTTATGATAATTTAATGAGTATTGAAAAAATGGAAAAAATAATTTTAGATTACTCTTATTCAAATTTTAAATTCACAGAAAATGGTCTTTGTATTGAAGATAATTTTATTTCAAATGAAAAAATGACGGAATTACGAAAATCATTTATAAAAAGTTTTGGAACTTGCAGCTTTTTAGAACCAATTGATCATTTAATAGAAAATCATATTCTTTAAAGGAATCCTTATGCACGAATTAAAGTCTTGGCTAGAAATTACAAAATCACACGATTTTTCAATTTATAATATACCATTTGGTGTTTTTTATACTAATCAAAATCAAAATACCGCTCGTTGCGGAGCTGCACTTGGAGATTATATTATTGATCTCAATGAACTCATGCGGTATGGTTACCTTAAAGAAATAAAAGAATTACATAATGAAATCTTTAATCAAAATGCTCTTAATGACTTTTTCAGCCTTGGAAATATTGTTTGTAATTCTGTTCGTGAAAAAATCCAAAATTTATTTTTAGTAGAAAATAATTCCTTAAAATCTCATCCAGATCATGTAGAAAAAATTTTAGTGCCCTCTCACTCCGCAAAAATGATGCTCCCTATTAAAGTAAAAGACTATGTCGATTTTTACTCAAGCTTAGATCATGCTATTAATGTGGGCAAAATGTTTCGCGACGAAAAAAACCCGTTACTACCAAATTGGAAACATATCCCCATTGGATATCACGGTAGAAGTAGCTCTATTGTAGTCAGTGGCACAAATTTTAAAAGACCCAAAGGGCAACTTTGCGCCCCCGATTCTAATGAACCTGCTTACAGTTATTCAAAACAAATGGATTTTGAATTAGAAATGGCTTTTATTACAAACAGAAATACAGCTTTAGGTGAAGTTCTCACCCCAGACAATGCTAAAGACTCTATATTTGGGCTTACTTTGTTTAATGACTGGTCTGCACGCGATATTCAAAGATGGGAATATGTTCCTCTAGGACCCTTTTTAGGTAAAAGTTTTGCAAGCTCCATGTCTCCATGGGTTGTCTCTTTAGAAGCATTAGCCCCGTTTGCCTTGCCTGCGCCTGAAAAAGACACTCCCGAGTTAGACTATTTAAAATGCTCCAAAAAAGCTCATTATGACATTAGCTTAGATGTCTACATTCAATCTGAAAAAATGAAAGAGCCTTTTTTAATCTCCCAGTCTAATTATAAATATATGTATTGGAATTTACTTCAGCAATTGGCTCACATGACTTCGAATGGAACCCCTATAAGCGTTGGAGATGTTTATGGAAGTGGAACAATTAGCGGCCCTACACCAAACTCATATGGCTCCATGCTTGAACTGAGTTGGAAAGGAACAAAGCCAATAAGCTTACCAGATGGGACAAATCGAAGCTTTTTGCAAGATGGAGATTCTATTATATTTAATGGCTACGCGACAAAAGACAATATGCGAGTTGGTTTTGGTAGTCTTTCCGGAATTATTCTTTCGAATTAAAAATCACAAACTCTTGGGTATGATTCCAGCCTTTTGAATGTCTTTTTGGAAGACACTTATTTTTTTGATTCTCCTTATAATATTTTTAATTCCATATAAATATGACATAATTCCCCATATTGAATTGTTTTATCTATAATTTCATATAGTTATGTTTTTTAAAAAGATTGTCTTCATTTTTGACGAAACATATAGTGTCTAGTACTTTCTAGTCTTCAATAGTAATCAACATGTATGGGATTCGTAAGGAAGCAATTTTTCCCAAATGATTTATCCCATAAGGACTTTTTTAATTAGATTATTTTAATAATTATGGACTTCTTATATATTTCTTTAGAAAGGAAAGTTTTATGCGTAAGTTACAAGAAGCAGTTCGATTTCCTCAGTCTGTTCAACTCTTTCGTTTTTGCTTTCGTGTTCTAGAGCTAAGACAGCCAAATGATAAAGTTCACGATCAAGACCTTGGTTCTATTCTTAATTACAATCCTAGTGATACAAGTCACTGGAAACGCGGAAAAAAAGCAATCCGCAATGTTCAATCTCTAGAAAATTTAGCTAAAGCTCTAGATGTTGACCTAGAAATCATCCAAGATCTTGCAGATGGTTTAGTAGACTTAGACGAAGCTTGGTGCGATTTCTGCGACGCAGAAGAAGAACGCCGCCTATCTTTAGAAGAGCCTGGAGTTCGCATTGAAAGACGTGATAGAAGTCTTGAAATCGAAAAAGTAGCTCAAGAAATATTAGCTAAAGCAAATGTTACTACTGTACCAGTTCATATCCCAGAACTTATCTCTGCATTTCCATTCATCCAATTGATGCCTGGTGATGTTTCTGACAAGCTCGCACGTAGTTCCCGCGTAAGACCTGGTCATTATGCAATTCGTTTCCGTAAAGGCGACATAAGAGCTCATACACGTACAGCTATCGCTCGTGAAATCGCTCGTATCGTACTTCTTTCTGAAAGAGAGAAATTCAAATTCACAAGCCGTTGTGAAACTCTTTCTCAAGCAGAAATCGTAGATTTTGCGAATGCACTTTTAGTTCCAAGAGAAGCTCTTGCTGTTGAAATTCAAAAGATTTCTACACGCGTAAACATGGTTAAAGCTCTTGCAGACTTATTTTGGGCTCCAAAATCTGTTATCCGCTCTAGACTTTCTTCCATTCTATTTGAAACAGCTTCTAACAGTGTATTTGAAGCTGCCGCTCTTGAAGCAAGAATTTCTGTTCAAGACAGAACTGAAATGGCAGATGAAGAGTTTCTTGATGAAGAGTTTGGTGAAGATGCGAATTCCCTTTCTTTTTCCAAAAAGCAAGGCCGCACAACCCCTACAAATGCGCCTAACTCCGTTCATTAATCAAACATATTTCAAATAAATTTTATTTGATGAATAAAAAAAGAGTGATTCTCATAAGTCACTCTTTTTTTTATTCTTGATTTTTTTACATTTTGAGGCAATGTTTAGTGTCAAGCCTAATTAAGGAGGTTTTCTCGAAATGGTGATTATTCTTAATAAAAAATCGAACCCTACGAAAGTTAGCCTGATGGCTCGCAAAGTAATGGATGACGATGACGAAGATGAAGATGAATATTTAGATGAAGAAGAGGATGACGACGGAATACCTGAAATTCGTAGTGATCTTGACTCCGACGAAACAAAACCAAAAACATTAACGCGTAAAGAAGCGATTGATATTTTGCAAACAACTCGTGATTTTTCTAAACTCGATTTTCGTAAAGCAAATTTAGCAAAACTAGACTTTTCTAACTGCAATTTTGAAACGTCTAATCTTTCTTATGTCAATTTCAAAGATTCCAATTTAGAAGGTTGTAATTTTACAAATGCAAGTCTTTGGAACGCAAACTTAGAAGGAGCAAATTTAACAAGAGCTAATCTTGAAGATGCCGATCTCGACTATACAAAACTAAGAGGCGCTATTTTGTACAGAGCAAATGTACGCAGAGCTACTCTTCCTACAGATTTAATCCCTCGTGATGAAATATTACGTTCCATTAATGAAGGAACAAAAGTAAACAGATAATTAAAATCTTTAATAAGATTTTAAATAAAAAACTATCTTTTTGATAAAGATAGTTTTTTTTATTTATGAAGTGATAATATGAATTTCAAAATCAATGAATATCTTTAAAAATATCTCGATTCACATCCGGGTTAGATGCAAAATTTAAAATAGAAAAAATAGCTTTATCTTCATTAAGGAACATTAATGAATTTAATTTCAAATAATTGCTAATTTCTGAATCTAAATCGCTTAAGAAATCTAAAAAATAGTCATAAGATTGAACTTCTTTTGCTAATGACAAAATAGATAAAAGTATTTTAATATAATCTGCTATTATTTCTTCTTCTATTTTTTCAGGAGTCACATTAAACTTAAAATAAGATGTAAATGATTTTTTCTCATTTTTGTTTCTAGCATACATAATCAATTTATTATCTACATTATATTCATTTACTTTTCCATGAATTTGAATCATTTTTTCATTAATAGCTTTTGATAAAGAAACAATATTATTTAATTTATCTTTAAATAAATCTGATATTTTATGAATTGCTTCAATAGGATCGCTTTTTCTATGATTTATAAAATACTCAAAAGCATTCGATCTTGGAAAATGATTATGAGCCTTTTTTTGTTTTTTAAATTCTTCAAAATCCTTACAAATATCAGTCCAAATGCCATCATAATTTGATCTAACAGAAGAAGATATTTTTACATCCAAGACGGTTGTTATAATACTAAATGGATTTGCTGTGAAACTTGAAAATATAGGATTTGAAAAAATAGTACCACTTGTTTCTAATACTTTTAACTTATCTAAAATATTTGCAGTCAAGTTTACTGATCCTAAAGCAAGATTACTTAATTTATAAACTCCAGAAACCCCAGTAAGTATAGAACTAACTTTTTTAAATTTATTTTTAGCAGAAGTACTATTAGATAAATACAAAATACCTTCTAATAATCCTAAAGAACTCCATAATCCCCAATCATATGAATTAGAGTATTTTGTAAAAATATTTGTTACATTTGAAGTATTAATAATTTGAACAACTTGTCTAACAAATAATTCATTACTACCAATATTATTTAAGTTATTAATGGCACTTTCTTGAAAAGTTTCATTTTTGCTAATATCTGAGTATAAAGGATTATTAGGATTTATTTTGCTTGTTTCATTTAATAACTCTTTTAGTTGTGATTCCTGTAAAAGGTCTGGTGATGAATCGTTTAAAGAAGCAATAATAAAATCTAAAAATAAATTAGATTTAGAGATAGAACCTATTTTTTTTGTCATTATTTCTGATATTTTTTTACTATAACTCGATAAATCATTATTATAATTATACTTATTATTAAAATGTTTGAGAAAAATTTTAAATCCGCTATTTCCACGAAGCATAATCATTAAACTTTTGGAAATAAATTTCATAGAATCTATTTGAATTTTTAATGTTTGCTCAACAGTATTTTTATTTCTATAATAGCTTAATGCTTTATAATAAATTTCTTTATTTTTACTTATTGTATTTTTATAAACAAGTTCATCAGAGTTATTCAAATTTGAAAACAACTCTCTACCAGCAATAAAATCGTGATATAGTTTTTGTTGATTTATCCTTAATTTCACATAATATTTAAAGGAATTTGCAACAAAATAATTGAATTCGCCATTTCTTGTTGTAATTTGCTCTAATTGATTCAAAATATCTTTTAATTTATATAAATCAAAGTCTAATTTATGCTCAAAATTTTTTTTAAATGGATTTGAAATATCAAATTCTGAATTACCAGTAGCTAATGACATATTTTCATTAAATTTTTCATGATCAATATGGTAATAACTATTATTTCTTATGCCAATATTATAGACTCTTTTTAAGACATTTATTAATTGATCTTTAGCAATTCCAATTCCAGTTATTGTAGCAGTTGTTATCAAAGTGGAAGCTACTGTTACACCTGCAGGAGGAAAAATAAGAGATACTAATATTCCATGAAAACAAACCACAGGGGATATTAAGTAATCATATATTTGCATATCTGTGAATGTTAAATAGTAATCAGAGCGATCCCTATAATTTTTTGATGAAGATTCTTTTATAAGATTTTGATTTAATTTATGAAAAACTTCTGTCAAAACTTTATCATTTTCATTTTTGTCATAAATTTTATCATGAATAAATTTTCTCATTCTTTCGTATTCTGGATAATAATATGCAAATTCCCTATTTTCTTTATTTCCCAAAACTTTCATGAGTTCACTTTTATCAAAATTAACTTTGCTTAATTTTTCAATATATTTTTTTTTATCTATAATTTCTAAAATTTTGCTTTTATTGCCTCTATTCTTATAAATATCTATGAATCTATTTAAAATTACACCATTATTTTTATTAATTTTATTAAACCCACCCCTAGAAAAATAGAATAGTGCCTCATTATAAGCAAAACAGATTCGGAGCATAACTCTGTAGTAGGAATCAATATCATCTATAGTAAAAGCAATTTTATTAGCCAATTCTTGTTTATTTGATATATTATAATACTTGTCATTAGAAATAGGACTCACAAGGAAGCTCCTTCAATAAAACATTTGGTTTTATGAAAACCAAATTAAATTTTTATGAAACCCATTTCTTATTAGCAAGATTTATACCAACATTATTATCTATATAATTTAGTATGTTAATTATTTATAAGACAGATTTTTTTTTTTTAAATAGAAAATAACATCTTTTAGAAGAATAAAAAATTATAAATTATATTAATAAGTTATATATGAAATATGAGAAAATAAATTATTTAATTCATTGCATAATTCAAAAACAAGAAAAAAATATAGCTATTTTATTAAACAAAAAAAAACTGCTAAAAAGCAGTTTTTTTTAAATTATAATGGCGGGATGGACGGGACTTGAACCCGCGACCTCCGGCGTGACAGGCCAGCGTTGTAACCAACTCTACTACCACCCCACTCATGTGAACAACTGTATGCCAGAGAAGATTAACCAATGCAAGCAAATATATAAAAAAAATTTAATTTTTTTTATATATAATTACAGTTACTTATAGGACCTTAAAAAGCCTCCAAAGAGAACATAAAGCCCAAATAAAATCGATAAGATGGCAAAAACATAATAAAAGATATTAGATACTGAAGGCTTAGGCTTTCCCTTTCGATTTGGCTTTTGTAGGGTTTTATAATGGCCCGCTTGAGGTGTTTTACTATTCTGATGATTTTTTATATTACGAGCTAAGGAATCTGATTGAGCCCTACCACTACCTTGCTTCTGCTTTTTATGCTCTGCTTTATGCTTATGGTCACTTATTTGAATAATTTTGCCACCCGAATTATTTTCATTATTATAACTATGAAATGAGCATAATTGGAATAAGTTTCTCACCATGACGAAAGCTCCTCTAGAAGAGAAGAAGGATTGATAAAACCTTATGCATTCTTAATTATATATTTAATTGCATACTTACCAATATACATTAAAAAATCTATTCATCAAATATATTTGTTGACATACGCATCATATTTCCATGCAAACTCGAATTACTTCTAAATAGCTGTATTTTATTACATTTTTCTTGAAAATAAGATAAGGTGAAATCATTTTTAAATAAAAATAAAGGATACCCTTGCATATCTCGAACGCTAACAACATCAGTTGCCGCTTTTGCCTCAGCTATTTCCTCTACAGAAGCATTTGTCCATCGTGCATGTTTAAATGCGAGAGAATCTAAAGAACAGTCGACATTGTACTCATTTTTTAATCTAAATAGAAGAACGTCAAATTGCAAATTTCCAACGGCAGCTAGAATAGGATCGCTTGCGGATCTACTCTCATCTATAAACATTTGAACAGTGCCTTCCTGACACAACTGCATTAAACCTTTTAATAGTTGTTTTCGCTTTAAAGCACTGTTTGTTCTTACGACTGCAAAGTTTTCGGGAGCAAATGAAGGAATTCCTTCAAATTCAAAACTTCCACCCTCAACTAAAGAATCTCCAATGGAAAAAATACCTGGGTCGTAAATACCAACGACATCACCTGCATAAGCTTTTTCTAAGGTACTTCTATCTTGAGCAAAAAACTGTTGTGGATGGGTCAAACGAATTTCTCTATTTAATCTTGGAATTGTTACGTTAACTCCAGCCTCATAAACACCACTCACAATTCGTAAAAAAGCAATTCTATCTCTATGTTTTGGATCCATATTGGCTTGAATTTTAAAAATAAATCCACTGAAATTTGTTGATAAAGGCTCTATTTGCCCCTGATTACTTCCCTTAGAAGAAGGGGGTGGAGACATTTCAAGAAATTTTTCTAAAAATAAACGGACACCAAAATTTGTCATAGCAGCGCCAAAAAAAACAGGAGAAAGCTCTCCACGTAGGAATCTTTCGTTCGAAAATTCATCGCCAGCCATTTCAAGCATTTCTAAGCCATCAAGAGATTCTGTTAAAAGATCGTCAGGAACAAGTTCTGATATTTTTTCTTTATCAGAAAGAGGTATTACTCTAGCAACAGTTTCTGTTGTAGTATTTCTTCCCTCAAAATAGTGAAGACTCTTTGTGTTACGTTCAATAATCCCACGGAATCTTTCACCGGAAGATACGGGCCAGCTCATTGGATAAGTAGCAATACCCAAAACGCTTTCAATTTCATGCATCAATTCAAGAGGATCTCGTGACTCACGATCCAGCTTATTTACAAATGTAAAAATAGGAATGCCACGAAGCTTGCATACTTCAAAAAGCTTGATAGTTTGAGGTTCTACACCTTTAGCAGCATCAATTAGCATGATTGCCGCATCTGCGGCAGCTAGAGTTCTGTAAGTATCTTCAGAAAAGTCTTGGTGCCCTGGTGTATCGAGAAGATTGCAAATAAAGTTACGATATTCAAAATTCATTACGCTGGTAGAAACCGAAATTCCGCGTTGTTTTTCGAGTTCCATCCAGTCGGAGGTGGCAAATTTCTTAGATTTTTTTGCTTTAACGGAACCTGCTAAACGTATTGCTCCTCCAAGAAGCAATAACTTTTCCGTCATTGTCGTTTTTCCTGCGTCAGGATGTGAGATGATAGCAAACGTTCTTCTTCTGTTTACTTCATTGCTTAGTATATTTTTGTCAATGGAAGACATGAGTTTCTCCTATGGGGATACTAAAAATGACTGCTTTTTGCTAGCACAATTTTGACACTAAGGGAATTTCAGAGGTACAAGATTGCGAGGATACTTGAGAACAGGTGAATCACTACATGCACCAAGAGGCATTTTTCATGAATCAGGTAAGCTTATTACAACTTAGAGAAGTCGCAGATCAATTGATTTTGCTCGCTGGCACATTCCAAATTAAACCCCATTATCTTCGCGCTAAACAAATAAGACAAGCCGATAAGTCGCTTATTGCGGTTGACGCTTTTTTTTCACAAGAGTTAGCCTCCGAAGCAAAACAATGGTCGGAATCTATTGAAGGACTTAGTGTTCTTCGCAAAAAACTAGCTTCAGTTGAAGAAAAGCAAAATGAAATTGAAGAGCTAGATATCAGAATAAACACACTGAACAAAACAACTTTGCCTTGGATATCCCTTGAAGATAGCGAACGGCAAAAAATCATTCAAAATGCTAAAAGAGCACAAGACTTCATTAACAACCACCTAGAAAAAACTGAAGCACATATTATTCATAGATACAATAGATTTTCTGCTTTAAAAGAACTTTCACCCTACGCAGACAATGCAAACTATCTTTGCGAGGCTGTTTTTCATTATGAAAATAGAGAAAAATATGAAGCAAATATTGAAAAAGTGGAAAAAAAGAATTTAGGGGCTAAAGAAAGATTAAAAACAGTAAATCGTGGATTTTGGCTTGCTGTTATTTTTTGTATTTTTATTGTTACAATTCCTATTTGTTTTTTATTCGCTTTAAGCCTTTGGAAACGTAAAAAAGAAATTGAAAATCAAATTGCAAATGCAGACGAAACTTTAAGAAGAGAAAACAAACGACTTATTGCAGCGGAAGAAGGCTCTGTGGTTGCCCAAGATATTCGCTCTTTATTAGGAGAAATATCTTTAGAACAAATCAGAGATACCCTTGCTGAGGTTCGAGATCTTCGTGCTGAATTTCAAGGTCCAGAAAGAACAACAAGTTCAACAGCAATCCTTTTAAGTTTTATTGATTTACATAAAATTAAACTTTGTGAATTATTTGGAGACATACCTGAAAATCCTATTAAAACTTTTAAATGGCTTTCTGAATATGTTACTAAATATCAAAATACTGAGACAACAATTAAAAGTCTAATTGCAAGAAAAAATGAAGTTACTCAACAACAAAAACAATTAACAAAAGGTTATTCATCTGAAATTTTAATAAATAGTATTAAAAAACTTGAATTGGTCGTTGAAAGCACGATGCGTTTTCCATTTGATCAGGAAAATAAATCTTATTTTTCAGATATCTGCAAAAATATTCTCCCCTTACTTTCGCAAGTAAAAGAAGTTTTATTTTTTGTTAGCAGAAGTCATCCCATTGACGTTCAATACTGGAATATGTTGCGTATCAAAATCCAAGGGTTTTCAAATATAATGTCACTATGTGTTCTTGATGCTGAAATTGCTAATATAGATTCAGCAAATGAAGTTTTAAAGGAAGTAAATTCGTAAAACAGTTCATTAAAAGTAAGGAAACCCTTGTGATGAAATCAATGTGGATTGCTCTTAGTCTGTCTTTGCCTTTTAGCCTTTTTGCTTATGGAGATGGTGAAGAAAATAAAATCTCATTTGATTTTTCAAAAATGACAATTTCTACTTTCGGAGTTTTTAATACCAATCAAGAAGAACAAAATACTAGCTTAAAAGCAGAAGTAAATGCTAGAAAAAATGCGATTCAAAATATTGGAAATTATTTTAAAACCACTTGTCAAAAAATTGAAAAAGGTCAGCTTGGGACAAAACCGGAATGGGAAAAATATTTCCATTCGCAAGGAAGTGAAATTTTTTCTAATGGAGTTGTTAAGGTTTCTCTTGCCGCCCCCTTTCGAGATATTTTAAAGACACCAAATAACTCCAAAAAGAAACCAGTTCTTACAGATGATGGCAAAAAAATTGCTTTTTCTATGCTTTTTACTTTACCCGGAAACTCTGTCCAATGTGGAGCAATTATTCTTGATGTTGGAGGAAATAAAAAAGTTTTAATTTCTCCATCAAAAGTAGTTTCTTCTTCGATTGGCCTTACCATAGTTAAATTAGCTTATGATGGAAAATCCGAATTAAAACCAGCAACACCAGAAGATGCAACCATTATTCAAAACTCAACACTTGCAAAGGATCCTTATGTACCTGCCAGTGTTATTCCTATTGTTGTTGTGGTTCCCGAACCATAGCCTTGCAGAGTTTCATAAAACTCTCAATGAAAAACAAACCATTTATAAAGAAGAAATTCCTTTTGTTATTTTCATTTGTGAATACTGTGAAAAAAAACAAGAAAAAATATCGATAAATTATAATCCTAAACGAGTTCAAAATATCACTAATTTTCATTTTGTTTCAAACTCAAATTGGACTACTGATGTTCAATTATTATTAAAAAAACAACAAGAAACGGAATATCAATTAACAGGAAATAAATCTTGGCCACCACATATTCCATTTTCAATTTCTCCACTAATTCTTAAAAATGGATTACTTATCTTTTTAAATTATAGTGCTGAATCCTCTTTAAATGCCCCAGCTTTAAGCAGCAAATACATCCTTTTTTACAAAAAAAGAGTCCTCGTTGGAAAAAGTGAAGAAGAGATAAAATCATCATTAAATGAATATCTTCCTAAATTAAATAAAAGAGATGGGATTCGTTTTTATATATCTAAAGAAATTTCTGGAGATAATATAATAGATATAGAAAAAGTAATAAAAAACTTTACAGCCGATAAAAATTCGATAATTATCCCCTATGATGTGACTTCAGAAGGAGTCCAATACAGAAGCGACATTGATACTTCACATATCATGCAAGCTATTAAACAAATTAACCAATTTGTTCCTAATTTATCGGCGCGTAAACCAAACGGAACAAATGATATTATAGAAATTACAAAAACAAAATGAATCAAAATACAGTCATTTTTAAATACTCAATTCTTGCATACAATGAACTAAAAAAATTAAAATATAATAAAATATCTACTATAAAAGAATATGAATTTTTTAATAAGTTTACTAAGTCAATTCAAAAAAATAATGCTTTTATAAGTTCTGATATTTTATCGGAAGAATTGGCAAATATATTTTTAAACCAAGCAAATATTGTTTGTGAATTTGAAGCTCTTACATTTATGCCAGAAGAAAGTAGAATAGATTACGAAAACAGTAAAAATGATTTAAACTATTATATTAATAAAATAGATCATCTTTTATTAAAAAATAATTTTGAGTTTACAAAAAATTTCAATGAGCATGATTGGAGAGTTTTAATTTCTTTTATGGCTACTTTTAAAGAATGGGTAAATAATGTTAAATTTTTTGAAATTGAAAATGACAAAAAATACGAAATTTTAAAAGAATCTCCCTTAATATCTATTTGTCACTTATAAAAAATAACAGGTATTTCATAATGAGCATCCAAAAACAAACATGGACTTTAATTTCCAATAACATTAATGAAAATAGTAAATATTTAATAATCAATGATAATGAACACCATTATGGTTATAATGTTCTTAGAATAAAAGAAAGAAACTCAATTCAAGTTACAAACTGCCGTGGAGTCATTGCAGAAGGAATCATTACCTCTGCTAATAAAAAAGAACTTGTTATTGATATTCATTCCGTAAAAAGAATTGAAAAGACAAAACCAGAAATAAACTTATGGCTAGCTATGCCAAAACCAACAACTCTAGATGAAGTCATTGCTAATTCATCTGAAATGGGTGCAAATCAAATACATATATTTAAAAGTGAAAAGGCTGCTTCAAAAGCACCTATTAAACTGGAGAAACTAATACAATTAAGTAACGAAGCAACTCGAATTAGCAAAAGCGCCTATTCTTCTGAAATTTTTTGTTACGACAGTTTAGATAATTTTTATAAAGAATATGTATCAAAATCAAATTCAAAAAAAATAATACTATTTTGTGATGAATCACATATATACGAAGGTAAAATTACAAATTCAATCCTTAATAAAATTCAAGAAAATTACATGAAAAACATCGAAGAAATTTGTATTTTAATTGGACCAGAAGCAAGCTTTTCCGACAATGAGAGAGAATTTATTTTTGAAAAACTAAATGTCATTCCTGTTTCTTTAGGTAATAATATTTTAAGAGTACCAAATGCAACTGCAAGCGCTTTAGGAGTTGCAATTAGTTTTGTAAATGATATTTCAAGTAGAGTTTAATATGGTTTATAAAAGAACAGAAAAAGAAATTTTTGATACTATTTTGAATGTAGCTAATGAACATGATTTTGTAAGAGCAGTAATTTTAAATGGATCTAAAGCAGATAAAAATTGCTTAAAAGATGATTATCAAGATTTTGATATTTTATTTATTGTAAAAAATGTTGAATATATTGTGAATAGCAAAATTTTTCCTGATAAATTAGGAAAAATTCTAATCATGCAAACTCCAGATAAAATGGATGGTATTTGGCCTGATAACAAAGATAAATATACTTATACGTCGTCCTAAATGTTCTTGCATCCTCAAAAAAATCATTTATGAAAAACCAATTGATTTCACAATTTTTTGATTTATCTTTTTCCAAGCATCAACTCCTGACTGCATAACTTCATCAATGTCTTTGTATCTTTTA
>RRZU011416477.1_pt1 | contig 112946 bp, 82 predicted proteins | sample 2165561 | NCBI WGS metagenome assembly RRZU01 (sample SAMN10456909, study PRJNA506462) | wastewater metagenome | isolation source: wastewater sludge | place: USA: Moscow, Idaho
ACTTTCTAATACTTCTAGAACTTGATTTTTAAACTCAAGAGAATATTGACTTTTAACTGATTTCTTCTTTAACATTGGACAACCCTTCTATATGAACGCCTAAGTTCATAGCATATTGTCCACCAAAAGGAATCACTTTATAATTATTTTTTGGAATTTAAGATTTTTTAATAGATTCATTATAAATATCTTTGGCATTAAGATTGTGCTTTTGAGCAATATCTTTACATGCTATTTTTAATTGCATTCCTTTTTCTACAAGAATTAAAGCTTCTTTTGCTGCTTCATGTATAGATATTTCTTTTTTTTCTTCTGCTAAAATATTAACACAAATTACAAATTCACCTTGAATTTCATTTTGATTCGAAAAGTAATTTAATACATTTTTAATATTGCCTGTTTTATGTGCTTCAAATTTTTTAGAAATTTCTCTGGAAACACAAATAAAAATTTCTTCATTTAAATAAAATTCATTTAAATTTTTTAAACTTTGGATTAATCTTTTAGGACTTTCAAAAAATACAGCTATACAAGGGGCAATCGCTTTCCATCGATTGAATTCTTCTACTTGTTCTTTTTGAGTTCGGCCCAAAAAACCAGAGAAAATGCTTCTAGGTTGAATAAATCCGCAAGCAGCTAATGCCGAAGACATACTGCTTGGACCAGGAATACTTTGAATTAAAACCCCTTGTTTATGAGCTTCGGCAATTAATAAAGAACCAGGATCAGAAATACAAGGGGTTCCTGCATCAGTAATAATTGCAGCACATTTATTAGGTGAATTTTGGAGTTTTTCTATAAGATAACTCGATTTATTTTTTTCATTATGAACATGCAAACTCTCTAATTGAGATTTTATACCAAAATGGCTTAATAAGTTTCCAGAATGTCTAGTGTCTTCGCATGCAATAAAGCTAACATGAGATAGAATTTCTTTTGCTCTTGGAGAAAAATCGCCTAATGTACCTATGGGTGTTGCAACAATATAAAGTGTACCAGTAGTCATTCTATTCCTTTTGGGTATTCAAATACTTCTGCAAAAAATTTTCCTTTATCATCTCTTTTAATTTTTCCAATTGGATTTTGGATATCATGTGTAAAAAATAATTTTGCATTTTTTGTGATTAAATCTTCAAGAAAAATCTTTTTTTCATCTATTACTAATTCTGGAAAACGGTCATACCCCATTGAAATAGGAATATGCATCCAAGCGAATCCCGGAATTAAATCACTTGCAAAAACAAGTGGTCCATCTTTTAAAGAAATTTCTCCTAACATAAGTCCTGGGGTATGGCCATTTGAAAATCTAAAGGTTATAAAGGGAGATAAATCGCATATTCCATTATTTTCAACTAAAATTAAACGACCCGATTCTTCAAGTAAATTATTTAATAAAGGAACAAATGAAGCTTTATCTCTTGGGTGTGGATTTAATGCTCTTTTCCAATGCTCTTTACCAACGTAAAATTTTGCTTTCGGAAATAAAAGTTTTGTCTCTCCATGACCGTAAGGCGTTAAAATTCCGCCAGCATGATCAAAATGTAAATGCGAAAGAATAACAGCATCAATATCTTCATGATTTAAGCTTACTTTTTTTAAGCTTTCTAATAAAATATGATCATTTTCAACAATTCCATATCTATCTTTAAGTTTTGGCTCAAAAAAAGCTCCAACCCCAGCTTCAAAAAGAAAATTTTTTCCATCTTTATTTTTAACCAAAAGAGATCTACATGCTAAAGGAATTCTATTTAAATTATCTGATTTAATCCATGATTCCCACATTGCTTTTGGCGCATTTCCAAACATAGCTCCACCATCAAGCATTTGAGTGTTACCTTCAAGAGAAATTATTTCCATAAAAAGAACTCCATTTTTATAGTTTAGTTGGGTCTTCAGAGTTATCTATATAAGGGTCTATACTTTCTAAATATGGTGCAATTGATTTCACATTTATTTCAGATTGAATGATTACCCATTTGCCATTTTTTTGGATATAGGGTCCTGGTAATGGAATTAAACCTCTTGGTAATAAAAAATTACCAAAAGACACAGCTTTAGTAATAAATATTTTAATTGTATTTAAAGCTTCTGGATTCACTTCTTTTCCTTGTTTAATAAATAAATCACCATTAGGTGCATATAGTCTTATTTTAGGTATTAATTTATCGCCGTCAGTGTCTAAAGTTAATGAAGCACTTTCTGAATATGACGTTAAAGTATTAATTGTTTTTTCAATATCAGAAAACATAACCTCGCCAGCAGGAGAAGAAAAATAATCGGAAAGAACAGAAGATTTTTTACGAATTCTATCTGAAAAATCTATTAATTTATTTTGAGTTTGGATCATGTCAAATAAGAAGGAAATACTAGAAAAATTTTTAAGAGAGTCTGTAGGTAATAAAAAATCTGCTCCAGATGAAGAGACTGTGGTTAAAATATTATCTAAATTATTTTCTTTTTTATCAGAACTAATAATAGAAACAAAAGTTTTTTGATTTGAAAATATAAATGTTTGGCCTTTTATTGACCAATACATATCAAGTTTAATATTAAAATTGTTATTTAGTAAAGATAAAATACTTTCTAAGTTTTTTCTAAAATTATTTCTTTGAAAACTAAATCGGCCACAAAAATCCCAAGGGTTTATTTTTTGTGAACATATAGAATTTAAAAACTCAATAGGATCATTTATAGATAATATAATTTGTGAGTGATTAATTTTATTTTCTTCATCAAATTCTAATGATTCAATAGATAATTCAATTGCATGATTGCCAAGAAAATTTTGAATAGATAATGGCACATTTTTTAAAACCAAACTTTTTAAAGTATCTGAAGATAAATGAAGGCTCTTTTTTATTTTTGGTTCTATTGCCAGCAATATAGAATCTTTAATGGATAACTGTAATTGAGTAGCACCCCCAATTAAAAAGGTTTTTCCATTCCATATTTCTTCTATTAATGAAGTTAAAGGTTTAGCAAAAGGACTTCCTTCTGAATCTGTAACTTTATCTTCATTTTGATTTAGGGCTTCAATATCATTTATATTAAGAATTTCATCATTCGATTGATTGCCCGTAGGTGTTGGGTCAAAAAATTCATTTTCATCTAAGGATTCCGAAGTGGATAAAAAATCATTCAGGATATTGTCTAGAGAAGTTATTATTTTTTCGCTATATTGTGGGTATATATCAAGAATAAAAAAGCCACGCGCACCTATTTCACCGATTGGAGGTATGGGTTGTTGTGTTCGAGGATTATTTTCTAGACCAATATTTTTTGAAAATTGATATAGCTGCCTATCTGTATTGACAGTGTAATTAAATGCTGCAGCAAAAGTCGGCTTACCTACTTTTTGAGCAATATGAGAAAGTGTTGGTGTATAAGATTTTAAATTTAAATATAAATAAGTAAATATTCCAGTAAGAATAAATATTATAAATGTAACAAAGAATATAAAAAATTTAAGAAGTTTCGCATTTTTTTTCATACCGTTTTTTTATTTCCTAAACTTAATTAACGAAACAATTCAAATAATTTTCTTGCCGCATCCATTCTTCTTGCTTCTTCTGAGTTTGGATCTGTTTGTTCATGCATGATAAGCCGTTGAGGAATGGCGGATAAAAATCGAGATGCTTTTGGTTCCAAATCTTTTCCTGACGCTCTTCCTTTTTTGCGAAAACCACAATGAGAAATAAAAAGTCTATACTTTGCTCTCGTAATAGCGACATAAAAGAGGCGCCTTTCTTCTTGAATTCCAGATTCAAGAGCCAAACTTTTTTCATGCGGAAGAATACCATCTTCAACGCCAATTAGAAATACATAAGGAAACTCTAAGCCTTTTGAAGAATGTATGGTCATGATCTGAACTTTATTCTTAGTTTCCTGAGCAATATCAAATCTTGCTTTATCTAAATGAAGTGCATCTACGACAGATTGAATTGATTCTTCTGGTAATTCAAGTTTTTCAATCACATTAAAAACTCTTTCAACAATATCAATTCGAAATTGAGCATTTTGCATATTGGCAGAAGACATAAGAATGTCTTTTTTTAGACCAATGTTTTCATAACAATCTCTTAGAGAAGAAGAAATATCAACTTTTAAAGAAGAATTTTTTAATTTTTCACCATATTGATTCCAATTTTTAAGAAATTCTGCAATGCCTTTGTGTTCACAAGAAAGTTCTTTAAGAGTAGCAAATAAGTTTGAAGTAGGATTTATTGTTTTGTTTGAAAAATGCATTTCTTTAATTTTTTCAAGCGTGGCTATTCCTATTCCTCTTGCAGGTAAATTTATAATTCGAAAAAGGCTGTTCAAGTCATTTGAATTATGAGCAAGTTTTAAATAAGAAAATAGATCTCTGACTTCTTTTCTATCAAAAAATTGAGTTCCTCCATGAATTGTATATGGAATGTTTTTCTCAATAAATACTTGTTCAAGAGGAATTGTTTGGCTATTTGAACGAACAAGTATAGCAATATTTTCAAAATTAAGTTTTCCAGATTCTCTTTGCAAAGACAATATTTTTTCAACAACAAATAAACATTCATCTCTTTCATTTTCGCAGGCATGAATGACGATGGGATGTAAATTAGCTTGTTCGCTCCAAAGCTCTTTTCCTAATCTTTCTGTATTTTCTCTAATAACACTGTTTGCTGCATTTAAAATGTTAGGCGTGCATCGATAGTTTTGTTCCAATGTTACTTTATTTGCGTCAGGAAAATGTTTTAAAAAATCTGAAATAATTGATGGCCTCGCTCCTCTCCAAGAATAAATACTCTGATCATCATCCCCTACAACACATACATTTTTTGTTTTTGATGATAACATGCAAATAAGTTGAAATTGGCTAAAACTGGTGTCTTGATATTCATCTACCATTAAAAATGAAAATGAATCTTGAATTTTATTTAATAATTCAGGATTATTTTTAAAACCTAATACAGTTAAATAAACAATATCATCAAAATCTACTAAATTAAATAAACGTAATCTTCTATTATATGAATTAAATAATTTGCAAATAATTTTTCCATCAAAAATGTTTTTTTGTTTTTTGAAATCTTCATCAGTATATAAATTATCTTTATAATAAGATATTTTTTGGGAGGCATCTTGTAATGATAAAATTTCTTCTAAATGAAATTCTTTTATGGATTCTCTTAATAAATTTAGGCTTTCATTTTCATCGGAGATAGAGAAATTTCTTTGTAATGAAAATTCTTTATGATATTGTCTTAATAACTTTAGTGCAAAAGAATGAAATGTTGAAAGTTCTACTTTTTTTGCAGCTTTTTCTCCAATTATAGAAGATAATCTAGATTGCATTTCTCTTGCCGCTTTATTTGTAAAACTTACAGCGACAATGCTTTCTGGGCGAATTCCAGAATGAATCATCCATGCAATTCTTGAAGTAATTACTTTTGTTTTACCAGTGCCAGCTCCTGCTAGCACAAGTTGTGCACCGTAAGAAGAAGTAACAGCTTTGAGTTGTTCTTTATTTAAAGAATTTATTATATTATTTGGCATAATGTTTTATTTTTCATTTCTTTCAACTTTTAAATATTAAAAATAAAAGTTCATTTCCATAAGTACTGACAGTAAAGGCTCCCAAAGCTAAAAAAGGTCCAAATGGAATGGCTGCTGAAAGTCCTTTTTTAGTATAAATTCCCCAAAAAATTCCTATAATTGCTCCTAAAATGCTTGCATAAAAAAGAGTGAAAATAACTCCTTTCCATCCAAGTACAGCCCCTATAAATCCGAGATATTTTACATCACCCATTCCCATTCCATTGCGATGTCTAATGAGTTCGTAAAGCTTAGAAACAACAAATAAGCCCCCAGCTCCAGCAATTATGCCGATTATGCTTCCAGACCACCCCATTTCTGGGTTTAAACAGCTGATAAAAAATCCAATAATTATTCCTGGCAGCACAATTTTATCGGGAAGAATTCTGTATTTAAGATCAATTAAAGATAATGGAATTCCTGTATAAATTATCCATAACGAGATAAAAAATGGTACATAATTTGTAAAATGAAATTTGCCATATTGGTATGATTGTATACTTAAAAACCCTGGCAAAGATTCTAAAACTATTTGTGGCGTTAAAAATTTAAAAAATATAATAACAGTTAATAATCCTGTTATTATTTCAATTATTGGATATTGAATTGAAATTTTAACTCCACAATTTGAACATTTGCCGTTTGAAAAAAAGTAACCTAAAACAGGAATTAAAGCAGTATTAGAAATCGTTTTTTTGCAACTTGTACAAGAACTTCTTGGGTGAATAATGGACATGCCTATTGGTATTCTATAGGCAACTACGTTTAAAAAACTTCCCATGGAAACGCCAAACAAAAAAACAAACACTCCAAAAATGATATTTAGTGTACTTAATTCTACAGGCATTTATTTTTCCTTGACAAAATATGAAAATTCAATCAACTATTCTATTCCAATAGTTTTTGCCCTTTATATTAATACAAAAGGCGGAACAATAGAATTGAACACGAGAATATTATGAAATCAATCTCAAAGAATAGAAAAGCCTGGCACGATTATTATATTGAAGAAAAAATTGAAGCTGGTCTTAGTTTAAAGGGTAGCGAAGTAAAGGTTTTGCGCGAAGGGCATGGAAGTGTTGTTGAGGGTTATGCCATGGTTCGTGATGGTCAAGCATGGCTAGTAAACGCTTATATACCGACACTTAAAAATGCCAGTTATCTTAATCATGCAGAGCGAAGAGATAGAAGACTGCTTCTAAATCGTAAAGAAATTGAAAAGTTAGATGCCTCAACAAGGCAAAAAGGGTATACCTTAATTCCTTTAGAGCTTTATTTTGATGATAATAATCGTGTAAAAGTAGAACTTGGATTAGCAAAAGGGAAAGCCAATCACGACAAAAGAGATTCCGAAAAAGAAAAAGATGCTAAAAAAGAAGCCCAAAGAGCTATGCGTCGATAAATTCAAGAATATAACCTGTCTTTTCTCAATTATTACTAAATTATAAATAAATAATTACTAAATAAAAAAAATCTTCCAAAAAAAGAAAATTTATTTTTTGAACAATAAATTAACTAGGAAAAATATTAAATTTTATAAATATATTTTATAAAAATAAAATTTCTTAATAAAAATAAATAAAATAATTTATCTAAATATTATTATTTTAAAACTTTCAAAATTATTTGCATTTTATATAAAATATATTAATTTTTTATTTTATGAATTGAGTGATATTAAAAATTATCATAATTTATTTTTAATATATTTTATTCATTAAATTATAAGTATTTAAATTTTTACTTAATTATTAGAGGTTTTATGAATTTACAGATACCATCTTTTTTGATGAAAATGTATATACCAGAAATATTGCTTTGGATGTCCGATAATAATAAAGATATCAATAACAATTTAGAAAAGTTTAAAAAAAAACCGATTTATACGAACTTTATCAATAGTAAAGAAATATTTTTAGACCCACTTGACCCTAATTTTGAAATATTTTTATTTAATTTTAATGGTATTTTGTTTGATTTTTATTATTGTATTAGAAATAAAGAAATTAATAATAATTATGAAATTCTTTGGAAAAAATATGTAAATTATCGGATTGATTTTGAAAGAAACTATTTTAAAAAACTAATTGATGAAGAAAAAAATTTAAATGTTAGAATTGATTTTTTAGCTGGTGATAAAGAAAATATAGAGAAACAAGAAAATGATTTAAATAGAAATATATTAAATATAAGGTCTATCGATCAAAAAAAGCAAAAAATATATAGTCCTTTAAAAGAAATCATAGAAAAAAACAAAATTGAAATAGTAAATAATAAAAATGAGGTAGATAGTAATATTATTGATTATAAAAAAGATCAAAAAACTTTTGAAAAAAAGAAAAAATTGGCTGATTTTTTTCTTTCTCTTTTTAAAAGTGAAATTTTATTTATTTATATGAATATCGAGTTTTTAAGAAGAGTAACAAAATCATTAGAAATTAAATTTGATGAAGATAAATATAAGCATATACCAATTTTGCTTGATTATTTAGATGAAAAAATATTTGAGTATCAAATAATAGAAACAAATAGAATAAAAAAAATATCAAGCATTTTAAATGCTATAGAAAAAGCCTTTAATCAATACCTTTTGCTAAGAGGGCCTAAAATTGCTCTTGAGAAATTTAATAGTTTTTTTGAAGAAAAATCTCCAAATGGGTTTAAATTAAAAAAAGATAGAAATCTTAAGTATTTTATGGATTATCATGAAGAGTATTTATATTATCTTATAAACACGGAATTATTTTGTACTCTCTTTAAATTAAGAGGAAATGCCGGATTCATTAAATATTCAGAGTCTGAAAAATACCTGTCTTTTCATTTAGAAAATGCGAACTATGAAAAATTTAATCTAATTAAGTATATTGATCCTAATAATCCTTTTGAAATTGTTAAATCAACTAAAAAAATTTGTAAGGTAGTTAAAGAACTTAATTTAATTAATAAAAATTACCCTTTTTTAATTATGGATTCAGAATTAAATTTAATGCCTGTAGATTTAAACTTCAAAAAAAGATATTATCATGATGGAGATATTTATAGTTTAAAAGATGATTTTATTAAAAATAATATAGCTAAATATAAATTAGAATTTTATGGTAAAGAAATAGTAATAAATAATAAAATTTATGCTAGTACCGAAATTGTTTTTTTTGAAATTTTAGATATATTTTCTATGATATTGTTAAAAAATAAAGAAAATACACAAGAAATAATTTGGAAAAAAATTATTAATAATATGAATGGTAATATAAATAATTCAAACATTAAATATATAACTATTAAAGAATTAGTTGAGGGTTTTAATAATTCAATAAAAAATAAAAATATAACTGCATCGGAATATGAAAAATATCGGAAAAATATTATGACAATTAAATCCGATGAAATTCAGCGGAGTTTGCTAAAAATTTTGGATGAAAACTATGAAAAAAATATGCTCAATTTAAGATTTGGAAAATCGCATAATTTTATATCTATAAGTGATCATTTGCCAAAATTTGTACCAGGTACTGTATCTAATTGTATAATGGAAGCTGAGTATTTTATACGAAAAAATTTATTAACAAAAATATTAACAAAAATACCTACAAATAAAAGATTTCATCCTAAAGCTTTAGTAGGTGGCTCAATACCTAATTCTGAAAAATCATCTGCTAAATTTTTACTAAATGCAGATAACCTAAATTTATCTCAAGACGTAAAAAACTTTGCAGGAAAAGGGGTTCAAAATGTAAATTTGAATAATGATATTTCGGACGTTACTTCTATTCGCTCTGCGACTGGATTTTTAGCTGCTATGAATACAAAAACTTCTAATAGTTCTATTGATTCTATTTTAGATAAAACAATTAAACAAATTAAAAATGATTGTGATATTTATATAAAAGAGAATGATAAATATTTAAAATCATATGAAAAAAAACATGGTCCTATTGATGATGAAAAAAGAAATTATGCAAAGAAATTAATTGGTAATTTGATAAGAACGGACAGTAAGGCACACAAAGTTAACGAATTAAGAAAATTAGTAACAAATGGAATTACTTTAGCATCATTAAATGCAACGATAGAAAATATTAAAAAAATTGAAAATAGAACTTTAATTCATAGTCCAGCTGCAGGAGGGATGACTCCAATTTATATTCCAAATAATATTCCAACAAGTAAGGTTACTGTATATGGAAAACTTATTTTATATAGAGATTTATATTTAAAGGCATTAAACCAAGATCAGCAAATGCAAAATAAAAAAATCTGAACAATTTATTAAATTCTATTTATTATTTTATTATTAATTTCTCAAAAAAAAATAGTTAATTTATTGTATTAATCTATATTTACATTTATAGAAAATTCTTTATCATCATCAAAGCTATTTGCAGTTATTAGCTTTCCTTTATGCCTTGCAATTATTTTAATAACTGTTTTTCCCTTGCCAATAAAGGAAAACTTGTAAACTAAATTTCCAGACGCTCCCATGGTAATACTTGTAGGTTTACAGCAACTTCCCTTTCCATCAAATTTAACCATAGAATTCATATAGCGTGGTTCTAAATAATTGTAGGATGTTGTGCTTATATCTCTTATAACAACTGCTATTTTATCATCTTTGTCAACTTCAACAGAAACAGTATCTTTATCTACTCCGTCAATAATGTCATAACCTTGATAATCGTCTTCATTTGGTAGTACATAAGTTTTAGAAGAAGAGGAGCATCCTGCTAAAATAAATGGAGTTGCTAAACATATTGTTGCAATGGATAAAATTCTTTTCATATTTTTGCCTTTCGTTATAAAATTAAAGACCCTTAAAAAGAATATCATTAAATAAATTTATTTTAAATTATGTGAATAAAAAACCACCAATATAATAGCAAATTATTGGTGGCTTAAAAAGATTTTTTGTTTTTAACTTACACTACAAGTTAATTTTGAGAGAGATTCTTTTCCAGTTAGCATAACAGAATCCCATGAGCGACGAGCTTCATCGCCCTGAAACTCTTCATCATAAGTTTCAAGAAGATCTTGAATGCCATCAGCATCTTCTAATAAACTTAGAGCGTTTACAGCAGATCGAAAATAACGAGCAGCTTCATTGGGGTGTCTTTTTACTTTTAAACAAAGACGTCCCATTTCTTCATACCACTGCGCTTTTTCTTCAGGCAAAGCGTATTCTCCGCTTTCACCTAAAAGATAAATGTAAGAATTTAAAGCACGTACATGATCACGGGCTGCAATCATTTCTGCGATTTTAGGTGAGAGAGTTTGAATTGTTTTACGGGCGCGTACTTGTTCCCTTCTTTTATCTTCCAGGCTTTCCTGGGAGTTTCTCTCAATAATACGTTCACAATAGGCTTTTAAGAGGCGTAAATCCTCTGGAAGAACTTGGTCACGTTCTGTTTCCAAAGTAGGGTTAATTTGACGAAATAAACTTAACAACTCTGGAGGTTGAACGTGTAAATAGCTTGCAAGGACTTGTATAGCCCAAGGTCTCTCGTCTGGCCATACTCTTTCAGCTCGTTCCATTTGCCTAATCAGTTCGTGCATATCCATAGCTTCTCCTTGATGGCTTTTCTTCTTATTAATAACAATACAGCAAACAACAAGCTCAAAAAACTTTCAGCAACAAATACATGCGACTTTAGTTCGCAATGGTCAAGACAATTTTTTGGCTTCATAAATATTTATGTATTAAGACTCCATGAATTTAAGTTGTATATCAACAATTTTGCCTAACAACTATGATTCTGCTGATGTCAAACAAACTCATATAGCGTTCGTAGAAAAAAAAGATATAATTTTTTTTCTGGAATTTATTTTGCTTAAAATTTAAGCAAAATTAAAGTGTCCCATATGATACATATTTTATAAGAAATGATTCATAAATGACACAGTTTTTCCGATAATTGATAGCCAATAGATTCAAATTGAATGAGATATCCTTATTATCTCTAGTTGGCATAAATATTGCTTAGTGAATGATGTTGTTCTTTTTGTCTTTTCAAAAAATTTTAGAAAAAGATAAAAAAAATACGTTTAAATAATTTTTGGAGTGACATAGATGCACACACTTTTAAATACCATTAAAAATATTAGTCAATCACCTAATTACAATTCATCTGCGAATATGACTAAAGTAATTGCTGAAAATATTTTTAAGGATCTTAGGGCTTATGGCCTTGCAGATAAAGATATAGTAGCTATCTCTTCTGAAATTTTAAATAGACTTACCGATGATCTAAAAAGTCGTAACGAGAGAAATCAAGCAGAAACTTAATTCACAAAAAATAAAATATAAAAAAAATGAAGGAGCTTGATATTTAGATTATCAAGCTCCAAAGGCAGGACAGATCATAAATCTGTTTCTTGAGGTGCAGGATAAACTTTTAGGTTATCCTGCTTTTTTGAGATGCTTATCCGTAGTTTTTTTAGCAACAACTTTTCTTGCTGTTACTTTTCTTTTAGTAGCTCTCTTTGCACGTTTTTTACGAGTTTTTGGTTTAGAAATTAAAGAGAGTTTTGATTTACGTTTTTTAGCTGTAGTTTTGCGAGTAGTTTTACGCGCAGTTTTACGCGCAGTTTTACGTTTACCTACAGCTTTACGCCCTCCTGTTTTTCTTTTTTTAGAACCAACAGCTTTTTTTGTTGTGCGTTTAGCTTTTGTTTTTCTACCTGTAGCTTTTTTAGCAACTTTTTTTCTTTTTGTTACTTTAGCTTTAGTAGATTTTCTACGTTTTTTACCGGTAGTAAGCTTTTTAGCTTTAGAAGCACCGGCTTTCTTTCTTCTACGTACCACCATATTTTTTCCTCTCCCATCATCACGGATGATGTAAATACATGCCACATAGCGTCCTCTCGACGCGAAGTTACGCAAAAAGGCGTCTCACGACGCATGTTGCTTGCGCTTCCTTTTCCTATCGACATCTGTAAAAATACCTTGAGTTTATTTTATTGGTCTCATTGCCTTTCTAACATAATTTTGGCAAAAGCAATAAGAAAATATAGGGAACTAGTATAATAAAAAATTAATATATTTAGGGTGTTGTATGAAAAAAAGCATTATTAAGGTAGATTCATTCATGCCAGATGGAAAAACAAAATTTTGTTTTTTATTTGGCTCAAATATTGCGCATTCGTTGTCGCCAAAATTACATACATCTTGGATGCGAAGTAACAAGTTAAATTGTGTTTATTTACCAATGCAAATTAAAAATGAAAATGCTTTTTTAAGCGTCTTAAAAAACTTGTTGAATGTTGATGGTTTTAATGGGGCAAATATAACCCTTCCTTTCAAATCGACTGTTTTGGAATTAGAAGATTTAAAGAAATCTGAAATTGTAAAAAAAATGAAAGCAGCAAATACAGTTTATAAAAATAACTTAGGTGAATGGTGCTTGGAAAATACAGATGTAAAAGGAATAGAAGCATCAATTTTAAAACTAATTAAAACAAATGAATCTTTTGAAATGATTGTTTTGGGTGGTGGAGGATCTGCGGCTGCTGTCATTTATTGTGGATTGGTCAATAAAAACTGTAAAAAGATATTTTGCTTAACAAGAAGTCCTGAAAAAACTCTTAAACATTATGAATATTTTAAAAATGAAAACAAAATTTCAGTAGAACACCTAAATGATGAAATTATTGAAAAAACCATTTCAGTTTCTAATCAAACAAGCCATAAAAAAATTATTATAAATACTTTACCATTGGGGCTTTTAGAGAAGGATTCTAATGAAAGTTATAGAGAAGAAAATCCTTATGCTATTACCTTAATTAAAAGAATAAACTCTAAACTGTGCTGTTACTTTGATTTGGTTTACGAAAATACACAAGGTATAAAATTTGCACAAACAAAAGGAGTGAAATGTCTTAATGGAAAATTGATGCTAACAACACAGGCAAAAGAAAGTTTTTTCTTGTGGACAGGCATAAAAATTAAGAATTGAGAAGAAGTTCCGCAACAGATTTTAGTGTTTCTTCTTTTTTGCAAAAGGCAAAACGAATCCATGGTAAACTTTTTGGTGGCTTTTTATAAAAAGATGAAATTGGTATGGTCGCTATTTTATGCATTTCTGTTAGTTGTTTAGCATATAAAATATCAGAAATATCTCCTGCTAAATTTTCAAAATTTGCAGTTAAAAAGAAAGTGCCTTCGGACTTGCCAACAAAATATCCAGCTCTTTCTAAAACGGACTTTAAATAATTTCTTTTTGAAAAATAAAGTTCATTTTGTTCTTTAAGGTAACACTGTAACCAGGTTTTATCCGACATCGCTTTTGCCAAACCTAGCTGAATAAATGGACTTGTACAAAAAACAGTCGCTTGATGAACAAGTCGAATTCCCTCAGTTAAATATTGGGGAGCGCATACCCAACCTGTTTTCAGTCCTGTAAATCCAAAAGTTTTTGCTGCAGAACTAATTCTTACGACTAAATGTTGAATTTTTGGAAGACTGCTTAATGAAACATGGCGAGCAGGACTATAAACCAAATTTTCATAGACTTCATCACTAAGAATAATGGCATTCTTTTTAAGAATTTTCGATGCAATTCTATCTATTTCTTCTTCTGTAAAAACTTTTCCTGTTGGATTGTGGGGTGAATTAAAAATAGCAAGAGTAAAACCACTTGCACAGGCGGCATCGAATTCTGACCAATCAATAGTCCAGCCTCCCCCACGAACTCCAATAGGAGTATCTGGAGCATGAAGGCGGATGGGAACAGCAACCCCACCGGCATTTGCAATTGCTTGATAATAAAGATCGAAAGCAGGTTCAAAAACGAGCACACGATCTCCAGGATTAATAAATGCATTTATAGCGCAATAAAGAGCTTCAGATGCGCCTGATGTTACAGTAATTTCTGTATCAGGGTCATAAATAACGCCTGTTGTTGATTCTACGTAATAAGATATTTCATTACGAAGCGGAGCTTCTCCATGAGAAGGTGCGTATTGATTGTGGCAGGATAATACTTCTTGAGAAATAGCTTCTAATATTTTAGTAGGACCATAAAAATCGGGGAAGCCTTGCCCTAAGTTTACTGCATTATGAAGGTTAGCAAGAGATGTCATTTCTGAAAAAATACTTTTACCAGTTGAATCCCATCTTTTTGCAATTCTATTAGAGTTTTGCATTATGATACCTTTAAAAATATTTGATGATTTGTATTAATACATATATAAATCATCATGTTTATGTGTTTTATTATTTTAACACATAGGGAAAGCTTTAAAAATAAAGCTTCCATTAAATGTGAGAAAAAATCGTTTAGGAGCCGTTGGTTAATTTAAATCTACTGTTTTAAAAAAACAATCATTCAGAAGTTTTTTTACTTAAGTATATTTATTTGAGGAGAAAATGGAATTTAAAAAAAGTTCTCTCAATAAATTTGAATATGAACTTATGGAAAAGCTTATATTAATTGATAAAAACAATTTTAATGAGGAAGGCAAAATTTTATTTAATCTACAAATTTCTGGTGGATTAGATAGTATGTGTCTATTAAATGCCTTTGCAAAAATTCTTTATTTTAAATTATTTAAACCTAAAAATCAGTTTGTTTTTATAGCACAACATTTTAATCATAAAAAAAGAGGCCTCGAATCTGACGAAGATGCTGCTTTTGTTATAAAAAACTGTTTAAGTTTAGGTATTCCAATTTATCAAGAATTATTTGATAATAAATATAGTGAAAAAGAAAACTTTCAAGATATCGCAAGAAATTGGAGAAAAAAAAGTGCAATTGAATTGTGTTTGCAATTGAGAAAGGATCTAAATTGTAAAAAATTTTTTATTGTCACAGCTCATCATGCTAGAGATCATGTTGAAACAGTTTTAATGCATTTGATAAGAGGCTGTTCTTTAAATGGATTATTAGGAATTCAAGAATTTGATAATCAAAAAATATTTTATAGACCTTTTTTCAATACAGAGTATGAAAAAATTGTTCAATATGGAAATCAAGAAAAGATAAAATTTAGACAAGATAGCTCTAATTTAGTGGATGACTATGATAGAAATTACATAAGAAATCAAATAATACCTCATTTTAAAAAAATGAAAGATTCTTATGAAAAATCATTTTGTAATATGTCAAATCATGTGTCTGAATATTTGCAAAACTTTCCTAATAAAAAAGATTTCTCAAAAAGTGGTAATTTTATTATTACAGAAAATATGTCACACTCTGAAGTTTATGATTTGCTTCTATTAAAAAATAAAGAAATTTTTAAAATATTAACAAAAAATGTAATTAAAAATATTTTGCACGAAATGGAGCTTATGAAAAAAAGTAATTTTTCTCAAAAAGAAATAATGTTGGCGCAGGGCTGGATTGTTCAGTTAGTTAAAGGTAATAATAACATAGAGATAGATGTTTTTCAAAAAAAAACGATTAAATGAATTATGTAGGCGTCTTGACTTACCGAAGTAACGTTGCAAATTGTATATTAGGGTGTAGTGTTCGCCTGTTTAGTAGCATAAGATACTTATGAGCCTCCAACCAGACTCGTCGGGGCTGAAAAAAGTGAAAGTTAAGGAGCTCGAATGGGTAAAGAATCCTGGGTGAAAGCTGCCCTGGTGTGGGCAGCTATTATAGTTTTATTTGTACTTTTCTTTAAATTTTTGTATAAGCCTCATGAAGATGTTCAAAAGACTTATCCACAATTTCAAAGTTATGTAGAAAAACCTGCAGGTGATCCACAAAGTATTGTAAATATCAGTATTCGTTCTGATAACCTTCGTGGTGACGAAATAACTGCAAAACTCAAAGACAATACTTCTGTTACAACATACGGCCCAGCAGATGATGGTGTTCGTGCGCAACTTCGTAAAGATCTTGAATCTAGAAAGATTCCAATTAATTACGAAAAACCTGATGAAGGTAGTGCATGGATGAATTTTATTTCTATGTGGCTCCCTTTAATAATTATTGTTGTATTCATGCTTTTATTCTTGCGTAATATGCAGGGTGCTGGCGGGAAAGCAATGTCATTTGGGAAAAGCAGAGCAAAGCTTCAATCTGACGGCGCTAATAAAGTAACATTTAAAGATGTTGCTGGTATTGAGGAAGTTAAGCAGGAATGTACTGAAATTGTTGCGTTTTTGAAAGATCATAAAAAGTTCCAAGAGATTGGTGCCCGTATTCCTAAGGGTGTCCTTATGATGGGAGCGCCCGGAACAGGAAAAACCCTTCTTGCAAGAGCAATCGCTGGCGAAGCGGGAGTTCCTTTTTTTACAATTTCAGGTTCTGACTTTGTTGAAATGTTTGTAGGTGTTGGTGCTTCTCGTGTTCGTGATTTATTTGAAAATGCAAAAAAGAATTCCCCTTGCATTATCTTTATCGATGAAATTGATGCTGTAGGTCGTCATCGTGGTGCTGGTGTTGGTGGTGGACATGATGAACGTGAGCAAACATTAAACCAATTGCTTGTTGAAATGGATGGTTTTGAGGCAAATGACGCAGTTATTGTTATTGCAGCTACAAACCGCCCCGATGTTTTAGATCCCGCTTTATTAAGGCCAGGTCGTTTTGACAGACGTGTTATGGTTGGCCTTCCTGATGTTCGTGGACGCAAAGAAATTTTAGCCGTCCACATGAAGAAAATCAGGCATACTGAAGATATTAATGTGGAAAGAATTGCTTTAGGAACTCCTGGTTTCTCCGGTGCCGATCTTGAGAATCTTTGTAATGAAGCTGCTTTAATGGCTGCCCGTAATGGCATGAAACGTGTAACTGAAAAAGATTTTGAATCTGCTAAAGATAAAATTTTAATGGGTCCTGAAAGAAGAAGTGCTGTTCTTCCTAAAGAAACTATTAAGGTTACAGCTTATCATGAAGCTGGTCATGCTTTAGTTTCTCACTTTTTAAAGTCTCGTGAAAACGTGCATAAAATTACTGTAATTCCAAGAGGTCAAGCATTAGGTGTTACTGCATACCTTCCAAAAGAAGATGTGTATGGCTATTCTAAAGAAGATTTACTTACGAAAATTGCATTTGCTATGGGTGGTCGTGCTGCAGAAGAAATTAAATTTTCTCAATTTACAACGGGCGCATCAAACGATATCCAACAAGCAACAGAACTTGCACGTCGTATGGTTTGTCAATTTGGTATGAGTCGACTTGGGCCAATAAATTTTGGGCAAAAAAATGAAAATCCATTTTTAGGTCGTGACTGGGGAGAAAGTAGAAATTACTCTGAAACTCTTGCACATGAAATTGATATGGAAGTTTCAAAAATAATTAATACTCAATATGAGCTTGCTAAACAAGTATTAGTTGATCATATGGATGTTTTTGAAAGAGTATCTAATATTCTTTTAGATGTTGAAACTTTAGATAGTGAAGAGTTTCTTGCTGTTGTAAATAACAGTGCAACCTCTGAGCAAATTAAAGAAATTCAAGCTAAAAAGACTTTAAGTGGAAGCGAAGGCGGTGGAGATAATGCTAACAAACAGGAAGCACAATCTAATGCCATCAATTCCTTAAATACAACTCCAACTCCTGCTTGATTTTCTTAAATTAGTATTGAGCTAACAACTCAGCTTCTCATAAATAAGAAGCTGAGTTTTTTTAATTTATTAAAATATTGGTTAAAATTAAAATGAATATCACTGGCGCAAAAAAATTTGAAAATCTTTGTAATGAAAATAAAACGATTTGGATGGGAATTTTAAATATTACACCAGATAGTTTTAGTGATGGTGGTAAATTTAATTCAAAAGATTTAGCCTTTAAGAGAGCTTTGGAGCTTATTAATGGTGGGGCACAAATATTAGATATTGGTGGAGTTTCTACAAAGCCGTTTTCAGAAAAATTAAATTCTCGATCTGAATTTGAAAGAGTATATGAAGTTATTAAATTTTTAAAAAATAAAATTCCTCAAAATATTTTGATTAGTGTAGATTCTTCTTCCCCTTACGTAACAGATTTATTAGCTAAAGAAAATTTAATTGATATTATTAATGATCAGTTCTCAGGTCGCTTAGAAGAAAATATTAAAATTAAAAATGAATTTATATATTTAAATAATGCTCATATTGCAGCAGAATACCAACTTGGTTATATTATAATGCATATGCAAGGAACTCCAGAAAATATGCAATTAAAGCCATCATATGAAGATTGTGGTAATGATGTCATATTATTTTTAAAAGAGAGATTACAATTTGCAGAAAACCTAGGAGTCAAATATATTGCTTTAGATCCTGGAATTGGCTTTGGTAAAACTGTTGAAAATAATTTAGAATTAATTTCAGCTGAATTTATAAATAAATTATCTTGTTTAGAAAAGCCTATTTTAATAGGTTTATCAAGAAAATGGTTTTTAGGCCAACTGTACCCAGAATTAGTAGAACCTCATACTAGAGATAAAGTTACTAAACAATACGAATTTAATTGTATTTCATATGGTGCGAAAATAATACGATCTCATGTTATGCCTTCTGAAATAGAATTAAATACAAAATGAATTTAATATTAGGAAAACAAAATGGATGCAAATCAACTATGGCATACTATTCAATTACAGATAGAAACAATTAAAAAAGAAACAGATGCTTTTCATCATCCCGTTTTAGAAAGAGCCTGTGACTCTATAAAAGAAGCAATCGATAAATTTTTTAGTGAGCAAATTACTTTAGGCTTTCCACACCCACATCCTAGAAGTAGAATTTATCGTTCAGAACCTAAAACTTGGGATATTCGAGAAAGCAATTCGAAAGAGATATTAAATTTAATTCTTAAAAAAGCTAAAAAGGCTAAAAAAAATCCAATTTGTGTTTTTGATCTTGATGGAACATTATTTGATGTAGGTTATAGAACTATAGGTATTATTAAAGAATGGTTAAATTCAGATGCTTCTTTAAATTTTGATAAGAGCTTAATTCAAAAAATATCTAAAATTAATTATGATCATGTAGGTTATAGTCTTTCACATTTGTTTGAAAACTCTGGGTTTGATTTACGAAACCAGCAAATATTGAGTGTATTTAGTTCTATTGAAAGAGTTTGGAAGAAAAAATTTTTTGATGGAGTATCATTAGTTCATTATGATGATACGATTAAAAACTCTTTAAGTTTTGTTAAAACAATAGAAAATAATAATATTGAAATTTTTTATTTAACTGGAAGATATTGGCACTCAATGCGAAATGGGACAATTGAACAATTAAAAAAATTTAATTTTCCATTTAAAGAAAAAAATTTAATTTTAAAAATGAATCCTTTTGAAGATGATCAGCTGTTTAAATCAGAACAAATCCATAATTTATCTAAAAGCTATGAGATATGTGGTAATTTTGAAAATGAATATTTAAATTTAGCATATATGGCACTTGAAGCTAAAGATGCAATAAATGTTATATTGGATACTCAGCATTCTGGAAGACCAACTCCCTCATTAGAAATTCCTATTTACAGAATTTCTCATTTTGATGAAATAGAATAATATGTTTAAATATAATTTTAATGAAGAATTTAATAGAATTGGTACAAGTTGTTATAAATGGGATGGAAGAAAAAAGTTTTTAGGCTATCCCGATGTTTTGCCAATGCATGTTGCCGATATGGATTTTCAATGTGCTCCTGAAATTTTGAATATTATTCAGGAAAGAGCGTCGCATCCTTCTTTTGGGTACGCTATTTATGATGGTTCTCATTTTGTTATGTTATCTGAATGGATATGGAATCAACATCAATGGAAAATATCCCCCTCTTGGTGTTTATATAGCCCCAGTATTGTTACTTCATTGAGTTTGTGTATTCATTCTCTTACAACAGAAAGTGATGGAATTATTATACAAACTCCAATTTATCCTCCATTTATGGAAGTCATTAGAAATAATAAAAGAAATTTATTAGTAAATCGTTTAAAATTAAATTCAAATGGTAATTATGAAATAAATTTTGAAGATTTTGAAGACCTTTGTAAAAATAAAAACGCAAAAATGTTTATTTTATGTAGTCCTCATAATCCTGTGGGTCGTGTATGGACTAAAAATGAGCTCATTAAAATTTCTGAAATTTGTTTAAAATATAATATCGTCATAGTATCTGATGAAATACATAGCGACCTTGTTTATAAACCAAATAAACATATTAATATTGCTTCTATAAGTAATGAAGTTTCTCAAAATACGATTACTTGTATTTCTCCCTCTAAAACTTTTAATATTCCTGGAATTTCAAGTTCAGCAATTATAATCGAAAGTAAAATATTAAGAAATAAATTAAATAGTTCTCTTGATAAATTTCATTTATTTTTGCCATCCGTTTTTTCGGTTTTGGCTTTTGAATCAGCCTATAAATTTGGTTATAACTGGTACCAAAATTTAATGTTATATTTAGAAAATAATCAATCTATATTAAAAAATTGGTCGATTGAAAATCATGAATATGTTGATTATCGTTCACCTGAAGCAACTTATTTGGGTTGGTTGTCATTTAAAAAATTGAAATTAAATGATGCTGAATTAAAAAAAATCATTTATGAAAAGGCACAAGTTGCATTGGATCCCGGTTCTAGGTTTGGTATTGGGGGAGAAAGTTTTATGAGAATTAATTTTGCTTGCCCTAAAAAACAGTTAGAATCTGCTCTTCATAAATTAAAATACGCATTATCTTCAATTTAATCCTATAAAAATAAAATTAGTTTATTTTTATTTTTTTTAAATATAAATAATACAAAACACAGATATAAATATCTGAAATTATTAGACTATAAAATATATTATTTTTTATATCTTGCCATTTTTGCTATATTATGCTATGTAATCATTCTGTAAATTTTATTATTTATTTATAAAAATTTATAATATTCGATAAATTATCAATTAGGTGCCAGTCATGAAATCCATATACCTCTCACAGAGGTTATATAATCAAATAGCTTTTAAACTTTTCTAGCTCATTATTCTATTTATAAATTTAATAGTACAATATTATAAAATTTTGTTTTTTTAATAAAGTTTTAATTTAAAATTAATAATTGAGTGAGTTATGTCAAAAATTGAAAAAAAATATGCATTTATTTTTGTTGCATTTTTAATTATATATGAATTTAGTGTTTATATAGCCAATGATATGATCATGCCTGGTATGATTCATATTGTTAAAGAATTTTCTGCCAGTGACGTTTATATTCCTAGTTCCTTAACTGCATTTATATTAGGTGGAGCGAGCTTACAAATATTTTTAGGCCCTTTGTCTGATAGATACGGTCGAAGAAAAATTATGCTATTTGGTGTAACTTTATTTGTTTTAGCAACTATTGCAAATGGTCTTGTGAATTCTATTCAGCAATTTATGGTTACACGTTTTTTTCAAGGTATGGGAGTTTGTTATATTGGTGTAATAGGTTACGCTACAATTCAAGAAATGTTTGAAGAAAAAAAAGCTGTAAAAATAATATCAATTATGACTACTGTCTCTATTTTAGCTCCTTTAATAGGACCTCTTAGTGGTAGTATTTTTTTGGAATATTATAATTGGAGAGGAATTAATTTAATAATTACATTTTTTTCTATTATTTCATTAATTGGTCTTTATTTTTATTTTCCAGGAAAAAATAAATTTAAATTAATTAAAAACAAGGTAGAATTAAATTCTGATAAAATTTACGAAAATATCTTTAAAGAAAGTTTTAAAAATTATTCGTTGATTATAAAAAATAAAAAATTTATGGCAGGTGTTTTAGCATTTTCAATAATCGAATTGCCATTAATCATATGGATTGCGACTTCACCAATTGTTTTAATAAGAAAAGCATCTTTAAGTCAGTTTGAATATGGTCTTTATCAAATTCCAATTTTTAGTTGTTTTATTATTGGAGTAGTTATTTTACAGAAATTGCTTAAAAAATACACTTTAGAAAAAATAATTCTATTAGGAACCGTATTTTCAGGAGTAGGTTTATTTTTGAGTATGTTAGCACCTATTTTTTTTGCAGAACATTTTTTATCCATAGTTGTTCCATATTCTATTTATGCGATTGGCGTAGGTCTTATCAGCTCTCCGATTTATAGGCTTGTCTTATTTGCTTCTGAGGTCTCAAAAGGCTCTGTTGCCGCTGCTTTTAGCGTGGTTTCCATGATTTTCTTTGGTTTGGGAACTGAGCTCATGGGAATGATTTATCGAAATCAGAGTAACATTTTATTTGGTCTTTATAGTTTTATTTTATTTGTAATTTATTATTTTTCTATAAAATATTTTATTCATTCTAATAATGCTAAATCAGAACAAATTTTAGAAAGAAAAGTTATTTCCTAAGAAAAATTTATAATTTTCCTACAACATTTAGGATTGATTTATCAATTTTTTCTAATTCTGATTTAGTGACTTTTTTAGAGCATAATAAAGCTCTTTTATTTATATTATTTATATCGGTTAAAGATTTATACGTTAAATTTAATTTTTCATCTTTATATTCTTTTTCAAAATACTCAAATTCATTTAAAGCCATTATCATATAATCGGCTCTATCATTTTCTATTTGTTTTAACATGCCTAAATTATCAGTATAGGTTAATCTAAATCCTGTTATTCCATCATTTGAATCATCCATTTTATTGATATCGTGTTTTTTAATGGTGGATATTTTTGAATCTTCGTATTCTCCATATGAGTATTTTATTTTCAATAATAATAATAAATCAAAGTTAGATAGAAAATCGCTTAAAGTTTTATTTTCTTCAAATCGATTATCTTCTTTTCTATGCACAATTACGTTTTTTTTGTCCTTATAAAAAGGCAATGAGTAGTTTCCAATGTCTTTTTTATCATTTGTTAGGATTTTATAGCCTATACATATTTTTTCTTTATTTTCTTTTAGCTCTTCATATGATCTAGCTAAAGGAAATTCAACAAAACTATACTTTAATTTGGCATTATTAAAAATTAACTTAATTTTTTGATATAGTTCTCCAGAGTTTAATTCATTTGAATCCCCTTTATAAATGAAATAAGGTGGTCTATCTTGGTAATGAATTTTAATTTCGTTTAAGTTTTTTGGAAAGATATTTATTTGTAAAAATAATATAAATAAAATACAAATTGTTTTTAAGTAAATATTTTTAATGACAACTCTCCTTAATAAAGATTCTAAATAATTCTATTTTAGTTAAATATTATTGTAAAGAAGGTGTATTGGATTCTTAGATTTTTATTAAATATTGCAATTAACAATAAAAAAGAGATATATTTTATTAAATATAAAATATATCTCTTAAAAAATTACTTAAGCAGAGGTTTATTTCTTTGAAGCAGCAATCAAGTTTAATGCGCTTCCTGCTTTAAACCAGCCAATTTGCTGTTCGTTAAAAGTGTGATTCAACATGATATTTTCACTTTGGCCGTCGGTATGTTTAACGGTAAGAGTGATTTGTTTTCCTGGTGCAAGATCTTTTGCATTCAGTGCGAAGGAATCATCTTCACGAATTTTTTCGTAATCTGCTGGGTTTGCAAAGGTTAGAGGAAGCATACCTTGTTTTTTAAGGTTTGTTTCGTGAATACGAGCAAAGCTTTTTACAATAATTGCTTTACCGCCAAGATGACGAGGTTCAAGAGCCGCATGTTCACGAGAACTGCCTTCCCCATAGTTTTCTTCACCTATTACAATCCAGCCGATTCCTTTTGCTTTATAGTCACGTCCTGTTGCAGGAACGGCTCCTATCGCATTTGTGAGTTGGTTTTTAACTTTATTTGCTTCTCCATTAAAGGCATTGATAGCCCCAATAAGGAGGTTGTTGGAAATATTGTCAAGGTGGCCACGGTACTTTAACCAGCTTCCTGCCATAGAAATATGGTCTGTAGTGCATTTTCCTTTTGCCTTAATAAGTAAACGAAGATCATTAAAATCTTTATCTAAGTTTGGGGCATTAAATGGTTTAAGCACTTCTAGTCTGTCGCTTTTTGGATTGATGTCTACTGCTACCTTAGAGCCATCTGCAGCTGGAGCCACATAGCCGTGCTCGTCTTTAACGAAACCTTTGTCTGGAAGATCAAGGCCTTTTGGGGTTTGTAGCATTACTTTTTCGCCTTTATCATTGGTTACAGGCTCTTTTGTAAAGTCGATGCTAAGATCACCAGCTAGAGCAAAACCAATTACGGTTTCAGGAGAAGCAACAAAGGCATGTGTTTTTGGGTTTCCATCATTACGCGCGGTAAAGTTGCGATTGAAACTTGTGATGATTGAGTTTTTTTCATGCGAGCCATGGCGTTTCCATTGTCCAATACAAGGCCCACACGCATTTGCCATTACATTTGCCCCTAATTTTTCAAGCACACCAAGCTGCCCGTCACGTTCTATTGTTGCTCTCACTTGTTCGCTGCCTGGAGTAATTAAAAATTCGCATTTTGATTTAATACCCTGAGAAGCAGCTTGTTTTGCAACAGAAGCAACGCGATCGATGTCTTCATAGGAAGAGTTTGTGCAAGAGCCGATTAATGCTGCGCTTAATTGAACAGGCCAATTATTGTCTTTAACGGCCTTAGCAAACTGAGAAATAGGAGTTGCTAGGTCTGGTGTAAATGGGCCATTTACGTGTGGTTCAAGTGTATCTAAATCAATTGTAACGACTTGATCATAGAATTTTTCTGGATTTTTTTCAATGTCAACGTCTGCTTTTAGGTATTCGCTTACCCCATCAGCTAATTTCGCAATTTCTGCGCGTTCTGTCTTCTTAAGGTAATCAGCCATGCGGGAATCATATGGGAACAAAGAGGTTGTAGCACCAATCTCAGCGCCCATGTTGCAAATCGTCCCTTTGCCTGTACAGGACAAAGTTGCTGTTCCTGGGCCAAAATATTCTACAATTGCGCCCGTACCGCCTTTAACTGTGAGAATTCCTGCAAGCTTTAGGATGATGTCTTTTGGAGAAGCCCAGCCCTTAAGGGAGCCAGTCAGCTTAACCCCAATTAGTTTTGGAAATTTGAGTTCCCAAGGAATGCCAGCCATAACGTCAACCGCGTCAGCTCCACCAACACCAATTGCGATCATTCCTAAACCGCCGGCATTCGGAGTATGGGAATCTGTACCAATCATCATTCCACCTGGAAAAGCATAATTTTCAAGAACAACTTGGTGAATAATACCTGCGCCAGGTTTCCAAAAACCAATCCCATATTTTTTTGAAACATTCGCAAGAAACTCATACACTTCAGAGTTTTCTTTGTTAGCTGTAGCTAAGTCTGTAGAAGCGTTAACTTCAGCTTGAATGAGGTGGTCACAGTGAACGGTAGAAGGCACTGCTACTTTTGGAATTCCGGCAGACATAAATTGAAGAAGAGCCATTTGGGCTGTTGCGTCTTGCATAGCAACACGGTCGGGGAAAAAGTCGACGTAGTCTTTACCCCTGCCAAAATTGTTTAGTTCTGTGCCTTTTCCGCCATTTGCCGGCTTTAAGTGAGCATAAAGAATTTTTTCGGTGTAAGTCATCGGTCGGCCAAGAAGCTTACGTGCAGAGTCTACGTTAGACTTGAAATTTGAATAAACTTTTTTAACCATATCTAGATCTTGAACCATAAAAAAACCTCCTAAAAGACACTCGAAACGCCCGCGTTGTGCTATAACGTGGCACTATTCTAGTAATATCCTCTTGTCGGTTGTTATGAAACAAAGTGTGAAACAATAATTTCTTTCGAGCCATAAAAAAACTCAATATCTCTGGTCGACTAGATGACACTAAAAATTTTTTCCAAAAACGCTTGACTCTTTTCTTGCGAAAGAATACTTACCCGTTCACGGAAGTAATGGCCCTATCGTCTAGAGGCCTAGGACACCGCCCTTTCACGGCGGTAACACCGGTTCGAATCCGGTTAGGGTCACCATTCTCCTGACAAACAAAAAAGCCAACCTATAAGGTTGGCTTTTTTGTTTTAAATTCTATTTTATCTTATTTTATTTTATTTCATCTTTTTTAAAATGATTTATTTCATGCTGCATTGTAGTTAAAAAATGTTTTTGCTACAGATAGAGTTCGTCATCTTTATCCGACCCTTTCGTCTAGTAGGTCCAGGACACCATCCTTTCACGATGGGAACATGGGTTCAAATCCCGTAAGGGTCACCACTTTTCTTTCATTATATAATTCATAGGAGTACAAAATGATTTTGAAAAATCATGTAATTTTTGATTTTAATGGTGTGATAGTGAATGATGAAGAATTACATTTTGAATCGACTAAAATCGTATTAAAAAATAGTTTAAATATAGAAATAACGAGTGATGATTATTATAAGTTTTTTGCAGGAAAAACAAATAAATCAGGATTTTCTGTTTATTTAAATTTTAAAGGTGTGCAAGAAAATATTGAAAATTTAATTATAAATAAAAATAAAATATACTTAGAACTTATTTCTAAAGAAGTTCCAGTTGTTTCCTCTACAATTCGTTTTATTAAAGAATATCATTCAAAATATTGTTTTTCTATTGTAACAGGAGCAATAAGAAAAGAGGTCGAATTTATCCTTGATAAAACAAAATTAAAATCTTTTTTTGATATTGTATTATGTTCTGAAGATTTTAAGGAAAGCAAGCCTTCTCCTGAAGGTTATTTAAAGGCAATTGCATTATCTAAAATTCCTGCAAAAAATACTGTGATTATTGAAGACTCTATTAGCGGAATCGAAGCTGCAAAAAATGCAAATACCCGCTGTATCGCTTTAACGACTACTTTTAAAAGAGAAGAAATTTCTCATGCTGATTTCATTGTGGATGAGCTTAAATTAGAGCATGTTGAGAAATTTTTTATTTAAATGAACTTTAAAATTAGAAATTACCTCTTAATTATCAAAGAAAAAATCTCAATATTTATTAAATAAACAAATTAATAAGCAGTATTTTAAGGAACATCACTCTTGACATCCATTTTTTTTAGAAGATATTATAAAGGTTAATATTTTTCTAAAAATGGAATGACTTTTTTCTTTCTACTAAAAGGAGATTTTTTATGTCTTTTATTGCAGAGCAAAATGAAGAAGATCTTTTTGAAATTGATTTTTCTGTTTCGTGTATTGAATTGATTGAAAATGATTTGATTTATAGATCCTATGATACCTGTATTTGTATTCAAGACTAGAATAAAAATTCTTAATAAGAAGAAAGAATAAGATAGGTCTTCTTTGTATTTTTTAATTAAGCTACGGAAGAGTTTTTAGTTTCTTTTTCAGCATTTTGATTTAAAATCAAGTGACCAACTCTTGCTTCTACAAAAATTTTAAATAGATCACCGTCTAATTTTCCATGTTTTACTTCTGCTTCAAGAATATTTAATGCTCTTTCATAAGGTATTGCTTTTTTATAAGGTCTATCTTGTGCTACTAGGGCATCAAAAATATCTGTTATTGCCATCATTTTTGCTTGTACAGGAATATTTTTGCCCTTTAAATTTCTTGGGTAACCTGACCCATCTAATCGTTCATGATGTCCATATACAATTTCAGGTATATCGCGTAACTCATTTGACCAAGGAATTTGAATTAAAAAGTTATAAGAGTGAGTTACATGACTTTCTATTTCAAGCCTTTCTGCTTGGCTTAAAGAACCTTTTTTAATACTTAAAATTTCTATTTCTTTTTCGGAGAGTAAGGAATAAGAATTATCTCCAACAATAATTTTTGTTGCTGCAATTTCCGAAATTTTGTCAAAAAATTCTTGGCTTAATAATGCAGGTTCGTTAACATCTAAAATAACATCAAAATATTTTGTAAATTTAGTAGAAATATTTAAAATTTCTTCTTTATGTTTTTCAAGTTCTTCTTGTTTTGGGATTTCTTTTTTTGCCATTAAATTGCTAATATATTTTTCTAAAATATTGATATGTAATTTGTCTTGTAGCATTAAGAAACGAGATTGAATTTTTTCTAACTGATATGGGAATAATTTTTTTTCTTTATTTAAAATATGTTCCCTTACTCCAATTTTCCCAAAGTCATGTAATAAAGAGGCATAACGAATTTCTTCAACTTGAATTTTTGAAAATTCTAAGGAAGAATATACTCCATTTTTTGTATTATTAATAGCTTCTGCAAGTCCAACAGTTAAAGTTGCAACTCGTTCGCTATGTCCTTTTGTTGTTGGATCTCTTGATTCTATGGCAATTATACTTGCTGCCGTAAATGACTCAAATACTTTTTTAAGATCATTTATAAGCTTAGAATGCTCTAAAGAGATGCCAGCTTGATTTGTAAAAGATTCTAACAAATTTAAGTCATGAGAAGAAAATTTTGAAACATAATTATCAATATCAGAATGTTTCGTTAAAATATTATCTTCAGAAATTCTTTTATTTATTAAAATAATAAATCCTTCAATTTCTCCAGAAGGCAAATGAATGGGAAATGCACAATAAGATTTAATTTTATAGGTTTTTGAATCGAAATCTATTTCAGGCAATGGGCTTGATTTTTTTAATGCAATAATTTTTTCTTTATTTGGTAAATTATTATTATCTTCAAACCAAGAAACACCAGATTTATTTTCAATCATACTTTTTGTTATTTTTGAATGATTTGGGTCTAGAGTATTTCTCTTTAAAAATATTTTTTGGCTATTAAGAATTTTTGATTTTTGGATAAATTTTAATGGTTTATTTAAAATTTGTATTTTATTCATTTCTTTTGGATTTGGTGGTTCAGCAAATATGTCTTCTTTTATTAAAATAAAACCAGCGTCTGCAATGGTGATTTCCATACTTTTTTTCAGAACCAAGTCTAAAAAATCTTTAGCATAGAATGATTTATTAGTCATTGCTTTGCTAATATCTTTCATTGCTCTACTTTCAAGCTCTCTCAAAAAAGAAAATGATTCTAAATATTCATAACTTGAATTTAAAAATAAAGAATAAATAGAATTCCTTATTTCATAAAAAAATTGATTTCTAGAAATTGGGATTCTTAAATTTCCTAATACATTTATGTTTTTATAAATATTTGATATTTTTTTTCGAAGTAAAATTGTTGGTAAATCTCTTGGGTTTTCAACTAATATAAAACCAGAATGTTTTGCGTTCGTTCCAGAGTTATAATGCCTTTTTATCTTTTCATTGTTATTAAAATATTGTTGTGGTGTTAAAATATAAATTTTTAATATTTCAGGATTTGTAATTGGATTTAAAAATTCATCATTGATATCTTTTTCCGTTAAATGAATTTTGAGATCACTTATATCTGAAAATGGCAATTGAATATCATATGGTTTGTATAAAAAAACGATTTCGATTTTATTAAATGGCGAAATTGTCACAAAGCCTCTCCAACCAATCCTTTTATCAGAAATGATCAGATGGCTAATCGGTTTTTTTTAAAGAGTTCATTGGGAAATGATTGCATTTAACTTTAAATAAAACATAGGAAATAATTAACTATCGAAACGAGCTAGGTTATGGAATGAAGTAAAACTACTTTGGAAAGCAAGTTTTACGGTATCAATAGACCCATGTCTGTTTTTGCCAATAATAATTTCAGCAATACCTTTGTCAGGGCTATCTTTATTGTAAACTTCATCACGATAAACAAACAAAATTTGGTCGGCATCTTGTTCAATAGAGCCCGATTCACGAAGATCCGATGGTCTTGGTCGTTTGTCTGGGCGTTGTTCGAGTCCGCGGTTTAACTGAGATAAAGCAATTACTGGACAACTTAATTCTTTTGCTAAAGACTTCAGTCCCATACTGATGATTGAAATTTCACGTTCCCGATTTTGTGAACCTTTTGAAGAAGTATGTGCTGACATTAATTGAAGATAGTCAACAATTACCATGTCTAGAGCACCCTTTTCTCTTTTTACTTTACGGCAACGGCTTGCCAGATCAATTATGCTGATACCAGGAGAATCATCAAGCAACAACTTGTCCGTTTGGAAAGAAGCTGCTTCAGGATAAAGCCTTCCGAGCTCTTCGCTTGTCATTTTGCCATCTCTAAATTTATGAGATTCAATTTTAGCAGCTGTTGCAAGCATTCTTTGCATTAATTGAGCGTTACTCATTTCAAGGCTAAAAAAAGCTACTGTTTTTTGATGTAAAAACACGGCATTGGCAGCAAAATTAAGGGCAAGGGATGTTTTACCCATGGCTGGACGTGCCGCTAAAATAATAAGGTCAGAGGGCTGAAAACCTGCCGTTATTTTATCAAGATCAGTAAAACCACTTGGGATCCCAGTAATTTTTCCAGGGTTTTGAAATATTTTTTCAAGATCTAAAATGGTTTCTCGGACAACTTGAGCAGAAGAAATTAAACCTGTTGTGATACGCGATTCTGCGAGTTGCGTAAATTTAGATTCCGCATAACTTAAAAATTCATCTACATTTGCACCAGCAACTCTTTTGCCACGAGTCACAATTTCTGCGCAGGCTTCAATTACAATACGAAGTTCCCAATATTTTTTTACTTCATCAAGCCAGTAACCAAGTAATTCGGGACGTGCATTAAACTCAAGGAGCCTTCTGACTCCTTCAAGATCACCAACTTTTAAGTTATCCCCTTTTTCTCTTAATTTCCCATAAACTAAAGTAACGTCTGCTGGAGTGTTTTCAGCAACAAGTTCTCTCATTGCAGCAATAATAATTTGATGCTGAGGGTCAAAAAAATAGTCGGGAATTAATTTGTCTGTGTAACCAAAAATACTTGAAGGAGTGGCAAGAATTGTACCAAGTACAGCTTGTTCCGCTTCACGTGAATGAGGTAGTCCAGCAATACTTGGTGTGTTTTGTGGTGTTATATTCATTGAAAACCTATCAAATTATTGAGCTCATGCAGACTTAAAATAAAGCAAGTTAAAAGCTATAATTTAATTAGGAAGAGTATGAATAACTCCACTAATTAAATTATTGTCTAGCTTCTACAGAAACGTCTTCTAATCTAGAATTAAAAGAATTTCTTTGAGTGGTGGGTTCAGGGCTTCTCAAAGCTCTGCGAAGATCACGAGGTTCTATAGAAAATTCTTTTAATTTTCTATGAAGCGTATTTCGGTTGCATCCTAGAACATCGGCAGCTTTACTTTGATTGCCTTTTGTTTTTTTCAAAACTAAAGCAAATAAAGGTCTTTCAACGTGTGCTAATACTGTTTTAAGAATGTCATTTGGAGAATCTTCATCAAACTTTTCAAATAAATTATATAATTTCCAATATACAAGTTTTTCAAGACTTGTTTCTTCAATAAATAATTTAAATTCTTCAGGACATGTAGAAAAACTTAAAAGTTTTTCATTCGCCATTGGTGAGTTATCGTTATCATCCGCAGGTCCTTGGACAGTTGCTCCCTCTATAGTTCTATTTAGGTTTTCAGAATTCATGTAATATTCCTTTAAAACAAATATAAATTCCCAGTTGTAGCAGGACAGTGTCAACACAGTGGGACGATGCCTCAACTAAAGTCAACTCAAATCATAGGCTCACGACTGGTTTAACACGAGTTACAGAACTGTCAACCAATGCAGCACAACCTTCTTATTTGACCTTGCCTTGTAGGAGAAATCGTCTTAGTGTAACCCGCTGCCGATTTGGAAGGCAATAGATTTAAAAAAAAAAGAGGATTTTTATGGGATTTAATTGCGGTATTGTTGGTCTTCCTAATGTTGGAAAATCAACATTGTTTAATGCGGTAACTCGTACAGCGAATGCCCAAGCGGCAAATTATCCATTTTGTACAATTGAGCCTAATGTGGGTCGTGTTGCTGTTCCAGATGAAAGACTTGATAAAATAAATCAAATCGTAAACGCTAAAAAAGTTATCCCTACTTTTATGGAATTTGTTGATATTGCAGGTCTTGTAAAAGGTGCAAGTCGCGGAGAAGGCTTAGGAAATCAGTTTTTAGGTCATATTCGCCAAGTGGATGCCATTGTTCACGTTGTTAGATGTTTTGAAGATTCAAACATCACTCATGTTGATGGTAGCACCGATCCTGCAAGAGATATCGATACAATTAATACAGAACTTATTTATTGTGACTTTGAAACAGTGAATAAAAGTATTGATAAAATGTCTCGCCTCTTAAAAAACAATGATAAAAAATTAGTGGCATCTCATGAATGCGGTGTGAGATTAAAAGCTCATTTAGAACAATTAAAACCAGCACGTTCTTTTGTAATTTTAAATGAAGACGAAGACGATTATTTAAAAAGTTTGCATTTAATTACAAGAAAACAAGTTTTATATGCTGCAAATGTAAATGAAAATGAACTAGCTGATAATGGAAATAATTCAAAGCATGTGAAAGCTTTAAGAGAAATTGCTGAAAAAGAAGGTTCTAAAGTAGTTGTTGTATCGGCAAGACTTGAAGAAGAACTTGGTCAATTAGATCCTGAAGACGCTAAAGTTTATATGGATGATCTTAAAATTTCTGAACCTGGTCTCGATAGATTGATTAAAACTGGGTATTCTCTTTTAGGACTAATGACATACTTTACTGCTGGGGTTCAAGAAGTTCGAGCATGGACAATTCCAAAAGAATGTAAAGCTCCTCAGGCTGCAGGTGTGATTCACTCTGATTTTGAAAAAGGGTTTATTTGCGCTGAGGTTTTTGCTTATGACGATTTAATTCGTTTAGGCAGTGAAGCTAAAGTAAAAGAAGCGGGATTATATCGCAAAGAAGGACGTGATTACGTTTGTAAAGATGGCGATATTATGAATTTCTTATTTAATGTGTAACACCAATTTTTAAACAACTTTTATGAATTGGGCAATTTTCGCATTTAGGATTGCGTGCGGTACAATGGTATCTTCCTTGAAATATTAAAAGGTGATGCGCTTTTACCGCATATTTTTTTGGAACAATTTTTAAAAGATCTTCTTCTATTTCTAATCTATCTTTTGTTTGCTTTACAAGGCCTATTCTTTGAGAAACTCTTTCAACATGTGTATCTACCGCCATAGTCGGTAAATCACATAATACATTTAAAATTACATTTGCCGTTTTTCTGCCTACTCCAGGAAAAGATTCAAGGTCAGTTCTATTTAAAGGAACAACCCCATTAAATTTATCAATTAAGATTTTAGATAATTTATAACAATTTTTTGCTTTTGTTGGAGCAAGTCCTATACTTCGAATAATTTTTAAAAAATTATCTTCACCCATTTTTACTAAATCAAATGCAGAAAATTGTGGTTGTTCTCTTAATAAGGGTTCTAAAGCTTTATTAACAGACTTATCTGTTGCTTGTGCACTTAAAACAACTGCTATTAATAATTGAAAATGATTATTATGATCTAACTCACATTTTGCATTTGGCCAAGTTTTCATTAATATAGAAAATACATTTTCAATTTCTTTTTTTTCTAATAATAAATGGTTTTTCACTTTGCATAGCCCCAATCTCTTAGAGCATTTTGCAAAGCGGCTCCTGCTCCTGTTCCTTCTAATTGTTGCACTTGTTCACTTGAAAGTGTTTTTTGAATAACAACTGGCTTATCCGATGATTTGTAATTTGCTTCTATTATTCCATCTGGCGGAGCAAAAAAAGTACAAATATTATTTTCTAAAATAGATACGATTAAGTTGTGATCAACTTTATTTCCATTGGCGCATGTTATTGCGGTAATATTTTTTTCTAATTCGATTTTATTTAAATTTCCATTACCTATATTTATCCAAATACCTTCATCTGATTTTACATTTCCATTAAAATTAAATAGGATTGAATTTTTATTTTTGATTTCTTCTAATTTTAATCCATCTGGAATTAATGCAACTTTAGGAATTTCTTCATTACCATTTAAATTAAATTGAATATTTAAAGAAAATTTCCCGTCATATTTTGGAGTAAAACGAATTATTTTACTAGACGGAGATGAATTAAAATAAGCGGTTCGCAATGCTTTTAAATTTTGATTTGATACATTTGGCAAAAGTTTTTCAGAGTTTTTTGAAAAATCAACTGACGAAAACATTTCCGGCTGATACCAACTTATTTTTTCACTCCAAGGATTATGAGTCAAATATAACTTAACATTATCAGGAGCAAGTTGTCTCATATATTTCATTGGACTATTTTTAAAATTTTCACCCCAATATAAAATACCTGCATACTTATGTCCATCAAAATAAATTGTATCTCGTTTACTTAAGAGATTAGGCAAATCAATATCATTTTCTTCTTTTAAAGCTGGATAAAGATCGATTCCTCTCCAAAGCGGATTCATATTATTTCCTCCTGCTAAATGATATAACGTGGGAAATAAGTCTACATGAGCAGTTGGTATAGAAATTGTGGAGCCATTTAATCTGTTATTTTTAGCAAAATGCATTATTAAAGGAACTCGGACTTCTTCATCAAATAAAGAATTTCCTTTATCTGCATAACCTCCATCAATATTTTGGTTAACTCCTAAAAAATAGTACCAAGGTTGTACATCCATTTGCGCGCCATGATCTGAAGTAACAATAATGTCAACATCATCATAAATCCCTAATTCTTTTAATTTTTTAATAATATTTTCAAACTCACCGTCCCAATATCGACCAACGCCATTATAAAGTTGTCTTTTTTGATTTAATCCAAACGGTTTTGAAAAAAATTGACTTAAATCTATTTTATCCAAGGGTGGTTTATAGGGACCATGCATAGTATTATAATGAACGTATAAAAAGAAAGGGGAATCTCCATAGGTTTCTAACCATGATCCCATTTGTTCCGTAATTTGTCGTGCTTCATATTCAGGGGTCTCTGAAATGACAACATTGTGAAATCCTAAATCAACTCCCCCTTGCATCGCTTCAGAAAACAAAGAAAGCCAACCTATGCCTCCAACTCGGTAACCTAAATTCTGCATAGAAGAAGCCATTAGAGGAATTTGTTTATCATAAAAACTTTTACGAATATTAGAATCTGCGGCATAAGTAAAAGCAATTGATCCTATTTCTCTTGAGTAACGTGAAGTCATTAAAGGAATAACACTTGGAACTGTCATGTTACCTTGAGCTCTGTGTTCTAAAAATTTAATACCATTATTTTTTGCGAATTCATTTAAATTTGGCATTATTTCATTGTTATAAGCGGTATTTGCTTTTAATGTATCAACTAAAATAAATATAATACCACGTCTTTTAGGAGGATTAACTACATTTCTTTCAAAGCTAAAATCACCCAATGCAAAAATGCAATTATTATCTGTGATATCTACTCCTTTAGCATTGGGCGCATTTATTTTAAATTGAGAGATATAATCTTGATCAGTTGGTTGTGAAAGAGTGTTTTCAAATATTTTATTTTGAGTTATTTCAGAAGATATAGCAGTTATTTGTTCTGGTGGTGATTTCAAATTTATAATAAACTCACCTACAACTCCTACATCGGGTGTCGTATTTGGAACAAATCTTTCATTCCATGCTGATTTAAAGGAATTAGGAGACCTTGGTTTGTTTTTTGGAGGTGTATTTTGAATTATACTTGTAATTACTTTACCAGTTTTATCTTTTAATTGAATTTGACATTGGTGAATAGAATTATCATTTGTTGGAAATAAATAGTATTGAATTCGAATTCTGTTACCTTCTTCAAATTCAATAGGAACATTTCTATTTCTTAAAATTTGTATTGGAGATTTTTCACCAACTAAAAAACCTCTTACTAAATTTAACTTAACAGGATAATATCCTATACCAAAATGAATCAATCCTGGAGGAGCTTCTGGCTCAATAACAGGTATTATTGAAACCCCTCTTGAATCTTCTGGGTTTATATAATTAAAATAATTTTTATTACTAGAAACCCCTTTTTGTTTTGTATAAGGAGCTTCAGTATATAACCAATCAGTTTTTATATTTGAGCTATTAGAGAGTTTAGTAGATATTGAATTGTAAGCTACTCTTTCTGGAACAGGAAGAATACCACGTATTAATATAAAAATAACAATTGGTATTGCAATAATAAAAAATGCTATTGTTGTTTTGAAAAGAATTAATAACCAAAATCGATTTCGTGAAATTAAATTATTCATTTTTTCAAATAATTTTCTAACCCAAAGTGGACCAGCTCTAAAAGAATATCTTTCCCCTTTTATATCATAAATAAGAGCCTGTCTTTCATAGGCACCTAAAGCGCTTGGTGGCATTCTTTTTTTGATTCCATTTAGGCCAGGTAATTTAATTCCTCTTAAGGCAAAAGCTAACGCTATTCGTCCATAGAAATATACGAAAGATAATCTTAAAACTTTTGTAGGTCTTAAAATAATACGAATATAATGTCTTTTAATTTTTGATTTTTTCATTGACTAACATTCTCTGCATAGAAAAAGGAACCATTGCCACTACGAATAATTTCGACTCCACGAGAAGTCAAATATTTATTCATTTGATTTAACATTTCTTTAGCAATAGATTGATATAAATTAATATTTGATGAGTCTTCTAGTAAATTATATTTTGCATTTTTATCTGTTCTTAGATGTAAGGATAAAGACACTCCAGCTTTTGTTGTTCTTGCAATCAATCTATATGTTTCGTTAATCCAAGCTCTTTCCTTTACACCAGGTATTGATTGTGAATAGCTAGGGCGAATGTAAAATTCAAAATTCATACCCGCATCGATATCAATTAAAGATGTTACTTTTGGATAGATCATGCGTGGATAATTTTCAGGAGATAAAAATCCAGATGTAAACCAAATTCCAGTCTCCATATAAGCAGAATTTTCAGGGAAATCGGATATTTTTTCTTTTACATCTAATAAAGGTTCTCCATCTATTATCTGTTCATTTATTTTGACATTAATTCTTCTAGCTATAGTTGGTGCAATGTCTATAGTTCTAATAATAGGTTTAATTGGAATATCAGCTTTGTTTACTTGAGCGTTTCCATTTAAAAATATGACAAGAGGAGTTACGTTAGAATGTTCCCCAGCTACGCCATCTCCGTGACCCATTCCTAAATTTCCTTCATATAAATTTTCTCCGTGATCACCAAAAATTAAAATCATTGAGTTTTTTAACCATCCTTTATTATTTAATTCATCAAATAAATCTTTTAATGTATCGTCTATAGCATTTAATCCACTATCATATAAAGAAATTGTTTGCTCTTTCAAATATTCAGGAATTGTTATTATATTTATATCATTTTGAGTTACAATTTGATCAGGAGTTTTTCTAAAAATATAATTCCCTTTTGTATCTTTTTTCTGAAATTTTGCATACCAAGGACCAGGCGATGCGTAAGGAAAATGTGCTGTTGAAAAAAATGTTGTTAAAAAAACGGGGCGTGAAAAATTTGAAAATTTATTTAAACTTTTTGAAATAGAATTTGCAATTAATCTTGGATCAGATATTTCAGGTGTTTCTAAAAGAGAAGGTAAAACTCTTTGCAAATTTGGTAAAGTTAATATTGCTTGAATTGGACTAAAAGCCGAAATAATTCCATTTTCAACTAATGTTCCTAAATTAGAGGATGGAGCATTAATTTCAGAAGCTCCAAAAGGATATCTTGGAAATATATCACCTGCAAAATCAGAGACAAAAATTGTGGAGTATCCAGTTTCTTTAGCTGATTCAAATATAGTTTGTTTTTTTCCTATTTTTGAACTTCTTGGTGGAAACATTGTTCTTACACCTGTTTTTGAAGCGTAATTTCCTGTTGCAATTTCAACCCAGCTTGGAAAAGTTCTTGGGATACCAACAAGCATTGGTTTGAATAAAGTAGCTTCTGGTAATTTACTTTTTAGAAATGGCATTACGTTTGCATATTTAGGATCATTTAATCTGTCAAAACGAAGGCTATCAATTGCAAAAATAAAGACATGTGGTCTAGCCTGATTGGTAGAATTTTTAGGTAAATTAACTTTAAAAGATGAATTTAAGTTATACAAAAATATAGATCCAAAAATAAAGAAAATTAAAAAAGAAACACCTTGAATAGAAAAAATTCTTGACTCTTTATCTAATTCATCGACATGAATACTTGAGCGGGCTTTCTTCACTTTTCTACTTTGTTGAGTGAGATATTTAATATGAATAAATAAATTTAAAGTAAAACTTATTGAAATAATAATAAAAGGTAACCATTCAATTAATGTTCTTCTTCTAGCTGAATCATTTAATGTAGAAATAAATTGAATAAAATCTCTAAAAAATTCGACTTTTTGTGTAATTAACCAGTTTTCAGTTACACCTGGGTAAAGACCACAAATTCGAATAATTGCAGAAACAAAAAAGATGAGCCCAAAAATAATTTTGTATTTTATTGTGAAAGAAGATGAAACAAATTGTAAACCTAGACAAATTATCCAAGCGGTAAATATAATTTTTAGTAAAGAAACAAAAACAAGGTTGGGTTGTGTTTTAAATATTGTTAAAATAATAGAGGAAGTATCTTGCCCCATATAAACAAATCCAGAAGAAAATATTAGCGATACTATAAAAAAAGGAATTAAAAAAATAAAACTTTCAAGTAAGTAACGAACCCAAAAAACTCTCCAAATTTTTACCGTCAACATCTTAACACCTTTGTCTCTTTAAAAATATCGCGCGTGATAAACTCCCAAAAGTATCCTTTAATTTGTACTTGCTTACAAAAAAAGGTGTACTATTGGAGAATTGCATGAAGTTACCAAGAATTTACGAGCATTTCAGGCAAGGTCAAATTTTTACGATTGAAGAGGCCCGTGAAAAGCTAAAAACTACTGGAAACACGCTACGCAAAAGATTAAGTGAACTTTCCTCTAGAGGTTATATTTTCTCAATTCGTCAAGGTCTTTATAGAGTCACTAAAATTGGAGAAAGACCTGATTTTGAAAAAAGTTCACCTTTTGCTATCGCAGGAAAACTCACACCCTATTCTTATGTGGGGTTTCACTCCGCTATGCAACTTCATGCAAAAGAAGTACCAAAAGAAAACGATACCATTTATGTGGTCAGTCCTACAAAATTTAACTCCTTTAAATTCGAAGGAATTCATTATTTTTGGTGCCAAAGTCCAGAACCTCATGGCTTAGAAACTTTTTTATTAAATGAACATGGAACAGAATACGCTGTTTTAACTACTAATTTTGAAAAATCTCTTGTTGATTGTTTAAAAAGACCAACACATTGTCCTCCCTTTTATGAGCTTGTAAGATTATGTAGAAAAAGCGGATATTTACCTGATATTGAAAAAATTTTGAAATATGCTTCAGACTGTAATGTTCAAGCTCTTTTTAATAGACTTGGATTTTTATTTGAGAAAAATTTACCCTATTGGCAAATCCAAGATGGTTTTTTTAAATATATTGAAGATAGAATGAGTAGAAAACAGACAGAATGGCCGATTATTTATGAGCATAATAAAAACTCTAATGATTCTTTTTATTTAAGTAAACCTAAAGGTTCGGCAAACATAGATATTTCCGTCATGGAATCTAAAAACCGTTGGAAAGTCCAGTTTTCTCAGCAAAATTGAGTACATATTCTCTATTTTTTATTTTGACCAAAATTTTTAGGGAAACAACTTGACTCCGCATATCTCTTTCAGTAGATCATCCTTTACTCCTAGGTGCGGGAGTAGCTCAGTTGGCTAGAGCATCGCCTTGCCATGGCGAGGGTCGAGGGTTCGAGTCCCTTTTCCCGCTCCAATTAAAACCGCAGTTTTGTTTATCAAAGCTGCGGTTTTTGTTTATCTAAATAAATGAATTATTAAATTTTCATATTTTGTTACACTTTTATTAAATTTTCTATCTTTTATTTTATGGGGGAAATAGATCATGATGGCTAGTTTAGAAAGAGTTTGTAAAATCGTTCTTATGCTTTTATTTGCTATATATATTTCTATTGTTACATTAAATAATGTATTAGATTATAGCTCTAATTTTAATTTTGTAAAACATGTTCTATTAATGGATACAACTTTTAAAAATAATGAATTAATGTGGCGTTCAATCTCATCTCCTAATATACATACTTTATTTTATATAGGGTTAATTTCTTTTGAAGCAATGATTTCTATTTTAGCATGGATGGGCTCTTTTTTCATGATTAAAAACTATAATTTAAGTGCTAAAAAATTTCATAACTCAAAAAAATTATCAGTTATAAGTCTTATTTTAAGTTTAGTTATGTGGTCATTATTTTTCATGACTATTGGTGGTGAATGGTTTTTAATGTGGCAATCACCAACTTGGAATGGTCTTGCTGTCGCTCGACCTATGTTTTTGATTGTTGGAATGACATTGTTATTTATAATAAAAAAAGATGATGAAAAAGAGAAATAAATAAATTAGGAAATAATTATTTTATGATTCAAATAAATAAAGCTCAATTTGAAGATTGTGAAATATTAACGTACATATTTTTTTAGCACCTAAAGATATGTGTTATTTACCCGTTTTATATACAAAAGAGGAAACCTTATGGTGGATAAAAAATATTGTGATGAAACAAAACGATATTTATATTGCAGAATATAAAAATGAAAAGGTAGGTTTTTTAGCAAAAAATAAAGAGGTAATTGAACATTTATATGTTATACCTGATTACCAAAATTTTTCTATTGGACAAAAATTTTAAAACAGGAAATAAATTTGAACTTTGGGTATTTCAAGAAAATATACGTGCGATTCGATTTTATGAAAAAAATGGATTTATATTAGTAGAAAAAACTAATGGAGAGAGAAACGAAGAAAAAGTTCCAGATGCTAAATATATTTGGAGTCATTAATCCTTTTTTTATTTCATATTAATTATTGTTATTACTATTATGAAATAAAGCCAGTCCAACATTGGGACAATCCTTTTGTCTTTTTGCTTCTGCAAAATCAAAATAAACGTGCTTTATTCCTTCTTTAGAAATTAACATTTTGCTATTTAATTGAGAGTAATAGCTATTTAATTCTGGGTCAATAAATCTATTTTTGGAATTTAAATTAAAATTAATCGGATGAGTAGTTGGTTCATAAATTTCAAGTTCACACGAAGAAGAAGATGTTACTGTAATAGGCTCTATTTTATAACTCTCTTGGTTATATCCTGAATTTTTTATAGCTTCATATAATATTCTACCATCTGTATTATGTAATTTAAATCCTAAAATATTTGCAATAGTTGGAGCAACATCAACATTTCCTGTTGGTAAATTATTTTTCATTTGAGAATTAAAGTCGGGACCAAAAGCTAATAAGGTATTATGAACATCTGTTCTTCCAAAAGTGCCATGATCTCCTCTTTCTGTATCGCCATCTGTTGAATCAAATTCAGTTCCTGGAAGTCCATTCACAATGACATTTGGATTGCTTGTTACGCTAATTACCATATCGGGATTTCTACCATCTTTATTTTCAAGTTTTACATAGGAAAGAGGCAAGACACCACGAGGAAAGTTTTCTCCTATTGGATATCGATTTTCATCTACAAATATGACTGAATATTCTTGTCTTCTCTGGAAAAAATTGACTAAAGATTTCATAATATTTATATCATGATTTGGAATATAAATATAATCACTTCCTCCATTTGCAGCAACAACAATTTTATTCACCCCATTTTTATTAGATATATCATTTGGAACTAAATAGCTTGGGGATGTGTAAGCAGAATTTTTCTTAGAATCGTCAATACAGCTTCCATCTGCGGGATTATATCCAAGAGAATTTATATTAATAGAACCATCTTCATTTCTTATACCACTCATTGGCATATTAAAAGAACATCCTCCGCCATCATATGCAGCAATAATATTCCCGCTTGGGGTTTTTAATTGCGCTTTAGAAATTAAATCTGCAGTTCTAATTGTTCCCGATGTTGAGTAGCCATTCGTAAATAGCATTTTTTGATTGCTAATAGAGTGAACTATTTTTTCTGATGAAGTTTTATTTGAAATTTTTCCATTTGCAATATCATGCATAGGATACATTAATTGTGGAAAACCTTCTGAATCATTTCTTTTTGTTGCAACAATATTACTATGAGCATGGTCAGAAACAATGATAATATTTGTTTTATCATAAATACCTATCTCTTTTAATTTTTTATTAATATCACCTAAAATAAGATCATTTGATCTTAAGGCATCATAATATGGTAAGGTTCCGGGGCCATAAGCATGTTGAGTAGAATCTGGATTTCTTAACCAAACAACGCTTAATTGTGGCAATTTAGTAGGAAGGATATGGTTTAAAAATACATCTGCCATATATTCATTTTTTTTATTAAATGGAGAGTTTGTTGCAATTGATGGGTCTGATATTTCTTTGCTTTCAGCTAAACGAATAATAGGATCACTTGCAGTTGGATTTCCATTATCGAGAGCTAAAATAAACTCACCTTTATTATAGGCATTTTCTGTTAACTTAGGTAATTTTACATTTTTGGCTTGTAGTTCTTTCGCAAAAGACAAGGGCCAAACATGATTTTCATCTAATATATATCCACCAGATCTAAAGTCTTGAAAAAAAGCAGGACCGGATTTTCCTATTACAGCAGTAGTCATTCCTAATTTTTGAGCTTCTTGTAATAATGTAGAGACTTGAACAAGGGGTTCGTCGAGGTTTGCTTGAATATTATTGGGCTGATCGAGGGCTTTTAAAATTTTATAATCTTCAGTAAATATGGGTGACAAAAATGTGCTTGTAATATTATTACCACTTGCATTTGTCGCAACCCCAAATTCTTTGTTTGCTCGCCAAGGTTGATATAAATTATTTCCATAAAATCCACTTTTACCAGCATAGTCGCCTGTAGCAAAAGCTTGAGCATTATTCATTGTGAATGTAGGATAAGCAGAATGGTTATCTTTGAACTCAACTCCATTTTCAGAAATATAAAGTAAATTTGGAATTAATTTTTTGGCTTTTAAATCTGTTAAAACATCGGGTCGTAATCCATCCCATACAAAAAGAATGACATAATTTTTGTCATTTTTTTTTGTATTCATATTTTGTGAGTTATTGTCTGAAATATTTTTATTTGTTTGGCATGAATTAAACAAAATGAATGCTGAAGTTACAACAACTGAAGTAGTCGCTATTTTCTTTTTCAAAGTAAATTCCTCCTATATTTTAAAAAAATATATCTTTTTTTTATAAGTATTCAAATTATTAGGATTAATTTATTTATAGAGAATCTATAATTAACAACATTGTTACGTTGTGTAAAATTAGGATATAATTTTGTAATAATATTTTTTTATTTGAAAATATTTTTTTGTAATTGTTTCTCTTTATTAATTGAATTCATTTTTAAAAGTTGTTTTACCAAATTTTTGCATTTGTTTTTGTAGTTTATTTCTAAAATATTTTTTAAATACAAGCAGGGTTCTTTTTTGTTATAAGAATTTTTAATTTTTTGAGAGGTTTTATTCATAATCTCTCCGATTATAATGAAGAATTAATTTATATCTAAAAAAAATTCCTTAAAAAATTAATGTTGCTGGGGAATTAGGAGTCGAACCTAAACATACGGAATCAGAAACCGGTGTCCTGCCATTAGACGATTCCCCAAAAGGATTTTTAATGTATACTTATCATTAAAAAAATACAAGTGCCTGAGATTTTTTGTTAATTTAAAAAAAGTTAATAAATAATCAGTGTTATAATTTTTTAAGAAGAAATTTCAATCTCTCATTTGCTTCTTTTAAAGACATTTTATAAATATCTGATTCCAAAATACTTTGAGTAAAGTTACCATTATTGCTAATCCATTTTCCAGAAATCATCATATTATAAATTGCACCAGTCGTATCTCCCATAGATAAATTACGAGGAATATTTTCTGAAGGCCACATGGATGGGTGATTTAAATCCCATATATTCAAATTTGCTAAAGCTCCTTGTTGAATAATACCTGCATTAAATTGATTATGAAATGTTCCTGGTCCTTCAAATACTTTATTTAATAAAAAACTGCTATCTGCAAATTTAATTTGAATTTTTTTTATATTATTCTTCTCTTTTAGAAATAATAACTTGTTTTTTTGTGTGAACTTATCCATTAAATTTGTATGATTTTGGAATGTACTCTGTAGGCTCGGGAAACCAGAAACCATTTTAAGTTCTTTTTGAAGATTCATGGAGTCATTGCTTGCAACACAATCTGTTGCAACAAACCATTTTAATTTATTTTTATACCAATCAATAATATTTGCGGGAAATTGAAAAATCATTTGTGAAAAGGGACAAAAAACAAGCGCATTGTTTTTACTTTGAAGTAACTTAAAATCTTTTTTATTTAAATAAATTCCATGAATAAATAAGTTAGAGGAGGAATTTTTTAATATTCCTAGGGAGTTTAAAAACTGTATAGGAGTTGTTTTATGTTTTTTATAAATTCTATTTATTTCTTCATATGATTGGGCGACATGAGCATGTATTGGAATATTTAATTTTTTTGAGCCTTCAAGAATTTCGCGCCAAAGGCTTTCGCTTACCGTGTCTGTCGCATGTGGTCCAAATGCAGCATATATTCCTGAGCTTTCATATAAATGATTCGAATGAATTTTGTAGGTTTCATCTAACATTTTTTTATAAATAGGGACTCCTGGACCAGAAATGTCTTGCAATGTAGGAGCAATTACGGCTCCTATTCCAGTTTCTTGACAAGCTTTTGCAATTTCTTCACCATAATAATAATGATCCCATATCAAGCCATTTCCATTTAAAATATTTTCAAAGGCGCCTATTCTTGAAAAAGACCTTACATCTGAAGGGGTTAATAAAGATTCTGCTTTATAAAAAATATCTTCAATTAAGTTTTTTGGTTTTGAATTTGTATTAAAAAAACTTCTAAAAAAATTCATGGCTATGTGAGTGTGTGAATTAATAAACGATGGGGTTATAAGTCGATCGCCAAAATCATGAATGGTTACTTTTTTAAAATGCTTTTCTTTTGTTAGAGATTCTTGATAAGATTCTAATGAGAGTTTTGTGACTTTGTGAATATGATTTCCTGATATTTCTATTGAAGCAGGGAAAATTTTATATAAAGCCCCTTCTTTAAGAAGGATTTTTTTGGAAAAAATAATTTCATTGCAATTCACCTTGGACTCCAAAAATAATACAAACAATCAAGTTGCATCGCCACTAGAGATATTATATGGAGAAAACTATTCGTTATGCAATAATAATTTTAATTTTTATGTTTCATATAAACTGTTTTAGTAAAGAAAATGGATTTATATGGATACCTTTGGCATGGACATTAAATTATGATAAATCGAATTCTGATAATTCTGAAATCGTGATTAAATCTGTTAAATTAATATTGCATGAAACTGAAACGAATAAAAATGAATATTCAGAACTTAAATCTACAGGTAAAAAGAATAATATTATAACAATAAATTCTAAATTTTCTTCAAAAATATTTTTTTCAAAAAAATTATTTGAAATACCAGCAGGAAATTATGAGTTAAAAGGAATAAATATTGAATATGTAAATAAGAATAAAGTAATTAATAATATAGAAATATCTGCAACTAATCCATATGGTAATTCAAAATCAAAATATGTTAATTTTTTAATTAGTAATAATCATATATCTCCAATTCCAGAAATTTCTTATGAAAGCAATATAATAGTAAAAGAAGGAATAATAAATAATGTTTCATCTCAAGTTGATTTAATTGAGGAAGATTATATTTATGTAAACGACATTTACAATCAAATTAAATCTGTTAAAAATTTAATATATGGTAATAAAATAACATTTATAAACGCAAATTCTCAGTTTCCTTCTTTGCAGGTTGATGGTTCTAAAATTAAATATCCTAATTCAAATTATATTGGTATGATAATAGATGTTTCTTGTGACATAAAAGGAATTCTTAAAACAGTTTGGGTTAATAAAGGCGATACATTGCAATATGTATTTTATGAAAATGTTAACAATAGCAAAGATAAATGTAAGGTTCATAATGTTTTTCCTCAAAAATATTATCTTCCAAATGGAAATTGGACAATGCAGTCAATGACAATAAATGTGAAAAATAAAGTAGAAAGAAAATTTAATACTTCTTCTCTGTTAAAAAAAGATAGAGAGTTAAAAAAATATTTTAAAATGACAGAAGAATTTTTTAAATATCAAGATATAAAAGAAAGAACCCTATTAAAAATAATAGAACTAAATTTAACAAATAAGCAAGATCCAAAGGGATTATACTTTGTGGGTACTACTGAAATTAAAAAAAGTGATCTTGAAGATATTATAGAAAATAAAGATGTTAAAAAGACTGTTATAGGAGATATTAGTTTCTATTTTAAAAGAAATTATGAGATTTATACGATAAAAAAATTATTTTCAGTTAAAAAAGTATATAATGCTTATTCTGGCGATCAAATGAAGAAAGATCGTATTATTGGTGATATTCAATTAAAAATAATTTTGACTGGTACAAAAAAGAATAATGAAAATTTAAAAAGATTTTTAGAGCAATTAAAAGAATATACAACTACAGAGATTGCATCTTGTGTATCTGAACAGGAAGTATCTGATCCTTTATTAATTTTAAATGGATTTATTCAAATTCAAAACTTTAAAAGTAAATCTAGATTTTTAGACATTTCTAATAAGGACTTTAAATTTATAAGTAAAGGTTTATCACAAGAAAAGATCAATAAATGTATGGAAGACAAGTTAAAGCTATTTAAGTTTAGTAAAACTTTTACAACGCCTTTTAAAGCTAAAATATTATTTGAAAGTTTTTAAAATAGAATATATGGACTATAAAATATTAAATTTAAAATATAAAAATTCACAAAATATTTCAAAAATTAAATATCCTGTTGTTTTGCTTAGAGGTTTAGGTCGCTCTATGAATTTTTGGCTGGACTTTGAACATGAATTATCAAAATTTTGTGATATTATTTTTATTGATCTTTTAGGTACAGGAGGAAGTAAAGATATATTTGGAAGGGTACAAATTTCAAAATTCGCCTTAGACGTTTTATATACTTTAAAAAAAAATAATATTTTAAATTTTCATCTAGCTGGCATTAGTTTAGGTGGAATGGTTTCCTTAGAAATGTCTAGGCTGATATCTAATGATGAATGGATAAATATGAATTTGAAATCTGTTTGTATTATGTCTTCTTCATCGGCTGGTTTTAATTTAAAAAGAATTAACTACAAACCATTATTTTTAATTTTACTTTCTGTTTTTATATCATTTATAAAAGGCAAACCTAGTCATAAACTTTTTTCAAAATATTTAATATCTAATGATTCTAAAGTAAATAAAAAACAAATTGTTAAAATATGGGATGAAATTTGGAAAAGAGAATCTTTTTCTAAGATAGCTTTAATTCGTCAATTGTTAGCAGCTGTTTTTTATAGAATTAAAGTGAATAAAAAAATATTAAAATATAATTATTTATTTATTGTTTCCAAAGGTGATTTATTGGTGCCATGGAATAATACTGTTTTTTTATGGGATAAAGTACCCTTTGCGGAATTGTGTATATTAGATAATTTAGGTCATGATATTACTACAGATGATCCTGTTTTAATATCTAGTATATTATATAATTTTTTTAAAAGATTTGAATTATAGTTCTGTTTTAATAGTTAATATGGTTTAGGTTTTTCAATTTTATCATGAAAATGAATTGTTTTTCTATCGCCCCAATAAAAATCAGCTCCAAGTGCTAGTTTTTGAAACACGGCAATGGCTTCTTTTTTAGATTCAAAGTCAACATAAGCTTCTCTGTATTCACCAATTCTTAAATTTGTATATTTAATTATGACACGATATTTTCCATTATGAAGGATCATGATATCAACCCAGTTTGCAGTAAATCCTTCTGCTTGAGAAATATTATCTATAAAAATGGAATTTATAATTAAGATAGCAATGATAATTAGTGATTTTGTCTTCATAAATAAAAAAATCCCTAAAGTAAATTCTGTTACTTTTCGGGATTTAGAATGAAATCTTGAGATAGGAAATTATTACTTAAATATAATTTATAAAACCCAAGGACGAGTGCCTTCGTTAGAAGGAGTTTTGCCAATAGCATCTTTTCTGCTAAGTTTAATACGGCCTGTGCGGTCAAGTTCAATTACTTTAACCATGACTTCATCACCTTCTTTAACAACTTCTTCCGTTTTATTAATACGGGTTGCAGCAAGTTGTGATATGTGAACAAGCCCTTCGACACCAGGTTTTATTTCAACAAAGGCACCAAAATCAGCTGTTTTCTTAACTATACCAAGATATATTTCGCCAATTTCAGGATCTGTCGTTAAATAATTTACCATACGTTTTGCTTTTGCTGCTGAATTTCCATCAGTAGATGCAATGCTTACAATGCCTTCATCATTTACTTCTAACTTACAGCCTGTGTCAGAAACAATTTTTTTGATATTTTTTCCACCGGGGCCAATAAGATCACGAACTCTTTCGGGTTTGATTTTAATTTGTTCAATGCGTGGGGCAAGTTGACTTAAATCATTTGGACGAGAAATAGCGCGAAGCATTTTATCTAAGATTAAAATACGAGCATCTTTAGCTTGTGCAAGTGCTTTTTCAAGAATTTCCATTGAAATTCCTGAGATTTTGATATCCATTTGCATAGCTGTAATTCCGTTTTTACCGCCAGCAACTTTAAAATCCATATCGCCTAGGTGATCTTCGTCGCCTAAAATATCAGATAGAATTGCGTATTCTTTTCCTTCTAAAATAAGACCCATTGCAATTCCTGCAATTGGCTCTTTTAAAGGAACACCAGCGTCGAGCATGGATAAAGTACCAGAACAAACAGAAGCCATTGAGCTTGAGCCATTGCTTTCTGTAATTTCAGATACGATACGAATTGAATAAGGAAAGCGATTTTTAGTTGGAAGAGATGCTTTTAAAGCACGTTCCGCTAAATTACCATGACCCACTTCACGTCTTGCTGGAGAGCCAAGACGTTTCACTTCACCAACAGAATAACCAGGCATGTTGTAATGTAACATGAAAGTTTTTTCTTCGAGAACGTTCATGATAGATTCGCTTCTTTGAGCATCATCATGAGTTCCTAAGGTAACAACGCCTAAGGATTGCGTTTCGCCGCGTGTAAATAATGCAGAACCATGTGTTCTTTTTAATACACTTGTTTGGCAGTCAATATTACGAACGTCTTTTGAAGAGCGTCCATCAACACGATAATTGTCTTTAATAATGCTGTTACGTAATATTTTGTACTCTTGCATTTCAAAAAGGTAACTAAATGCTTTTTCGGATTCAGTATTACCAGCTTCAACAAGTTCTGCTTTCGCTTCTTTTTTAACAACATCAATTGCTTTTTTTCTATCAGATTTAGAAGCAATGGCATAAGCGTCTTTCAAAGCTTTTGCGTATTTTTTAGAAATTACAGACTTCATTTCCGCATTTTGTGGAACATCTGGAACTTGGCGTTTTTCTTTGCCGCATTTTTCACGAATTTCATCTTGAAAATGGCATAGTTTTTTAATTTCTTTATGGCCAACTTCAATGGCTTCAAGAATTTGTGCTTCTGTTAAAAAATTTGCTGCAGCTTCAACCATTAAAATAGCATCTTTTGTACCAGCAACAACAAGATCGAGATCGCTTGATGGAAGTTCGGATTCTGGAGGATTAATTAAATATTTTCCATCTTTAAATCCAACGCGAACACCTGCAACAGGACCTGCAAAAGGAATATCAGAAATATGTAAAGCACAACTAGCGCCTAAAATAGCGAGTTGTGAAGGAGATATTTTAGGATCTAAGGAAACGACTTTAGCGATAACCTGGGTCTCTACTAAGTAAGTTTCGGGAAATAGAGGGCGAATAGGGCGGTCGATTAAACGGCTGATTAAAATTTCTCTGTCAGAGGGGCGTGTTTCTCTTTTGATGTAGCCACCAGGGATACGTCCTGCAGAATAAAATTTTTCGATATAATCTACGGATAATGGAAAAAAGGAAGCAGTAACCTGAGCTTCTTTGGCTGCTGTTGCTGTTACGAGTACTTGAGTGCCTCCGCAGGTAACAAGGACGGATCCGCCTGCTTGTCTTGCAATTCGTCCTGTTTCAATGGTGATTTGATTATCACCAATTTGAATGGATTTTTCTGTAATATTAAACATGAAAGAACCTTAAAAAATCTAAATAATCGCAACAAAAAATCGGGAATTTGAAGGATTATTTTATTTATATTTATCCTCCCGGCCAATCCGAGAGTCCCAACGCACCATGCGCCAGCTTAATTGTGTCCCGTTTGTCGAAGGTTCATGCTATCAGATATTTGCTATAATAAAAAGTATTTGCTTTAAATTTGGTTGAATCTATCTTAATTTGGTGATTTAACAATCTCGGCGTTTTCAGGTTTTAAATATATTTACTTAAATATAAATTTGGAGCTATTTTAGATGACTCTTTTCAAAGTATTGCATTACCCCCATGTTCTTTTACGTAAAAAAGGAACGCCTGTTGAAAAATTTACAGATGAACTCCGTGAATTTTTAAAAAATTTTATAAATACCATGTATGAGTTTGATGGCGGTGGTCTGGCCGCTCCTCAAATTGGCGTTTCTAAAAGAATATTTGTTGTAGATTTTAAGCCTGTTTTTGAAAGCGATAAATTTGAATATACTAAAGATTGCTTTAAGGTTTTCGATAAAAATCATAAAGAAATAGAGCCTAAGTTTCCTATGGTTTTTATTAACCCTCAAATTGTTGAAAAATCCGAACCAATAAAAGTGAATTGGGAAGGTTGTTTGTCTTTTCCTAATGCAGAATCTTTTAATACAGAACGATTTTTAAATATTGAAATTCACGCTCAAAATGAATTTGGCGAGAAATTTTCAGTAAAATCTTCTCATCTTTATGCTAGCGTTTGTTTTCAACATGAAAATGATCATTTAGATGGTATTATGCTTGTAGATAGATGGAATAAAACTAGTTTTTCTGAGGCAGATATTATTGCAGACATTAAAGATTTTGAGAATGATCCTGCCGAAAGAAAAAGAATGAAAAAAATTAAAGTAACAGAAGCAAGCAAAATTAAATTTGATTTTTTATGATTTATTTATCCTAAAAAAAAGAAGGGTTATTCCATAATCCTTCTTTTTTTTATTTCCAATTCTTAACTTATCCAGATAAATTTTTTCAATATTTTTCAAAACCAATAGAATAAAAATAATATTATCTTTAATCTCCATTCAATGCTGAAGTAAGTGCTGTAATAACCATTTTTTGGTTTTGTGCTGTCACTTCGATTGGTTGACCTATTCTCACTTCAAGGTGTCCAAAAGGAATTGGGAAAAGCTTTTTGTCCCAACTACGAATCCAAATACTTGGTTTTGGGGTAAAATGAAGTGGAACTAATTGAACCTGACTTTTAGCGGCGATGTGGAGGACGCCTTTTTTTAGAACCTGTGGTGGACCAGATGGGCCATCAGGACAAATCATAGTAGAATAACCAGCTTTAAGAGCCTCAATCAGCTCACTAGCTGCCTTATATCCATCATTACCTGTCGATCCTGGGATCAACTTTTGAACTCCCAAAAGCCTGACAAGTACCCACATATGAACCATATAGAGTAAAGGATGTACCATCCAAGCATGCTTCTTAAAATGAAAGAATGCCGAAAAGTAGCATGGGAAATAACGATGCCAAAATACAAAAATATAGTTTTTATCAGGAGAGAGATTCTCACTCCCAATCCACGAAATTTGGATTGTCCGGTGATTGAACCAATAATGAAAATACTGAAAATGTCCAAGAACATATCCATATATAACTACAACTGGTTTTAGAAACCATGGAATTGTATCAATTCGAAGAGCCATAAATAAATTACTTCTACAATAGGGAATATCCCAAATTTCAAATAAATAAACACTAAGTATTAAATATTTTATTAATTTTTAATAATTTAGCAATCGGAAAATTCTAATTATGTTGTGTAGTGTAAGTTGATATTGTTTTTTTAATTAAAAATTTTGTAAATTTAAATAATAATGTAAAAAATAGTAAATATTAACTTATTTTATAGTGCTTAAAAAATATTATATTTTGCAAGAATAATCTGACAAGTAAACGAAAATATTTATTCTTGAATAAGTAACATTACTTTATCTTATGATATATAATTTTTGGATTTTTATTTGTTCTTATTTTTTAAATTATAATTGAGTGTATAAATATTTATCTTTAACTGTATTTTTGTGTTTATAAAATATAGTTATTTTTGTAAATATAATAAAAAATCAGTTATTTGTTCTTTAGTTTCTTTAGGCAAATAATGATAGGAAGGCATTTCTGAATTTGGAATTCCTTCTTCTAATGTTTTTAAAATTTCCAATCGATTTAGTCCATTAATATATTTTTCTGATGGATTTTTAAAATTTGGCATTCGTTTTCTTAATGTTATTGAAGAAGGCCCGTTACCAAGTCCATCTGGCCCATGGCATGATGCGCAGTATTCAATAAAATGATGTCTTCCTTTAAGTTCAGAGTCTGTCAATTTTAACTTTTTTTGATCTTCTTCTGAAAGTGCCCAAGGAGCGGGCTCATTATGAAATAACTTTCCAAATGGTGTTTTATCAAAGTAAGCGGGAAGGATCATAAAGCCTATTACTAAAATAAGAAAAAAAATTATTATTAAAGTTGTAATCAATTTAATGGGAAGTGTTTTACCTTCCTTATTATCATTCTTGTTTTTTTCCATATTTGAATTTCCATCCTATTTCTATTACCAAACTCGGACTTCTCTTTTAACTATAAAAAACTGCAAATTCAATTTTAACATGCTATGGTTTGCAGCCGACGGCCTTGCATATGATTTGTTAGGAATGTTTTTTGGAGAAATGAATGAGATTATCATATAATAATAAATTTCAAATAAAAAAAACTATTTTGTTAGGTATTTGTTCGCTTTCTTCATCAATGTTGTTGAATGACATGCAAGCATCTGCTTCTACTTCTTTGATGGCAAGCGGACATGTTGGAGTTGTAGGACAAGCAACTTTTGGATCTCCTCCAGTTGGGTCTAATTTTTCAGCATTTCGTGTTCCAATTGGCCTCATTCTTGAAGCAAAACCAACAGATAATTTGTCATTATATTTAGGGATAGATTATGCCTATAATAATTATCCTGGGCCTAGTATTTATTTAGGGCAAAATTCAACAACTTCAAAAACGGATAGCACTGGTACAGGCTCTCCTATGCCATTTGGCAATTCAGCAAATGGTTCTCCCTATTCTCAACAAGTAGATAATGTCTATATTACTCAGGCTTATTTCTCTTATCAAACCGCAATAGGTCTGTTGCGCGCAGGTAGAATGCCAAGACATTGGGGGCTAGGTATATATAAAAATTCGGAATGGACTCCCTATTCTGGATTGCCTTCTACATCCGATGCTCTTTCCTTTACAGGTGATTTTAATGCATTCGATGTTTCTGCTTATTATGAAAAATATTCTGAAGGAGTGGGTGGAACTTCTAATGATTCTAAAGGCAATGCATTTACTCTTGAAGCCCGTTTAAAATCGGATCCTGCAGATGCTGCGAGTTCTGGTGTGAGCCAAGAATTAGGAGTATTATTTTCCAAGTTTACTCATGGTAAATCAAATACAACTTTGAATATTTTAGATGTTTATGCAAAATTTTATTTTTCAAGTTTTTATATTGGTGGGGAGTTATTATATCCTACTGGATCAACACAAAGTCCAAACTATCAAAATTTAGGTGGTGCTTCTGCGTGTTCTTATGTTCAAGATGGAACAACTCCTGGTTCAATAACTTGTGTTAGTCAAAAAATATCAGCCTTAGCGGCTTTATTAAAGATAAAATATCAAATTGATGCTAATGATAGTACTTCTTTAGCGTCAACAGAAAAAGCCCAGAAAATCCTTGGCACAGAAGAAAGAAAATCTTCTCATGTAATTGGTATGTGGTCTGGTTATGTAAGTGGTGGGAATAATCAATTTAATTCTCCAGGTACTTCTGGAAGTACCAATGACATCACAGCAATAAGTATGAATTCAAATATTCAACCTTCTTTTTTAATGTTTAATAATACTCTTCCTGCTGTAAATGGGATGCCTGGAGGTTCCTTAACAAATACAACTTTTGTTCGATTAGATTATACATATGAAAATCCAAGTTTTGGTTCCATTGGTCCTGTATTTGTTTGGGGTGTTTTAAATAATTTAAACCAAAATTATAATGCACAAAATACTCTTTGCAAAAACAATACACCTTCTGTTGATCCAAATAGCCCAACAAATGTTTTATGTGTTGGTGGTAATAGTAATTTAGGTTTTGAGGCAGATGTTTCTTACCGTTATACAACTCTAGATAGGGTAACGTTTGGATTAGATGCTGGGTATTGGTTTGTTGGTAATGCTTGGCAAGTTTATAATCAAAGTTTAATAAATGGTGTTTATGGTATGAGAGCTTCTGTTTCTACAGAGTTTTAAATATTTACCACAGCACAATAAAGTTTTCGGGATCATGTTTTTTTCCATTTACTTCAATTTCATAATGAACATGTGGTCCCGTGCTATGTCCTGTATTTCCTACGGCAGCAATAATATCACCTTTTTTAATTTTTGCGCCCTCTTTCGCATAAATAACACTTGTATGTGCGTATCTAGTGACCATTTTTTTCTCATGAATAATTTCTATAAATTTTCCAAAATCATCTGATTGGCTCACTCTAAGAACAATCCCATTCGCTGTGGCGTAAATTGGAGAGCCTTTAGGTGCTGCGATATCCAATCCAAAATGAATTCGTCCTTGACCTGAAAAAGGGCTTACACGCCAACCAAAAGTTGAAGTCAATCTTCCTCGAACAGGAGCAATATCTGGAATGCTTTGAAGTTTTAAAGCATTTTTTTGCGCTTCTACCAAAAAGTGTTTTAAGTCTTGTAATTGTTTAGAAGTTCTGAATTCAGATTCCTGGGCTATATCAAATAATGACTTTAGTTCTAAGCTTTCATATTTTAATCCTGTCACTTTGTTTGAAATTTCATACTCTTCTTTTGTTAATGGGCCTATTCCAGAAGGAACAATAGATTCATTTTGTGAAGTGCTTTTAGAATTTGTTCCTGATTTTCTGTCATCAGAACGAGTTGTTACTTTTTTTATTTTATCAGAATAATAGCTCACTTGATTAACAGTGTCTTGTATATTTCTAATTTTTAAATTTAATGCTTCCACTTCGCTTTGCAGTCCAAGGCTTTCATCTCTTAGATTTTCTAGTTCCAGAGTTGTTTTCTTATTTATGATATAATTTGCTGTCATTAATATTGCTATAGTTAAAATAGATGTAGAGATTAATAAAATAAATGGAGGTAATATTCCAGGGATTTGAAAAATGTGTGTTTTACCTGTTTTTTTAGAGATATATAAAATCGTATGAGTATCAAAAAATTTCTTTTTTAAATGATCTTTATATTTATAATTAATCTTTTTAGGGCCTTTTTTTGAAAATAGCACTAAACAACCTCCAGTTTGGGTTAAAATACCCACCGTAGGTTTTATCGGAATTTTTTAAGGAAGAATGTAGAAAGAATTGCCTAGCAATATTAATATGATAGTAGGAAGTATTTTTTGTGTGGCCTGGCCGGCGCGATTCGAACACGCGACCATCGGATTAGAAATCCGATGCTCTATCCAGCTGAGCTACGGCCAGAACACACGGTTATTTGGTTAGCATAGGTTAATAAGATTTGTAAAGCATTTCAGACAAAATTCAATTCGTAAGATTTCTATTAATATAATCGCCAAGTTGTGGGGTGGTTTGAGTATAACCAAAAAACCTAAAAGTGAGTGTCAAAGCATATGTCGCTAAATTTTCAGGAACACCAGCAGGCTTATTTCTTGCAATCGAAAGATCCAAACAATTTTGTAAATTTAAAAAGGATATATTATATGATGAACCATAGGCTTTGCCATTACTTAAATCCGTATTTGTGGCTGTTGGGTCTGTATTTTCAGACCACTGATAACCAAATTGCAACCATGTTAAAGGAGTATAAGCGACTCCGGCTGTTTGTTGTGTCTTTTTTATAAAACTATTCTGGTTTTGGTTGGTTGGATCAATAACAAATTGTTGATTATTTGTATAAGAAATATTTAAACCATAAGGTAGTTCTGCAGTTACGGACAATGCTGTTGTATTAATTCTATGATAATATTGATTATAAGTTGTTGAAAAAACACCTTTCATTGGGATTATGGGATTTAAATCTACCGTAGCTGATGCAGAAATATCGGTATACTTTTGTGCTGGAACAGGAGAAACGGTTGGGCCTGCTAAAGAGTTTGTCTCATTCGCAGTTTTATCTGCCATTAAATTATATCCTGTAGAAACAGAAAGAGATAAAGGAGTCATTTTCCAAATAATGTTTTTAGAATAATAGCTTCCTGAAGGCCAAACATAGTTTTGCTTAAATTCGTTTGATGAAATTTTTTCATAATAATTATCTAATTCTTTTTTTGCCCATAAATCAAATATTTTAGATGCATTTGAGTCAGATGAAAATTGATAAATTTCATTAGAATTAGAGGAAATATTTAAATTATTATCATTTATTATTTCGTTAAAAAAACTAAGATTTGCTACACCTGGTTCTTCATTAATAGGAAGTCTTGAAATGGGATCTTTTGATTCAACAAATTCTTCTTTTTCAATAGTCCAAGAAAGAGATGCTCCAAAATTTATAATTGAAGAACTTACTGATTTATCTTGGTCATACCAAAGTTGGTATGTATTAGGATAATTTGAGCTTCTTGTTACGGATGGGATATGGTTTATATCTACAAAAGGTATAAAATTTTGAGTTATTTTTCCTTTAGTAGAGTTATCATCATTAATTAAATTTAAAGCGGAATATAAAGGAACATCTAAATGAGCTTTATATATTAAATATCCCAAATAAGGCTGAACATCTTGGTAAGGAAATGAATCCGGAAAATAATATTGAGTCCCTACAGCAGTTGCAGATATATTAGCATTTACATATTCATTTGCTGGAATAGGTAAAGATACGGTTGATGAGGTAAATACTCTGTTACCTTGAGCATATGGGTCATTTGGATTTTTTTGGCCACCAGGAACATAGCTGCTTGTTTGATTTGAACCTAAAGGGGAAAAAACATTTTGCGCAATTGGAATAAAATTTTGTTGGTTTTTTCTTGAAATATTTTCAAATGTCGAGCTGTTACTAAATATTAGTGGTAAATTAAAGTAACGATCAGGGAGAATGTCAATTTCTATTTTTGGAGTTTTATCTGGAGTTGTTGATGCATCTGGTGCGAAAAGGTCTTTTGTTGTTTGTCCTTGAGCAGAGATGGTTATATTATCTCCATAAAATTCGGTTGATAATTCTTGATTCAAAAATCTTCTAGATGCCGAAGAAGTATCGCCATAAACAGCGGCTGCTGGATTGATATTTGGATTGTTGCTAGAATAATCAGAAAGATAAGTATTATCACTTACAAATTCAGCATTTGTTTTAAAGGCTGCTTTTTCAAGAATTGGAATATTAATTGAGCTACCTGAGTACCATCTATCTTGTAGTCTATTTCCTCTAAAGCTATTATACATAGATTGTGTTGCAGGATCAGAACTTTGTGCAATAGTATTATTTACATTTGAGTTATTTGTGTCCCATTTATTTTGATAATTTTTGTCTTTTATAAATTTAGCTTGTGTTCTTAACTGACTATCTTCTTCTATCTGAAAACGAAATTCACCTGTAATTTGTGATCCACTATTACTAAAATATTCATAAGAAATTGTACTGTCAGCATAGGGTCCCATTACTATAAATAAAGGAACTGTTGTCGCTGTACCTGCATTTGTACTTGTATATGTATTAGGAGGTAAAAATCCAGTTTCTCTTTTATTTTTAATTGGAAACTTTAACCAAGGTGAATAGAAAACAGGAATTGAAAATAGATCAAAGGTAACATCTCTCATTGTAATATAATTATCTATTTCTATATTAGCATCTTGAGTACTAAAACCATAAATAGGTGGTTCATTATATGGGCTACAGTTACAAGGAGTTATTATTGCATTATTTAAAATTAATGTTTTATTATCTTTTTGAATAATTTGTGAAGCAGCTACTTTAACGTAGCCTTTAATTGCTGAAAAGTTAACAACTTGATCCACCATTTCGGGGTTGTCTTTATTAAATTTTTCTACAGCTTGTCTTCTTTCTATTAATTTTTCTCGATCTTTCTCCGGTAAGGATGCGAGTATTGCATTCGGTTGGAACTGTGTACGGGTAAGTCTTGCTAATAATCGACTATATTTACTTCTAAGTTCAGATAATTGCGAAGTATAAACTGTATCGTTCTTTTTTTTTATATTTTTTAAATTTAAAAGTTTTGAATATTCTTCTCTAATTGATTTTAAATCATTTTCAATTTCTTTTGTTCTTTTTTCTTTTGCTTTTTCAAATGCTATCTCAGCTTTTGTTAAACCTAAAGTAATTTCAGACACTTTTTCTTCAGTGACTTTAGGATCTGAAAAAATTTGTGCGTCATCCATTCTAAATTGTTTTGTATTTATATCAAAGATTATTCTTGATGCAACTGCTTTTTGTTTGTTATTTATTAAATTAACATTACCTTCGGCTGTAATAAGTCCAATTTTTTTCTGACTTATTATTTTATTTGCAGATATATAAATATTTCCTATTAGAATTATAGCATTTCCTTCAAAACTGAAAGTTTCAGAATTTTTATTAATTTTAATTTCATCTGCATCATAAAATAACCAATTTGGTAATTGATTTGAATTTTGAATATTTTGAGCTTGTGAATTATTATTAAATATAAATGAAAAAATAAAAGTAAGATTTATAATAATGAATGTTTTTTTTATAAATTGCTTTTTTATTTTCACTCAATTCCTCGATGAAAGGAAATTCCAAAACGTTCCATAGCAGCTCCAATAAAAGCAATGGATCCTGTAATCACAATAGGTAAATCGTGTCTTTGATTCATAGCTGTTTCTAATGCAAGATCTAAATTTTTAATTGATGAACACGAAATACTATCATACTTAGATTTAAACATATTAAAATAATTTGAAATATTTTCAGAAATTTCAGATCTTTGAGATGAAATTTCTGTAAAAATAACGGAATCTGCAATTTCAGGTATTAAAGAAATCGTTTTTTTCCAATCTTTATCATTTAAACTAGCAAAAATTAAAATGCATTTTTCTTTTGAAAAGGGAGATTGAAAATATTCATTTACAAAATATTGGAAACCTTCTGGGTTATGAGATGCATCAAAAATAACAGTTCTTTCATTTATTTTTCTGATATCAAAACGTCCAGGCCATTCTGTATTTAAAATAGATTTTTCAAGAATTTTTGGGCTAATTTCAAAATTTTTATTTAATACTTGTTTTAATTCGTTTTTTATACTTTCTATAGTATGTAAAGCAGTTCTTAAATTAATTATATTTAATTTTGCAAAATTAAAGTTATTTTTTGGTTGTGAAGTTAATGTGTGAGTTATTTGGTATTCAAATATTTGAGTTAACTTTTCTTTGGTATGAATAATATTTGCACCCGTAATTTGAGTCGTTTCCAATAACCCTTCTAATGCTTCTTCCGAAATATTGTTGACAATAAAAGGTTTATTTCTTCTTGAGACAAATGATTTGTCAGAGGCAATTTTTTTTAATGTTTTTCCTAAAAAATCGGTATGCTCCAAGCTTACACTTGTAAGGACACTTACTAAGGGAGATATGCTATTGGTGCTATCATAAAGACCTCCTAAACCAACTTCACATATAAGAAAATCAATTTTTTCTTTTAAAAAAGTGAGTAAAGCAGTTGCGGTTAGAATTTCAAATAAACTCGCATCTGGAAGTCTTTCTTTTGTAATATTTATAATAATATTTAAATTATTTTCCAGAATGTTTTCGCTAATTGGAATTCCGTTTATTCTAATTCTTTCATTTGGATGAATTAAGTGAGGAGAAGTATATAATCCTGTTTTTAAATCATGATGTCTCAAAATAGATTCTATAAAAGCACATGTTGTACCTTTACCGTTACTTCCTGTAACTAAAACAGATGGAATTTGAAAGATTCCCTCTTCAATCCAATCTTGCAAAAGTATTTGAAGTCTATGAGCTCCAGGAATAATTTTGCCTCTCACTCTATCAAAGTAAGGTTCTAAAATTGAGTTTTTTTTCACATTACTTAGTGAAGGTAATTTGTAAGTCATATTTTTAAAATTACTTTTTAATTATTTCTTTTTAGCAATAGGGCCACATAAAATATTTAATGTTCTTGTAAGCGTTTCTTTCATTTCAGGACGCTTCACAATTCTATCAACCACTCCATGTTCAAAACAAAATTCAGCTGTTTGAAAATTATCTGGTAACTTTTGTCGAATAATATTTTCAATTACTCTTCTTCCAGCAAAGCCAATTGTTGATTTAGGTTCTGCATAATTTACATCACCTAACATAGCAAAGCTTGCCGCAACTCCGCCTGTAGTTGGATCACAAAGGATACTAATGAAAGGCAGGCCAGCCTCTTTATGCAAAGCAATTGCTGCCGATGTTTTTGCCATTTGCATTAAGGATATAAGTCCTTCATGCATTCGGGCTCCACCACTACTGCTTACCAAAAGGACTGGCATTTTATTTTTTCTAGCCCTTGCAAACATTCTATGAATTCTTTCTCCAACAACAGAACCCATACTGCCACCCATCCAGAAAAAATCTAACACACCAATTGCAATTGGTCTGTCATTCATCAATCCTGCGCCAGTTAAAATAGCGTCATATTTTTTTTTTTTTTTTTCCATATTTATTAAACGGTCTTGGTAAGAGCGCCCATCATCAAACTCAAGTGGATTCGTACTGCATAAAGTATGATCCCATTCAAAAAATGTATTATTATCTATAAGAAGTTCAATGCGGTGTTCTCCAGGTAGCCTATGGTGGTAGCTACAAGTTGGACATACAAGATGGTTTTCTTCAAGATCAGATATTAAAACAATTTCGGAGCATGAAGGACATTTTTCCCAAACGCCACTTGGCAGAGATTTTTTCTCTGATACATCTTGAAGTTTTGCTGGTTCGCGCGATAGCCATCCCATGTTTCGTAACCTCCTCGACAGAATACGGTGGGTAGTCCATAACAAAGTGTGAGCATAAGGTCAAAACTCACGCGCACTTTATGAAAGCGAATGCTATCATAAAAGTTAAATTAAACCTTCTACGAAGGATGAATTTTAGTGATTAAGTTTTTAAAACGAGTGATTATATTCTTAATAGTTTCATTTATATCTTTTAACGCTGTTGTCTTTTTTGTTTTAAATAGTCAGACTGTGCAACATGCTATAGTTGAATATATTAATATAAATTACTTCAATAAGCAGAAATTAGAATTGGGGTTAGGTTCATTAAGTTTAAACTTTCTAAGTGGGTCTTTAAATCTTAATGAGGTATATATTAAAGAAAAAGAAAAAAAAGATGACTCCTTAAAAGAATTTAAGTTAAGCTTAAATCAGCTTACGATATCTTTTGATGTTTTTTCTTCTTATATTAAAAGAATGCCTGTTGTTCAAAAAATTATATTAAGAGGCAGTGATTTAAATCTTTCTTATGATTCCTCAAATAAATTAATCATACCAGAATTTTTAAATATTAATAAAAATGATAATGAAGACATAGATATTCCAAAATTAATTCAAGAAAATATGAATCATATTCCTTTTGAAATTGAAGCTATTAATTTGAAATTTAGCTTAGGCTCAAAAGAGCAAAAAAATTATCAAAAAATTACAATTTCACATTTAGAATTAAAAAAATCTGTTAATCAAAAAGGATTACCAGCTCTAAAATCAAATATTCTTTTAACAGACTCTGAAATCATTTTTCCTTGGCTGCATGATAGAGTATCCATAAACTTGCTTGATATTAATTTATTAATAGCTTCTGACGGATCTTTTTTAATAGAAAAATTGGAATTAAAAAGCAATTTAGCTGAACTACATACTGATTTAAGAGGAATTATTTCTAGTAATATACTTGATTCTACTTATGTAGCTAATGTTAAAAAATTAGATTTGAATTCAAAAGAAGTTTTTCACCTTTTAGAAATGAGTTCGTCTGGGAGGGCCGTTCTTTCTGGTATTGTAATTTCTGGAAAGAAAATTACAGATGAACCTATTTTCAATGGAAGAATAAAATGGAATGATTTTAAATTAAAACAATTTGACATATACTCAGGTGAAGCGGATCTTTATTTTAAAGATAGAACAATTAATTATTCAAATGCAAAAATTAAAACTTTAAAAGAAGGTAAAATTTTAGCTAAAGGCATATTTCAGTTATATGATAAATTTTATTTTGAAAATAAAGCAGAACTTATTAAATTTTCATTTGCGGAATTAATTCATGGCCTAGGGGTACCATATACTCCGATAGAGTTTTTAATGAATTCTAAAGAAATGCTTGTCTCAGGATATATTCTAAGTCCAGATCATAAAAAAGTTTTTGAATTATTCGCAAATGGAAAAGGCTCTGCAAGTAATATGATTGTGACATCTTTTCCTGATCAAGTGGGCCGCGATCCTATTCCAAATATTGATTTTGATTTGAACTTAACAGCGAGTGTTTTGGGACTTGTTATGGATAACACTAAAGCCTACATAACAAAAGCAAAATTGGGAGATCAAGGTGAAGTTGATATTAAAAAAGGATTCATTGATTTTACTCAAGATAAAGGAATAGCTGTAAATACCAATTTAATTGGAAGCCAAATAAATTTATCTGTATTAAATTATTTTTTAAAATTTAAAACAACAGGAATTGGTAGTTTTACAGGAGATGTAACTGTAAAACCTGGATCAACTGATGTTGTTTTTGAAGGAGAAGCTGAAGCTAATGATGGAGAAATGTTTGGTTTAAAATTTCATAATTATAAAGGAAAATTAGGCTTAAATTCAATTGGTGTTTTGGCAAAAGATTCTATTATAGTGCTAAGTGATAGCGATAAATTAAAATTTTTAAATATTTATTTAAAAGAGGCTAATGTTGAATATAATAATTTAAATTCTAAAATTGTAGCTTATTCCGATGCAGCAGATTTATCGGTTTTATCTTATTCAAGCTCTTATTGGCTAAATTCAGTTTTTCATAATTCTTCAGGAAAAATAAATAAATTAAGTGTCAATATGTCTGGTCTTTTACTCCATCTTTCTACTTGGAATTTAAATTTAAATTCAGAAGTTGATAATTTAAAATTAATAAATGGAGAAGTTAAAAAATCAAAAATAAATTTAAACTGTATTTCTGGAGTTTGTTCTAATTCATTATTATCTTTTACAGGATTAAAAGAAAAAAATAATGCGGAAGAATCTTCAAGCTCTTTGCCTTTTGTTTTGATAGAATTAATTCGCTTTTCATTTGATGATGCTGTTTTTAGAGCAAAATTTAATAATGTTCCTTTAGGAATGTTTTCAAATGATAAAGATAAAAAAATACAGGGCTCTTTAAATTCAAATATTCAAATGACAGGAAAATGGGATAATCTTGGTGGATATATGAATTCTCAAGTTTATAGATTTAAATATAATGATTTTCATATTGGTGATTTTTCTTTCAATGCTTATCCAAATGATCAAAAACAGATTATTTTTGATTTAAAATCATTTAGCAATCAATTATTAATAAAATATATTATGCCTAATAATATTCAGGGACAGTCATTTTTAAATATTGATTTATTAGATTTTGACGCAACAGCTTTTTTAACAGAGGAATTAAGGGCTCAGTATGGCTTATTTTCTCAGTTTTCAGCAAGCATTAAAATGAACGGACAAACCCCGTTTCATAGTTTTCATGATATGAATTGGATTCATAATTGGAAGGGACAGGGAATTATTGAATCTGGAAATTTACAATTAGGAAAAATGTTATTTGAATTATCGAACAATAATGAAATATCATTTGATGGCAAAGAACTAAAACTAGCTCCCCTTTCATTTAATGGTCAATTAGGAAAGTTTGAGATTGGTAAAAGCAATATTAATTTCTTTGAAAATCATATTAATACTTCAATATATATTAATGCAAGCTTAAATAAAGTTGATCAAATGGCTGATTTTTTTGGTCCATCTGAAGGTATTTTAAATGGACAATTTAATATAAATGGGAAATTAAATGATATAAAAACAACAGGTGAATTAGTATTAGATGCAAAAGTTTTATCTCTTAAAAACTATCAACCTGCTTTTACAAATTTATATGGAAGGCTAGAATTTAATGGAAATAAACTTGAGCTAAATACATTTAATGCCGCAAAAGGAACTGGCACTGTTAATGGCGCAGGAAGTATTGATTTTTCTACTTTATTTAAAGAAAATCCAGAATCTCCCAATTTATTTTTTAAATTTTCTGCTAGAAATGCAGACTTAAGATTACAAATTCCAATATTTCAATTAGTAGATACAAATTTTGATGCTGATATTTTATTTTCAGGAAATGAAAAACCATATAGTATAAGTGGCGATGTTAATTTTAAAAAATTAAGAATATTTAAGGATATTGGTTGTAGTGAAATTGCAAATCAAATTATTGCGATAACAAATAATGTAAATCCTCAACTGGCATCAAATAATCCCTTTGCTAGCTTTAATGTTAATTTTCAGGGAATTAATTCATTAATAATGCAAACACAATGTGTTCGGGGAAGATTTTCTACCTCACCTTCTGTTAACTTATCTGGTGATTCCTCTAACCCTGTTTTGGTAGGTAACTTTACAACAGATTCTGCAAATCTTTTTTTATTAAAAAGTCGTTTTGAAGTAAAAAGAGGTGATTTTAATTTTATTGAAATGCAAAAATATGATCCAAATATTGATATTCAAATGGAATCTAGAATTGCTTCGTATACAATTACAGCAACTTTAAATGGAAGATTCAGTCATCCTAAAATTGATTTAAGTATTTTACCTCCAAATCTTCCAAATGGGGATAGAATGAATCAAACAGATATTATTTCGATAATTTCAACAGGGCAAATTCCAACTCAAAGTTCAAGTGGAAACCTTTTGTCTGCTTCGACGAGTGTTTTTTCTTTTTTTGGTGGCGGTGTTGCAGATCTCGGTTTTTTAAATAATACCTTAAGTACGGTAACAGGGGGTCTTGTTGATAATATTAATGTGGTTCCTATTTCACAAAATGGACAATATAGTTGGAGAGCAACGGCAAGTCGTTCTGTTACAGAAAGAATCAATCTTGGTGTAAGTTATCAAGCTCCAACAGGAGATGCAGGGCCATCACAAATAATTTACGCAAATTATTTTTTAAATGATGTGATTAGTCTTTTTAGTTCTTATTCATTGACAAATCCATCTGTTACAACACAGCAACAATCTAGAGATGATTTAACAGGTGGATTGAGGTTTCGATTTGGAAGTCAATAAATTTATAAAATATATTATCATAATCTTAATGTTTAATTTTAATATTTTTGTTTTTTCACAGATTGGTAGAAACAAATTAGTAGAACCGTCTGAAAAAGCAAAAAGTGTTGAGGTTCATTTATTTGTAGATGGTAAAGAAACAGAATTTTATTCAGATATGTTAAATACATTATCTAATGTTCCGTTAAATGAGTTAGATGAAGCTATTATTTCTGAATTAATTGAAACTAAATTGTATCAAAATGTTGAGGTAGAAAAATTACTCACCGTTGATAATGAATTAATATTTGTTGCAAAAGCAAATACAATTAAACGCATCCAAGAAGTAATTATGAATGGTCTTTCTAATTATGAATCCTCAGAATATTTAAGGATTATATCGACGCAAAAGGGGCAACCTTTTAACGAATCTGTTTTAAAATCTGATAAAGAAAAATTAGAAAAAAATTTATTTGAGCATGGATATTTAAATGCCAAAATTGATTCAGTTACTGTAAATGAAGTTTCTAGTGAATATGTTCAAGTAAATTTTAATATTGAAAAAAAGAACCCTTGTAGAGTAGATCAAGTTTTAATTGAGGATTCTTTTTCAAATATTCTAAATTTTTTAACTGTGCCAATAGAAACCGGTTCAATCTGTGATTTTAAATCTATTAGAGAAACTTTAGAAATACAAAAAGAAAATTATTTAGAACAGGGATATTTACAAGCAAATGTTAAGATAAAGGATATTTCTTATTCTGCTAATAAAGAAAGTGCTAAAATTGTTCTCCAAATTGATAGAGGGCCAAAAACAACTTTTCAAATTTTTGATCAGGATAGCGGCTTATTAAATCAAGATTTTTTAATAACTAAACAAGGTCTAACCTATTCAGATATTATTTTAATGTCTGATAGTGATTTATTAACAATATTAACAAGTTTCTATCAAAAACAAGGATATGCATTTCCAAATATTTCAGGACCTGAAAGAATAGTAGATAAAAGTGGCAATACAATACTTAAATTTTTATTAAAAAAAGGACCTCTTGTAAAAATTGGTAAAATAAACTTTATAGGAATTCTTCCTGTTAGTGAAGATAAAGTATTAGAGTATATTGGACTTGAAAAAGGTTTTTTTTCAACAGGAATCCCTTTTTCAAAAGATAATATTTCTGATTATAGAGATAAATTGAGAAATTTATATTTAGAAGAAGGATATGCTGATGTTCAAGTAGCAATGCCAGATTTTATACCTTCTCAAGATAAATCAGAAATGAATTTAATTTTTAGAATAGACAGGGGAAGTAAGTATACAATTAATGAAATTAAAATTGATGGAATACCTAAAGGTATTGAATTTGATAAAAAGAAATTAGCTTTAATATTAGAACCAGGTGCTGCATTAAGCTATTTAAAAAGAAAAAACTATATAGATGAAATAAGAAGGCAATTATTATTACGAGGATATTTATATAATCAAATATTAATAAATCAAAATTTAGTGTCATCGAATTCTGAAATAAAAAAAATTGATTTAACATTTAATATAATTCCTGGGCCCATCGTTCGTATTCGTAAGATTTATGTTGATAGTGATATTATTGGAAAAAATAATGCCATCATTTCTTCATCTAATTTAGAATCAGGAAATGTTTTTTCTCAAGAAAGTTTTGATAATGCAAGATTAAGAATTTTGAAACATGATTTGTTTTCCTCAGTTTATGTTGAAGCATTAGATAACTCGGCTTTGGAAAGAAAAGATTTACGTATCGATATAATAATACATGCTCGAGCAAAAACAGGTTATTCATTAGGATTATCGCCACAGTTTTCAACATATCGTGGTTATATTTTTGCAGTAGATTTTACTTTAAATAAACTGAATGATGATGGTTTAAGATTTTTTTCAAACGCTTCTGTTTCACAAGAAAAGCAACAGCAAACATTTGCTTCATCAGAAACAAGACAAATATTAGGAAGGCAAATAAGTTTAGGTCTTTCTGAGTCACTCTTTAAATTAGGTCCTATTGTTACTCCAATTGATATGAGTTCGACATTTGGTTATCAAGTTGCAGCAGAATCACTTACAAACCGCGAATATTTTACAATTAATTTAAGTGGTGAATGGAAACCCTCCTTTTTTGATTTAAACTGGACTTTTAGACAGTCCATTATTCAAGAAAATTCTAAGTCTACAAGCTCTGAAAGCGCAGTTGTTCAAACAATAGAAAGTCCTTCTATCTCGATAAAAGAATTACTTTCTAGTATTACTTTAGATACAAGAAACAATATTGCATGGCCTACATCGGGATCTTTATATAATATACAGGGTGGATTCGCTCGATTTGGATTAGGATCACAAGTTCAGTTTAATAGGTATAATTTTTCTGTGGATTCTTTTTTTCCAATTTATAAAAAGCTCAGTGGAGCTATTTCTATTGGCGGTAAATTTATAACAGATACCGTAAATGAGAGCGGTTCTACTGTAACGCCTCCAGCTTCAAGGCGATCTACTTTGTCTGATGCTGCACTCGTTAGAGGTTTCCCAGAATCTGGAACACCTCCAGGTCCTTTGTTATGGATTCATTATGCAAATAATGGTGTAGCAAATTGCAACACCCAATTAGCTTCTTTAGGCGCAACAAATTTGTTGTATATGAAAGCAGAAACAAGATATCGATTTAATGAAGTTTTTGGAATGGTATTATTTGCGGATTCTGCAGCAAATTACTTTACGCAGCAAGAAACAAATCAAATAAATGCCCAAATGAACAGTCAAGTTTCTGCTGCCCAAGCTTCTACAACTCAATGTGTACCTGATGCCGCTTCCTTAATTACACCTAGCCCAGTAAATTTTCAAAACCTTAATTTTATTCAGCAATATTGGCAAGAAGCTTATGTTTCTACTGGAATAGGTTTTCGCCTTATTTTAGGAAACTATGCCACTATCAATTTAGACTACGGCTATCCTTTAAAAGATCCTTCTTCTGGATCGTCAGGGTGCGTTTCACCAGCAGAGGCGTTAAATTCTAGTTCCCCGCCGAATTGTGTTACTAGAATTCAAGAGTCTAATTTTACAGGTTATTTAAAATTTAAAGGGGCAATTCACTTAAAAATTGGTGCTCAATTTTAATTCTAACAAAAAATAGCTTTTATTTTTGTCTAATATAATAGAAGTTGATTCCTTCTGCTTCGTGCTTTTTTTGGAGTTTTCATGAGCAATCATTCTTCTATCTTTTCTCATTCTAGATTAGCAAAATTAAGGATTGATTTTCCTTTTTTTATTGCTCCTATGGTTGGGTTATCTCATGTCGCTTTTCGTGAATTGATTAAGAGCTATACTCCACCTAATATAAACGCGTTAAAATTTACCGAAATGCTTTCCACACGAAAAATTCCGAATGAAAAATTAGAAACGACAAATGAATTAAAAACAGCTATAAATGAATCTTATTTTATACCACAACTTTTAGGAAATGAAGAAAGATTTATTGCTCCCAGTATAGAAAAACTTATGACAAAAATGCCGTGGGGATTTGATATAAATATGGGATGCCCTGTTTCTCATACATTAAAGCACAATTGGGGTGTTCGATTAATGGGCGATAAAAATTATGCTGCAGATGTTGTTCGTATTGTTAAAAAACATTCGCCTATTCCTGTAAGTGTAAAGTTACGCGGAGGTATTTCAGAAGAAGAAAATTTTGAATATCTATATTCATTTGCGGAAACCCTTCAAAATGCGGGCGCTGATTTTCTTACCATTCATGCCAGAACAAGGGCGCAAAAACATAGTGGTGATGCAAATTGGAAACTCGTATCTCAGGTTCGAAATTTGTTAGAAATTCCAGTTATAGCAAATGGAGATATTCAAACAGCTCAAGATGCTATCTGCCTATTAAACGAATATGGAGTGGACGGAGCCATGATTGCAAGAGCAGCAACAGCTCGCCCCTGGATTTTATGGCAAATCTCAGAATTACTAGGCAATAAAGAAACACCCCTAGGTTATGAAGGTTTTAAAGCTCCAAATACTCCAGAAGAAGAAGGAGCGGAGTATGCAAAAGCTTGCTTAAAATTAATCTCTATTTTTGCTGATTATTTTCAAGATGAAGAGTATATTTTAGAGAAGTTTAGATTTTATACTGCAACAGGCGCTCGTTGGTTTCAGTTTGGACATCATTTTTGGCGATTGTCTATGAGAGCACGAACCGTTGTAGAATTAAGAGACTCTGTTTATGAGTTTTCTCAAAACTGCGAAAATCCAATGACTAATAGAATAAAAATGATTTGAAAAAACTCATCTGTCAAAAACTCATCATTTAAAGTAATTTTTATGCAATAGCCTAGTCGTTTTTAGTGAAATACTAAATATGTCGAGGTTATTATGAATTATTTAAAAAGAAATACATTTCATCAAATAAAAATATTTAAATACTTATTATTAATAACTAGTTTTAATGCTAAAGCAGAAACAAATTATTTACCGCCAGATCCCTATTTAATAATTGGTGAAAATAATGAAATAAATACTGCCGATGAAATATCTAAAAAAATATCTCAGCTTCAAGATAAAAATAAAGAAATGAGATCGAAGATATTATCTTTACAAGATGCTTTAATTTCAAAATTTAAAGATCGAATTGAGCTTAAAATAGAAGTTATATCAAATTATGAAAAGCAAAATTCTCAATTTGGATTTATAGAATTATCTGCAATCATGAATAATATTTCAATTATACATTATTCAAAACCTGTTTTTTTTGAAAAAAATATCAATTTACCCATTTTTAATGGCCCTCTTCCTGTGGGAGTATACAATATTAAAGTTCATGCTCTAGTTGGCCAATTAAATAATAATTGGCCTTATGTATTACCACAAGGAAAATGGGCAATTGATAAAAATATTGAAATTATAGGAACATTAAGTTCAGCTATACATAATATAAAATTAATTCTAAAACAAAATAAATTAACAAAAATTCCTGAGTTCGAAATAGAAAAAGAAGAGCTTAAGGAAAATTTATAATGAGAAAAATTTTAATTATTCTTATTATTCACTTTTTTATTTTTAAAAATACATACAGTAAAGATTTTGAACTTTCTGCATCAGAAGAAAGTATTTTTTCAGATGTTGAAAGTATAAGAGTATTACAATGGAAAAAAATAAGAAGTATTGATACTCAATTAAATTCTATAAAAGGAAAAATATTGGGTCTATCTTATATTTCAAATGTATCCGACCCAGAATCTAATAATTATATATTAGAAAAATCTCCTCTTGGATTAAGAAATGATGTTGTTCGTGTAAAAATGAATTTACTTAAAGCGCAAGATCATCTTTATCTGGGTGATCCATTGATAGCAATAAATATCGTTGAAAAAGAAATGCAATATATAGATCCAAGAAATAGGGGTTATATTTCTTGGGCAAATCAAATATTATTTGAAGCAAATCGTCAGCTTAAAAATCATAATGTCACAAATAATATATGTTTAAAAATGTTGGTTATTGGTGGATATGAAGAAGATCTTTTTCCAGATAAATGGCGATTATCATGTTCAATGGAATTTTTGCAAGAAACTAAAATTAGAAAAGAGAATAATACTCTTTCAGATTTCAAAGAAAATTTAATTATTTGGAGCAATTCTCCTGTTATTAAAAGAGATTCAAAAAATATGATTATGGGTGCAATATATATTTCTCTTGCGCTCCGTAATTTATATTTAAATAATATAAATGCTATAAGTTATTTAGAAGAAGCAATTGGTCATACAAAATCTGGGAACAATTATATTGCAAAAGCTTATTTAGCGCTTTCTCTTTTAAAGTATGAAATCGGAAAAAAAGAAGAAGCATTGTCTTTAATTCGATTTCTTTCTGGTGACTTTAAAGGATATGGTGAAAACTTAAAATATTTTGAAAAAGATGATATGAGTAGAATTATTGCAAGACTTTGTTTAGCTCGTTTTCATGCCTCTATGTTTAATTTAATGGCGGCAGAAACATGGTATCATGATATTTTAATTGAAAATAAAATAACTGGAATTGAACTATTAGAAAAAGAAAAAAGAAAATCTCATTTAGAGTATGCCCATGTATTATATTTAAGGAAAAATTACCTCGAAAGCGCAAGACAATACAAAGAAGCAATTGAGTATGGAAATCAAGAAATAATAAATTTAAAAGATGAGAAATTATATGAAAGAAATAATGAAGTAAAAACTTCTAAGTTTATTTTGGCTAAAATTCTTTCTAAAACATCTAAAAGAAATTATGAAGCTGAAGTTCAACTAATAGAATTATTAAGTGAAACGGAAGCTGATATTTCATTTTTAGAAAAAATAAAAAGTGATTATTCTAAATCAAATGAAGAAGGTGTTGAAAATATCTTAGCTTTAGCAAGCCTTGCAGAAGAGTATGGAATAAAAAATGAATTAGTTACTAATGCTTTAAGCTTTAGAAGGGCATATTATCATTTAGATAATGAAATTTCTATAATAAGATCAGATTTAGCGAATGCAATTAATGTAGCTGAATATACCTATAGTGGTATTATAGAAGTTAGAGCAATATCATCACTTACTAAATTAAAAAAGATATTAGAAGAGTTTAAAACAATTATTCTAGATTTAGATAAACTTGAATATCAATTTTGGAACTTGAAAAAACCGGGAATCGATTTCGCTAAACAAAATCGATTTGAGCTCATTAAAAGATTTATTTCTATGGATGATGATATTAGTAAATATAAATTAAAATCAGAAATTGATGATAAAATTTATAATCCAAAGCTTCCAGGAGCTTTGCAAAGTTTGAGTCGTAATATGAATAATATGAACTCCGAAATGTCAAGTATTAATTACTTATTTACATTAAACGATAATAAAATTCCAAAAAAAGCTGAAAATGAGGATATTGACATTTTAGAAAAAAATTATTCAAAATTTGCTTTTGATAAATTGTATAAAGATTTGATTAAATATACTATAGAAGAAAGAATTTTTCAATTATCTAGGAGTTTAAAACCATCTTCTTCATTGGTTTTTGAAAAACAATCAAATATTGTAGAATCAACAATGAATAATATATATCAACTTCATTTAAGAAATAGAGAAGAAGCTTATTCTATTGGGGATAACGAAATTTTAGAAGCAACAAGAAATTCATGGGATAATTTATTTTCTTCCTATAAGCAATTATTAATCGCAATTTCAAATATAAAAGACAGAATTATTAATGAAAGAAGAGAAATATTAAATAAAGTTGAACAAATTAATAATCATACGATTCAAGAAGAAATTACACTCGAAAAATTAAAAAAATCTATTTTAAATGAGTATGGATCAATTTCAAAAGATTTAGTTAATCAAATTGATCCAAGGGCAAAAGAATTTAAAGATTACGTAAATATATCTTTATCAGATCATAATAAAGGTATTTATGACTTAAAAAGGGATAGAGATGAAGAAATTAAAAAAGCTTCTGAAGAAAGAAGTAATTGGTTAAATTCTTTACGCCAATCTTTAAATATGGACTTAATGCGATGAAAAAAATATTCTTCATTTTTTTAATATTTATTCATAATTTAATTTATTCAGAAGAAAATTATTTTATTCCTATTCTTAATGATGACACAAAATTAATCACTAGAAAAGAAGAGTTTAATATTAGAAATGATCAGCAAATTAAAAAAATATTTAGAGATATTTTTGATTTACATTTTTTAACCTGGAAAGAAGAGTTTAAAAGAGAAATTAATTCAAATGAAAAAAATTATGATGAAATTGATAATTATGAACTTCAGGAAAATAATAAAATTGAAGAAGAAAAACTAAATAAATCAATTGAAATATTAAAAAATATTATAAAAGAAAAAAATAGTAAATTACCCTATTCTGAAGCTTGTTTTAAATTAGCTTTATTTTCATATATTACTAAAAGAACTGATGCTGAAAAGAGTAGAGAAATATTAGATAATGGTTTAAAAGTTTTAACCAACTCAGAAGATAATAAAAGACTTTATGTTCGAATGAATTTATTTGCTGGAGATCTTGCATTAAAAAGCGAAAAATATCAATCAGCAAAAATATATTTTAATAATATTATGAAAATAAAATTAGAATCGGAAGAATATAGAGAAGAAATTATAAGATCTTATATTGGTTTTGGTGATGCTGAGTTTGAATTATTTCACTTTGGTGAAGCAAATATTTCATATAAAAATGCATTAAAATTTAGTAAAAATTTTATAGGTTATAGTGAAAATAAATATGCATTATTAATAGGTGAAATAAAATTAAGGTTAATTTGGTCTTCCTATAGAAATGCGGATTATGTTTTAGCAACAGAATATGCTCAAGATTTTTCAAGAGAAAGAGGAAGATATCATAATCTTCTTCCTAAAATAGCAATAGAAGATGTCATAAGAGTGGGAGCATTATCATTATATGAAAGAAAAGATCCAAATTTTTATATTACTTTAGCGCAAGATAAAGCGGCAGGTGATTTTGCTAAAAAAATGATTATAAATTCATTTTATTATTATATAGCAGCAGGATTCTCTATTGATGTTGAAAAATACGCCGCTCCAATTGAAAAATATTATTTATCAACAAGATTGTTTCCTGATTTTGTGAAAGCAAGATTAGTTGCATTAAATAAGTTAGATAATATAAATAAATACAATGAAATAGCATATTATGGTACTGCTTTTATTGCAAAGGATTCATTATGGAAATCAAGGTATATTTTGACAGAAATGGAAGAAGAAAATAGAAGATCAATGATTCAAAATCTTTCATTACAGTCAGGAAGTTACTATTATAATTTAGGGATTTCAACAAAATCAAGAAGTCATTTTTTAAAAAGTGCAGAAATTTATCATGCAAGAATTTTAGAAAATTTTGAAGGAGATTTGAGAGGTGTTTTATTTCAGTCTTATGCACAATCTTTAATGATGGCTGGAGATTACAATTTAGCTTGGGATGCATCTGAAGAAAGTCTTAAACACCCATTGGATCAAAATAATTTAAAAATATCTTGGTTTCAATTGGTAAATATTTCTCGAATGCAAAGTGAGGATATCACTTCTACAGATAACATAGAATTTAAAAAGTATGAAAAAGCGGTCGATGGTTTTATTGCTCATTTTCCTTCCGATCCTCAAGCAAGGCTTTCTTTGTTTGAATGTGGAAAACGAGCAGAATTATTAAATGATTATGAAAATGCAAGAAATCGATATGAAAAAATACTTTCTTCTCCACCTTTATATTTTAAGGAGCAGTCTCAAGCAGAAAAAGATAAGGTTTCTTTAGCTCTTGCAAACTTATATATAAAAATGGGTGCAAAAGAAAAATTTATTTCAGATGCGGCAGGTTCTTTGGAAAAAATTTCATCAGAAAATAAAATTTCTGATGAAATAAATAAAGTAATTATCATTAATAATTATAAATTAGCCTTAGAGCATGCAAGTAATTTAAAGGAAAAAGGAGAGCTTGTTAATTCAGCTAAATTTTTAGAATTATGGTCAAAAAATTATAAAAATAATTTAAATTCTAGTGATGGACTTTTAATCTCAATTCATGAATTCGCTTTTCTTCAAAACTGGGATCATGTCCAAACTCTTACAGAGTATTTTATTGATACCTATCCAAATAATAGCAAAATAAATGAAATTTTTTATTGGAAAGCACGTGCTTCAGATATGTCATTACAGTTTTCTATGGCAGCATCACTATATGATAAATCTTCTTTTAATGATGATGTATATCCAGATTTAGAAAAAAAGATATTTGCTTTAAAAAGGGCTTTTGAAATTTATAGCCTGATTCAGTTAGATGAAAACGTTCCAAGAATTATTGAAAAAATAGCTATTTTAGAAAGTAAAAAAAATATAGATAAAAATGAAGTTGGTCTATTAGAACTAACTGCAGCAGATAAATTTTTGGAACAAAAAAAATATACATTTGCTATTAAAATTTATAAAAATTTGTCCTTAAAAAATAATATCTCTGCTTATATTAAAGAAAGAGCAACTATTGGTATTTTAACTTCAGAGTTATATTTATCTAAAAATAGAAATAATTCTGAAACCAATTTTGATAAATATATATCTAATTTGTTAAATAAAAATAAAATTAATAATTCAAGCATTTTGGCATTATCAAATGATGCAATTATCGCTTTAAATAATTTTGATAATGAAAAATTTGAGATGGATAGCAATAAAAACTTTTCAGAAATAAATCTAAAGAACATATTAAATATGGATATAAGTAGAAATTTTATGCTGAAAAGATTAAACTATTTATCGAAATATAAAAATCAAGAAAGTTCAATTTCTCATACAAGTACTCTATTAGGAAAAATGAGTTTGATTATCAGCGATTCCTATTCTCAACTTTATAAATATAAAGATAAAAAAGATATTTATTTAGTAAAATCAAATCAGTTGCAATCTGAAGCAAAAAAATATTTATATAGAGCTTTATCGATTTCTAAAAATTCATCTAATGATAATTTATTATTATCAAGTCTTTTATCTCGATATTCTAAAAGAAATTTTAATGTTTCTCCACAAGCAAATATTCAAGATCATCAAAAATCAATGTTTATATTAGAATACTTACCTTCTTCTATGGGATTAGTGAGTCAGGTTTCTGATTCAGGAGGTATAAAATGAAAATAAAAAATAAAATATTTATATGGATTATTCCCTTTATTTTTTTTATTTCATGTTCTTCAACAAAAAAAATTGAAGAATTAGAAGATACCAATAATACAGAATTTCAAGCAGATTCAGACTTATTAAATTTACCTTATTACAGCCCTTTTTTCTATTATCCAGAATCTACAATACGTTCGCAAAGAAGATTAGCGAGCGATAAATTTACTCCATATGATATATTAAATTATTTAAAACCTAAAACAGAAACGGAAAAATTATTAGAAGATAATTTTTTAGACCCAGAATTATTTAAGTCTATTCCCAGCATTCTTGATGTTATTGCAAGTACGATTCATGATCTTCAAAGAGGAGATACACAAAAAGCAATAGAAAAAAATAAAAATATTTTAAATAATTTAGAAAGAAATAGGACAAAAACGCTTAATGAGGATTATGGAGTGTCTCCATTTAGGGAGGCATCACTTATTTTAGCAATTGCTTATTTGCAAGAAGGTGATGAGAATCAAGCTATCCAAATTTTAGAAAAACTGGTTACATATTCTAACACATGGTCTCCAATTTATATGGTGCTTGGTGATTATTATTATAATAAAAAGGCTTATTCTTTAGCTTTAAGTGTTGCAACAAAAGGGATAGATAAATGTAATGAAAAGTTATCCTATTTGTATGTTTTACAAATTAAGTCCTATCGTGGTGTCGGCAACATAATAAGTGCTAAACAAACTTTAAATAGAGCTCTTATATTATTTCCAAAAAATGGTGATATCGAGCTTTGGAGTGGTATTATAGATTACGATGAAAAAGAATATGATTCCGCTTGCAAACACTTTAATTCTGCATATGAATTAAATAATATGAATCCCTATATTGCACATAATTATTCATATTGTTTGATAAAAAGTAATCAATATGATTTGGCTAATCATGTTTTGATGAAAGCAATAGCCAATTCACCTTCACAAGCACACTTATATTTTTTAAATGGGGTTCTTGAGAATTTGAGACATAATTTTTATGCAGCTCAAAAATCATGGCAAACTTATTTAAGTTTGGTAGATGAATCTGATACTAATTATAAAACAGTAATATTCAAGCTCTCTCAAATGGAATTAAATGAAAAAGATTCTACAGAGGAGCTTGTTTATCCATCAAGCTCTTCTCCTAAGTGAAACACATTGACTTTTTCTTGTTTGATTTGTAGTATTTATGTCACCAGCACGCTCAATTCGTGGTTGAAGTTTAAAAAAAATCAAACCGAATGGGGTGTTTCTGCTTGGTGTATTTTGAAGTTTTGCGTTCATTCTCTTTTTATAAAGAGGACGCTCCTTGGAGGCATGTCTCATGGCTAAGAAGTTATATGTAGGAAACCTTCCTTTTAGTTGTACTGATGCTGAGCTTTCACAAGCTTTTGCAAATTATGGTGCTGTTACTAGCGCTCGTGTTGTCACAGATCGTGAAACAGGGCACAGCAAAGGTTTTGGTTTTGTTGAAATGGAACAAGAAGATGATGCCCTCAAGGCTGTAGAAAACTTAAATGGTAAACCATTTATGGGTCGTCCTCTAACAGTTAATGAAGCAAGACCTCGTGAAGAAGGAAAACGCGAGGGTTCTTATAATCGCCGTGGGTATGATGCAAGAACGTAATTCACGTTTTTTTATATCCCAAAAAAGAAAGAGGCAATAAAAATTTATTTATTGCCTCTTTCTTTTTTGGGAAGTTAAATTTACATATATAAATATAAAATTTAAGATAATAATTTATATGGCATAATAAATTTATATATCAACTATTTTAAATTTTATATGTAGCAATATTTATAAAAATAAATAATAAAATTTAAGTATTAAGTTTTTATAAAAAAAAATATAATTTTTTAAATTTTTTTGTGCAGTTATAAATACAAGAAGGAAATCTAATTTTAATATTTAAATTTACAAATAAAAATATTAGTATTTTTAAAATTTTAGATTTAAAACTATATATTTTTTTTTCTTTATGTTAATTAAGTTTACAAGAGGTGCTTCAGTAAGTATTATTAAGCTTATGCTGATTTTGAAATTATATTTATTTACACTGCTAGTTTACTTGAACTTAAACATAAAAATATGGTACTCATGATTTTGAAATAAAATATTAACAACATTGTTTTGGTGTATTATGTATAGAAATTTTTTGAAGCAAAATTATTATTACTTTTTCCTGTTTCTTATATCAGCCGATATTTTTATAATTTCAATTTCCGAAGTTTTATCATCAATTCTTGTTTTAGATCAGGTATTAAATTTTACTCAAATTTTTAAAAATTTAATTGTTGTTTCAATTTTTATGTTTCCTTTTCTTTCCTATTTCGGAGTTTATTCTCCTTTTAGAAGAGCAAATTATATTCAAATATGTAAAAAAATTATATTAGCACACATCTCCTTTTTTATAGTTTTTTCAACAATTGTTTATCTTATAAATCAAAATACATTTATTTTTAAAGTTACTTGGATTTCAGTTTTTGTTGTTACTTCATTTTTTATGTTTATTTTTTCAAGACTACTTTTATTAACTGCTCTTAGATTTTTAAGAAAAAGAAGTTTTAATACAAGATCTATTTTGATTATTGGCACTGGAGAAATGGCAGAAAAAATACATGTTCGATTTTTAGAATTTCTTTGGACAGGATATAGGGTTATTGGCTTTATAAATCATGAACAATCTAATGAATTTGAACAAAGAAGTTTTAATGGTGTTCCAATATATAATAAACCAAAAGATCTAGCAAAATGGATTGAAGAGCATTCCGTGGAAGAAATTTGGTTTGCTTTACCGCTCAGTCTAGATGGTGAAATTAAGGACTTACTTTGGGAATTACGTCATAAACCTATTCCAAAAAGATATGTGCCAGATATGTTTGCTTTAAATGTAATTACTTCATCAATCGGACAAATTGAAGATATCCCTATTTTAGATTTAGAAGATTCAAGAATCATAGGAAAATCTATTATTATAAAAGATATTTTAGATAAATCTCTCGCATTATTTATATTAATTTTAATTTCTCCTTTAATGATCGGTATTGCAATTACAATTAAAGCTACTAGTAAAGGTCCTATTATTTTTAAACAAAAAAGATACGGTATTTACGGTAACGTATTTAATGTTTACAAATTCCGATCTATGAAAATGCATCCTGAAAAAAATATGATACAACAAGCTCAAAAAAATGATCCAAGACTAACTATTATTGGAGGCTTTTTAAGAAGAACAAGTCTAGATGAACTTCCGCAATTTATTAATGTACTTCAAGGAAAAATGTCTATCGTGGGGCCAAGACCACATGCAGTAAGCCATAATGAGTATTATAAAGATTTAGTTACTTTATATATGCAGAGACACCTTATTAAACCAGGTATCACAGGTCTTGCTCAAGTAAATGGTTCTCGCGGTGAAACGGATACTGTTGAAAAAATGCAAAAAAGAGTTGATTTTGACATGGATTATATTAAAAACTGGAGTGTTTTTTTGGATATAAAAATTATATTTCTTACAATATTCAAGGGATTTTTCAATAAAAACGCATATTAATTATATAATAATATTTATTAAAAATTAAAAAAGAGAATTTAGATGAATAAAATAAATTCAGTTTTATTGGTATGTATTGGAAATATTTGTAGAAGCCCCTATGCTGAAATAAAGCTTAAAGAGATTTTAAAAAATTCTAAATTAGATAATTTTAATATTTCTTCTGCAGGCATATATGCAATGATTGGAGAACCTGCGAATTTAAATTCAATCAAAGTTGCCAATGAGAAAAACCTAGACCTTTCTGGTCATATTGCAAAACAATTAACAATAGATCATGTCAAGCTTTATGAATTAATTCTTGTAATGGAAGAAGATCAAAAAAAATGGATAGAGAAAAAATATCCATTTTCATTTGGGAAAGTTCACCTAATAGGCAAATGGAATAATGAAATTATTTATGATCCATATCAAAAACCCTATCCCGCTTTTGTAGAAATGGCTAAAAAAATAGACTTATGTTTACTTGATTGGTTAGAAAAATTTAAATAATAATTAAGGAATAATTGTTATGGAGTTTTTGAGAAATTTTCGAGTTTCGCTTATTTTAAAATTAAATTTAGTTTTAACAAGTGGCTGTGTTTTTGCTCCAGGTATGCATGTTGAAGAACCTATTGAACAAGTGTCTAAAAATGGAAATATAGTCACTCCAAAAATTCAACAAATTAATGCTAGACTTATCAAAGATAAATTAATTAAAGATAATGAACAAAAATTAATATTAAAAAATAATTATCTAGCTCCTGAGGGATTCACCCAAAATTCTTCTGGATATACATATCGAATTGGTTCACAAGATGTTATTAGTATTGTTGTTTGGGATCATCCTAATTTAACCAATCCAACTCTTAATGATGGTGTTAGTTCCTCAAAATCAATGCCCTCAAATATTTCATCATCTTTAGGAATTTCAGTAGATCAAAATGGTAATATTTTTTATCCATATATCGGTGAAATAAAGGTAACAGGTTTATCTATTCCTGAGTTAAGAGTTTTAATTACTAAAAAACTATCCATTTTTTTAAAAAATCCACAAATTAATGTTTCTGTAAACGAATTTAACAGCCAAAAAGTGGCAGTGGTCGGGGCTGTAACAACACCTAGAGTCATTCCAATCACAAGTACTCCTCTAACCATATTAAATGCAATTACTTTAACAGGAGGACCCATTCGTTGCGGAGTGAATCAAAATAATAATGTTGTTGAAACGGAATGTTCAGATTTAACTGCGGTTACAATTAAAAGAGGAAATGTAAACGTTAATGTTGATTTAACTACATTAGAATCACCTAAAGGAACATCAGAAAATTGGATATTAAAAGATGGCGATGTTGTAACAGTTCCAAGTAATATTAAATCACAAGTATTTGTTCTTGGGGCTGTTAATGCACCAGGCCCTTATAATATAAATAATGGAAAACTTGCATTATTAGATGTCATCGGAAATTCAAAAGGTTTTTCAAATCAATCCTACCCTGAATATACATACATAATTCGTGATTTTTATAATGAACCTGAAATTTATGCTATCAATCTTCGATCTCCGGATTCATTATTATTAGCAGGACAATTCTATTTGAAACCTAAAGACATTGTATATGCTTCAAAATCTAAACTTGTTCAATTTAATGAAGTTATGAGTCTGGTAACACCGTCAATGACAACTATCAATCAAGGTGTTAACACGGCAGTCGGAATTAAAACATTAAGCAATTAAAATTAGGGTCTAATATGAAAAGTGATGAAATTATCTCTCAAAATCCAAAATATAAAATGGAATTGCAATATACGGATATAAAGAAATTACTTATTTTTATTTCAGAAAAAAAATGGTTTATTATTTTCATATCTTTGTTTTTTGGTTTTTCTGTTTTAATTTTTAGTATTTTTAAACTACCTTCTTTCAAAACGTCTTTATTAATAAATTTAAATTCAAGTAAAGGTTCTGCAACTCTGTCGAATTTAGTAAGTAAAATCACTCCAGTTTCAACACAGGATGAATCTGCTTACGAAGAAGAGTCAACTATTATTAAATCATATGCTGTTCTAGCTCCAGTTATAAAGGAGCTTAAATTAGATATAAAAACAGAAGTTAGGCTTTATCCAATTATCGGAAAATTATTTTATTATAATTATAAAGATGAAGGATTAGAAAGTGATGGTTTAGCACCGCCTGTTATGAATTTAGATCACTATGCTTGGGGCGGAGAAAGTATACAAATCAATTATTTTCAAGTTCCTGATAGTATGAAGGGTGATAATTTCACGATTGTTTACTTAGGTAATAATAAATTTAACTTATTTGATAATAATGGAAATAAATTAATATCAGGCCACATGAATGAAAGATTAGTATACAAATTTTATAAAGAACAAATTTCAATTAATATTGAGCAAATTAAAGCAAGACCTGGAATTAGATTTAAAATTAAGCAATTATCTATGGATAATGCGATTGAAGATCTATTAAAAAATTTAAATATGTCAAGTTCCGGAAAAAAGTCGGATTTAATTACTTTAACATACCAAGGAAGCAACCCTGAAAATATTGCAAAAATTTTAAATGCAATTGCAGAATCTGCTGTTGTACAAGATATTTATCAAAAGCAAGAACAAGCAAAAAGAACTCTCGAGTTTTTAAGAAGGCATGAGCCTAAGGTTCGAGTGGATTTATCAAATTCAGAAACGTTACTTCACGAGTATAGAGCAAAAACAGGAAACGTTGCTCTTGATCAGGAAATTAAAATTACAATGGATACGATAGCTCTTTTACAGGGGCAAATTTCACAATTATTAATACAAAAAGGGCAAATAGAACAAAAATATACAGACCAAAGCTTACAAATTAAAGATGTGGATACAACTTTAGAAAAATTGAAGCAAGAAAAAGAAAAATATGAAAAAAAATTAAAATCTCTTCCAAATGCAGACCAAATTGCAATGAATTTAATGAGAGATGTTAATATTCAAAATCAAATTTATGTAAATCTTGTTGAAAAAATTCAGCAGTTTGAGTTGTTAAAAGTAGGTACAGTTGGCGATTTATCTATTGTAAGTTATGCCTTTGTCCCACTTAAGCCATCCGATATTTCAAAATTACTTTTATTTATTATTTCAGTTCTGTTTGCTACTATAATTTCATTATCTATTACTTTAATTCGAAAATCATTTTTTTCAGGTATACAAGACCCGCATTTAATCGAAGATAAATTTAATATAACATGTCTCTCTACTTTAAATACAAGCGTTTTACAGAAACAACAAATTGATACTTTAAATAAAAATAAAATTAAAAATCTAAAGTTTTTATCTGAGATGGATCCATTTGATTTAACTCTTGAAGGTTTAAGAAGTTTAAGAACGAATTTAGGATATCAAAACCAATTTTCAAAAAATAAAGTAGTTGTTATTTTAAGTCCAAAACCTAATGCGGGGAAAACTTTTATTTCTGCAAATTTTGCTTGTGTATTAGCAGAAGCTGGAAAAAAAGTATTATTAATTGATGGTGATTTAAGAAGAGGGAATTTATTAAACTATTTTGATTCTAAAAGTTCTCCAAAAGGATTATCCGATTTATTAACGCATAATTTAAATTTTAATGAATTAATTATGAAAACTAGAATAAAAAATTTAGATTTTTTACCTCGTGGTAATTATGTTGATAAAATTACTTCTCTTATTGAGTCTTCAGATATAGAACAATTATTAAAAAATATTTCACCATCATATGATTATATTGTTATAGATACGCCACCAATATTATCTATTTCTGATGCTTTTCATTTTTGTAAATATAAAGCATTTTCAATCATTATTTTTGGAAATGAATCACATGATGAAAAAGAAATTTTAGTTTCATTAAAAAAATATAATATGTCTTGTGATGAATTAACTGGATTTATTTTTAATAATGTATCAGAAAAATTTAGCTATTGTTCAAATAGGTATACATATAAATATTTAAACAATAATTAAAAATTCTATTATGTATTATTTATATAAGGTTGTGGACTATGAAAATATTATTTCTTGTAGGCATTTATCCTCCTAAAATTTGTGGAATTGGAGATTATACTTATAAATTAAAGATAAAATTAGATGAAAATAATATTGAGACAAAAGTTATAGATGGTCTTAATTGGAAAACAAATCCTTTTAAAATATATAATATCATAAAAAAATATAATCCAGATATCATTCATATTCAATATCCGCTTACTGGATTATCAGCACATATTTTATTGCTTATGTGCTTTTTAAGATATAAAATATTAATAACTGCCCATGAGTTTGCTGAAACTCATTGGTCACGAAAAATTTCAATGTTTATTTTTCCTTTATCGAAAGCAATTATTTGGACCACAAATTTAGAGCTAAATAATTTTAAAAAATATTTTCCTATAAGGATTCCTTGTAAACATAAAGTGATACCTATAGCTAGCAATATCCCATTTCTTGAATCTAAGCCCTATTTTCAAAGAGAGAAAATTATGGGTTTTTTTGGTGGAATTAGGCCTTCTAAAGGGTTAGAAGAGTTTTTTGAACTTGTTGAGTTATTAGAAAAAGAAAATAATTTTAAAATAAAAATTATTGGATCAACATCTGAAATTTATATGGATTATTTTAATTCTATTAAACAAAAATACTCTCACTATGACATTGAATGGAATTTAAATTTAAGTGAAAAAGATGTTGCAGTTGAATTGAGTAAGATGAAATATGTATATTTACCTTTTGAAGATGGTGCTTCTGAAAGAAGAGGTTCTTTGTTAGCCGCAATTGGAAATGGTGCCTGCGTTATTTCAACATCTGGTAAATATTTAACTCCTATTATTAAATCATCAATTTATATTGCTGATACATATGTTATGGCAAAAGAAATAATTGAAAATTCAGAAAAAAATTCATTTATAGAAAGAAAAAATGGAATGATTGAAGTAAAAAATTATTACAATTGGGATAAAATAATTAATTTAAATATAGATTTGTATAAAGAAGTTTTAAAAATCTCCTAAAAAAGAAAAATTATGTTTAATATTTACTATAAAAATGTTTTAGAATCTTTGTATATTTACATATTGTTTTTTGTATTGTGTTACAATGACTTCATTACTGGAGTCATTTTGGGAGCAATAGCCACTAGTCCAGTTCTTTTTTTAGTCCCATTTTATGCAATTTTGGAAATATATCATTTTATTAAATATAGGAAAATTGAATATAGTAAAATGGACATATACATATTTTCATTTTTAATTTTCTCTATTTTTATTAGTATTTTTTATATTTTCTTTTTTATGTTAATGAGACGAACGGATTCATTCCAAGATGTCTCCTATTTTTTTAGGTTTACTTCTTATTTAATAACAATAAGCGCATTATTTATTACGTATAGACATTCAAAATATATTTTTATAAATTTTAAACCAATGAATATTTATTATGGCGTTTTTGCAATAACAATTACACAAATTATAATTTTAATAATTGAATTAGTAACCATGCCAAATGCGTTTTCGTTTTTACATTTTGTTTATCCTACTCCATATTTTGGAATCAGATTATTGGCCTATGAAGCAAGTGTCTCTGCTTTAATAGTTCCGGTTTTAATTGCGATTGCATTTTATTACAGTAGTTTTGTGAGAAAATCTAAATTTTCATCTTTAATATGTATATCTTTTTTTATTTTTTACTCAATTGTAACGACTTCAAAAGGCTTTTTACTCTCTAATTTTCTAACGATTGGAATATTTTTATTAGTTTTATTTTTCTTATATAAAAATAAAACCAGAAATATTATAATTCTTTTTCTTGTATTTTGCTTCATTCCTATATTTTTAATTTATTTTTATCCCATATTTATAGAAAAAATAACTTCTGAAAATCAGGCATTAACTTTTTCAACTCGATTTTTAGATACTATTTCGGGAGTTTTTGGACTTGCCGATTATCCATTAGGTCATGGGTTTGGAGTTCATCAAGAAGTTCTTTTGGAGTCATACTCAAACAATTCAAATAAATTAAACTTTATTTTAGGTTCAAATGTGGATATGTCTGATTTATCGCGCTTTTCATATGATAATAGGGGGCTAGATAATAAAAGTTTATTTTCATTTGCATTAAATATTACTGGTATTTTTGGATTATTTTTAATTTATAAAATCTTAAGATATTTCTTAACAAAAAAATTTGTAAGTTATGTTCAGCTTTATTTGTTTTTATATGTTATTTTGACTTTATCTTTTTTTATCTCAATTACTGGAAATTATATTTTAGCTGTATATATCGCATTTTTAGAAATAAATGTTTTTATTCCAAAACAAAATAATGTTTAAAGTTTAAATTCGAGTCTCTATCTAGAAAGATAAGATAATCTTTTTCTCTAAATATAATTGTATATTATAAAATTTTTTGCTCAAATTCTTTGATATTAAATAGTAAGCTATTATCTTTCAAAATAAAGTCATTTTTTACCTGAATAAATGGCTGTTTATTAACATTATTAAAGAGAAAATAATTTGCTAATTTTATTAATCCCTCTTGATTAAAACAAGACAATTCATTAAAGTCATCCTTGAGATCATAATATAAACCAACTGTCTTTTGATATTTTTCATAATCATGCATGTATAAAATAAAAGGCTTACCAGTAACGGAATAATCTATAAATAAGCTTGAATAATCCGTAATAAGAAGATCGCAGAGGTTGATCAAAGGATAGGGATCTGGCTCTTTATAAATATAAATTTTATTTTTTGAATTCTCCTCTGCATTTAATTGAGAACCAACAACGTGCCCTTTATATATAATAATACTATTTTCTAAAGATTGAAGTGCTTTTAATGTAGCAACAATTTCTTGAGTATCATCATACTGCCTATAAGTTGGAGCATAGACAATAAGTTTCTTTCCATCTTTTTTATATTTTTCTAAATTTTTTAATTCTTGATTATATAAAATATCAGAATTTGCATCTGAAAAAGTTTTATCAAAAGCTAAATACCTAGGGAAACCTATTTTTTGGCAATGATCTAAAGGTTTTTGAAATGCATGGCTAAGCATGCATTTATCGCCACCAACTAAGAGCTGATCGCAGTATGAATAGTTTAGTTGTGGGTAAAAATAAAATAAAATATTTTTAAATATACTTTCATTACGGTGAATATCATTAACAACTTTTTTTAGCGGAATACCATGCCATAATTGAATAACCGAAACGCCATTCATAAAAATAGGGGAAAGGTCATATGTTCCATGCGATAAAAAAAACTTTTTTGCGAAGGTTAAAAAATAAAATGATTTTAGAGTATAAAAATATTCTATATTTAAGTTATATTCTTTTTTAAATTTTAATAAACTTTTATCTTTAACAAGATAAACGAATTTTGGATTATTTCTATAATTTAATAATAAATACTTAGAATTATCATTGATTAGTTTTCCTGAAGACGCGGATAATACATAGAATTTTCCATCTATTAATCTCATTTTTCTTAATAATCCGAGTAATAAATATAGTGGATAGAATAAGATTGACACAAATAAAGAAATCTTGTTACTTAATAAATGTATCAAGAATTTCTTGTTTTTTCTCATAAATAATATCCTTTATCTCAATGTTTCTGAAAGATAACAATTCATATTTTAAAATTTTATTATTGAGATTTAAAATATATCTTCAAAAGATTTTAAATTTATTCTCAAAAAAAGTGGCTTATTTGTTTGGTTTAAAATCGAATTTTTATAATTAAAAAAAATTATATTTCATCTATTCCAAGAACTTGTAAGTTAAAGTTAAACCAACGATCCATTGGAGTGTCGCCTTTTATAAAAGGTGGAATCACTTCTTCTAATTTAACAGGAAATCCGACTTTTTTTCTCTCAATAATTTCTTTTGGAATGATATCTTTAAAGATTCTTTTTAGAGGAGCTTTTACGATTCCATCTTTCATGCGGTAATTAAAAGGAACACCTGACATTCTTTCTATTAGTCTATAATCAACAAAGGGTTCGCGAGCCTCCACGGAACAAAGCATTGTAGAATTATCAAGGCGTCTTAATAAACCATGTAAGTGGGCAATTTGAAAAAATGCAGCAACAATACGAATAGGCTCAGAGAAATGCATAAAAGGTTCTAAAGCATCTTCAATTATTTCTAAATCTTTTACGGAGCCATAGGCATAAAGGTCTGCAAATTTTTCAATATTAAAAGTTTTTGCTTCATTTGCCCAACGAAATATACGATCGTAACCAAAAAAAAGTTCATCAGCGCCTTCACCGGATAGAATTACGGTATTTTTTTGTTTTACCTTTTTTGTCATTAAATAGATAAGAACTTCATTTGGAACAGAAAATGGTTCCATACGAAATTTTATAAGTTCTTTTGCAGTTTCAAAAAATTCTTCAGCAGTATATTCAACTTCATGATGTTGTGAAGAGCATGACTTTGCAGCTAGGGATGCATAATCAAATTCATTATTTGTTTTACTTCCAATTGTCCATGTATGTTCTGTCCTAGACAGTTTTGCAATTATAGTAGAATCTATTCCGCCGCTTAAATAAGATCCAACAGGAACATCGGATACAAGGCGGCATCGGACAGAATCTTCAATAAGGTAACGAAGCTCTTCGTCACTTGGAGCTGCTTGCTCTATTTTTGGGAATTTCCAATAACTACTAATTCTATTATTTTCATAAAATGATCCCGCTGGAAACATTTTTATATTTTTATAAATCGTTCTTCCGTTAAAAAAAGTTCTTAACAATCGGTATTGCTTAAGTGCAAATGGATCAATTTTTGTTTCGTTTGTTAATTTAATGATAGAAGAAATTTCTGATGAGAAAATAAGTGTTTCATCCATGTCATAGAAATAAAGAGGTTTTACACCTAAGCGATCTCTCGCGACAAAAATATTTCTTTCGATAGTATCATAAATAACAAAGGAAAAAATTCCATTGAATTGCTCTAAACATTTTGTACCAAGTTTTATATATAATTTTATTACAAGTTCGGTATCTGAAGATGTTTTTAATTGAATATCAAATTTATTTGCGAGTTCTAAATAATTATAAATTTCTCCATTATAGATGAGAATATATCGACCATCTTCTGAAGAAAAAGGCTGATTGCTTCTTGGATTAATATCAATTATTGATAGCCTATTATGGCCAAGATAAACATTATTATCTTGATATATTTTTCCAGAAACATCTGGCCCTCTATGCTCCATAAGCATAAGACTAGCAAGAAAGTCAGACTTGTGAATATTCTTTAATTTAGCAAATAATAACCCGCACATAATAGCCCTCAAAACGGAAAAATTTGATTTATTTTTATTGCCTGTTATCTAAACGAAGATTTTGTAACGTTTGATTAATAAGTGTAGAAGAAGTTCCTTTAAGGTATGGGAAAAAAATAATTTTAACTCCCACTTCTTTAAATTGTTTTTCATAGTCAGACCATTTGTCTGAAGAGTACCAATCATCACCAACAATCATTACATCAAATTTAACTTTTCTCCAAACTTCAAATTTATCCATACTCTCTTGAGCAATTACGGAATCAACGTATTTAACGCTTCTAATGATTTCAACTCTTTCATGAAATGGAATTACAGCTTTCTTGTGTTTATATGAAACAAGTTCGTCAGTAGTAACACCGACAATTAACTTATCGCAAATTGATTTTGCATTTCTAAGTAAATTTAAATGACCAATATGAAATAGATCAAAAACTCCTGTAGTGTAACCTAAAAGCATAAAAACCTCTCTTTTAATAAAACAGCAAATAATAAAATGTTTTAGTAAAATAAGTAAAAAACTTTTATCAATGCAAATTAAAGTTGATAAACAATAATTGGATTGATCAAATAGCTTTATCTTATTTATTATTTATTACTAAATAAAAGGCAACAGAGAATCTACAAATTTACATACAAAGCTAACTTATCAATTTGTACCTTACTACCAGCATTTTTTTTTCTCAACTTTCTAGTCACTAAAATTATCTACTATTTTAAAATTTATGATTTCGGATGAAAAAATTATCATATTCAGTAAATTTTTGATTGTAAAAAAATCATATGAAACAAAAAAATTCTTTATATTATAGTAATATTGATTAAAAAATTAAAAATATAAATTAATTGGTTAGTAAAAAAATATATTCAATATTATCTTAATTATTCATATTATATTTTCATAATACTTTTAAATAACTCGTTTTATAAGGCATAAAATAGAAATAATATATTTTCAAAATATAATTTGAAGTAGAATGATATTTATTGAAATTTGATTCATTTATTTGCTTAAGCTTAAATAAACAAATATTTATAGTATTCATTTCTTCAGACTTAAAATTTTATATAACTTTGAAATAAGTTGAGAATATAAGTTGCTGGTTGTAAAGTTACAGGGATAAGAGTTAATTCTTATTCTTGATAGTTTATTTAGCAAAATGTTTTTTTAAAGTGTTTTGAATTCTTTTCTTTTTATGATACTTAATGCATAGAAAATTTTATGTGAATTTATAGATTTATTTAAAGCTTTTACGATTATTTAATTTACAAAGGGGTAATTTGTGAAATCTTCTCAATCAAGAATTAAATAGGTTGGGTTAGATTATATTTGTCATGAGCATAATATAAAAAAAATGGAAAATAAAAGTGAATTTATTAAAAATAAAACAAATATTTCAAAATAACCAAATTTTAAAAGATAGATTTTCAAACGCTATTTTATTATCTATCTCTCAAATTACGTCTCTTATCTTTAATTTTTTAGCAATTTTAATTATTGCTAGAGAAAATACCTTAGAGAGTTTTGGTATTTTATCTATCTGCCTAACAATTTATAATATATTAGCTATATTTTCTGAACTAGGAATTTATGGTAATATTGGAACAAGTCTATCTAAAAATAAATTTAACGACAATGATTTATTTGGGTTTTCAATTCTAATTTCCTTGGTTTTATCAATTTTATTTTTGATTGTTTTATCAATGGTTTATCCTATATTGAATATTTTTTATAATAATAATTTAAAATCAATAATATTAAATTCAGGTCTAATTTCTTTTTCATTTTTATTTGCATATGCTCTTCCTTTTATAATGACAGGTTCTGAGAAAATTAAAGTATTTAGTTTATTTAATTTTTCTAACAATTTTCTTTATTTTCTTTTTGTTATTTTTCAGACATATATCTTAAAAGATAAAGATATTTCATCTTATATAAATTATAAATCATTATCAATAATAATTGGTGTCTTTTTAGTATTTTTGATTTTAAAACCAAGGTTTAAAAATCAAAAAGAAATTTTTAAGAATATTTATTCAGATTGGAAAAAGTTTGGATTTCATTGTTTTTTAGGAAGATTATATAACTCTACAATACCATTTTTACTTGTCCTACTTGTAGGATATATTCTTAGTGAAAAAAGTGCAGCAATTTTTAGGGTCTCGTTTAATTTTATAAATCCCTTATTACTTGTTTTCTTATCTTTTACACAAACTATGGCAAAAAAAGTTTCTAATTTACCTTCAATTCCAAAAAATACATTTTATTCAAATATTTTAATTTCTTTCTTTTTAGTTTTAGCTTCTGCAATAGGTGGTTCTATATTAATTGAATTTTTTCTTGGAGAAAAATATAAAAGCTCATTACCTTTATTTTTAATTATGCTGATTTGTTGTTTTTTATATGGAAACTATCGAATGTATTACGAATGGTTGGTATTAAATGGACATGGAAAAATGGTTATGAATGCATCAAGATTCGCATTTTTATTTATATCTATATTTTCAATTCCTTTAATGAAGATATTTGATATTTATGGAGCACCTATTGCTCTTGTTGGAAGTTTTTCTGTTTGTACAATATTTGTTTTTTATTATTATAAGTCTGTTTTAAAGGAAGTAGATTTTACAAAAAAACATGAATTGATAGATTCATTTCATAAATAATGAAATTTCTTGATATTTTGAATTTGATTATGAATTTGTAAAAAATATTAATTTTTTTAAACTAAGATTATTTAATTTAAGGTAATTTCAAATAAGTTTTTAATTAGATTTTGGAGTATTGTATGGAAAATAAAACGGCTCATTTAAAATACCGATCTGATATAGATGGCATTAGAGCCATTGCAATTATTTTAACTTTATTTTTCCATGCAAAAATACCATATTTTTCAGGTGGCTTTATAGGTGTAGATGTTTTTTTTGTAATATCAGGTTTTTTAATTACAAGTATTATTTTAAAAAATTTAAATTCAAATTCCTTCAGCTTTAAAGAATTTTATATCAGACGTGTGAAAAGAATTTTTCCTGTTCTGATTGTTGTTCTTATTTCAGTCTGGCTAATTGGTTGGAATTATTTTTTATTGGATGAATTTAAACTTTTAAATAAACATTTAGCAGCAGGTACTATTTTTTCATCAAATTTGGTACTATTTTTAGAGTCTGGTAATTATTTTGCAGCATCATCTGAATCTAAACTTCTTTTACATTTATGGTCTTTAGCAATCGAAGAGCAATTTTATTTAATTTGGCCTCTTTCATTATATATAATTTGGAAATTTCAAAAACATGTCTTAAAAATTATTTTTATAATAATAATAATATCTTTTATTTTAAATATATATTCTATAACTTTTAATAAAGTCATGGCATTTTATTTCCCAATCACTCGGTTTTGGGAATTATTGTTTGGAGGTGTTCTTGCTTATATAAATTTATTTAAAAAAAATTCCATTGATTTATTTATTAATAATATTTTAAATAAATTTAAAATATCAATAAATGCTTCTAACATAAAATCAATATTAGGTATTTCTCTTATCATTTTGGGTCTTGTTTTTTGTTCAAATTCAGAAATATTTTATCCTGGATTTTGGGCGTTATTTCCTGTTATTGGCTCTTTTTTGCTAATTTTTTCAGATCAAAACTCATTCATAAATAAATATTTTTTAAGTAATAGGGTGATGGTTTTTATAGGTGGATTAAGTTATTCGCTTTATCTTTGGCATTGGCCGATATTAGCTTTTTCAAATATGATGAATGGTGGAGAGCCTTCATTAATAACAAATATAATTTGTTTATTGATATCTTTAATTTTATCTTATTTAAGTTATATATTTATAGAAAAACCTATCAGATTTTCTGAAAAAAAGCTGACTCTCAATATCTTAATTTTTACTCCTGTAATATTGGGTATTATTACTTCGATTTTATATTTTTATAAAGTTAAGCCATTGAGTTCTCATGATCCATTAATTACTAAACTCAATGATGCCTTAATTGACTGGAACGCACCAAATGCTCATATTTATGAAATTTATGAAAAAATAAATCCAAAAAATCAGAATAAAGGAAAAGTTTTGTATTGGGGTGATAGTAATATGGGGCAATATTGGTCAAGGATCGAAAAAATTCAGCAAGAGCATTCTGAAAATAGCAAGTCCATTCTTTTTGCTTCTCAGACAGGTTGTTTTCCCGTTTTGCATGTATCAAAAACAAATGAAGTTGATTGTTTAAAATGGAGTGAAAAAATTTACAAATTAAGAAATAACCCAGAAATTGATACTGTTGTTTTAGCAGCAAATTGGCATGCATTATATGAAGCAAAAGGAATCATTTTTAATGATATGAGTGGTAAAGAAGAACTCATTTCTTATAATTCAGAAGCAATGAATAAATTTTTTGATCAACTTAGTACCCAAGTTAAGATATTCAAAGAAAATGGGAAAAAAGTTTATTTAATATTAAATATACCTGTTGGAAAAGAGTATTCTCCAAAATCATTGCTGACTAGGTCATTTTTTAATGGTATCAAAATAAATGAGAAAAAATATGTTGATAATCCTAAGTTTATGACTGAAAATCTTTTAATCTCTAGCAAGTTGAAAAAAATAGCAGATGAAAATGGTGCTATTATAATTGATCCAACTAAATTCCTTTGTCATAAATCATCATGTCAGGTTATGACAAACGATTTTCACCCAATTTATTTAGACTCAACTCATTTAAATGCGTCATATGTAAGAGAAAATGCTTCTTTTATAGATGAGACTTTACTAATGAATGATAAATCAGTTGAAAATTCGAAAATTAATTAAGGAGTTTAATTTAGGCTAGTTTTTTATTTTCAATTTTATTTTTAAATGATCTAAACATTATTTTTTGATTGATAAAATCTTTAAATGATTTTTTAAATGTTTCTTTTGAAAATCTTTTTGCATTTTCTAGGCAATTGATAGGCTGAATATTTACTGAACCAGATTCAAACAATTCAAGTGCTTTTAGAATACATTCCTTACTTTGTTCTTCAAATAAAATTCCTGTTGGCTTATTTGTAAGTCCAATATGATTTACAACTTCTAATGCTCCTCCTTGAGCAAAAGCAATTACAGGTGTTCCACAAGCTTGAGCTTCAAGCATTGATATTCCGAAGCCTTCACAACCAGCTTGTAAAAATGCTTTTGATTTTGAAAGAATTTCAGCAATTTCAATTTGATTTTTAAATCCTACGAATGATATGTTATTATTTGCAAGTTTTTTTAAATCTTTTTCAATTGAACCAGAGCCAATAATAATTAATTTTTTATTTGTTGAATTAAAAGCTTCAATGATAAGGTCAAATCTTTTTATCGGTTCTAGTCTACCAACAGCTACATAGATATCTCTTTTATCTTCATTAAAATATTTTATAAAATTTTCTAAATAAACTGGTGGATAAATTACCTTAGATTTAACACCAACAATTTTTTCATTCCATTCTGAAACATATTCTGAGTTTGCAATAGTATAATCCGCTCTTTTTGAAGCAATAAAATCCCATTTTCTTAATTTATATAATAGAAATTCTTTTAAAATTTTAAATTTGCTGCCAATTGAGTAAATACTTTTATCATGATAAGCATATCTTAATCCAGGAGCTTGCAAGTAAGTTATGTGAAGTTGGTGATGATAAGTAATAACTCCTCTAGCAACAGCATGTGATGAAGAAATTACTAAATCATAATCTTGTAAATTAAACGATTCAATTGCTAAAGGCATTAAAGGCAAATAAATTCTATAGTGCTTTTTTGCAAAAGGTAGCTTTTGTATAAATGATGTTTTCGCTTTTTTCCCTTTTACAAAAAATCTTTGTTTATCATCTAAAAAATCAATTAAAGAATAAATATCACAATTAGGGTAACATTCTATTATTTGCTCAACTACTCTTTCAGCTCCACCGTATACAGTTAGCCAATCAACAACGAGAGCTACCTTTAACTCATTATTTTTCACGTTATTTTCCATTTCTTATATATATGTTTCATTTTTATATTTAATAAAAATTTATTTTATAATATTGAATTGATTAGTAATTATTAAACTAAAATAGTTTTAATTTCAAGAGATTTGAAAGAAAAGTATAATTATCATTTTTGTTTTTATTGCTAAATTATATTAAATTATTTATTAAGATTAGAATATTCTATTATTCTAATTCAGAGAATTTTAAATTAGTAGCTCTTTCCCATGCAATAACACCACTTATTGTACTTGATACGATTCCCTGACCAGGAAAAACAGAGTCTCCTACAAAAAATAATTTTGAAGTATTATTGGGGTGTTTATAAACAGAAGGAATGGATTTAAATATAATATCATATGCATTTGTTATCATTCCACCCACTTTACCTTTGTCTCTAATGGTAAATTTTTCATATGTAGAAGGTGAAGCAAATTCACAGTTTTGCAATTTAATTTTTAGTGTCTTTTCAATTCTAGAAATAAGTTTATTTTTATAAAATTCTTTTTTTTCATGTTCATATAAATTTATTTTAAAATGTATTGTTGCTGTAAAACATCTGATATTATTATTTATCTCTTTTTTATATACAGATAAATATAAAGAGCTTTTTAATTCTTCTATTTCGTTATCTTCAAAGAAAATTTGATGATACCAAGGTCCGTTTGGAAAAGCTTCATTATTCTCAAAAAAACCAAAAAGGGCACAGGCTCCCCATGAGGATTTATTTTCAATTTTATGGATTAATTTCTTTTTAAATGAGTTTTCTTCTTTGTAAATTTTTAAAAAATTCCATATTGTTATATTTAAATATAAATTTTTATTTGTCAGTATTTTTTTTATTTTATTGTTCTTTTTGTCTAAAATACTTAGTATAAACCCTTTTTTATCTTCTTCTATAGATAAAAGCTCATGTTGATAATTTATTTTAATTCCTTTATCTTGAATTTGAAAAGCAAGATTCATAAAGTAAGATCTCATTCCCCCATTTAATCGGTAAATACCATAATTTAATATACTAATACCCATGCTTCCAAATATCCAAGGTACATAGTTCATTTTATTTTGAACTGTATCAAGTAAAAGCGAGTTTAAGATATCATGACTTTTTTTAAAATTATTTTTTAAACCTAATAATTTACATACAGTTAAAAAGGATAAAAAAAATGTAGAAAATAGAATTATTTTATTTTTCATTTTAAAAAAAATCGTTGCATTTTGAAATAATTCTTTAAATGAATAAATAGGGAATTTTGGAATATATTTTAATTGAATCCAAATTTCTTTGCTGGTTAAATTAGAAAATTGAATAATATTTTTTAAAATGATATCTTCATTTTTTTCTAGTTTACCCGCTAAAATTTCTATTTTTGCGTTTGAATCTATCGATATTGATGTATTATCATTTGGAAAATGAAAGTAAATATTTTCAATTTTATCACTTATTGGAAATTTTATTATTCCTTTTTTATTAAGGCAATAAAGTTTATTTTGAATTTCACCATTTTGAATTGCTACAAGTTGTGTAGCGCCAACATCAAAAACTCTTTTAGGATTGCCTCTTGCAAAATAACCTCCGCAGCCTCCAGGAGAAAAATGCTGTTCAAATAAAATGGTAGAATTTGCTTTTGAATTTTCACTTAATAGTTTTGCAACGGCAAGTCCTCCAGCCCCTGCCCCAATAATAATATTATCAAATATTTCGTCGAATATTACTTCCATTATTAAACTTTTTTATTCTGAATTTTTATAAGATGTTTATTGAATAAATGCATAACAAACTTGTGAAAACTTGCTTGAAATATTCTGTAAATTGGCCATGGCAATGATGGGTAATAGTCATGAATGGCAACAATTGCTGACTGTTCATGTGGGCTAATTCTAAATTCAAATCTTGCTGGGGGGTAATCTTTTTTAATAACAAGGAGCCCGCCTTTAATATAAAAAAGTTGTCTATCTTTTGAGCTTCTATCTTCTGAAAATTCAAATGTTAAAAGATTGATTTTAAGAAAACTAAAACGAACAATATTATTCGTAACCTTAGATCGAATTATAGTGAAAAATACTTTTGGAAGCCAATTAATATATTCTTTTCCTAATTTGATTGAGTCCCAGCCCATTGGTAAATTTAATCTTTGAACTGTTCTAACCTTATTTTCTTCAGCTATTTTTTTCTTTGGTTTTATTTCTTTTTTTTGTTCATTGTCTATTGCTCTTTGCAAGGATTCATTTAATGAAATTGGATTTGGAATATAATGATTGAAATAAAGGGAATGAGTTGCTTTTAAGTCATATTTTAAGCTATCAATAAGAGGTGATATGGTAAAATAATCAATTCCAGTAATAATATAAAGCCATAATTTTGAAATACCTAAATTAAAAAAAGGTAGAGTTATTAATGTTCTTTTGAGTTTCATTAAAGTAGCAATTTTAATAATTAAGTCATTATATGATATTAATTCTGTTCCATGTACATCAATAACTTTATTATATACTTCCTCATTACCAGCACAGAGTTTAATAAATTTGATCACATCATTAACATCAACAGGTTGAGAAAGTGATTTTGTCCATTTTGGTGTTGCCATAATCTTTAAAGTTTTTACCAATCGATAAACAATTTGAAATGAACTTCCACCAGAACCTATAATAATGCCAGCTCTTATACAAGTTAAAGGTATACCTGAACAAGTTAAAACAATTTCAACTTCATTTCTGCTTTTTAAATGTCGTGATATTCCATAATTTATTTCTGGAATAATCCCACCTAAATAAATAATTTGTTTAATATTATTTTTTAACGCGGATCGCTTTACGTTATCAGCAATAATAAGATCTAAGTCATCAAAAGTACTTTGAGTCAAGCGGCTTCCTTTTGTCATAGAATGTATAAGATATAAAATATAATCACAATCTTGAAATGCGATTTCAGCTTCTTTTAAATTAAATAAATCGCAAGAAAACCATTGTATATCTGAATTTAAACTATTCGTTGTGGGAAGATTTCGGCATAATGCTCTGATTCTAAAATTTTTTGATAACTCTTGAATTGCATATTTACCAATAAAACCACTTGCTCCTGCAATGGCTATTCTAGGTTTAGTCATAATTAATATAACTCTTTATAGTTTAGGAGGTGTTCTAACATGAGTTAAGCCACCATCGACAGAAATAATTTGACCGGTAATGAAAGAACTTTTTTGATCTAATAAAAATGAAATGGTATTTGCAATATCTTCAGGTTCCCCTATTCTTTTAATTGCATTAAATGAAATTGTAGATTTTACCGCTATTTCGTTTTGAACTAAATATTTGGCCATTTTAGTATTCGTTAAAGATGGAGCAATGCAGTTTACTCTTATTCCAAAATTTGCATATGATATAGATAAACTCCTTGTTAAAGATTCAACAGCTCCTTTTGCAGCAGAGATTGCTTCATGATTCATAAGCCCAACTTGTGCAGCAACAGAAGAAATCAGAACAATATTTCCTGATTTTTGTTTTTGCATTATAGGCAATATTATTTTTAATGCATAATATATGCTATTTAAATTCAAATCCATAACTTGATTCCACTCATTTAGAGAAGTATTATGCAAGGACTTGATTGTAATTGACCCTATTAAATGAACATACTCATCAATTGAATTATATTCATCCAAAATCAATTGAATTGCTTGTTGAATTTCTTCAGGATTTGTTGCATCAGCTTGATAAATAAATTTATTATTATTATCCTGTTCTGAGTTTATTTTATTTTTTACTATAAGGGCAATATTTTTATTTGTTGATTCAATTTCAAATAACTTTTTTCCGATTGTCGAATTCCCACCATTTATTACTAATGTTTTTTTGTTACTCATTTTTGATACTTTCTAAATTAGAACTTTTAGTTTATTCTTCTTTTAAAAAATCTAAAAAATTTCTATTCATAATTTTTACTTATATTTTAAAAACTGTAAATATTCAAGTAAGTTGATATTCAAATATAATATATTGTAAAAATGATATAAGAAAATATAAAGTGGTAAGCTTTATTGATAATTTAAATATATTTCATAATAAATTCATTGAAAAAGTTGATGATATTCTGAATTTATGGTATCTGAAAAACCTTGAATATGAAATGATTTAATTATATTAGGGGAAGAATTATTAAAGTAGCAATCATTGGATCTGGTGTAGGTGGCTTATCAATAGCATCACTTCTTTCTAAAGAAGGGTTTAAAATAGATGTCTTTGAATCTGCTGAAACATATGGTGGAAAAATGTTTCGTTACACAAATGAAGATGGTATCTCTTGGGATACAGGCCCGACTTTAATTTCATTGCCCAATGAAATTTATCAAATTTTTAAAATATTAAAAAAAAATCCTCCAGAATTAATTCCTTTGCTCACAGGCTGTAGATTGCTTTTTAGTGATCAAACGGATTGGTCATTGCCAATAGGTTTAAATCAACTTGTTTCTTTTTTTCATAAAATAGATCAAAATATTTCAAGGCAATTTGAGGAAGTTATGAAAATTTCTTCTTCTATTTATGAATTTGCTGAAGATCATATTTTTCATGTTGATCCTCCATCCTATTTTCAACTTGGGCTGAAGTCTTTATCTTCTGGATTATTTTTAAAATACCCTAAAGTTACATTAACTCCCTATTCAAAAGTTGTAGATTCTTTGTTATCCAATTCAAATTTGAGAGAATTTTTTTATCATTTTGCAAGTTACGTTGGAATGAATCCAGATGAAGCTCAAGGTGGAATATTAAGCGTTGCACATGTAGAGTTAATTTCTGAAATAGTATTTCCTAAAGGCGGTGTGTATTCCATTGCGCAGCATTTGTATAATGCTGCTTTGGATTATAATACGCAGTTTCATTTTAATTCTAAAGTATTATCTGTTAAATTAATTGATAAGATAAAACAAGGAAATAACTTTAAATTAACTTATGAAAAAGATCAAAAAGTTCATGATTGTAGATATGACGTTATCATATCTAATAGCGATCCTTTTATAGCATCAAAGACATGGTTAGAAATCCCTTCAGTCAGAAAAATATTTAATTCAAAACTTGAAAAAAACCAATATAGACCATCTGAAAGTCAATTTGTGATTTTATTTGATTTAGAAGATGATATTGTCCTTGATCATCATATTAAAATATTTCCTGAAAGCTGGAGGAAGAGCTTTATTGAAGTCTGTGAAAAAAATCAAATTCCAGAAGATCCCTGTGTTTATTTAGTTTGGCCACACGCCACAGATAAAAGTGTTTCTTCTCGTGTTTTATTTATTTCTGCTATGGCTCCGAATACTTTAGCTCACGTCAAGTGGGACGAAAATTTTATAAATAAATACTCAGAGAAAATTTTAAACATTTGCAGAGCCAGATTAGGTCTCAAATTAAAAGGAAAAATATTTAAGGTAATAACTCCAAACGAATTAGAGGTTAGGGCAAATAGCCTTAATGGGGGAATATATAGTGCTACTTGTTCATCCTTTCAGCCTATGAATTTTCATTTTTCAGGTTTGACAGATATTCAAAATTTATACTTTGTAGGTGCTGGTGTTCATCCTGGTGCTGGTGTTACCATGGTAATGAAATCTGCCAGAAGAATTGCAGATCATATTTTAAAAAAATTTGCCAGTAGGTAATGCAATGTTAGTTGAATTTAAATTATTGTCTTGTCTGTTTTTATTATTATTTTTAATAGTAGCATCAATTGATGGTTTATATTTTCATTTATATAAATATAAATTGTATGCAAGAAAAGACTCTAGAAAAGAACATTTATTGCACACTTTAAATTCTATTCTTTTTCCTTGGTCTATTTATTTTTTATTTTTAGATGAATTTAAAGGAATATATTTATGGTTTGGAGTTTTTTTAACTCTAATAAGTTTAATTATTGAATATATGGATGTTTTTGAAGAAAATAAAAGTAGAAAGACTATCGGTGGTTTGACGAGTCTTGAGTACTCAATGCATTTTGGTATGTCAGCGTTAAGATCAATATATACTACTTTAATTCTTGTTTCAAAACCTAAGGAAGACTGGTTTATAACAGGTGGTAATATCATACAAAATACTTCAAGTGATTTATATATGAAATATTTTTTATATCCTGTAATTTTAATGGGTTTATTTGTTGCTGGTTTGCATTTAGTATTGATCTTTTATAAAAAAGAGATAAAAATTATATGAATAATTTAATAAATGATCCTTATTTAAATGATTTAAAATATTTTTCGGATAAATTAAATTACTTTTTAGATTCTGAATTATATGAAATCTTATATGAAGATAATAAAGATATTCAAGCTATTCTTCAAAAATATTTAATTCAAACAGCACGTAGTTCTTTTTCAACACAAGCAAAAAGAATTAGGCCAATGTTATGTTATTGGCTTTTTAGAAATTTTTATTTGGAAGGAAATTTTTCAGAGAAATTATCTAATATAAAACAAAGTGAAAAAAAAATATTTGAAAAAATGAATAAAGTCGCAATAACAATTGAAATTCTTCACAGTGCGAGTCTTGTAGTTGACGATATTGAAGATGATAGCAAAGAAAGAAGAGGACAAGAATCTCTGCATGTAAAATATGGAATGCCACAAGCATTAAATACTGCAAATTGGATGTATTTTTTGGCACTTAAATATGTTCCGCAAAATTTAAAATCTATCGTAATGGATACTTTGTTTGACTGCCATATTGGTCAAGCATTAGATTTAAGCAGTAAGAATACCGAAACCACTTATCATCATTTTTTATTATCAGAAAATGAAAGATGGCAATTTTATGAAAGGTGCGCAGAATTAAAAACTTCTAAGTTAATTTCACTTGCTTTTGATTGTGCTAAAAAATTGATGAATATCAACAAAAATGACATCATTATTCTTGAGAACGTATTTAAAATTTATGGAATTATATATCAAATATTTGATGACATTAAGAATTTTATACCCGAATTAAATCGTGACAAGTTATATGAAGATTTAAACTCAGGCATGAGAAGTGCTGTTGTATTGTCTTTTTTAGATATTTTAAATGAAGATGAAAAAATTCAAATGAACAATGAATTAATTAATAATTGTTTTAAAGAATATTTTTTAAATCACGCAAAAAAATTCCATGCTTTGGAAAAGTGTTTTTATAAGGCGTCGTATCTTCTTCATTTAAATTCAATTCAATTAGATTCCATTCATTTTAATAAAGATTCTAGAGAGTATTTATCTGAAATTATTGAAAAACCATTTGATGAAATAAAAAAGAAAATATTTTCTATGATACACCTCAAATATAATAAATCTATAGTAAAAGAAAATTATGCTTTATGAAAATACTTGAAATTCAAGACGCTGAAATTGCAAAAATTGAAAATCAGGAACCAATAATTCTTTCAAAAATTAAAAATAATGTATCTTATGAATGGTTTTATTTAGAAATTAATAAAGACGATTTACATGTTATTATAATTCTTTCGTTGAAAGATTGTTTTGAGTTAAAAGATATAAATAACTTTGAGAATTCCTCTATATATTTTACATGCTATTATAAAAATAAAATTGTAGGGTATAGTTATTCTTTTTTTGAAGGGAATGAAAAAAATGAATTTAATGAAAAAATATTAAAGTGGTTCCGTTTAGAAACTCCTACTTTAGAGCTTTGGTTTCCTGATCATTCTTTAAAGAGGTATATTCAATTATCAATAGAATACCCAAGAGATGTTTCTTGCATTAAAGTAAATAAAGATTTTGATTTGAGTTCTAGTAAAAAGCATTTTTGGCAATTTATTTCATATAAAAATAATGCAAATGGATTTATTAAAATATTTGATTTATCTCCTAAATTTGATTTAATGGATATCTGTAAAAGAAAATCGAATTTTTATGACTTTCCTTTAAGTATTAAGCTTTCTAAAAGAAATACAAATTTATATAAATTTGAAAATGCAAATCTATATTTTGATCATAATGCAGGTTTTGAATCACTTTATTCTATTAAAAACAATTGGTATTGGTGGCATGCTAGAATTAAAAATGAATATGAAGTTAATTACTTTTTTCCGAGTATTGAAAAAATGTTTCATATTGGTTTTATAAATAATGAATTAACTTCAAAAATACATTCAATATCAAATAAAGAATTAATATTAAAAAACTCAAACTCTTTTTTTGGTCTTACTTATCCTAAAAAAATAAAATCAATCGCATTTAATGAAATTCAATTTAAGAAAACCATTGAATCCGCCCCCTTTTATTATAGAGCAAAATCTGTTGATAATATTTTATCAACTATAGAAGTATTAAACCCCAAGAGAATAAAGAATGATTGGAATCAAAAATTACTTTATTCTAGAAAAATTCATATTCTAAAAAATATTTCAAAAGAATCAGAAATTAGTTCTTATTTAAATTTTTCAAAAATATGCAAAAAAATAACTTGGAATCATGGAAAGTCATTTTATATTTCATCGCTAGTGTTACCTAAAGAACAGAGAAATAGTTCTTATTTTATATATACACTTTGTAGGCTAATAGATGATGCTACAGATGAGAATTTTTTATTAAATATACCTGAAGCAAGTGGTTCTAAATTTTCTACCCAGCTCTTAAATATTTTTTGGTCCGATGATATAGAAATATTGGATGATTTTATTCCTCAATTGATAAAAAATATTTCATTAAGTTTATATTCTGTAATTAATTATGACTCAGCTTTAGACTTTATTATGAATTCTCGTTTGTTAATAAAAAATCTTTCTTTAGAAAAGGTATATTTTGAAGATCTTATCTCTGGTCAATTAATGGATGAAAATTTTTCACAGCCATTAAATATTTCCGACTTTAATTTATATTGTTATCGAGTAGCAGGCGTTGTTGGCATTATGATGTCTAAAATATTTAGAACACAAAAAAGTCCTATTGCATTAAATGCAGCAGAAAAGCTAGGATCTGCTATGCAAATAACAAATATTTTAAGGGATGTAAAAGAAGATTTCGAAAAAAAAAGGGTTTATATTCCAATTTCATTGTTTCAAAAACACAAAATTGAAAATTCTTTAGAATTTTTTTCAAGTGATATAAATAAACAAAATAAAATAGAAATAATTAAAGATCTATCAAATATAGCCATATTATATTATTGTGAGTCATTAGAAGGTATTAAATATATTCCTTCATTTCGTGCTCGTCTTTGTGTTAAACTCATGGTTGCTGTTTATGGGTCCATTCTTGGAAAAATATTAATAGATAAATCTGTTATTTTTAAGAAAAGAATTGTTATATCTCATTTTAAAAAAATGATTATATTTTTAAAAGTAGTAATTGGTTTTCATCCATTAAAAGTAGCAAAACTAATTAGTAAAGAGGAATTACCGTGAAAAAATATGATGCTATTGTTGTTGGTGCTGGTTTTGGTGGTTTGTCTAGTGCGTTAACTTTACAAAGTATGGGACTTTCTGTTGCTCTTATAGAAGCTCTTGATAAAGTTGGTGGCAGAGCTTATGTAGAAAATAAAAATGGATATCTATTTGATAGGGGGCCTTCCATTATAACGGCTCCTTTTTTAATAGATGATATTTTTCAAATGTCTGGAGTGAATAGAGAAGATTATTGCAAGTTTGTTCCTGTCGATCCTTATTATAATGTTGTTTTTCACGATGGCACAAATATAGCTCACTATAATTCGCAAGATAAATTTTTAAATGAAATAAATAAAATTTGTCCTGAAGAAGTTGAAGGTGTGAAAGCTTTTTTTGCTCATGCAGAAAAAATATTTCAAAAAGGCTTTGTTGAATTAGGGGATAAAAATTTTTCAAATCCTTATTCTATGTTAGGCGTTGCTCCACAGCTATTAAAATTGAATGCTGTCAGGCCTGTATATTCTATGGTCTCAAAATTTGTTAAAAATGAAAAAGTAAGACAATTTTTAAGTTTTCATCCGTTATTAATTGGCGGGAACCCTTTTCGTGCCTCTGCTGTTTATAGTTTAATCAATCGATTAGAAAGAGCCTATGGTGTATTTCATCCCATTGGCGGAATGAATAAACTTGCTCAGGCTTTTGATAAAAGATTTAGCGAATTAGGTGGTGTTACGTTTTTATCCTCTCCAGTAGAATCTGTTTCAAAAAACCTATCTGGAGATTTTGTTGTAGAAACTTCTAATCAAACATTAGTTTCCAATAAATTACTTGTAAATGCGGATATGCATCGTTTTGTAAAAACAGTTTTAAAAGGGAATGCGTTTCCTAAAAAATTATCTCGTAAATTATCTAGAGCTGATTTAAGTATGTCTGCATTTTTAATGTACTTTGGTACAAATAAACAATGGCCTGAAATGTGCCAGCACACTATTGCTTTAGGGCCGCGTTACAAAGAATTATTAGAAGATATCTTTATTAAAAAAATAGAGTTTGAAGATTTTAGTGTTTATATTCATATTCCTACCCGCTCAGATCCGAGTTTGGCTCCCAAGGGAGGTGAAGTTATTTATGCTCTTGTCCCTGTTGCAAATTTAGCAAGTCAGACAGATTGGGATTCCTATAAAAATGTGATTGCTGATAAAGTAAGAGCTTTTTTAGAAGAGAAATTTTTACCAGGTTTAAAATCTTCTATTGTAGAAGAAAGCATTTTTACTCCATCCGATTTTGATACGACGTTAAGAAGTCACTTAGGTAACGCTTTTGGTTTAGAACCTTGGATTTTACAAAGTGCGGGATTTCGTCCGTCTAATTCTTCACCAGAAATTGATGGTCTTTATTTTGTTGGTGCAAATACACAACCTGGCGCTGGATTGCCTGGTGTTATTTTAAGCTCTCGTATTACTTGTCGTTTGGTTGCAAAAGATCTTGGTTCTGAAAAAATGCCCGCACTTTTAGCTAATTTACCTTCTACTTTTTCCTATATTAATCTTTATTAACGGAACAATATTATTCATGAATGATGAACATAAAAAAGGTCTTATATTAGGATTAGGTTACGTTGCTGGTTTTTATTTAAAAAAATATTCAAATAATGTTTGGACAAGCAGAAAATTACAAGAAAATACAGACAATTTTTTTTATTTTGACCTTTTAAATAAGGATAGTTGGAAAAATATAAGTTCTTTTGATCAAATATTATGGACTTTTCCTGTGGTTCAAAATAAAAATGAAATAGAAAATTGTTTAACATTTTTTGATAAGTATTTAAAAAATAAAAATGTGATCATTTTATCGACTACCTCAGCATATAAAAGTCAAACAGAAAATGAGGAGATTGATGAAAATTCTAAATTAAATTTAGATGATCCCCGAATTTATGTAGAAGAAGAACTAAGAAAAAAAGGGGCTTTAATTTTGCATCTTTCTGGAATTCTTGGACCTGAAAGATATCCTAAAAACTGGTATGAAAAAAAACGTGTTAAGTATGGTGAAAATATTTTAAATTATATTCATGTTGATGATATTGTATATTTTACTTGTAAGTTATTTAAGCATTATAAATCCTATGAAAGATTCAATTTAACATCTGGAGATTTTAAAACACATAATCAAATTTCAAAGTTATTAAAATACGATGCTATTTTTGAATTTCCAGATCTATCGAATGGTAGTAAAAAGGTGATGAATCATAAAATATTAAATTTTTTAAATGAAACCTATTACCAGTTTAAAAAATATCCTGAAAATTGTGAAACCTAATTTATGAATGAAAACAAAAAATGCCCTATCTGTGATAATTTTAATTCTGAATTTTTCGTTTCTACTAAAGTACAAATGCAAAATAATGATTCTGTGTTTTCATTTCATAAGTGTTTAAATTGTGATTCTATATATTTATATGATCCTCCACAAGAAGAAGAATTAGTGGACTTTTATGGAGAAAATTATTTACCCTATTCTAGTGAGAATATTTGGGGAAAATATACTTTTTTAGTAAAAAAATGGCAATTGATGTTAGATAAAAGACGTGCAAACTTTTTAATAAATTTAAATAAAAAATTTAATAAAGAAACAAGAATATTAGATTTTGGCTGTGGGCATCCCTCCTTTTTGAATGAATTAGAAAAAAAAACAGGTTGGAAATGTTTTGGATTTGATTTCTCAAATAATGGTTGGATAAAAAATAAAAATATATTTGATAATATTAATTTGTATTCAGGTGATTTTAATACAATTGAATTTAAAACTAAATTTAATTTAATAACAATGTGGCATAGCTTAGAACATCATTTTAATCCGAAACAATTGCTTAAAAAAATTCATGAATTATCTTTAGAAGATTCTATATTAATTATTGAAGTTCCAAATTTTAATTCCATATCTAGAAAAATTCAAAAAGAGAATTGGGCTGGGTTTCACACTCCGCGCCATAGCGTTATCTATTCTGCAAAGTCTATTGAATTATTATTAGAAAATTCAGGCTGGAAAGTAGAAAAAATATTAAAATATGGAACATTAGACGCTTATATTTTTTGGTGGTTGGGTGAAATTGAAAAAAAGAATATATCTGAAAATGAAATAAAGTCTTTAGAAAAATATTTTTCTCATTTTTTATTATATAAAATTATATATTTTCCTATATTTTTATTTGAAAAGTATTTTAGCTTTGGCTTAATGACAATTATTTGTAGTAAAAAGTAAGTTTTTATTTTAAAAATAATTAGCCAAAGATACTTATTATTGTATTTTATACATTCTGTATTGAACTTGTTTGAAAGTTAAATTTCATTCTTCTTAAATGCTGTCATTATAATTTTAACATAAAATTTGGCTTTAATAAATTTCACATTAGCAGAAATTATACAATGTCTAAAATTTTCTCTTATTTTATAATGAATTTTATAACTGAGAGATAAAAATTCACATATTGATTAAAAATCAAATCTAAAAAATACTGAATAAATACAAATATACATTTAATAAACAGCAAATAATAAAAATAGAAAAGTTAAAAGTAGCTAATTTTTAAATGATTTTATTTTGAGTTCATTATTAACCCAAAACATGATATTGTTGCGCAAACTAATAATATAAAATTACTTGAATTTTTATATTTATCTAGTTTTATTAAAAATTATTATAACGAAAAAAATTTTTCATTAACTAAATATCAGGATAAATTCATTTAATTCAATTATTAAAGTAACGGACATATTTCCAATCTTGACATATAAATTTATATTTTATATTTTAAATTAATGAGACAATAATTAATCTTTTGTTCTTTGAAAGATTAATTTTCTCTATCACTACTCTATAGAAGTCTTGGATTAAGTTAGACAGCCATTCTTTTACATTATTATATTTTATAAAAAAATAGGATTTTATTATGAAAATTAAAAACAAAATTTGCCTTGTAATTTCTTTACTTTCGATTAATAGTTTATCTTATGCAAGCGAAACTTATGCATATTGCGTAACAAAAAATGGTGAATGGAAATTTTTAACTAATGGAGTAGTTCATGGTGAATGGATACGAAAATATCACCAGGTCTCTGTCGATTGGTTTTATGGAACAGAATTTCTTTATACCTTTTATTTTAAGCCTGATAAAGGAATTGAAGAATTTTATCGCTTAAGAAACAGATGTAAAGTTGAAGTTGGGAATAATTATATTTATGTACAGCCAGCAAATAGCAGATTAACAGAATGGCATGCGTTTGGATTAAGTAATAAAAAAATCTTTCCCTATTATAAGAATTCTATGTTATATGATCAACAACCATAAGAATCATTTAAAACCTTTTCCAATAAGCAGACAGATAGGAACATAAAGTCAAAGAAATTCGACTATGCAGGAATGTAGAAAAGGAACTAAATGAAGAATGATTTAAATTATTATTTATTTTAGATAATATAATATTAAATATAAATTCATCAAAAATATCTATAAATATATAAATCTATAAGTTATTATTGTACAAATAAAGTTAATTTTTCAGACGAAAAGATTAAGAAATATATTGAGAATTAGAATCATCATCAAAAGACAGATTTAAAGTGGAAGATTAATGGCATTTAAATAACCCATCTTCCTTAAGTTGAAAGCTAAGAAGTCAGATTTAAAATATTTTATTTTTTTTTCATACTTTACAAAATCTTTTTATGAGTTAAAATAAAAGTGTTAATTTGAGGATTAAATTATCCTTATAAAGATCTATTGAATTTACTTTCATATTTTATTTAACAAAAGCTATTCATAATCAGCTTGATTAAATAATTGAAAATATATAGATTTTCCCAAGAAATATTCATAATTGAATTAAAGAGAAAAAATGATTAGAAATGCCCCTCCCTTTTTTAAAGTACGTTTAACGAATTTAATTAAATCTGATGGAGTTTTTATAGGTTTAGATATTGATGACCTTATAATTAAATTTGCTTCTGAAAATTTCTTTAATATTTTTAATTATGAAATAATTGAGAAATCAGCAGGCTTGCTACTTTCTCAAAATTCTATAATAAAATTATTAAACTACGCTTCTAATAAAAGAATTAAATCTGTTGATTCAAAGATTATATCAAATTTAGAACTTAAATTTGATAATCAAGTTTATAATACGCCTTGTAATATCTTTTTCTCAGAAAATATTCTATGTATTGAGTTTTCTAGTCAAATTAAGGGAGTTCCATTTCTATTTGATGATCTCTATTATCAAGAGATGCTTAACTATGTCAAGAATTATGCAGGTTCTTTAAAAGAATTAATGAATTTTATGTGTAAATATATTTCTGAAGTAACTGGATTTGAAAGGACGGTTTACTGTGATTTTTTACCTAACGAATCTGCATGTATTAAAGCTTCGTATTCTAATGGCTTAGAATCATTATTAAACCATCATTTTCCTAATTCAGATGTTTCAACGATAGTTATTACAGAAACCTATATTAAAAATAGATTTAGAATGATATCTAATATAGATTATAAGCAGGTAGCAATTCAAGGTTATAAAGATGCATTGGACTTTACATATTCTTTTTACAAAGATATTCATCCTTTGCGAATGCAATACTTAAAAAAAATGGATTTAATATCATCCGCATCTTTCTCGGTAGTTTTGGATGAAAAACTACAAGGGGTTTTTGCCGCACAATCTAAATCTAAAAAATTTATACCTTTAACAATTCTTGAAAAAATTCAAAATTTAGTGGAAGAATATTCAAGAAAGTTATTGCTTTTTAAATTTAAAAAATTTAAAAACAGACAAATCAAATTTAATAATAAATTAGAAGGGTTTATCCAAAATTTTAAAAAGGTAGATTGTGTTCTTGAAAAAGTTTCTAATGAAGAATTTAATGTATTAAATGAAGTTTTTAATACGGACTATGTATTTTATAGATACAAGAATAAGTTTGAAAAAAATATGCAATTGCCGATAGAATTGGCTGAATGTATTTTAGAATTTGCAAATAATAATTCACAAAAAAATTTAATTTTAACAGATAATCTTTCAAAACAAAATTCTAAATTTGAAAAATGGGCAAAAGATTATGCTGCTGGTATGATTTTAATTAAATTAAATGAAGAATGCTCTTCTTTTATTGTTCTGTTAAGAAAAGAAATAATTCAATCAATAAAATGGGGAGGGATTCATTCTGAGAAAGATGTTCACCAAAATTGCACTTTTAAAACTTGGTATCAAGAAGTATTAAATAAATGTCCTCCTTGGTCAATAATTGAAAATGATTCAGCTCTTTATTTACAAAATAAACTTTTTACTATTCAATCAAATAATTTGATAAAATTAAAATACTTAAATGAATCTTTAAACAATAGGATTTATCAAAAAGAATTATTATTTTCTAAGATACACCAAAGTATAAAAAATACATACTCAATTATAAATACAATTTTTAGCTTAAGTGTATTTAAGCAATCAAAAATAGAAGAAAATATAAAAAATATATTTTTGAATGAAAATAAAACTATTCCAATTAATGTTAAGTATTATTTTGAAAATATATCTGAAAAAATAGTATATTTGGTTAAAGAAAATTTTTATCAAAATATTAAAATAAACCTTGAGATTGAAAAAAATTCTGTTTTTTCTTTAAACAAATTATTATCAATTGGTCTTATTTTTCATGAATTTATTTTACTTTCAATTAAGCATTCTTTGCCTCCATCCCAAAACTATGTTTTTTCTATTCATTGGCATGAAAAAGAAGATAATATATATTTTACTTTAAATGAAAGTGAACATATTAAATTTGATTCACAAATAAACGTCGATTTTGATTTAATTCGATTTTTAATTAATCAATTAAATAGCACAGGATTATGGAATAAAAAAAATGGTTTAACACTAAAAATTGTTCTTCAAAATAATAAATCTCATATAAAATATCAAAAACTATTAATATAAATGTATTTTTAAAATAGACTTATTTTTAAACTCATCTGTCTTTTTGACATTCGTCTTTTGATAAATTAATTTTGTTTCATTTGGACTTGATTCAACTTACTCTTTTAATTATATTCAGCAAAATTATTTATTTTGCTAAGTAAATTAATAAACTTCTTGCATTTATTGCTGCAAAATAAGAACTTTCTGCTTCTGGACGTAACGAACAATTATTAAAATGAAGGACAAATTTAAAGTCGTAAAATGTAGGATTTATTCTATCAAGACGAACTGCCTGTAATGTGAAGTTTTCTAAACTATATGGTACTGCAGGACATTCTCGATTTCTAATGAAAGAAGTTTGATTATAAGTAAATTCCTTTCTTAAGGAATTGAGATAATCAGCTTCAAATTTTGATAATATTTTTTCATGAGTTCCATTATGATCGATGACAATTTTAGACTCACAGTCAAGAACTGATATTGGTTCTAAAACACAACTATAGAATTTAATATGTTTATCGGCGCTATATGCTTCCATTACTAATTTATCTGCTTCTATAGCGTATGCATTCAAAGCCATTGAAGATAAAAATAAAGGTATAAGAATTTTCATATTGTATACTCCTCAATTTGTAATATTATATGCGGTTTAATTTTTAAACAGAAAATACTTTGAAGTATAATCAATTTTTACTTTTTGAATATTCAAAAAACTAAGATAATAACTCTAAAAAGAAATTATGAATGAAATAAATAATTTCTCTTCCTAAAATTTATGATAAAAAATCTGACTTTGTCAACTTTCGCAGAAGAAGTTATTTAGGTAGAAATTAAATCAATAAGTTAACCAAAAGAGAGGAAAAAAAATTTCCTTAATTAATTCCATAAAATATAAAAGATATTTTGAAATTTAATTTTAAATAACTGATAATTCTATAATATTATCTTACTAAATTTTATTGTTTTAAATTGATATTCGTTTTTTATTTTCAGAAAACTTCTTCAGATTCTTAAATTAGACTACTTATCTAAGAAAAAATAACATTTAAAGTGATTCCTTTTGGTGGACAATATGCTATGAACTTAGGCGTTCATATAGAAGGGTTGTCCAATGTTAAAGAAGAAATCAGTTAAAAGTCAATATTCTCTTGAGTTTAAAAATCAAGTTCTAGAAGTATTAGAAA